>Ga0315900_10009309_pt1 | contig 12464 bp, 7 predicted proteins | sample LakEriMetagenome_FD_203521 | JGI IMG/M metagenome (GOLD analysis project Ga0315900, IMG submission 203521) | Freshwater fungal communities from buoy surface, Lake Erie, Ohio, United States - Buoy 12 MA114 | ecosystem: Environmental > Aquatic > Freshwater > Lake > Lake biofilm | place: USA: Lake...
CGCCGTGTCCGCCGAGGAGCTCGGCGCGCTCAAGGCGCAGCTGCAGGCGCTGCAGGAGCGGCTCGCGCAGCTCGAGGCCGCGCAGGCCGAGCAGCGCACCGCGCAGGAGACCGTCAACACCGAGCTGCAGGACTCGGTGGACCGCGGCTCGGACAACCTTGCCCGTGCGGTGGGTGAGAGCGCCTCGTCGGGTTGGCTCGCGCGCTGGCAATGGAAGGGCGACCTGCGGGTGCGCAACGAGACCATCCAGCAGGAGTTCAATCCGGTCGACCGCAACCGCAACCGCTACCGGCTGCGCGCCGGCGCGATGGCGCGGGTGAACGACAACACCCGCGTCGAGATCCAGTTCGCGAGCGGCGAGGGCGGCGATGCGCGTTCCTCGAACCAGACGATGACCGATGCGAACTCCCGCAAGGCGCTCGATCTCGACCTGGCCTATGTCGAGTGGTCTCCGACCGACACCTGGAAGGTCACGGCCGGCAAGATGAAGTATCCCTGGGTGCGCGTGCAGTCGTATTTCTTCGACAACGATGTGAACCCCGAGGGCGTCGCCGCGGCGTGGCAGCAGGGCGCGACGGGCTTCTTCGGCAGCGTGTTCTACGCGGGCCTCTCCGAGCGCTCGGCTTTCGCCGACTCCTCCATGGTCGGCGCCCAAGCAGGCTGGCGCGCGGCCTCGTCGGACGGCTCGCGCAAGCTCCTCGCGGTGTCCTACTACGACCATGGCGCGGTGCAGGGCTACAACCCCTTCCAGGGGGCGGGCGCCGGCGCGTCCGGTCTCGGCGCGTACGGCAACACGACCACCACCAACGCCGCTGTGTGCCGTCGTGCGGTGTACAGCTCGGCGGGCGTGATCTCGCCCTGCTTGGCGAACGACTACGACATCGTCGAGCTGCTGGGCGAGTACCAGTTCAACCTCGGTCCGCAGCCGCTGCTGGTGTTCGGCAATGTCGCACGCAACCTCAAGGCGGATTCCGGAGTGGTCTCGACGACGCCGTCCTCGAATGTCCCGGCGGGCCTCGACACGGCGTACTCGGTGGGCTTCAACTACGGTCGCGCCAACGCCAACCTGCCGGGCAGCTGGGAGTTCGGGTACCTCTACCAGAAGGTCGAGAAGGACGCGCTGTTCGCGCAATGGATCGATTCGGACTTCGCGTCCGGCAACACCGACGGAGGCGGCAGCGCCTTCCGGGTGGCCTATCAGTTGTCGCGCAACTGGCGGTTCAACGTGCTCTACATGATGAACGAGACCAACCTCGATGTGCCGGCGGCGATCACCGTGCCGGCGGGCGCGTCGGCGAAGGGTCGGGGCTACGACCGCCTGCAGGTGGACCTGAACTGGACTTACTGACCCTGCGGCCCATTAAATTTCCATGACTGCCCCGGTGGCGGCCCGGGAACGGATAAAATACCCCGTTCCCTTCGGCCGCCGCCCCTGTGGAGTCGCGCTTGAGCCCGTCCATCGTCCTACTTCTGATCGTCGCGCTCGCGGTGCTGGCCTTCCAGGTCGGCAAGGCGCGCGCCATCGCTGTGGTCGGCGGCCACCGCGAGGTGCGCAACCTCCACTCGCTGCCCGGCCACTATGGGCTGCTGACGGCGATGTGGTGCGCCATCCCGGCGCTCTTCGTGTTCGTGGCGTGGGTGGCGTTCCAGGACAATGTCCTCACCCGTCTCGTGACGGCACAGCTCGCCGAGGGCCAGCAGCCGATCCCCGCGGCGCAGATGTCGCTGATGCTCAACGACCTGCGGAATGTGGTCTCGGGCAGCCTGCCGGCGTCCTCGGTCACGGAGCCCGTGCGGCTCGCGGCGGCCGAGTTCGTGCGCCTCAAGCGCATCGCCGGGTTCTCCTTGGCGGGCGTCGCGCTCGGCGCCGGCATCCTCGCGCTGCTCTGGGTGCGGGCCCGCATCCGGCCCGATCTGCGCGCACGCAATGAATACGAGCGTCTCGTCGAGTGGGCGCTGTTCGCCTGTTCGGCGGTCGCGGTGCTCACCACCGTCGGCATCGTGCTCTCCATCGTCTTCGAGGCCGGTCGGTTCTTCTCCATCGTGCCGTTCACCGAGTTCTTCTTCGGCACCAACTGGAGCCCGCAGATGGCGATCCGGGCCGACCAGATCGGTTCCTCGGGCGCGTTCGGTGCGGTGCCCCTCTTCGTCGGTACGCTGCTCATCTCGCTGGTGGCGATGGTGGTCGCGGTGCCGCTCGGGCTGTTCTCGGCCATCTACCTCGCCGAGTACGCCGCGCCCAAGCTGCGCCGCGTCGTCAAGCCGCTGCTCGAGGTGCTGGCCGGCGTGCCGACGGTGGTCTACGGCTTCTTCGCGGTGACCACCATCGGCCCGATGCTGCGCACGATCGGCGAGTCCATGGGGCTGACGGTGGCGGGCGAGAGCGCGCTCGCCGCGGGCCTCGTGATGGGCATCATGATCATCCCGTTCGTGTCCTCGCTCGCCGACGACATGATCACCGCCGTACCGCAGAGCCTGCGCGACGGCGCCTACGCGCTCGGCGCGACGCGCTCCGAGACCATCCGCCAGGTCGTGCTGCGCGCCGCGCTGCCGGGCATCGTCGGCGGCATCCTGCTCGCGGTGTCGCGCGCCATCGGCGAGACCATGATCGTGGTGATGGCGGCGGGTCTCGCCGCCAACATGACCTTCAACCCGCTCGAGGCGGTGACGACCGTGACGGTGCAGATCGTCACGCTGCTCGTCGGCGACCAGGAGTTCGACAGCCCGAAGACCCTGGCGGCGTTCGCGCTCGGTCTGATGCTGTTCCTCGTGACGCTGCTGCTCAATGTCATCGCGCTCTATGTGGTGAGGAAGTACCGTGAACAGTACGAGTAACGGCGTGCCGCGCACCGCGGCGGAGACCCAGGCCCGGGTGCGCGCCGGCCTCGCGCGCCGTTACCGCGCCGAGCGACGGTTCCGCGCCTACGGCCTCGCGGCCGTGGCGCTCGGCATCTCGTTCGTGGTGTTCCTGTTCGGCACGGTGCTTTCGCAGGGCCTCTCGGTGCTGCGTCAGGGCTATGTGCAGCTCGACATCATCTACGACCCGGAGGTCATCGACCCCGCGGGCACGCGCCTGCCCGACGACCTCGCGGTCGCCGACTACCAGGCGTTGGTGCGCGCGGCGTTGCGCGAGCGCTTCCCGGATGTCGAGGGCCGCCCGGCGTTGCGCGAGCTCTACGGGCTCGTCAGCAGCGCGGCCAGCGTCGAGCTGCAGAAGCGCGTCACCGGCGACCCTGGCCTCATCGGTCAGCGGCAGCGCGTCACGCTGCTCGCCGACGATACGGTGGACATGCTGCTCAAGGGCAAGGTCTCGCGCAGCGCGCCGGAGGACGAACGGCGGCTCTCCGATGCACAGGTCGCGTGGGTCGATGCGTTGCGCGCCGACGGCGCGCTGCAGCTGCGCTTCAACCGCGCGTTCTTCACCAACGGCGATTCGCGCGACCCGGAGCAGGCGGGCGTGCGCGGCGCGGTGGTGGGCTCGTTCCTGACCCTGCTCATCACGCTGCTGCTGTCGTTCCCGATCGGCGTCGGCGCGGCGGTGTACCTCGAGGAGTTCGCGCCCCGTAACCGCATCACCGACATCATCGAGGTCAACATCAACAACCTCGCGGCGGTGCCGTCCATCGTGTTCGGTCTGCTCGGTCTCGCGATGTTCATCAGCTTCTTCGGCATGCCGCGCTCGGCGCCTCTGGTGGGCGGTCTGGTGCTGACGCTGCTCACGCTGCCGACGGTCATCATCGCCTCGCGCGCGGCGCTCAAGGCCGTCCCGCCCTCGATCCGCGAGGCCGCGCTCGGCATGGGCGCCTCGCGCTGGCAGACGGTGGTGCACCATGTGCTGCCGCTCGCCATGCCGGGCGTGCTCACCGGCGCCATCATCGGCATGGCCCGTGCGCTCGGCGAGAGCGCGCCGCTCCTCATGATCGGCATGGTGGCCTTCATCGTCGAGGTGCCCGCCGGGGCGCTCGACCCCTCGACGGTGCTGCCGGTGCAGGTGTTCCTCTGGTCCGACCTGCCGGAGCGCGGCTTCGTCGAGCGCACCTCGGGTGCGATCATCGTGCTGCTGCTGTTCCTGATCGTGATGAACGCCACCGCCGTGGTGCTGCGCAACAAGTTCGAGAAACGCTGGTGAACGACATGAGCGACAAAGCCGTCCCGCCCGTCCGCGAGGGCATCCGTACGATCGGCCAGGTGACCGTTCCCGAACCGGTGTTCGCCTGCCGCGATGTGAACGTCCACTACGGCGACAAGCACGCCATCAAGGACGTCAACATCGACATCGGCCGCGCCGAGGTGCTGGCGATGATCGGGCCGTCGGGCTGCGGCAAGTCGACCTTCCTGCGCTGCCTCAACCGCATGAACGACACCATCGAGAGCGCGCGGGTCACCGGCCTGATCGCGCTCGACGGGCAGGACATCCACGACAAGAGGCGCGATGTCGTGCAGCTGCGCGCGCGCGTCGGCATGGTGTTCCAGAAGCCGAACCCGTTCCCGAAGTCGATCTACGAGAACGTGGCCTACGGCCCGCGCATCCACGGCCTCGCGGCCGACCGCGGCGAGCTCGACGAGATCGTCAATGTGAGCCTGCGCCGCGCCGGCCTCTGGGAGGAGGTCAAGGACCGCCTCAACAACCCCGGCACCAGCCTCTCGGGCGGTCAGCAGCAGCGCCTCTGCATCGCGCGCGCCATCGCCGTGAACCCGGATGTGATCCTCATGGACGAGCCCTGCTCGGCGCTCGACCCGATCGCCACCGCGCGCATCGAGGACCTCATCGACGAGCTGCGCGAGAGCTACGCGATCTGCATCGTGACGCACTCGATGCAGCAGGCGGCGCGCGTCTCGCAGCGCACCGCGTACTTCCATCTCGGCGACCTCATCGAGGTCGGCGAGACCAAGAAGATCTTCACCAATCCGCAGGCGAAGCTGACCGAGGACTACATCACGGGCCGCTTCGGCTGAGGCCGCAGGCCCCGGTCACCGCCCGCTCTCGGCGCGTCAGTAGTGGCGCGCGACGCGCAGCCACTTCGTCGCCACCCATTTCTCGCCGTCGGTCACCGGCATGCCGCCGTGCAGGCTCTTGGTCGACGGGAGGGGGCGGTCGTAGCTGAAGAACACCGCGTTGCCCTTCACGGCCGCGACCTCGAGCCCGATGTCCGGGAAGTTCGTCGCGCCACCGCCGGTCGGCGTGTTGAGGTACATCACGAGCGAGGCCACGCGCTGGCCGCCGCGGGCGAGGAACGCCGGCGCGCCGGGCAGCGTCGGGTCCATGTAATCGTAGTGCGGCCGGTATTCCTGGCCGACCCGGTAACGCAGGATCTGCAGCCCTTCGCCCTGCTCGAGCGGCCACTTGAGCAGGGTGGCGATGCGCCGCTCGATCCGGTCGATGAGCGGTGTCGCGCCGCGGTGGAAGCCGAACCCTGAACTCGTGCGCCCCTCGTGGGCGATCTCGCCGCCCGTGTCCTTGTCGACGACCTGCGAGGCGCTCATCCGGGCGCGCGAGAGCGTGACCAGCTCGTCGCACTCGGCGTTGCTCAGCAGACCGCCGAACAGGATGACGCGCGGCTGCGCCACGGTCATCAATACTTTGATGTCGCGGTCGAGCACGCGCACCACGGGAGGTGCGGGCGAGCCGAAGGGCTGCGGGACGGGCAGGGGCGCGTCGTCCGCGAGGCCCGCGGCGTCTGCGCCGCCCGGGGTCGGGGGACCGGAGCCCGCTACGGCGCTGCGCGCCTTGAGTTCGGCGAGCCGCGATTCGAGCAGCGCCGTCATGCCGTCGACGGCGTCGTCCTCGGGGACACCGCGCGCGATGAGTTCGGCGAGCACCTCGTCGGGCGGTCGCGCGGCCTCGATCTCGGCGAGCGCCCAGCTGCGCAGTTCCGGTGTGAGTGCGATTCCCATGCGTTGCGGAGGATAGCGCAGCCGCAGGTCGTCGCACGCGGCCGCACGCTGTCGCACGGCCGTCATCTTCCTTTCACCGACCTGTCACATCGCCTCCCTAACCTTGCCGGCGTCAGGTCGCGCGGTCGCGCGGCCGTCCGAACCCTTCGGCGACCCTAAGGACCTATGGAGTGCCTCCGATGACCCTCAACGCCAAGCATCGCAACCTTCTGTTCCTCGCCGCGTCGGTCGCGGTGCTCGCCGCCTGCGGCGCGGAGGAGATCGCCTCGCCGGGCAGCGGCGGCAACATCACCGTGAACAACCCGGCTCCGCCGCCCCCGCCGCCGCCGCCGCCGCCGCCGCCGGCGCTCGTGTCGCCCGCCGCGGGCTGCCCCACCATCGATAACCCGGTCGGTCTCGGCGACCGCGGGACCATCACCGGCCCGACCGGCACCTACCGCATCTGCGAGCTGCCGGCCAAGTTCACGCGCAGCGCCACGCTGCCGCGCGTCGCGGGTCTGCTGTACGCGCTCGGCGGCCGCGTCGATGTCGGCGACGACTGCGGCGCTTCGGGCACGCCCGCCGGCCTCGCCTGCGGCGTCACGCTCACCATCCAGCCGGGCGTCGTCGTGTACGGCGCGGTCGGCACCTCCTGGCTGCATGTGAGCCGCGGCAACCGCATCAACGCCGCCGGCACGGCCACCCAGCCGATCGTCTTCACGAGCCGCGACAATGTGCTCGGTCTCGCCGGCAACGATTCGCAGGGCCAGTGGGGTGGCGTCGTGCTGTCGGGCCGTGCGCCGATCACGGATTGCTTCACGCCCGCGGCGCCTCCGGGCACCGCCGAGTGCGACCGTCAGGTCGAGGGCGCGGTGGACCTCGCGCGCTACGGCGGCGCGACCCCGACCGACAACAGCGGCACCCTGCGCTATGTGCAGATCCGCTACTCGGGCTTCGTGCTCTCGGGCAACTCCGAGCTGCAGGCGCTCACCACGGGCGGCGTCGGCAGCGGCACCACCATCGAGTTCATCCAGTCGCACAACAGCTCGGACGACGCGTTCGAGTTCTTCGGCGGCACCCACAACGCCCGCCGCATGGTGCTGACGGGCGCCGACGACGACAACATCGATGTCGACACCGGCTATCGCGGGCTGATCCAGTATGTGATCGCGGTGCAGAAGACCTCGGGCGCCGCCGACTCGATCATCGAGCTCGACAGCGCCAACGCGCTGGAGGACCAGCGGCCGCGCACCTTCCTCAAGCTCGCCAACTTCACCTTCGTGCAGCGCAACGCCGCCGCCGGCAACCAGGCGGCCATGCTGTTCCGCGGCCAGTCCGATGCCTCGCTGGTGAACGGCGTGGTCACCTCGCCGATCGGCTGTCTGCGGCTTTCCGGCGCGAACATGATCACCACCAACGCCGCGGTGGACAAGGTCGGTCCCCCGACCTTCCGCTCGGTGGCGATGCAGTGCGGTCCGACGCCGTTCATCGGCTCGAGCGGCCTGACCGCGGCGCAGGTGGAGGCGACCTTCAACGTGGCGGCCAACAACAACACCTCCACCTTCACCAACACGCTCACCAACGGTTTCGTCAACGGCGCCAACGAGACGGCGCGCACCGCCACCGACCCGAAGGTCGTGGACGCGGGCTTCGAGACCACGAACTACATCGGTGCGGTGAAGGACGCGGCGGACACCTGGTACGCGGGTTGGACCTGCAACTCGAACACGGCGAACTTCGGCACGACGAGCGGCTCCTGCACGAGCCTGCCGGCGATCAACCCGTAACCATCGCCGGGCGCCGCGCGCCGCGAAGAGGACTGCATGAACGACATCAACGCGGGTCCCCGGTCCCTGCTGCTCGCCGCGCTCGCCGCGCTGTCGGCAGCGGCATCCGGGCAGCAGGTGGAGACCCCTCCGGCGCAGCCGGCGGCGGCGGCCGACGAGGCCCCGCCGGCCGAGGCGGAGGAGGTGGTCGACGTCGACACCATCGGCGAGATCGTCGTCCTCGGTCGTCGCGACCGCAACATCCAGCAGTCCGCCAACCAGGTGTTGTCGGTGCTCTCCGCCGACGACATCGCGCGCACCGGCGAGGGCGACATCGCCGGAGCGCTGAGCCGCGTCACCGGTCTCAGCGTCGCGAGCAACGGCTTCGTCTATGTCCGCGGCCTCGGCGACCGGTACTCGCAGGCGCTGCTCAACGGCCTGCCCTTGCCGAGCCCGGAGCCGCTGCGCCGCGCGGTGCCGCTCGATCTCTTCCCGACCGATGTCATCGCGTCATCGGTGGTGCAGAAGAGCTACTCGCCCAACTTCACGGGCGAGTTCGGCGGCGGTCTCATCAACCTCACGACGCTGGCGGTGCCGCGGGAGCCGTTCTTCAAGTTCGGTGTCGGCATCAGCGGCGACACCGAGACCACCGGTCAGCTCGGATACACCCATTACGGCAGCAAGTACGACTGGACGGGCAGCGACAGCGGCGTACGCGATGTGCCGCCGGCCGTCGCGGCGTACTTCGCGGGTGGTACGCGCCTGAGTTCGGGCACCATCGACACCCGTCAACTCGTCAAGCAGTTCGTGAACACCCGCACGGGTCTCGTCCAGTTCAACGACAAGCTGCCGGTCAACATGTCGTTCTCGGCGACCGGCGGCACCTCGCGAGAGCTCGGCGACGGCGAACTCGGCCTGATCGCGACCGCCGGCTATGGTCAGTCGTGGCGCACCAAGGACAACATCGAGCAGAGCGCCGCGGACGCGGCGCTGTCGGTTCTCGACAAGGACTACCGCGAGGTCGCGACGGATAACCGCGTCATCGTCAACGGTCTGGTCGGCATCGGCTACGAGTTCGGCGAGGGGAACAGGGTCCGGTGGACCAACCTCATCATCCGCGACACGCTCAAGCGCACCAGCCTCGCCGAGGGCAAGCAGAACAGCCAGCGCCCCGGCCGCGATTTCATCGAGCAGGAGACCGGCTGGTACGAGCGCCAGGTCTGGAGCACCCAGCTGAGCGGCGGGTTCAACCTCGACCCGGTGAAGATCGACCTGCGCGCCGCGTACGCCAACTCGACCCGCAAGGCGCCCTTCGAGCTCGGGCTCGGTTACTCGCGCACCAATGCCGCCGCGGATCCGACCGGACAGTATTTCGTGAACCGTCTCGACAACGGGCAGACGGGCTATGCGGAGATCGTGTTCTCCAACCTCGACGAGGATCTGTTCGCCTACGGTGCGGACGCCTCCTGGGAGGTGACGCCGACGCTGGTGTTGTCGGCCGGCTTCGAGGGCACGGACACCGAACGCGACTCCGAGCGTCGGGAGTTCCTGGTCATCGCGCCTTCGACCTTCCCGAGCTATGTGGGCATGTTCCGCCCCGATTATCTGCTCGGGTCGCAGGTGGTGGATTTCTACGGCATCGGCGCCATCGAGTCGACCGAGTCGCAGCCGGCCTTCACCGCTTCCCTCAAGACCCAGGCGGCCTACCTGCAGGCGCAGACCGAGGTGGCCGACGGCTTCGAGGTCAACATCGGCGCGCGCTACGAGCAGGGCGAGCAGCGGGTGGAGCCCAAGCAGGTGTTCAACACGGTCACCGGGTCGACGGCGGGCACGCTGCTCGACAACGACTATGTGCTGCCGGCGCTGACGCTGACCTGGAAGTTCGCCGACGACATGCAGGCGCGCTTCAACGCCTCGCGCACCATAGCCCGTCCGCAGTTCCGCGAGCTGATGCTGCAGTCCTACTACGACCCCGAGAGCAACCGCGCCTACCGCGGCAACCCGCTGCTCATCGACAGCGAGTTCACCAACGCCGAGCTGCGCTGGGAGTGGTACTTCGCGCGCGACCAGCGGCTGTCGGCCGCGGCGTTCTGGAAGGGGATCGACAAGCCGATCGAGGCCTTCACGAGCTTCAACGACAACGACCCGCTCACCAGCTTCGCCAACGCGCCTGCGGCGACCCTTTACGGCGTGGAGGTCGAGTCGCAGACGCACTTCGACCTGTGGGACAGCTCCGACGCGCCGTTCTTCGCCTCGCGTCGGTTGGTGCTCATCGGCAACTACACCTGGTCGAAGTCGGAGCTGAGCGTCAAGCCGGGCGACACCGCCGAGGTGTTCGGTTCACCGGTTCAGCCGGCCAGCAACTTCTTCCGCGATGGCGCGCCCTTGACCGGCCAGTCGGAGCACCTCGCGAACCTGCAGTTCGGCCTCGAGGACCAGGACTCGCTGTCGCAGCAGACGCTGCTGATCTCCTACGCGAGCGACCGTGTGACGAGCCGTGGCGCCGGCGGACTGCCCGACATCTACGAGTCGCCGGGTGTCTCGATCGACTTCGTCGCGCGGCAGGGCTTCGAGTTCATGGGCCGCGACCTCGAGTTCAAGTTCGAGGCGCGGAACCTACTGCGCCGCGACTACCGCGAGTATCAGGAGCTCGGGCCGAACCGGATCTACTTCAACCGCTACGATGTCGGCGTGAAGCTCTCGGCATCGGTGACGGCGAGCTTCTGACCGCGCAGAAGCGGTCGGCCGGGGCCCCGGTCGGCCGGCGTGTCAGTCGGCCGGGCGCAGCAGCTCGTTGATCGAGGTCTTGGCGCGGGTCTGCGCATCGACGCGCTTGACGATGACCGCGCAGTAGAGCGAGTGCGAGCCGTCCTTGGCGGGCAGGCTGCCGGGGACCACCACCGCGCCCGCGGGCACGCGGCCCTGGGTCACGGCGCCGGTCTCGCGGTCGTAGATGCGCGTGCTCTGGCCGATGTAGACGCCCATCGAGATCACCGCGCCCTGTTCGACGACGACGCCCTCGACGATCTCCGAGCGCGCGCCGATGAAGCAGTCGTCCTCGATGATGGTGGGCGAGGCCTGCAGCGGCTCGAGCACGCCGCCGATGCCGACGCCGCCCGAGAGATGCACATTCCTGCCGATCTGCGCGCAGGAGCCGACCGTGGCCCAGGTGTCGACCATGGTGCCGGCGCCCACATAAGCGCCGATGTTCACGAACGACGGCATCAGCACCACGCCCGGACCCACATAGGCGCCCTTGCGCACCACGGCGTCAGGGACGATGCGCGTGCCGCTGGCGCGCAGCGCAGCCTCGTCCATCGCGGCGTACTTCATCGGCACCTTGTCGAAGAAGCGGGTGTGGCCGCCCTCGATGAGACGGTTGTCGTTGGCGCGGAAGTAGAGCAGCACGGCCTTCTTGAGCCAGTCGTTGACCTGCCAGCGGCCGTCGCGTCTCTCGGCGACCCGGGCGGCGCCGCTGTCGAGCAGCTCGAGGCATTCGTCGAGCGCGATGCGCAGCTCGCGCGAGATGTTGCTCGGGGTGATCTCGGCGCGCGCCTCGAAGGCGGCCTCGATGAGGGTCTTGAGCGCGGTCTGGTCGGTCATGTCAGCGTCCTTGCATGAGATCGGCGATGCGGTGGGCGGCCTCGACGCACTCGTCGACGCCCGCCACGAGGGAGATGCGCACGCGGCCCGCGCCGGGGTTGCCGCCGCCGGCGTCGCGCGCGAGGTAGGAGCCGGGGACGACGGTGACGTTCTTGCGCGCGTAGAGCTCGCGCACGAAGACCTCGTCGTCGCGTCCCGTGTGCGGCCAGAGGTAGAACCCGCCCGCCGGTGCCTGCACATCGAGGTGCGGTGCGAGTATGGGCAGCACGCGCGCGAACTTCTCGCGGTAGAGCGCGCGGTTGTCGCGGGCGTGGGCGTCGTCGCTCCAGGCGGCGATGCTGGCCTGCTGCACCGGCAGCGGCATCGAGCAGCCGTGGTAGGTGCGATAGAGCAGGAAGCGTTCGAGCAGCTGGGCATCGCCGGCGACGAAGCCGGAGCGCAGACCGGGCAGGCTGGAGCGCTTCGAGAGGCTGTGGAACACGAGGCAGCGTCGGAACGCCGTGTCACCCAGCGCGAGCGCCGCGCTCAAGAGCGAGGGCGGCGGCGCGGATTCGTCCGGGTAGATGTCGGCGTAGCATTCGTCGGCGGCCACCACGAAGTCGTGGCGCTCCGCGAGCGTCAGCACGCGCTGCAGCAGTGCGAGGTCCATCACCGCACCCGCGGGGTTGCCGGGGTTGCAGAGGTAGAGCAGCTGGCAGCGGTCCCAGACCGACGCCGGCACCGCATCCAGGTCCGGCAGGAAGCCGTCCTCGGCGCGGGTGTCGATGAAGAACGGCTCGGCGCCGGCGAGCAGCGCCGCGCCTTCGTAGATCTGGTAGAACGGGTTCGGCATCGCCACCAGCGGCGCGCCGTCACGCGCGGCGCTGCGGTCGACCACCGCCTGCGCGATGGCGAACAGCGCCTCGCGCGTGCCGTTCACCGGCAGCACCTGCGCCGCGCCGATGCTCTGCGGCGTGAAGCCGAAGCGCCGCTCCAGCCAACGGCCGCAGGCCGCTCTCAGCTCCGGCGTGCCGACGGTGGTGGGATAGCTGCCGAAGCCGGTCATCGCGTCGCGGAGGGTCTCCAACACGAACGCCGGCGGCGCGTGCTTGGGTTCGCCGATGGAGAGCGCGATGTGCGCGAGGTCGGCAGGGGGCGTCACGCCCGCCTTCAACTGGGCGAGCCGCTCGAAGGGGTAGGGCAGCAGCTTGTCGAGGTCGCGGTTCATGACGGGTGTGCGGC
>Ga0315900_10009313_pt1 | contig 12462 bp, 11 predicted proteins | sample LakEriMetagenome_FD_203521 | JGI IMG/M metagenome (GOLD analysis project Ga0315900, IMG submission 203521) | Freshwater fungal communities from buoy surface, Lake Erie, Ohio, United States - Buoy 12 MA114 | ecosystem: Environmental > Aquatic > Freshwater > Lake > Lake biofilm | place: USA: Lake...
CCCCACGGGCAGCCCGGTCGGCAAGCCCGAGCAGCGCGTAGGCCGCGTGCGCGTTCAGGCCGATCTCGACCCTGTCGTCGCCCAGCGCCCGAAAGATCGGTGAGCGGCTTGCGACGATCTCGGGCAGTCCGAGCACCGCCTGGTAGAAGGCGAGCTGCCGCTCCGGATCGCGGCAGAAGAGGTTGACCAGGAGCCGCATGCGCGCTGCTCAGGCCCGCGCCTTCGCGGCCAGCCCGTAGGTGAGCTCGTACATTTCCTGCAGATGCTCGCCGGCGGTGCACGGCGTGAAGCCGGGCTTGTGCCCCGCCGGCACGGTGCCGGGCAGCGCCTCAATGCGGGCGAGATAGTTCGGCGCGTAGAAAAAGGGGATCGAATAACGCGGCGAGCCGCCGGAGTGGCGATTGCGCACCCGATGCGGATTGGAGCGGTACAGGCCGTTGGTCCAGCGCGGCACCATGTCGCCGAGGTTGACCACGAAGGTGCCGGGTATCGGCGGCGCCTCCACCCATCGTCCGTCGGCCACCTGCACCTCGAGTCCGCCGTGATCGTCCTGCGCCAGCACGGTCACCGCGCCCCAGTCGGTATGAGCGCCGGCGCCAAAGGTGCGCTCGTCGGCGTCGGCCGGGTGCGGGGGGTATCGCACCATGCGCAGCGTGATCATCGGGTCGTGGCATTCCTCGTCGAAATGCGTCTCGGGCAGGTCGAGCGAAAGCGCCATCAGCTGCATGATCCGCAACGACAGCGCATTCATCCGGTCGATCCAGTCCTCGCAGCGCGGCTTCGCCTCGGGGATCTCCGCGGGCCACTGGCTCGGGCCGTAGCTGTGGTAGCCGGCGCGCACATGGGGGTGATCTGCCGGCCAGTCCATGCCGCAGTAGAAGCTCTCCTTGAGATCGGGCTTCATCGTGGCATCGAGGGTCTGCTCGCCGAGGTTTTCGAAGCCGCGCAGGACCGCCGAATGCTTCATCGACAAGGCCTCGCGGCGGGCAGCCGGCAGATCGAAGAGCCGGCGGGCCAGATCGAACTGCTCGCGCACATCGGCGGGTGCGATGCCATGACCGCGCACATAGAAGAAGCCGCAGTCCATCGCCGCCGCCCTCAGTTGAGCGGCCACCTCGCGACTGCGCGGTGCACCCGGTGCGAGCGCGCCTTCGAGATCGATGACGGGAATCATGGTGGTGATCGCCGCGACAGGGATGGGACCGGAGCGCCCGGCTCAGGCCCGCAGCCGACGCACCGACGCCCCGGCCAGGAAGCGGTCGGTGAAGAACTCGGCCACCGAAGGCGCGCTCTTCAGGTTGAAGGCCGATACCGTTTCGTCGATCGTGGCCTGCAGACGAGCCGTGGTGGCCGCACCCCAGCCGTTGGCCCGGGTGTCCGGCGTCTTCATCGTGCCATCCACGATCAGGCGCAGCCGCTCGAGCTCCAGCGGCTCGCTGGCCAGCGGCTCGCGCCACTTGATCGCTGCCGCACCGGCGCGCGGATCGGCGATGCAGTCGATCCAGCCCTGCGTGGAAGCCCGCACGAAGGCGGCCATCGCATCGGGCGCGCCGTTGAGGCTCTTCGGGTTGGCCACCAGCCCATTGCCATAGGACTTCAGACCGTGGTCCGAGTAACGGAACACCGTGAGCTGCTCGGGCTGCACGCCGCGGGCCTTGAGGTTGAGCAGCCCGGTGAAGAAGAAATAGGCCGCGCCGTCGAAGTCACCCTTCGCGAACAGCGTGTCGCCGACGTCGGGTGCAGCGTTTTCCCACTTCACCGAAGCCGGGTCGAAGCCCTGGGCCCTGGCGAACACCGGAAAGAGCTTGCGCGAGGCATTGAAGGGCTGGCCGAGCAGCACCCGACCGGCGAGGTCGGCTGGCTTCCTGATCGGGCCGTCGCGGCGCACCATCACCGAATTCGGGTTCAGGTCGTACTGGATGGCGACGGCGCGCAACCCGGCCTGCGGGTTGGCGAGGTTGAACTCGATCATCGTCGACAGGTCGGCGGAGGCGGCATCGTAGGCGCCGCCGGCCACCAGGCTGATCGCGGCGGCCGAGCCGTTGCCGGTATCGATGGTCACGTCGAGACCCGCTTCGCGGTAGTAACCGCGCTGCAGCGCCAGCAGGAAGCCCGCGCCCGACGCCTCGGTCTTCCAGCCGAGGTTGAAGCGAAACTTCTGCAGGCTTGCCTGCGCGCGAACGAAGGGCGCGGCGGTGATCAGGCCGGCGGCGGCGGTGGCGCGAAGCAGGGCACGGCGTTGCATGGGTGGACTCCCGGGACGAGGTTGCGACGCACGAGCCCGTGCAGCTTTCGTGCCATGCCCGGTTCGGGTTCCGCTCGCACCGGCGCGGTGCATGGCATGCGGGCATGCTTCCTGCTCGGGCGCACGCGAGAGTAGAAGCGTTCAGCCCGATGACCGCTCAGGCACCGGCGCCCGGAAATTGCTCTTGAACGAATCAGCCTTCTTCAGGAGTGTGGTCATGCCATCAGCAGACAATGTGTCGGTGGAGCTTGCACGCGAGTCGCGCATGGGTGCGTCGGTTGCGGCAGCAACGGTGATGCGCGAGGTGCGTCGCATCGATCTGACGGATTTCGAGGCGCGGCGCGAGGCGATTGCCGAGGAGCTGTGGGAGGCTGCCGTCGAGGTCGGCTTCTTCCAGGTGGTCAATCACGGTATCGAGCTTTCGCGGGTGCGCGAGGCCTTCGCGCTGACCGAGCGCTTTTTCGCGCTGCCCGACGCCACCAAGGCACGCTTGCCGCATCGCAAGGCCGACAACGTCGGCTGGGAGAGCCGGGCGCAGGTTCGCCCGTCCACCGGCACGCCCGACCAGAAGGAGAGCTTCCAGATCACGCGCCCGCGCATGGAGGGTCTGTGGCCGGGTGATGAGGATCTGCCCGATTTTCGTGCAACCATGCTCGATTTCGAGGCGCGGTGCTGGACGGTGGCGATGCGCGTGCTGTCGTGCTTCGCGCTGAAGCTCGGCTTCAGGCCCGACTTCTTCTCGGCTGCGCACGATCCCTCGCGCCCCGACTACCAGAGCACGCTGCGGCTGCTGCACTACTTCGCGATGAGCCCCGAGGAGGCCCGGGCTGCCGGCCTCTGGCGCGCCGGCGCGCACACCGACTTCGACTGCCTGACGCTGCTTTTCCAGCGTCCCGGTCAAGGAGGGCTCGAGCTTTGCCCCGGCAAGGACCTCGATGCCCCGGCCTGGACGCCGGTGCTGCCCGACGAGACGGCGATCACCTGCAACATCGGCGACATGCTGATGCGCTGGAGCGATGATCAGTTGCCCTCGAACTTCCACCGCGTGCGCAATCCGCAGCCGGGCGAGTACCTTGGCCCGCGCTACAGCATCGCCTTCTTTGCGCAGGCCAACCGCGAAGCGGTCATCGCGGGCCCCGGTGGCAAGTATCCACCGATCACCGCGGGCGACTATCTGCGCCAGCGGGTGGCGGCGAACTTCCAGCCCGCGGGCTGATCGACGCCCCGTCGACGCGAGGGCCATCGGGTCTTCGCGCGACGGGCTCGCCTACACTGCGTGCCGGGTGTCCACCGCGCGGTGCGGGGGCAGGCTTTCGCGCTGGTCGGGCCGCCACGCGGTCGGGTCACGCCATGTCCAGCCTTGCGCCGAGCACCGCCGAGCTGATCGCCGCCATCCTGTTCGCGATCGCGCTCCTGCACACCTTCTCCACGAAGTTCTTCGAGCGGCTCGCGCACGCCCAGCCGCGGCATGCGGGGCTGTGGCACCTGCTCGGCGAGGTCGAGATCGTCTTCGGCTTCTGGGCGATGGTGCTCGTGGTCTGTCTGTTCGCGATCGGCGGTGCGAAGGCCGGCATCGACTACGTCGAGTCGCGCAACTTCACGGAGCCGCTGTTCGTCTTCACGATCATGGTGGTGGCGGCCAGCCGTCCGATCCTCGAGCTCGCGGGCGAGCTCGTGCGGCTCGCGGCAAGGCTGCTGCCGGCGCCGCGCGGGATGGCCGTCTACTTCGTGGTGCTGGCCGGCGTGCCGCTGCTGGGCTCGTTCATCACCGAGCCGGCCGCGATGACGCTGGCCGCGCTGATGCTGCGCGACACGCTGTTCGCGCAGCAGGTGCCCAATCGGCTGCGCTATGCCACGCTCGGGGTGCTGTTCGTGAACGTCTCGATCGGCGGCACGCTCACGCACTTCGCGGCGCCGCCGGTGCTGATGGTCGCCGCCCCCTGGCAGTGGGATCTGGCCTTCATGCTGAGCACCTTCGGATGGAAGGCTGCCATCGCGGTTGCGATCAACGCGGGCGTGGCCACGCTGCTCTTCCGGCGCGAACTCGATCACATGGGGCCGGTCGTCGCCCGACGCCACCTGACCGTGCCGTGGACTGTGGTGGCGGTCAACCTCCTCTTTCTCATCGGGGTGGTGGTGTTCGCCCACCACCCGCCGGTGTTCCTCGGCCTGTTCCTGTTCTTCATCGGCGTGGCCACCGCCTACCGTCAGCACCAGGGGGCGCTGATCCTGCGCGAGGCGCTGCTCGTCGCCTTCTTTCTCGCGGGGCTGGTGGTGCTCGGCGGCATGCAGCGCTGGTGGCTGCAGCCGCTGCTGCTGGGCATGGACGCCGACACGGTCTTCGTGGGCGCCACGCTGCTTACCGCCATCACCGACAACGCGGCGCTCACCTACCTGGCCACGCTGGTCGACGGGCTGAGTCCGGAGTTCAAGGTCGCGCTGGTGGCCGGGGCGGTTACCGGCGGCGGGCTCACCGTGATCGCCAACGCCCCCAACCCGGCCGGCGTCGCGATCCTGCGCAGCCGCTTCCCGGGCGGGGCGGTCAACCCTGCCGGCCTGCTCGTCGCGGCGCTCGCCCCCACGATCGTGGCGGCGCTCGCCTTTCGGCTTCTCTAGCGTGCCTCGAGCGCGCCCCGGCGGATCTGGTCGCGCTCCATGCTCTCGAAGAGCGCCTTGAAGTTGCCCTCGCCGAAGCCCTCGCCGCGCTTGCGCTGGATGAACTCGAAGAAGACCGGGCCGAGCAGCGGTTCGCTGAAGATCTGCAGCAGCAGGCGCTGCTCGCCGGCGGTTGTGCTGCCGTCGAGCAGGATGCCGCGGGCGCGCAGCGCCTCGACCGGTTCGCCGTGACCGGGCAGGCGCTCATCGAGCATCTCGTAGTAGATGTCATTGGGCGCGCTCATCAGCGGCACGCCGGCCGTCCGCAGCGCGTCGACCGTCGCGATCAGGTCGTCGGTGAGCAGCGCGATGTGCTGGATGCCTTCGCCGTTGAAGCGCATCAGGAACTCCTCGATCTGCCCTGAACCGCCGCGGCCGGCCTCCTCGTTGAGCGGGATGCGGATCAGGCCGTCGGGCGCGGTCATCGCGCGGCTCGTCAGGCCGGTGTGCTCGCCACGGATGTCGAAGTGGCGGATCTCGTGGAAGTTGAAGAGCTTCTCGTAGAAGGCACCCCAGAAGGCCATGCGGCCGCGGTAGACGTTGTGGGTCAGATGGTCGATGAGGCGCAGCCCGTGGCCGCGCGGATGGCGATCGACCCCGGGCAGGAAGGCGAAGTCGATGTCGTAGATGCTCGTGCCGTCGCCGAAGCGGTCGATCAGGTAGAGCGGCGCGCCGCCGATGCCCCGGATCGCCGGCAGCCTGAGTTCCATCGGGCCGGTCGGCACGTCGACCGGTTGCGCGCCGAGATCGAGCGCCCGCGCATAGGCGCGATGCGAGTCGCGCACCCGGAACGCCATCGCGCAGGCGCCCGGGCCGTGCTCGGCGGCAAAGTAGCCGGCGAGGCTCCTCGGCTCGCGGTTCACGATGAAGTTGATCGCGCCCTGGCGATAGAGATCGACATCCTTGCTGCGGTGGCGGGCGACGAGGCTGAAGCCGAGCTTCTCGAAAAGCGGCTCGAGCAGCCCGGGCTGCGGCGAGGCGAACTCGACGAACTCGAAGCCCATCAGTCCCATCGGGTTGTCGAAGCGATCGGTCATGAATGTCTCCGGGACAGATTCGAGGTTGCGCAGCGCAGCCGAAATCCTGCGCTGGATTTCGCGAAATGTGCGTGCTTTCCTGCGTGACTTTCCGGCTCTTCGCGAGATAGGATTGCGCGGAAGCGTTTTCAGAAGCAAACCTCTTGCAAGTCGAATCGATCGACCGGACGGATCTGCGCATTCTCGAGCACCTGCAGTCGAATGGACGCGCCAGCAACCTCGAGCTCGCCGAGGCGGCGCATCTTTCCCCGGCGCAGTGCAGCCGGCGTCACCGGCGGCTCGAGGAGCAGGGCTATGTGCGGCGCTACGAGGCGCGCCTGGACGCGGCGCGGCTCGGGCTGGGCGTGACCGCGTTCGTGCATGTCACCATGGAGCGCGGCCACATGAGGGATGTCGAGAAGTTCCGGGCCGCCATCGTCCGTACGCCCGAGGTGCTCGAGTGCCACGCCGTCACCGGCGATTTCGACTACGTGCTGAAGGTCGTCACGCCCGACCTGAAGGCGCTGTCGGCGTTCCTGCTCAGCAGCCTCGCGCGCCTGCCCGGCGTCAACGCGGTGCGCTCCAGCGTGAGCCTCGATGAGGTCAAGAGCACCCTCGCGCTGCCGCTGGCGGACTGACGAGCCATGATCTCCGCGCCTGCCGACCTGCTCCATGCCCTCTGGATGATCGGCGCCGGCATCACGATGCTGCTCGGGCTGATGGGCCTGGTGAGCCCGGTCGCGGTTGCGCGCCTGACCGGCCTGGGCCTGCCCGATGCACTGGCCCGATCCGAGGTTCGGGCCACCTATGGTGGTTTCTTCCTCGCCCTGGGCCTGGTCGCGCTCGCGAGCGACGAGCGCTGGGTCTATCTGACGCTGGGCCTGGGCTGGATCGGCGCGGCCGTCGGGCGCCTGGTGTCGGTGATCGCCGATGGCAGTCGCTCGCCGAAGAACCTCGCCGGCGTCGCCTTCGAGGCCGCGATCGGCGCGCTGCTGGTCATCGGCTGATCGCCCGACCGACGGGCCCGGCGCGCAAGAATCGGTTTGCGTGCGCGTTGCGAGCGGCGGCAGACTGAGCCCACCTCCTTCGCCGCCTTGTCCGATGCCAACCGCCGCCTCGATCACGACCCGCCCCGGCGACGAACCCATCCGTACCCGCCCCGACGACGAACACGGCCTTGCCCGCCATTACGAGATGGTTGCGCGCGCAATCATCTACCTGCGCGAGCACGCTGTGCGCCAGCCCGGCCTGGACGAGGTCGCGCGGGTCGTGGGCCTCAGCCCGTTCCACCTTCAGCGAGTCTTCGCGCAATGGGTGGGCATCTCGCCCAAGCGCTTCCTGCAGTTCCTGACCAAGGAATACGCGCTCGAGCAGCTTCGGCGTTCGACCGACGTGCTCCAGACTTCCGACCGGGCCGGGCTCGGCAGCGCGAGCCGCCTGCACGACCTGATGGTGAGCTGCGAGGCGATGACCCCCGGCGAGATCCGCCTGGCGGGTGCCGGGCTCGCCATCGGCCTGGGCCTGGGTCCCACGCCCCTGGGCCACGCGCTCGTGGCATGGACCGACCGCGGGCTGTGCGAGCTCGCCTTCGTCGAGGACGCCGGCTCGCCGATGCTCGCCGAACTGGCCGCTCGATGGCCGCGCGCGCGCATCACGCGCGACGATGCCGCGGCCGCCGGGCTGCTGGCCCGCGTCTTCGCCGAGCCCCCGGAGCGCGGCCGTCTGCACCTGATCCTGCGCGGCACCAACTTCCAGATCCGGGTGTGGGAGGCGCTGATGCGCACCGCGCCCGGCGATCGGCTGGCTTACGGGGAGCTCGCGCGGCGCATCGGCAGCCCCGGCGCGGCGCGCGCCGTCGGAAGCGCGCTCGCCGCCAATCGTCTTGCCTGGCTCATCCCCTGCCACCGCGTGATCCGCGAGAGCGGCGAGCCGGGGCGCTATCGCTGGGGTGAAGCGCGCAAGGAGGTAGCGCTCGGGTGGGAGGCGGCGCGGGCCGCGTCGGGCCCGCCGGGCTGATGCCGGGGTTGTCAGGCGCGCGCGGGGTCGTCGGGCGATCGCGGGGTCGTCAGGCGATCGCGGGGTCGTCAGGCAATCGCGCCGCCGCCGCGCGCCTCGTCGCCCCCGCCCGCCACGGTCGCGGCGATCGCCGCACGCACGCCGATGATCATCGTATCGAGCGCGAGGCTGGGCATCCCCTCCCAGGCGGCGGCCTGCGCGGGCAGCATCGGCAGGTGGATGAAGCCGCCGCGCACCCGCGGGTGGCGGGTGGCGATCAGGTGCGCCAGCGTGAAGAACAGGTGGTTGCAGACGAAGGTCCCGGCGGTCTGCGACACCGAGGCCGGCACGCCGGCGGCGCGGATGGCGGCCACGATGCGCTTGATCGGCAGGCTGCTGAAGTAGCCGGCGGGCGCTCCCGCAATGATCGGTCGGTCGATGGGGCGGTCGCCGGCATTGTCTGGGATGGGCGCGTCATCGACGTTGATCGCCACCCGCTCCACGCTGAGATCGCTGCGGCGGGCGGCCTGACCGAGCGCGATCACCGCGGCCGGCGCATCGGCCTTCAGCGCCTCCTCGAGCACCCGGCCGGCCTCGCCGAAGCGGCAGGGCAGCTGCAGCGCCGAGACCCGCGCATCGCCAATATGCTCGCCGTCGAGGGCGCGGGCCACTTCCCAGGACGGATTGATGCGCTCCCCGCCGAAAGGTTCGAAGCCGGTGATCAGCACCCGCATCGGCAGCTCAGGCGAGTGTGGCGATCGCGTCGGCGACCGCTTCGGGCCGTTCGTGCGGCGCGAGATGGCCGGCCTGCGGCACCCACAGCAGCCGCGCGCCGGCGATGGCCTGCTGCCAGGCGCTCGCATAGGCCGGCACGATCAGCCGGTCGCTCTCGCCCCAGACCAGCAGCGTGCGCGCGCGGACGCGGTACAGGCGCTCGGAGAGCCCGCGGTCGGGGATCGGGAACAGCAGCTTGCCCGCCATCCCGAGCTGACGGGCGTTGGTCACCAGGAAGTTCTTCAGCCACTCCGGATCGTCCATCCGCGCGCCGGCGGTCATGGCCTTGCGGCCGGCCTCGACGTCGTGGAAGAGCAGCTCCGGCATCTGGTAGGGCAGCAGCGCGAAGATGTCCGGAATCGGGTGGGCGTCGAGCCACAGCCCCGCCGGCGCGATGAGCGCCAGCCGCGACAGCTGATGCGGCGCCACGGCGGCCATCTCGGCGGCGATCATGCCCCCCATCGAGTGGCCGACCAGCAGGGGGTCGCGCAGCCCGAGCGCATCGATCACGTCCCAGGTGTGCAGCGTGATGTCGAGCATCGTGCGCAGGCTCTCGCATTCGGCGCTCGGTCCGTAGCCGGGCAGCAGCGGGGCGATCACGCGCCATCGCTTTGCAAGTCGTGCGACGAAGGGGTCATCGGGCTGCAGCCCGCCCGCGCCGTGCAGGTAGACGAGCGGCTCGCCCGCGCCGGCCTCGTAGACGCTGACCGGGATGTGGTGGGTTTGGACGGTGCGCAGGTCCATGGCGATCTCGCGGCTGCGACTCAGCGTTCGGCGCGTGCCGGCACCGGCCGGGCGCGCGCGGCATCGGCGACAGCACCCGAGCCCGTGCTCGCGCCCGATGCCGGATTGCCGCCATCGGCACCCGCGGCGCCGCCGCCGGCCAGCGCCGCGGCCACCCGCGCGCGCACCTGCGCCTCGTCGGGCAGCGAGCCTGGCACCGCCGCGCTCGCCACCGGCTTGCACCAGAAGCGGTTGTCGCCGGCATGCTCGGGGAACATGCCGCGCAGCGCCGGCATCACCTTCTCGGCGAACAGCCGCGTGGAGTACATGCACTTTTCCACCGGCATGTCGCCCACATGCATCAGGCAGAAGATGTTGCCCACGTTGAGCCCGCGGATCAGGTCCTCCATGCGCTGGCGCACCGTCTCGGGGCTGCCGGCGATCACATGGCCGCCCTCGATCAGGTCCTTCCAGGTGAGCGAGGCGTAGCCGCCGCGCACCGGCGCGTACTGCGAGAGCGCGCCGGTCTGGATGGTCTTCACGGTGCGATAGCCGGGCGCGTCGGCGAAGCCCGGGAACACATGCAGGCAGCGGTTGTAGAAGTACAGCACGTGCTCGGCGTACAGGCGCTCGGCCTCCTCGTCGGTCTCGGCCACGCAGATCGTCTGGGCGAAGCCGGCGCGGTAGGGCGAGGCGTCGGGGGCGTTGCGCTGCGCGACCCGGTCCCAGTAGCCCTGCATCAGCGCCTTGGCGCGGATGTAGCCCGAGAAGGACAGGTAGGAGTACGAGTAGGTGTTGTCGATGCAGAAGTCGTAGGTCTCGACCGAGCCGCCACCGGGGATGTGGATGGGCGGGTGGGGCTGCTGCAGCGGGCGCGGCCAGATGTTCACGTAGCGCAGCTGCGTGTAGCGGCCGTTGAAGGCGAAGGGCTCGGGCTCGCGCCAGGCGCGCATGATGAGCTCGTGGGCCTCGGCGTACTTCTCGCGCGTGAGCGCCGGGATCTGGCCGTAGCTGTAGTTGGTGTCCATGCTGGTGCCCACCGGGAATCCCGCCACCAGCCGCCCGCCCGAGATGCAGTCGAGCATCGCGAACTCCTCGGCCACCCGCACCGGTGGGTTGTAGAGCGCGATCGAGTTGCCCAGCACCACGATGGCCACGTCGCTGGTGCGCCGCGCCAGGCCCGCCGCGATCAGGTTGGGCGAGGGCATGATCCCGTAGGCGTTCTGGTGGTGCTCGTTGATGCCGATGCCGTCGAAGCCCAGCTTCCCGGCGTACTCGAGCATGTCCATGTAGGTGTTGTAGACGCCGTGGGCGCGCACCGGCTCGAAGAGCCGCGAGTCGATGTCGACCCACACCGAGCGATGCTTCTCGCGGAAGTCGGCCGGCAGGTCGGGCCAGGGCATCAGGTTGAACCAGGTGAATCGCATGGCGGTCTCCTCGGTGCGGGCAGGCCCGCTTGGGGCAGTGTAGCGCCGGCTTCCGGGCCCGCCACGCGGCGGCGCAGCGAGCGGAATGTCGCGCGCCCGCAAGCCGCTTACACTGCGAGCCTCGGCCGGAAGCCACCCGTCCCGGCGGCAGGCTTTCCCCAGGCTCAGCGCACCACCCCGGAGTCCGCCATGCACGATCTCGTCATCCGCAACGCCCTGATCCTCGACGGCACGGGCGCGCCCGGCCGGGTCGCCTCGCTGGCGGTACGCGGCGGGCGCATCGCCGCCCTCGACGCGGACGTCGGGGCGGGCCGGCGCGAGATCGATGCCGACGGCCTTGCCCTGATGCCCGGCATCATCGATGGCCATACCCACTACGACGCGCAGCTCACCTGGGATCCCTTCGCCGACCCCTCGCCGCAGCTCGGCGTCACCACCGCGGTCATCGGCAACTGCGGCTTCACGATCGCGCCCTGCCGGCCGGCCGATCGCGACCTCACGATGCGCAACCTGACCCAGGTCGAGGGCATGTCGCTCGAGGCGCTGCAGTCGGGTATCCGCTGGGACTTCGAGTCCATCCCCCAGTACATGGACATGCTGCAGGCCAGCCGCCCGGGCCTGAACATCGCGGCCTTCGCCGGCCACTCGGCGATCCGCACCTACGTGATGGGCGAGGATTCGCACCGCCGCGCGGCCACCGACGACGAGATCGCGCAGATGGCCGATATCGTGCGCGAGGCGATGGCCCACGGCGCCGTGGGCTTCGCCTCGTCGACGAACGAGCCGCACAACGGCTGGGGCGGCATCCCCATGCCCTCGCGGCTGGCCGACCAGCGCGAGATGCTCGCGCTCACCGGCGCGATGGGTGAGTCGGGCCGGGGCCTGTTCATGCTCACCAAGGGCGGCACCACGTCGATCGCCCAGCTCGAAGAGATCGCGCAGCGCAGCCGCCGTCCGGTGCTGATCGCGGCGCTCTTCCACAACGAGGCCGATCCGCAGCGCGTTTTCCAGGAGCTCGACGCGATGCGGGCCGCGCGCGATCGCGGCCATGCACTGGTGCCGCAGGTGTCGGCCTGCCCGCTCACGATGGACTTCACGCTGCGCTCGGCCTATGTCTTCGAGAGCATCCCGGCCTGGAAGACGGCCATCGGCGCGCCAGAATCCACGCTGCATGCTCTGTATGCGAGCACTGACTTCCGTGCGGCTGTGAAGGCCGATCTCGAACGCCAGAAGGGGCGCGGCCTGTTCAACGGCGACTGGCGCCGCATGCGGGTCTCGCAGGTGGTCAGGCCGGCGAACGCGGCGCTCGAGGGCCGCAACCTCCAGTCGCTCGCCGACGAAACCGGGGTCCATCCGCTCGACTGGATGCTCGATTTCGCGCTTGCCGAGGACCTCGGCACCGAGTTCGTCGGGGAGCTGCGCAACACCGACCCGCAGGCCGTGGGGCAGCTGGTGGCCGACCCGGCCACCCATGTCTCGCTGTCGGACGCCGGCGCGCATCTCACCTTCCTGTGCGACGCCGCCTTCGGGCTGCACACGCTGGGCTACTGGGCGCGCGAGCAGCGCGCGCTCAGCCTGCCGGCGGCGGTCCACAAGCTCACCGGCCACCCGGCCGCGCTCTTCGGCA
>Ga0315900_10009314_pt1 | contig 12461 bp, 13 predicted proteins | sample LakEriMetagenome_FD_203521 | JGI IMG/M metagenome (GOLD analysis project Ga0315900, IMG submission 203521) | Freshwater fungal communities from buoy surface, Lake Erie, Ohio, United States - Buoy 12 MA114 | ecosystem: Environmental > Aquatic > Freshwater > Lake > Lake biofilm | place: USA: Lake...
GTCCCGATCCATTATCTCCATAGCGAAGAAACGGGCGGAACCAGCTATCCTCTGGACTGGATACAACTTTGGGACACAATGAGCTACTATTGTTCTGCTGGAATCATTGACTATTGTAAGAACAGGGCGGCGAACATCATGCTTAAAGACCGCACTCTCCATAAAGCCCAGTATATGTTTACCTTGGACTGGGCGCTTGGGCCGCAGTATCAATCGGGCTACGGGGAGGCGGCTGCTGGTCATAAATGCGGCCATGTATTTCGCGGAGGTGGTCAATTCTTTTTACAACCCAACAACCGAGTCCTTTGGATGGACGGGGGATCGTTTATTGCCAAGAAGTTCGACGCTAAGCCCGATTGGAAAGTCTTTAGTCAGGAGTTTAGTTGTGAATCCACAGGAAGTCGTTGGGTTAGTGAAAGCGAGGAGGAGCTATGGTTCTACGAATTCAAGGAGCAATCCTAGCAATTGTTGTCACTGGTTGCGTTTCCTATCCACCGCGTCCCTATCCTTGGAACTTCCCCCCAGCCCGTGAATGGAATCAACCTTTGGAAACAAGCTGGGTCAATGTGGTGGATGCTTATCGCAACCTAACCAAGCCCAAAGGAAAGATTTGGAATCCTATTCTTCGTTGCTATGAGCCTGATTTTGGCTATGAGATTGAACTTCTAAAGGCATTGCCCCCTGATTTGGAAGAGCATGAAATGTATCAATAATCCAGCCTTGCTTGCGGGCCAATGCCCCATTAGCGTGAATTTCGTCATGGCAACCCCGACACACCGCCGCAAAAAACTCGTAACGGCAAAGCCATTGCCCAACTCTCCCAGCTTTGTGATGGATATCTTGGCTTTTGGCTTTCTTGCACCGCTCGCAAATTGGGTGGAGAGCCATGTAGGCTTGCTTAACCTTTGCATACTCCTTGTATTCACGCTGGCGCTTGGGGGATGCATTCCGCAACCGTCCGCCGCGCTTGAGGCCCTGCGATCTTTTCAATGGGATTTTTGAACGAAGCGGTGTTTTTCTTGTCATACCTTTATGCAATTACAGTGGAATAAATACCAAGACAACCAACCCGTCAACAGCGGCGTCTATCTGATTGCCAACGAAGATAGCAATCCTCCGTTTCGTGCAGCAAGTTATTTCGACCCAGTCCATGGGTGGAGCGGAGTTGGACATGTCCTTGAACGTGTGATTAACTACTGGGCGGAGTATCCCAAATGCCCAAGTTCAAAGTAGTCCTTACTATTATCAATGAAGACTCCGTCTCCCCATTCGTGGTTGGCCCACGGTTCCGTAGAGGAACCCCTATGCCCATGGAGCGACTGGCCGCAGAGCGCAACGGCTACTGGTTCGCTCCCGAAGAACTTGAACTCGCGCAAGAATGCGCCGAAGCTTTCACCAAATACATCAACCAAGCAGAAGACAAAAAAAGAAGAAGCAAATGAGCAAATACCTAGTTTGTAGTGGCGATAAAGTAGTCGAACTCCACAACCACAACCTATCCAAAGACGAAGCCAAGCATGTGGCCAACGCTCTTATAGTTAAGGGTTACAAGAACGTCCGCGTCCGTATGGAAGACCCAACCCATCCAACATGGCCGCTTCATTTCGATGACGAGGAGAAGGCGTGAATATTGTCTTTGCCTACCACAACGGAGATGCGGAGTTGGCCTTGCTTTCGGCCAAGGCGATTACCGCTATGGGTATCAACATGCGCCACAAGGCCATTGTGTGTGCGCCCGAAGAAACGGCGCTGACCCATGAAATCACCGAAGAACTGAAGAAAAGCTTTCCAGAGGTTGGTAGGATAGTTGCCCAAGACGGGTTCAATGGCTGGCCTCTTGGTCCCAACCAGATGTTCAGCGATGCCTCAACCCATTGTTACCGCTACCAAGAGCCTTGGTATTTCTGGGAGCCAGACTGTGTTCCAATGGCCAAGGACTGGGTGGATAAGCTGGAAAAAGAATTTAAATCGGAGCCGAATAAAATTATGGGCTCACTTATTGGTGGGGGAATGGCTTCCAATGGGAAAAACGTTTATAGGCTGATTGTCGGTAGTGCCATTTATCCTGCAAAGTTTTTGGACTATTGCGGGCTCGCAGCCAGTCTGTACAACTACAATGTTGCCTACCGCACTTCTGGAGTGGTTCCAGAGCCTTGGGATGTCAGATGTAGGTGGGTGTTCTTGCAGCATGGACGAAATACAGAGTTGATAAAGTCCTACTGGAAGAGCGTCAACTACCAATGGAAGGATGGTAAGATCGTGTTTTTTGCCGAAGACCCTGAAGCGCAGTCCATCCAAGGAGTCATCTGTCCCGATAGAACGGTATCCAACGAAGCTTTGGTTGTCCATGGGTGCAAAGATGGGTCTCTCCACAAAATGGCTATTGCGGGATTTCCAATGCCGTCAGATTCCACGGGATTAGATATCCCATCGAATTCCATGGGATTGGAACAAAACATCAACAATGATGCACAAAAGTTAACAGTTTGTGATAACTTATCGCAAGTGATGCGTAAGTCGCCAGATGTGGCGAGTGAGAAAAAAACCCCTCTGAAGCGCAAAAATAACTCGCCATCTAAGGCGAATAAGAAGAGGCGGATTCTATCCCCCGAAGAGCGCCAACGCCGCAGCGATGCCATGAAAGCAATTCTCGCAAGAAAGGCTGAACGAAAGGCCCAAGGCGCTGTCTAACCCTTCGTGAACAACGAATCAATCTTCGATCAATCGTCGGAAAGCGCCGTTCTTTCCTGTTTTCTCCACGCACAACTTGATGAACAGAGGGAAATGCTCTCGACTCTTAGGGAGGATCACTTCCATCTCTACGAGCATAAGCTGATCTTCCAGTCGTTTCTTCGGGTGGTGGGCAAATCTATCCACGCTGATTACATCTCCATCAAGAGCGATCTGGATGCCAACGGCACCCTAGAAGATGCTGGAGGAGACAAAACGCTGGCAGAGATTGCTGCCTACTGTCAAAGCTCCCATAGTTGGAGAAGGTATTTCCCACAGCTTGAGGAGGCTCGCTATCGCCGCTCCCTTGAGATGTTGGCTGGTGACATGGTTCACAAAGCCCGTGACCGCGAGCTAAAGCTGGAAGAACTCAAGAACTGGTCGGAGACCTCGGTCATGCGGGCTGATTACCTGATCGATGACAGCGAGAAACTGTCCATCAAGACGGTGGTTGAAAGGGCTCTGGATAACATCGAATCCACCATGAGGGGCGAGCCCAAGATCGGTGTACGAACGGGCTTGGTGCCAGTGGATGATCTCCTGATGTTTGGTATGCGCGGAGGAGACATGATTGTCTTAGCGGCCCGACCAGCAGTTGGTAAAACCAGTGCAGCCATGCAGATTGCAGAACATGTTGCCTTGGACGCTCAGAAACGAGTCCTTATCTTTTCGCTTGAGATGACTAGCGTTAGTCTGATGGAGAGAATGATTCGTAGTCGGGCAAAGGTCAGGGCGGCAGACATTCTTGCCCAGTCCATTAGCAAATATCAACGCGACAGTCTGGCCAGCGCCTATGCCGAAGTTCGTGATAGCCAGATTTTGTGCGATGACACTTCTGGAAAGTCCATTGGTTACATCAAGGCCGTGGCTCGACGCGCCCACCAGAAAGAACCGTTGGATCTCATCATTATCGACTACCTCCAGTTGCTGCGCGGAGACAGTAAACGATCCAAGGATAATCGCGTCAACGAGGTCGAAGAGATTAGCGGCGGGATCAAGGAGTTGGCCAAGACCTTGCGTGTACCAGTTTTGGTACTAGCTCAGTTGAACCGCGATCCCGAAAAACGCGGAGGCAGACCGAGTCTTTCAGACCTCAAGGGATCGGGTGCCATCGAACAGGACGCCGATATGGTGATGATCCTTCATTGCGACGAAGAAGATGCCAAGAATCACACCCAGCATCCCACCGTGGAATTTATTGTGGCGAAGCATCGTGAGGGGCCAACAGGTGTTGCCCCCATGAGCTTCAACAAGGCAATTACTCGTTTTGAGATTTCTTCCAACAATGGTCGGGAAAGCTGAGATGGGCGTCCTGTTGGACATCCAGAGGAAGGTGGACGCTCACCGCATTAAAGCACCCGCAGACCCCACAAGCCTTTAGCTGGCCGTCATAGCTGGTCTTTCGGGCTCCTGCGATAGCTGGAAGCATTCCCGCAATTCCCTTGCATCCCCAGCATCCAGAGGTAGAAATTTGATGGGGGCAGGCGGCACAGATCTTGGCGCGGCGTTCGGCTTCCTCTTGATTCACTAATTGGAATTGGGACTTCGCGGCAAAGTTGTACATGGCCTTGACCCAGCGAACGATCTCTCCGAAGCCCAAGGTCTGCTTAACGCTGGAGCAGGGAACGCACTGACGAGATCCAGCCAAACGTTCGCAGAGTGCATTCTCTATCTGAGGCACAAGATCAGTGGGTGGCACCAAACCCCGCTCCATAATCTTCTTCTCGCAGTTCTTAACCATGTCCCAAAAATCTCCACCTTCAATGGTTTCCCCAGTCACAGGACATTTAACCACCCACCCAAGAGATGGGACGTAGCTTTTATCCTTGTAGCAAAATCTCAAGCTACTCACTGACTACCAATTCGGCCTCGTAGGTGTTGTTGTCTGGGATCTTTAACGATTCCAGTTTGGTGGCGATATTGATCTGAACCGCATTCTGCTGGTTGTTACCATCGCTAAAGTTGATAGATGCAGCTTCGGCCAATTGTTTAATATTACGCATCATGCCAAGGGCTTCCATGCCGTCTAGGTCTTGCGCGGCATCAGCAGCCTTGACCAACACCTTGCCCGTCAGAAACTTGATCGATTTCTTCATGGTCTCAATCGATGCTGTGATATCGGAGAGGAGGGTAGGAACATCGTCGTTCTCCCAAGGCGCGGGATTTTGGTCGTTTGCAAGTCTCTCGCGACACGCCACCCACCGCTGGGTTTCCTTCCAAAGATTGATCGTGGACACGCTAACGCCGATATCCGAAGCAATATCTGGCACGTTGCGACCAGAGCAAAACATGGAGAACGCTTTGACGCATTGCATTCGCTTCTCCTTGTCCATGGTCTCCATCTTTGGTGGAGCGGGAATAAGCTGATTGGGTCTTTCGATCTCCCAAGGATAGAGGTTTTCTTGTTCGGGATTAGCCCGCCAAGTCTCGGCATGTTTGTCCCACTTCTCGCTGTGGACAAATCTGGATAGCTGTGGGGGTGAGGTAAAGCCAAGTTCGGTCATAATCTCCTTGGTTCCTCTGCCAGCGACATAAAGTCGGAAGGCATTTTGCTTCTTGATTCTGTTTTCTGGTAAGTCCCAGTCGATCTTGTTCTTGCGCTGTCCAGCCATACCGATTAGTTTAGTAGAAATTTCTCAGATGGCAACAGAAGATCAGGGGATAGAAAAATACGGAAGGCTGTGGCTATCCAAGGATGGGCAGGCGATTACACCCCTGCGTATCGAAATGGATGCGTTTCTTATGGGGCTAACCCCCGAAGAAGGAGGGCTTGGCAAGGCTCGCCACTATCGCAATATCGTTTCTGCCATCTGGCCCACCTTCCAATGGCATAAATGGGCAGAACTAGCCGCCCAAGCATTCTGCGCTCAAGTCTTTGAGGAAGACGAGGCATCTGGTAACAAGTTTGTCAGGGGCGTGACTGGACTAGCGGGAGGAACAGACTCTGGAAAATCTTACGGCATGGCGGCATTTGCTTTGGTTAATTGGTTCTGCGACCCGATCAACACAATGTGCATTGTGGTGTCTACTAGTAAGATTGACGCAAAACAGCGTATCTGGGCTGCTCTGGTCAAGATGTATCGCGAAGCCCGAAACCTCGGAATTGCTTCAGGACGGCTCATTGAATCCATGGACATCATCAAACTCTCCGAAGAAGAGGGGGCCATTATCGACCCAAAGACTGGCGTAAGTGACGCCTCATCCATCATGCTCCTTGCGGCTGGCGATGAATACAAAGACGATGCCCAGAAACGTCTTCAGGGTAAAAAGAATCGGCGCATTGTGTTGATTATAGACGAGTTACAAGACTGTCAGCCCGAAGGAACAAAGGTTTTAACACCAGATCGCGGCGAGGTGAATATTGAAGAATTAAAGGATGGAGACTTCGTCACCACGCACCACAAATCTCATATTTTTGGTAGTGGTCGAAAGATAAGCGGAGTATGCAGAAAAGATTTTGACGGAAATCTCATAAGAGTTTCGACTGCTACGGGACTTACAACACGATATACGCCAGATCATATTTGTGTTGCAAAAATTGGCCCAGCATTAGACGGGAAAACAATTTTGTATTTAATGAAGCGAGGAAATTCTTTCAGGGTCGGCACAACGTCCAAAAGACACGGCGGAGACAAAACTGGAGTATTTGGAGTTTCTGGAAGACTATTTGAGGAGGGCGGGGATTGCTCTTGGGTTCTTGATGTGTTTGATAACAAACAAGATGCGCTGATGGCAGAAGCGTTCACTTCCGTAAAATTTGGAATCCCCGAAGTGATGTATGTTGATCGTGGGCATGAGGGGGGTGCTGGACAGGAAAGAATTGATAACTTCTGGATTAAAATGGGAGACTTAACAGAAAACGCCAAACGATGCTTAGAGTTTTACGGAAGAAAAATCGAATATCCACTCATTGACCGTGGCGCACCAACAGACAGAAAGGGCAGAATCCAACAATTTCCAATGAGCCGATTGGTTCAAATTAGAGCATGTAATTTGATGAACGGAATGCATGTTATTGATTCAGCCGTAGCTCTTAATGGCAAGACCAGCGGAAACGTTAAAAGATATGACAAGGCATGGACTCCCATCAGTGTTGAAAAAGAGCCATATTGTGGGCCAGTGTGGTCAATGAATGTAGAGGGGCATCACACCTATATCGGTGATGGCATTGTTACGCACAACTGTTCGGCCTCGGTGATCAACGAAGCAATCTGGGGATTTAAGGGCGCACAAGAGTTGTATGTTGTCGGAGCAGGCAACCCCGCATCCATCTTCGACCCCCACGGAAAGTTCTGCGAACCGATCAAGGGTTGGATGAGCGTGGACGAGGATACTTCCAATTGGAAAATACGGGTGGCTGGTATTGAGGGAATCTGTATCCGCTTTGACTCGGAAAAAGACAACCCCAACCAACAAGCCTTTGAACAGGGGAAGGGACTTCGCTATCCCTTCCTTCCAAAACCCAATGATGTGGCTCTAGCCAAAAAGGAACTCGGAGAACTTAACCCCCAGTTCTGGCGGAAGTTCAGGGGCTTCTGGCCACCCGCAGATGCCGATGATTCCACGATTGTCTCGGATATACTTCTGGCTAGACATGGAGCCTTGGACAAACCTATTTGGGATGGAACCCCGAAAGATATAGCAGGGGTCGATCCAAGTTACACGGAGGGCGGAGACCGCTTTGTCTTTACCCACCTTAAATATGGGAAGCTAATTTCTGGTAAATGGGCGATAGCTGTAGAAAAGCAGTATGTCCTTAATCGAAGGGCGGGGTCGCAGGAGGACTTCCAATACGAGATGATCCAACAGATTAGCGACCTTTCTATCAAGTTGGGAATCCCGAACCAATGGATAGGAGTAGACGCCTCGGCTGGTGGCATCTTCTGGTCTATCGGGGAACGGGAACTACTGAAGGGGTGGCATGCGGTATCCTTTGCTGGAGCAGCCTCGGATCTCCCTGTTAGCGCCCAATACGCCATGAGGAACGAAGTCACTGGAAAACCCCAAGTCGGCAAAGAATTGTTCCACAACATGGCTAGTGAACTCTGTTTCGCCGCCCGCTATTTCTTAGAGTGCGAGCAACTCAAGGGAATTACACCTGATTTGGCGTGGGAGATGACTCAGAGAAAATATGCCCGAAGGACGCGGAAGATCATTATTGAGTCCAAGACGGACATGAAAAAGCGGATAGGAAAGTCCCCCGACTTATTCGATTCCTTTGCCGTAGGACTCTTCGTGGCCCGAAAGGTATTCGGAGCCATGGCAGGATCTGAGGCAATAGAAGAGAAGAAGAGAATTAATAAAGAGACTTTCAAGAAGCTCAAACAGTCCTTGACTTTGCGAAGGCAATGGTAGACTCTACGCTGGATTTTTTCTATGGCTCAACTACCTATTGCCGAAGCTGACATTTGTATCTTTCAGGGGGCGACTTTTAACCAGACGCTTTTCTATGAGACTGGCGAGCCTTCTGCTCCTGTCAATTTGGCTGGATATACCGCCAAGATGCACATCAGGTCAAAGCCCGAATCCAAAGCTCTAATCCTTGAACTATCCACAACCAATGGTAGAATTGTTCTAAATGAGTCTACGGGATCTATTCGTCTCTTTATTTCGGCATCTGACACGGCAACCCTCTCGGTCTGTGACAAGGCCGTATATGACCTTGAGCTATACAACGGGGCCGTCACAACTCGCATCCTACAGGGCAATGTTATCATTTCACCAGAGGTAACTCGATGAGCAAGATCTGTATTCCTATCCCAAGTTCCAGCGTTATTGGAGTTGCTTCGACTCCGATTTCCACTCCCAGCGTTAATATTCTTCGGGTTGAACCATCCATTACTGGATTGACTGGCGGAGCAGCAACCGATCTTGATTCTCTTAATACTGTCAGCGGAACCTATGCTGTGGGGATTGTGCTATTCTTGGTCATTGGTGGAATTCCTGCCATCTATCAACTAACCAATGGAACTGACGCCGAAAATGATCCTTTTGTTATCAGGCCCAATGACTATGAAAGTCAGACAGGAACAAAGCGGGTGTGGAAACGACTAATGTAACTCAATGAAAAACTTAATTTCCCTAATTATCTCTGGAGCCTTGGTTGTTTCTGGCTACGCGCAAACCCGCAATGTTTTGGTGGGAACCAACAATGCAGTAGTTCAGCCGACCAACTTCTGGAGCGCCGATGCATCTAATGCTCGCGCTGGCTTGGGGTTGGGAACAGTCGCGACAAATCCCGCATCCGCATTTCAACCATCCTCTACGGTATTGAGTAATCTCTCTTCCAGTAATGCGGTCAATCTAACCAATATTCAGGCCACCAACATTACTGGAACAATTGCTATTTCTAATGGCGGAAGTGGAGCCACCACGGCTGGTGGAGCAAGGACGAACTTTGGATTGGGGGCGACATGGCTCACAAACACAAACGTCACGAATTTTAGAACGGCGATTGGGCTAGGAACTAATGCCCAGCCAGTTTTTGGCGGAGCTTCGATTACTGGAGATTTGTTTGCTGGAAGCTTGGAAGTTGCTGCTGGATCAAATGAAACCGCCGTTACTTCTGATGGAATTTATTTTACAGGAGTTGCCGCAGCCACCACCCGCACCAATCTCGGCCTTGGCTGGTCGGCCCTTACAAACAGCAATGCTGGCACTGGCCTTGTTTCTGTCAACACCAATGGAGTAGTGGTAAGCCCGACCAATTTCTGGCAAGTGGCCCCGATTGTGGCGCAGTTTATTGAGTCCCAGCCAACCACCAACTCTACGACAAACATCGTTGGAGCCCGACTTCTCCACATCCACAGCTTGGATAGTCCATGGGTTCCGAATGTGACCAATATGATTGTTCTCCCGACCAACGGAACGTCCTTCGCGGGAGACATTGCGTTAGTCGTCCATCAAGGCCCGACCAATACCATGACAAGGGTAAGACAGGCGGGATCGACCAACGATCTAATCACCATGACCCGTTTTGACGAGGCGGTGGAGTTTGTCTACTACGAGAATGTGTGGCAGCTTAATCACAATGTTGCATTTGTTGAACCCATCTACTTCGCTGGCACTAATGCCGCAGCCAACGCGGCGGCAAGCAGAACAAATTTGGGATTAGGTGCGACGAATACTGTAGATTTCAATGTTATTAATGGACTTGATAGGGTTGTTTTTAGTGACTCCTTAACAATGCTTCAAGTTGGCTCTACTCCACAAGGGCCTCGCGCTTTGATTGTTAGAATAACAAATTCAGAAATTGGGTATTTTTCTGTCGCTGGCTTTACATTAAACACTCCAATAAATTTTTATACAAATACACAAGCCGATGCCACCCGAACCAACCTTGGTCTTGGCGCAACTTGGCTCACGAACACCAGCGTCACCAACTTCCGCAGCGCAATTGAGTTGGGGGCGACCAATGATGTGACTTTTGCAGACATTACGCTAACAGAATCAGGGGAAGATGATGTTTCGGTTGAGAATACCAGCGGTTCAATCGTTCTTCGCCAAACAACAAACGCTCTTGTTGAGTTTGGAACTGGGGCTTCTCACCTGTTTTACAATGCCATTAGTTTTAACAACGCAACCAACTCCTCCGCCACCCGCACCAACCTCGGCATCCCGCTTGCTGCCCTCACCAACACTAATGCTGCTGGATTCCAGAGGGCAATCTTCTCGACCAACGCCTCCCCCACAAATTCGGCCAATGTCAATGGAATTGGATTCAACACGGCGGTGGCTTGGATGGAAGTTAGCGTGATTACCAACGGTGTTACCAACAGCTATCGAATTCCCCTCTTCCAATGACCAACTACTGGAGACTTGAGCGAGACATTGAGATTGTCCAAGGAAAAACTTGGACGGCAAAATTCCGCTATTTAACAAAGTCCTGCAAGGGGAAGAGCAATGTCCCTGTCAATCTTTCGGGCTACGGGGCCTCCATGGTTATTCGGGAGTGCGCCAAGGATAGTGCCAGTTTGCTCACATTGACCGCAGGAAGCGGGATTACGCTGGGAGCGGACGGAACTATCGAAATAGTAATGACAGCCACTCAGGCGTCAAATCTGACGGCGGGAGACAATGTCTACGAAATCGAACTAAGCCAAGGCTACACCTACATCGCATTTGCCACAGGTAAGGCCAAGGTCTACGAGGAAATCGCCCGAAGCTAATGCCTCAAGAAGTCATCGAAATTACAGAGAGAGAAATCGAGATCATTGAGGTCATCGAACGGGGGCCTGTTGGGCAGACTGGCCCGCAGCCCGATATCAATTACACTGTAGTTTCGTCAGCCCGCACCCTAGAGGCAGCAGATCTAATCGCAGCCGACACTTCTGGAGGGGCATTTACACTTACTCTTCCGCTTAATCCAAGCAATGGTGACGCGGTAGACATCTTTGACTTTTCCGAAACCTTTGACACAAATCCACTTACGATTGCCCGCAACGGATCTCGGATTGAGAGCCTAGAAGAGAATCTGGTCTGTAACGTCGAAGGAGCGTATTTCACCCTAATCTATACGGGATCTACCCGTGGATGGCAGGTATTGCCGCGCTATGGCACTTCGGGGGGAGCGGGAGAATCCACCCTCACCACTCAGGGTGATATGTTGTATCGGGGCGTTGGAATTAATACACGACTCCCAATTGGAAGCGCGGGACAAATCCTTAAAGTAAACAGCGGGGCCACAGCCCCTGAATGGGGAACAATCTCTACAGCACCCAGCGGCCCCGCTGGGGGAGATCTTACGGGAACCTATCCCAATCCCACCTTGTCCGCTTCGGGCGCGAGCGCGGGCACCTATACGAAAGTAACGGTAGACACCAAAGGACGGGTGACCGTTGGAGCCACGGCGACACCAACCGATATTGGGGCGGCGGCAGCTTCCCATACTCATCCGCTATCTGACTTGACCCAGTCTGGTGCCAATCCCGAAGATTTAATTACTTGGGACAACGGGTGGAAGGCGACAGATCCCGCAACATGGGCTGGTGCTAATATTGTTCCATCAGATATTGGAGCCGCTCCCACCGAATCTCCCGCTCTCACTGGAACCCCGACAGCACCCACTGCATCGGCTGGAACTGATACTACCCAAATTGCCACTACGGCATTTACGCTGGCAAATCGCGGAGACCGCTACCTAACAACTTCTACAAGCTCCCATTCCCTAACCACTGGTTCTAAGACGTTCACTGTACAATCTGGACTCAGCTACACCCCGACACAAGACGTTACCATTGTATACGATGCAGCCCGTCATATGCACGGTATTGTTACCAGCTACTCTGGAACGACATTGGTAGTCAACGTCGAGACCGTAGACGGGAGTGGTGGGCCATTTACAGCTTGGACAATCAATGTGGGCGGGCTTTTGACGGCACAAGGGGCATTGCTTGAGGTCAACAATCTGTCAGATGTCTCAAATCCCGCAACCGCATTAACCAATATCGGAGGAGTCCCGACATCCCGAAGTATTAGTGCTGGAACGGGATTGACAGGTGGTGGAAACCTAACGGCAGACCGCACTCTGACAGTAAGCTACGGAACCACGGCAGGAACTGCCTGTCAGGGGAATGATGCCAGACTCTCCGACTCCCGCACCCCGACCGCTCACGCGGCCAGCCATGCCGCTGTCACGGGATCAGATCCCGTCTTCGACCAAAATCTCAACACCACAGACGCGCCAGTATTTGAATCTCTAAGTGTCTCCAACCAACTTAATTGCGATGGAC
>Ga0315900_10009316_pt1 | contig 12460 bp, 14 predicted proteins | sample LakEriMetagenome_FD_203521 | JGI IMG/M metagenome (GOLD analysis project Ga0315900, IMG submission 203521) | Freshwater fungal communities from buoy surface, Lake Erie, Ohio, United States - Buoy 12 MA114 | ecosystem: Environmental > Aquatic > Freshwater > Lake > Lake biofilm | place: USA: Lake...
GGCAACCCGTTCGGACTCGACGCGATCCGCGCCTGCATCGGCGCGATGTCCGAGGCCGCGCCCGAGTGCTGGGGCGTCGATCTCGCCAAGAGCCAAGACTACACCGTGGCCGTTGCGCTCGACAAGGACGGCGCGGTGTGCCGCCTCGACCGATGGCAGGCTCCGTGGTCGGTCACACGCGAGAGGCTGGCGAAGATGATCGGCGACCGACCCGCGCAGATCGACTCGACGGGCGTCGGCGATCCGATCGTGGAGGATCTACGCAAGGTCTGCCGCCGCGCCGAGGGCTTCAAGTTCACCTCGCAGAGCAAGCAGCAACTCATGGAAGGGCTGCAAATCTCGGTGCAGGGACGCGACATCTGCTACCCGGACGGCTGGCTTCGCGCTGAACTTGAGTCATTCGGCTACCGATACTCGGGGAGGAACGTCTCCTACGAGGCGACAACGGGTCACGACGACGGCGTGTGCGCGCTGGCGCTTGCCGTCCATGCGAGGCGGCAGAAGAAACCCCTGATTATGAAGGTCATCTGATGTCGCGATTCCTGAGTCTGTTCAGAAAGTCCGTGACCGACGCGCGCAAGTGGATGCAGTCCTCCACGCGGGTCATCAGCGGAGACGCGGCGCGTCCGACGTTCTCGAACGGCGCGGCCATCAGGTACTACAACTCATGGATCTACGCCGCCGCGAACCTGAACGCCTACGCGGTCGCTTCGCAGCCGTTGCGCCTGTACGTCAGGAACCGCAGCGCCGGTACGAAACTGTGGAACACACGCAGGACGGATCGCCGCACGAAGGCGTACCTGTCCGGATCGCTCGACCAGTTGCCATCGCGATACGCGCTGACGAAGGCAGCGGAGTTCGGCGACGACTACGAGATCGTCACCGAGAACCATCCTGTCCTCGACTTGCTGTCGAAGGCGAACCCGTGGCAGAACGGCTTCGAGCAGACCGTCCTGCGTGTGCTGTACCTCGAACTCACGGGCAACGCCTACCTGCACCCGGTGCTTGACCGCCGCCTCGGAATCCCCGTCGAGTTGTGGACGATGCCTTCGCCGTGGGTCGAGATCGTCCCCGGAACCGAGGAGTTCATCGACGGCTACCTGTACGGCGTGTCGTACGAGAAGCGGGCCTTCTTCGAGGTGGACGAGGTCATCCACTTCAAGCGCCCGAACCCGAAGGACATCTACTACGGCATGGGAAAGGTGGAGGCGGCGTGGGGCGCGGCGACGAACAACGAGTCGCTGCACGACATGGACTACCACTGGTTCGCGAACAAGGCGCGGCCCGACTACCTGCTGACGATCAAGGGGGACGCCAGCACGGAGGAGATTGATCGGCTTGAGGCGCAGATCGACAGCAAGTTGCGGGGTACGCGCCGGACGGGCCGCTTCCTGACTGCCACCGCAGACATCGACATCAAGCCGCTGTCTTTCTCGCCGAAGGACATGATGGGCCGCGAGCAGATCGTGGAGGAGATTGCGGCGGTGTTCGGCGTCCCGGTGTCGATGCTGAAGGCGAACGATCCGAACCTCGCGAGCGCGACGGTAGGCTTCACGTCGTGGAAGGCGACCAGCGTCCTTCCGCTGATGCGGATGGATGAGGAGGTGCTGAATCAAACGCTGCTGCCGATGTTCGGCATCGCCGAGGATGCGTTCCTCGCGTACGACAACCCGGTTGGAGCCGACGAGAAGTTCGAGTACGAGAAGCGGCGCGGGTACACCGCTGGCGGCATCCTGACGGCGAACGAGGCTCGCGAGATGGAGGGCTTGGAGAGGCTGGAAGATCCGAGCGCGGATCGACTCCTCATCAACGGCCAGCCGCTCGGCGGCCAGCCGCCGCAGCCCGCCGCTTCGCCGTTCGCTGGCCTGTTCGGTGCGTCGGCGCAGCCCGCAGCGCCCGCAGCGCCCGCAGCGCCCGAGGTTGAGGCCAAGTCGATCGAGAAGAAGGACGCGCTCTCCGACTGCGTGTCCGGCAAGATCGGGAAACTGGTTGACGAGGGCTACGAGCAGGATCAGGCCGTCGCCATCGCCTACTCCATGTGCCAAGGCAAGGGACTCGAGGAGGCCATCGGCAAGGCCGAGGTCGGCGGCATCGACACGAAGCCGCCTGCGTCCGTCGCCGAGAACGCGCGCCGCGCTCTCGAGGTGCGCGAGACGAAGCCGGAATCGCAGCGCGGCATGACCGAGGTCGGCATCGCCCGCGCCCGCGACCTCGCGAACCGCGCCAACTTGAGCGAGGACACGATCCGCCGCATGGTCGCCTACTTCGAGCGCCATGAGAAGGACAAGCAGGGCGAGACGTGGGACGAGCAGGGCAAGGGCTGGCAGGCGTGGAACGGATGGGGCGGCGACGAGGGCTTTACGTGGGCGAAGGCCAAGGTCGAGGAGTTCGACCGCGCGCGCGCAAAGAAGTCCTGCGGCTGCGGTTGCGCCTCGCGAAAGACCGTCAAGCAGTCGGAGTTCGTCGGCAAGCATCAGCCTGACCTTGCGGGATGGCTGCGCGTGAAGAACGCCGAGAAGGAGGCCGAGAAGATCGGCAAGGCCGAGGACGAGGCGTCCAAGGCCGTATCCCGCGTGTTCGACGCGCAGGTGGCTGCGGTCCTCGACGAACTGTCCAAGGCCGAGAGGCCGACCGCCGATCTCATCTCGCGCGCCGAGCGCATCCTCCGCAGTCGTAACTACCAGCGCGAACTGGTGGACGCGCTTGCGCCCTACTTGCGCGAAGCGATCTCGACCGGCGCGAACATCGGCCTCGACACCGTCGCGAAGGTTTCCAGCGGCGTGGACTTCGAACTGGAGCGGGCAGACCTCGCGAAGTACGCCGAGTCGGAGTCGATCCGGCTGGCGCGGCAGACGGCGTCCGGCGTCGTGGAGACGCAGACCGTCCGCGTCCGCGAGGTGCTTGGCACGGGCCTCGAGAACGGCGAGAACACGCAGAAACTCGCGGCCCGGGTTCAGGACTGGGCAGAGTCGCAGAAGGATCAGGACGGATCGTGGAGCCGCGCGCGCACCGTCGCCCGCACCGAGTCGGCGCGCGCCGCGCGGACGGCAGAGGTCGAGGCGTGGTCTGCAACGGGCGTCGTGAAGGGGAAGACGTGGCTCCTCGCGCCGGACCCGTGCGAGTTCTGCGAGGCCGCCGCAAAGCAGTACGGCGAGAAGTCGATCGGCGTCGGCGATACGTTCTTCAAGAAGGGCGACATCCTGACGGGCGCTGACGGCGGCGCGATGGTCCTCGACTACGAAGACGTCGCTGGTCCGCCGCTGCACCCCAACTGCCGATGCTCGATGCTCCCGGTGCTGGACGACGAGTTCGAAGCCATCTCGCGCGAGATCGACGCCAGCGCCGCAGGCGAAGCCGAGCGACGTCGAATCGCCATCGATGCAGGAATCAACCCATGAACACGATCAACCGCAAGGCGCTCCCGGCGCGGCTCGAGGGAACCGCGAAGGGGTTCACCGCAGTAATCACCGCAGAGACGATCGACCGGGACGGCGAGGTGCTGATCCCGCAGGGCATGAACTCCAAGGAGTTCGAGCAGAACCCGGTCCTCTTCTGGAACCACGACTACTCCGAGCCTGTCGGAAAGTGCGTCGGCATTAAGCGCAGGGAGCGCGACATCGTCGGGGAGTTCGCGTTCGCGCAGCGCCCGGACGGCTACTCGGGCGAGTTCTTCCCCGAGGTCGCCGCCGCGCTGGTTGGGCAGGGGATCGTCAACGGCGTGAGCGTCGGCTACGTTCCGGAGGAGGGCGGGACGCGCCGCGCGACCGAGGTGGACCGCAAGAAGTACGGCGGCAACGTCTCCACGATCTTCTCGCGCTGGAAGTTGCTCGAGGTCAGCCTCGCGCCGCTTCAGGCGAACCCGGAGGCGCTCATCACCGCCGTCAAGAAGGGCATCGTCTCGCCGGTCGCCGCGAAGCGGTGGTTTGGCGTCGATGCGCCGAAGCGCGTGGTCGTGACGGTGAACGTGCCTGCGGCCTCAACTCGCGCGAAGCGCGCGCCGATTGACCTTGACAGCATCGTGCGGCGCGAGATCGCCCGTGCGAAAGGCTCGATCTATCTCTGACCGGGTGTACCTACGGCGAGTGCCTGCAAGACACCCTCGGGCGTGAAGAGAGAGATCAGCCGAACTGATGGAGTTTCACCATGAAGACCATGAACCTCAGCGACTTCTCGACCGTTCTCGAGAAGGCCGCGAAGCAGAAGGGCGAGGCTGGCGTCATCGCGCAGAAGGCGCTCGTCCTTGAGAACTACATGATCGTTGACGAGGCCGGAATGGCCGTCGATCCGTCGTCTCTCGACGTCGTCATCAAGGCTGCGGCTCCGGCTGCGGCCCCGGAGATCGAGGCGGACGCCGCCAGCGCCGAGGAGATCGCGAAGAGCGTTCGCAAGAACCTCGCGCAGGAAGTCCTCGCGCACAAGTTCCACGTCCGCGCCGAGATGGGCAAGGACTGGGAGAAGGCGCGCGTCTTCGGTCGCCTGAAGAACCTCAAGACCACCGAATCGGCCTACAAGTTCGGTCGCTGGGCGCTCGGCGCTCTCGGCCACGTCAAGTCGGCTGAGTGGTGCAAGTCGAACGGCCTTCCGCTCATCCGCATGAAGGGCCACATCGAGGGCATCAACTCGCAGGGCGGCTTCGCCGTTCCTGAGGAGTTCGAGTCGGAACTCATCACCCTCCGCGAGCAGTACGGCGTGTTCCGCCGCAACGCGCGCGTCGTGGCGATGGGTTCGGACACGAAGCGCCTTCCGAAGCGCGCATCGACCGTGACCGCGTACTTCGTCGGCGAGGCGCAGGCCATCACCGAGTCGCAGCAGGTTCTCGATCAGGTGCAGTTGGTCGCCAAGAAGTTGGGCGTCCTCACCACCATCTCGAGCGAACTGAACGAGGACAACGTGGTTGGCCTCGGCGACGACCTCGCTGGCGAGATCGCGTACGCCTTCGCGCTCAAGGAGGACGACTGCGGCTTCAACGGCGACGGCACGTCCACCTACGGCGGCATCGTCGGCCTCGCGAACGCCCTGACCGACGCGACCTATCAGGTCAGCGACGGCAGCGCGACGACCTACGCTTCGGTCACGCAGGCCGAGATTTCGGCTGCGCTCCGCAAGTTGCCCGCGTGGGCGGCGCAGCGCAACAACATCAAGGTCTTCTGCTCCAAGAACGCCTACCACGGCGTCTTCGAGCGCCTTGCGATGGCGGCTGGCGGCGTGACCGCTGCCGAGATGGCCAACGGACTCGCCAATCCGCGATTCTTCGGCTACCCGGTCGAGTTCGCGCAGGTGATCCCCGTCACCGAGTCGGCAGGCGCGACCTTCGCCTACATCGGCGATCTCGCGCAAGGCTGCATCTTCGGCGACCGCCGACAGCAGACGGTCGCGTTCTCCGACTCGGCGCTCAATGCGTTCGAGCAGGACGAACTCGCGGTGCGCGGAACCCAGCGGTTCGACATCGTGTGCGCCAACGTCGGCTCCTCCAGCGCGTACGGCGCAATGGTGAAGTTGACCCTCTGAACCTCCCATGCGGCGGCGGGGGCCGGATGAACTCCGGCCCCTGCCGCAGCCCACCACCACCACCCGCAAGGACAAACTCCCATGCGTCAGAACAGCAAGTTCATCATCGCCGCCATCGGCGCAACCAACGTCACGACCCTCACGGCGTCGATCGACACGCGCGGATTCTCCTACGCGCGCATCTACTGCATCGCAAACAGCACGGCTGCCGTCCACACGACCGGCGCGAACAACACCCTGGCCGAGAACGACGACAACAGCACGAACTGGACGACCATCAGCGCCGCCGGTTCCGGCACGGCGTACACGCCCAGCACCAACACCGTCGCGACGACCCTCGCGAAGATCGTCTACGAAGTGGACCTGCGCGGACGTCGCCGCTACCTGCGCCCGACGTTCGGCCTCGCGTCCACCTCCGAGCCGATCATCATGGTCGAACTGTCGGAGCCGAGCGACGGCTGCACGACCGCAGCGGAGATCGGCACGGCCAATCTCTCGCAGGTCTGATCGAATCCCGATCCTCTGTAGGATGGGGGGAGGGCTACGGCCCTCCCTCCATCTGTGGAGGATCACAACACGGAGGAACGCATGACGAGGACTACAGAGGACGTTCTCGACTTCGGCGACGAACTCGCCAAGGCCGAGGTTGGCAAGGAACTGGAACGGGCGAAGGAATGCGCCGCGAGGCTGGCCGATGGCCAGCGCGCGGCGTTCGTCGTTCCGGACTACGACATGGCGCACGCGGCCTACGGCAGCGGCGATGGCAGCGTCGAGGAGATGGCGCTCGGGAACGGCAGGTACAAGAGCCTGTGGAACCGCGAGAAGTTGAGCCGCGTCCTCGACATGGCCGGATTGCAGCGGCTCGGCCCGATCGAGCGCGAGGGCAACACGCTCCGCGCGGTCGCGCGTAAGTTCGCGCTGCCGATGCCGAAACTCCCGATGCGAGACGTGAAGGCCATCATGTCGATGCCGCGAATCGCATGGACCGACACGATGGCCGCTACGCACCTGACGTGCGCGCGGCTCGGCATCGACTTCCTCAAGTCCACCGGGGTCTTTTGGGGCCAGTGCCTCGAGCGGATCATGGAGGAAGTCTGCGAGGAGGCCGAGCGCAAGTACGTCCTGACGATCGACTTCGACTCGATCTTCGATGAGAACGACGTCATCCGCCTGTGGCAGATCATGGAGACGCGGCCAGACGTGGACGCGCTGTTTCCGCTTCAGATCGGGCGCGACCGGAACAACGTCCTGCTGACGATGCTCGACGCGGACGGCAAGCGCCGGACGAAGGTCGAATCGACGGAGTTCCACACGGACGCGGTCGAGTGCGAGACGGGGCATTTCGGCCTGTCGCTGATCCGCACCGACGCGCTGCGCCGGATGCCAAAGCCTTGGTTCCACTCGAAGCCCGACGCGGACAACCGCTGGGGTCCGTTGAAGACCGACGACGACATCTGGTTCTGGCATCGCTTCCGAGAGGCGGGGAACGTGGTCGCCGCGTCTCCGCGCGTCCGGATCGGACATCTCCAGTTGACCGTGACTTGGCCGGGGGAAAACCTCGAGGTCGTGAACCAGTGGTCCGGCGACTACACGAAGCACGGGAGGCCCGAATCGTGCAAGACCTACTGATGTGCCTGCGGAACTGCGCCGTCTTCGTGCCGGGTTCCGGCAGGCGCGAACTGAGGCCGGGGGCCGTGTTCAACGCAGACGGGGCGCTGGCGGATCGGCTTGTCGATGGCGGCTACGCCAAGAGGCTGATCGAGCCTGCGCCGCTGTTCGCGGATTCCACCCGCCCGCCGAAAGCGCCGAAGAGGAAGCCGAAGGAGTCGTAGCCAATGGCGGTAGCCGCAACGTCGCTCGTAACACTCGCGGAGGCAAAGACGTTCCTCGGCGTCACGTCGGGGGCAAACGACGCCATCCTCGAGTCGTGCATCGACCGCGCGTCGAAGTGGGTCGAGACGTACTGCGGTCGCCGGTTCACCGACGCCCGGGTACAGGAGGTCCATGACTCCTACGGCGCGGATCGGATCGTGCTGCGGAACCCTCCGGCGACGCAGGTGTTCTTCGTGGGCGGCGCGACGGATACCGTCCTGACCGTCAACAGCACCGACTCGACGGATGCGTTCGCTTCCGTCTCCGTCGATTCGATGCATCTTCACCTGCACCGCCGCAGCAGCACCGGCGCGACGACCACGACCAACATCTCGCTTACGACGTACGACACGACGAACGAACTCGCCGTGCAGGTCAATGCGACGACGGGATTCGCGGCGACGGCCAACGAGAACGTGCCTTCCATGTACGTCCGCAAGGTGGCGGGCCGCGACCTCCGCGCGTCGTCGTGCCTGCTGCAAGGATGGACGGAGAGCCTGTCCGACTACCGGATCGACGAGGAGAAGGGCATCGTCTCGGGGCGGTTCCTCGCGGAGTATCAGTCGGTCTTGGTGGACTACACGGGCGGCTTCGCGACGATCCCCTACGACGTCGCGCAGGCTACGCTGGTGGTCGCAGGGCGCTTCTTCCGCGACCGGACGCGGGACGCGGGCATCGCCAGCGAAAGCCTCGGCGGTTACTCCTACAGCCGCCGCGCGGCATCGGAGCAGCAGCAGGAGATCCGCGAACTGCTGGCGGGATACCGGAGGCTTCGGTGAGCATCGGCGGCCTGATCGCGCAGTTCGGAAAGTGCCTGTTCGTCTACAGGCCGGATTTCACCGTCGCCAGCGACGGGCAGTCGGCTCGCGCGTACTCGCGCGAGTTCACGATCCACGGGTTCATCCAGCCCGGAGCGCAGTCGAGCGACGTGGCGCAGGGCCGCGAGAACGGTCGGACTACGACCACGATCTACGTCGAGGGTTGCTCGGACGTGCGGATCGCGGACGAGATCCACGACAAGGTTTCGGGTACGGACAGCGTCAAGACGTGGCGCGTGACTGGCGTCGTGAATCCGGGGTTCCTCGGCGACACGGGCGCGGCGGCGCACCTGAACCATACCGAGATCGAGTGCGTCGAGGTCGAGCCGGAGGTGTCGCTGTGAGTTTCACATGGCGCGGCGGTTCCCCGAAGTTCGTGTCGGACACGATCCGCGACGGCGTCGTTACGGGAATGACAGTCGTTGCGATCGAGATGCAGAAGCAACTCCGCAAGAACCTGTCGAAGCGCGGTACGGGCAAGCGGTATCGCATCGCGCAGGGACGTCGAAAGGGACGCAACCTGCGCGCGCGCGGATGGCACATCGCGTCGGCTCCGGGCCAGCCTCCTGCGGCGAACACCGGGACGCTGCGCCGGTCGTGGACGATCGAGCCGCCACGTTGGATCGGAGCCGCCAACCCGCAGGCCAACGGCTTCTCCTACATCGAGGAGAAGCGCGGCAAGTCGGTTCTGTACGTCCTCGGAACGAACCTCGAGTACGCGCGCGCGCTCGAGTACGGGAGCGCACGGACGCGGCTGGCTCCTCGCCCGTATCTCCGTCCGGCGGTGAAGCAGGTCGAGCCGTTCGTGGCTCGGCTGATCGGAGTCGCGATCAACAGGCACATGAGGTCCGCGCGATGATGCAGCCGATCCTCGACACCCTGAAGGCCCGACTCGCGGCGACGACCGCGCTGACGTCCATCGTCGGTACGCGGATCTACCTCGACGTCGGGCAGGCGAACGCGCCGCTGCCGCTGCTGACGTACCGCGTCACGAACGTAGACGTCGAGCCGCACAACAGCGCGACCCGCTACGTCGTGGACTTCGAGTTCACGTTCTTCTTCGGCAACACCGGGACGCAGGACATCCACTCGGCGGCGTCCGCGCTGGCGACGGCGCTCTCGACGCCGCTCTCGCCGACCGGGTTCGACCGGGCCAAGTTCGTCCTGACGAGCGCCGGAGTCCCCTCATTCTCCGATGATGCGTGGTCGATGTTGATTCAGTACCGCGCCTACGCCTTCGACACCTGAGATCCAACCATGCCAATCACCACCTACCTTTGCGGCAACGACGGCTCCGTGACCCTCCCGGCTGGAGCCGAAGTCATGCAGATTCGCACCTTCGCCGCGACCCTGAGCCGCGTCGAGAGCGAGGTCACGGGCTTCGCCGACACGGGCCGACGCCGACGCCTCGGAATGCTCGACCTCACCGGGTCGCTGACCGGCGTTCCGGGCATCGGCAGCGCGACGACTTCGAGCGCCACCCAGTGCATCTTCCTCCAGACCTCGACCGCCGCGCTTACGCTGAACCTGTCGGACGGCTCCGGTACGAGCGATGCGAAGATCAGCGCGAACTGCATCTTCAACGGCTTCGCGTTCAACGTGGACAAGACGGGCGACAACACCATCACCTGCAACTTCTCGAACGGCGACGGCGTTGCGCCCGTGATCTCTTGGCTGATCTGAAATCGCCATGATCCCATCGCAGGTCACAGAGGTCTTCCAGCCGAGCGATTCGGATTGGGTCGTCACCATCGCCTTCCGCGATGGTGTCGTCCGTTCACGGCGCATCTCGCCGGGTCGGATCAAGGAGGAGGAGGCGGTGTCGTTCGCGCTTTCCGCCGAGCGCCGCAGGATCGAGGAGGTCGAGTCGATCCATGCGCGCCGCGCGTCCGACGTCGCCGTGGTTGCGACGGGCGTCGATATGTTCCTCGACCGCATGAGGAGGCTCAAGGCATGATTCGCGTCACGGATTGGACGGTCACGGCAGGCGGCTCTACGTTCTCGCTCGCGCCGCTCACGGTTCGCCAGCGGCTCGCGCTGTCGGACGACCTGTCGGCAGAGCGGGCGCGTTCGGCGGCGGCAGACGCCGCGCTGGTGGGCATGGCGAAGTCCGACGCCGCCGAGTTCGTCGCGGAGGCTCGGCGCAAGGCGCTGAACGTCGCCGCGCTCTTCCTCGACTGCTACACGACGCAGGGGCAGATCCGCGTCCTGTCGGTCGCGATCGGTAGCGTCGAGCGGGCGCTCGAGTTTGTCGGCAAGGCGACCGCGCGCGAGGCCATCAGGGCCGCGCTGGAGGCGCTTGGAATGGACACGGATAAGATCGAGGCCGACACGACGGAACCCGCCTCGGGAAACGCCTGACGCCTCGGCGCGCCATCGTGCGCGACGTCTTCGCCGAGGCACACCTCATCGCCCGCAGCGCGCCGGGACTCGGCAATCCGCTCGACCTGACGTGCGGCGAGTTCGAGGCGCATCTACGGCTCTCTGCCAGCGGCCACGGGCAGTCGAGTGAAGGCGGCGATTGGATGCGCCGATACGTCGAGGGACGATGAACGCAGGCAACCTGAACATCTCCGTACAGGCAGAGATGAGCGCGCTCGAGGCGCAGTTCACGGCCATCGAGAAGGCGTTCACCGCCGCCGGTGCGCGCGCTGCGGCGGCTTTCAAGGTCGCCAGCACGGACGCCGCGAAGTCGATCGGCGGCGGTCCATCGGACGAAATCGTTGATCTGCTTGCGGAACCGGCGAAGGAAGGCATTTCCAAGGGCATCGACTCCGGAGTGAAGGAGGCTGTTCGTGCTTCCGTTCCGGCGGCGAAGTCGCTCGGCGAGGCGATTGGCAAGGAGGCGTCGAAGAGCCTTGCCCCAACCCTCGGAGAGCGCCTGAAGAACGAGTTCAGCGATCAGAAGTTGGGGAAGATGCTCGGTGCTGCAATGGGCCTTGGCGCTGCCGACAACATGGTCCGCGAGATCGCGTCAGTCATTCGCGGAGACAAGTCGATCCCTGACGCGATCGCTTCTCTGTTCAAGAGCGTTCCGGTCATGGGGGCGCTGACAGAGTTCGGAGAGGCCATATCGACTCGGATCTTCGTCGGAGATCCGGTTGGCGATGCGGAGAAGCGCAAGCGCACGATCGCCGACGAGGCGGCGATGCTGCTGACGCAGACGAACGTCCGACTCGACAAGCAGCAGGCAGACCGGAACAGGGCGCTAGCCCATGAGAAGCGCATCAGCGAGATGCGCGGCAAGGACGAGGCGCTTCTCGACGTCGTGCAGGGGAAGCGCCTTCGCATGATCGAGGAGAACGTCGAGCGCGAGGCCGACTTGCGCGCGGAAGCCGCCGTCGAGCGCGCGCTCCTGTCCGGAGACAAGATCAAGGCCATTGAGATCGAGCGCGACCGGGAGATCGAGCGCGAGCGCGAGAAGTTCCGGCAATCGACCGTCCACCTGCACGAACTTCAGATCGAGGACGAACTCGGCAAGCAGAACCTCCAGTGGGAGATGGACAACCTCAAGGCGGCAAGCGACGAACGAGTCCGGCTCATCGAGATCGAGCACCAGTTGAAGATGGACCTTCAGGACATCGAGGATCAGGAAGCAAAGAGGAAGCGCATGGAGGCGCTCGAGGAGGAGCGGAAGAAGCGCATCGAGGTGCTGAACGAAGAGCGCGAGTCCGCAGCAGAGCAGTTCGAGAAGGACATCCGCTCTTCCGCGCGCGTCGGCTCCGTCTCGACGGCCATCGGAGAGTTCAAGTTCAGCGCGTATCCGGAGGCGGAAAAGCGGCGCATGGATCAGATGGCGCTTGACGCGCTGCGCGGCATCCTCAACAAGATCGACGCGCAGGTTCGCACGACGCAGGAGGCGACGTTTGCCTGATGGCGACGGTACATGAACAACTTCAGTCGCGGCAACTGAGCGTATCCGGCGGCAAGGTCACGGGTACACGGACGTTCCACGTCTGGGACGACCTGACTCCGATCACGCGCCCGGTTGACATCGTCCTCGGCGCGGACGGCCTGCCGCAGATCGGCGACCTGTTCCCCGGCGAGGTGGGCGTCTACGCCGTCTCGTTCAACGCGGAGCCGCTGGGCGACGGCAAGGCGACGTGGCGGGTGGCGTTCAGTTACGGACCCGGGTCGAACTCGCCGAACGACTTGCTCTACGTCGAGCGCACGACGGCCACGCAGGCGGTGTTCCTCGACGCCTACCGAATCAACGTGCCGAGCGCGTACGGTGGCCTCGGGTCGAACGGGCAGGACATCGG
>Ga0315900_10009318_pt1 | contig 12460 bp, 12 predicted proteins | sample LakEriMetagenome_FD_203521 | JGI IMG/M metagenome (GOLD analysis project Ga0315900, IMG submission 203521) | Freshwater fungal communities from buoy surface, Lake Erie, Ohio, United States - Buoy 12 MA114 | ecosystem: Environmental > Aquatic > Freshwater > Lake > Lake biofilm | place: USA: Lake...
CGTCACCGACGCGCCCGGCTCCATGTCGCAGCACGCGCATGACGCGGTCGCGCTGCTCGATGCGCTCGGCATCACGCACGCGCATGTGGTGGGCCTCTCGATCGGCGGGCGCATCGCGCAGCAGATGGCAGCCGAGGCACCTGCGCGCGTCGCCTCCCTGGTCCTGATGGACACCGCCGCCGAATTCCCCCCGCCGGAAGGCTGGCAGCAGCGCATCGACATCGTGCGGGCGGAGGGCATGGCCGCGCTGGCCGATGCGGTGATGGCGCGCTGGGTGGTGGATGCCTCGCTCGCCTCCTCGCAGGGGCTGCGGCGGATGCTGCTGGCGACCGATCCGCGCGGCTACGCGGCCTCCGCCGCGGCGCTGCGCGATGCGCGCGCAGCCGATGTCGCTGGGCGCATCGCCTGCCCCACCACCGTGATCGTCGGCGACCGCGACATCGCGACGCCGCCCGCCATGGCGCAGGCCATGTGCGACATGATCCCCGGCGCGGCGCTGGTGACGATCCCCGAAGCCGCGCACATCCCGACCTTCGAGGCCGAGGCCGCGATCACGGCGGCGGTCTTCGCGCATCTCGCGGCCCTCGCACCGCAGCCCGGCGCCGAAGGCGGCCTCACGATCCGCAAGGCGGTGCTGGGCGAGGCGCATGTGGCGCGTGCGCAGGCCAATGTCACGCCGATGGACGCCGCCTTCCAGGACTGGATCACGGCCAATGTCTGGGGCGGCGTCTGGACCCGCCCCGGCCTCTCGCGCCACCAGCGCAGCATGCTGACGCTGGCGATGATGGCCGCCCTCGGCCGGCACGAGGAGTTCGAGCTGCATGTGCGCGCCACCCGCAACACCGGCGTGACGGCCGCGGAGCTATCGGAAATCCTTTTGCAGGTCGGAGCCTATGCGGGGGTTCCCGCCGCCAACTCCGCGCTTAAGATCGCCAAGCGCATCCTGTCGGAAGAGCCCGGCTGAGACCGGCCGCGAGGAAGGAAGCAGAGACGTGAGCGACCCCATCCCCTTCCGCCGGCCCGATCCGGCGACGCAGCCGCCGCTGAACGCGCCGGCCTATGGCAGCACGCACAAGCGCCACCCGAAGCAGCCGCTGCTGCGCATCCCGCACACGCTGACGGAAACCAGCGCGCCGCGCATGGACGCCACGCGCTATCCCGTCCAGGCCGACATGAGCCAGGTGAACGGCAAGGGCGCGCTCGGCGAGCGGATCATCGTCGGCGGCACCATCACGGACGAGGATGGCCGCCCGCAGCGCGGCGTGATGGTGGAGGTCTGGCAGGCCAACGCGTCTGGCCGCTACCACCATCCGCGCGACCAGCACGACGCGCCGCTCGATCCCAACTTCGAAGGCCGCGCGCGCATCTTCACCGACGAGAACGGGCGCTACAGCTTCGTCAGCATCAAGCCCGGCGCCTATCCGTGGCGGAACCACCACAATGCCTGGCGGCCGATCCACATCCATTTCGGCCTGCACGGCGCGGGCTTCGCGCAGCGCATGATCACGCAGATGTACTTCCCCGGCGACCCGCTGCTCGACCTCGACCCGATCTTCCTCTCGACGCCGGACAAGGCCGCGCGCGAGCGGCTGGTGTCGAAGTTCGACCTCGACATCACGAAGCCGGAATGGGCGCTCGGCTACCGCTTCGACATGGTGCTGCGCGGCCGCGAGGCCACGCCCTTCGAGAAGCAGTGAGGAGGACCGGGCGATGACCGCGGCGACCGCATCCCAGACGGCCGGTCCCTACTGGCACATGATCGACTTCCCCGAATGGGCGGACCTGCTCCGCCCCGGTTCGGGCAACGAAGCCGTGCAGGGCGAGCGCATCGTGCTCACCGGCCGCATCACCGATGGCGACGGTGCGCTGGTCGTCGATGCGTTGGTCGAGATCTGGCAGGCCGGCCCCGATGGCCGCTACGAGGATGTCTTCCACGGCTTCGGCCGCTGCGCCACGGATGCGAACGGCGAATTCCGCTTCACCACGCTGAAGCCCGGCCCCGTGCCCGGCCGTGGCAACGCGACGCAGGCGCCGCACATCCAGATCGCGATCTTCGCCCGCGGCCTGATGCAGCACGTCGTCACGCGCGCCTATTTCGAAGGCGAGGCGCTGAACGCGACCGACCCCGTGCTGACGCTGGTGGGCGATCCCGCGCGCCGCGGGACGCTGGTGGCGACGCCGCAGGGCGGCGGCGTCTGGCGCCTCGACATCCGCCTGCAGGGCGAGGGCGAGACGGTCTTCCTCGACATCTGATCCAGGGCTCCTCCCCCACCCCGACCAGCCTCCGCTCTGCTCCGGCGCCGCGGCAGTGCCGCGGCCCCCCGCAAGTGCGGGAGAGGGAGCGGTACCCATGTCCCCTCGCCCGCGCTTGCGGGGGAGGGTTAGGGTGGGGGAAACCCGCGCCCCCACCGGAAGCCCCACCATGACCGTGAACCCCGCCGACGGCCCCGTGCTCGGCGCCGTCTTCGGATCGGATGCGATGCGCGCCATCATGGGCGAGCGCACCGCCCTTGCGCACATGCTCGCAGTCGAGGCCGCGCTGGCGCGGGCCCAGGCGCGGCTCGGCCTGATCCCCGCAGACGCCGCGGCCGCCATCACCGCGGCCGCCGATGCGGACCGGCTCGACATGCCCGCCCTCGCCGCCGCCACGCGCAACATGGGCTTCCCGACGGTCGGCCTGGTGAAGCAGCTCTCGGCGCTCGCCGGACCCGAGGCGGGGCGCTGGACGCATTACGGCGCGACGACGCAGGACATCCTGGACACCGCGCTCGTGCTGCAGCTGCGCGACGCGCTGGCGCTGTTCGAGGCCGATCTCGCGCGGCTGATCGCGGCGCTTGCGAAGCTCGCGCGCGACCATCGCGGCACGGTTATGGCCGGCCGCACCCATGCGCAGCAGGCGCTGCCCATCACCTTCGGCTACAAGGCGGCGCTCTGGCTCGACCCGCTGATCACGATGCGCGAGAGGCTCGCGCAGCTCCGCCCGCGCGTGCTGCGGCTGCAGTTCGGCGGCGCCGTCGGCACGCTCGCCTCGCTCGGCGCCGCGGGACCGCGCGTCGCGGCGGAACTGGCGCAGGAGCTGGATCTCGCCCTGCCCGCCATCCCCTGGCATGTCGCGCGCGACGGCATCGCGGAGCTCGGCTGCTGGTGCGGGCTGCTCGCCGGCGCGCTGGCGAAACCCGCGACCGACGTCATGCTGCTGATGCAGTCGGAAGTCGGCGAGGCGAGCGAACCCGCCGCCCCCGGCAAGGGCGGCAGCTCCACCATGCCGCAGAAGCGCAACCCGATCGGCTGCGAATACGTGATCGTGCAGGCGCGCGGCGCGCAGGCCCTGGTGCCGCAGCTGCTGAATGCCATGGTGCACGAGCACGAACGTGGCGCGGGCGCGATGCAGCTGGAACAGCTGGCACTCGGCCAGGTGCTGCTGCTGGCGCATGGCGCGCTCGCGACGCTGATCCCGATCGCCGAGGGCTTGGTCGTGGACGCCGCGCGCATGCGCCGTAACCTCGAGGACGGCGGCGGGCTGATCATGGCAGAGGCGGTGATGATGGGGCTGGCCCCGCAGCTCGGCCGCGGTGTCGCGCATGAGGTGGTGCACCATGCCTGCGACGTCGCGCTGGCGCAGGGCCTCCACCTTCGGGACGCGCTGGCGCGCGAGCCGCGGGTCACCGCGATCCTCGACCAGGCCGGGATCGCGCGCCTCACCGACCCGGCCGGCTATCTCGGCGCGGCGGAAGCCTGCATCGAGGCGGTGCTCGGGCGGCTCTGACGGTCACGCGCCTGCCATCGCGCCCTGCAGCGTCGCGATCGCGGAGGAGACGCTGAAGGGCTTGGCCAGGAAGGGCGCGCCGGGCAGCGCACGCCGCGGGTCCGTCTCGCTGAGGCGGCCCGACGCATAGACCACCGGCAGCCCCGGCCGCAGCCGCCGCGCGGCGGAGGCCAGCGCGAAGCCATCCGCGCCGGGCAGGTTGATGTCGGTCAGCAGCACATCGAGATCGTCGTGGCATGCCACGAGGCCGATCGCGGTCTCCGCATCCTCGGCCTCGATCACGGCGAAGCCCGCTTCGGTCAGCACCTCGGCGAGGGTCGCGCGGACCAGCGGGTCATCCTCGACGAGGAGCAGCCTGCGCGTCGCGTCCATTCGGCGGCCAGCCTTCCCTGCAAGGCAAGGCAGCCTGCCCCCGCGGCGCCGCGCGTGGCGTGAAAGCTGCGTGAGCCCGCGTACCCCCGGCGCGCACAGCGCCGTCAGCCGCGCGTCGCCTCAGGCGAGGTCCACGCTCACCTCGCCGAGTTCCTCGAAGCCGCCCGTGATGCGCTGCCCGGCCGGCACCCAGAGAAGCCCGGTCCAGCTCCCCGTCGTCACGACCTGACCCGCTTCGAGATGCAGGCCGAAGCCGTGCAGATGGTTCGCCAGCCGCGTCAGCGAGCCCAGCGCATCGCCCGCCGGGTTGGCGCCGCGCCGTGCGACCTGAACGGTGGCGCCCGCCATCTGCCGCACCGCGAGGTTGTCGAGGTCCATCTCGCGCCACCCCGCCACCGGCGCGCCGATCACCAGCCCGGCATGGGCGACGTTGTCGGCCATGGCTTCCAGCAGGGAGACGGAGGTCATGTCGGCATAGCGCGATGCCACCAGTTCGATCGCCGGGAAGCAGGCCTCCACCGCCTCGGTCACCTCCGCACGCGTCCAGGGCGTGCCGCGCGCCGGCAGGTCGCGGCCGAGGCGAAAGGCGACCTCGGTCTCGATGCCGATCCGCGCACCGGGCGGCACCGCCCAGTTCGCAGGCCCTGCCAGGATGCCGCGCGCATCGAGCAGCGCCTGGGACACGGGCTTGCCGGGCGGCGTCGCGCATTTCCAGCCGCCGATCCGGCCGCCGCGCCGCGCGAGCACCATGCGCTGGACCCCGAGCGCCTCGGCTTCCGTCACGGGTGCGGCATCGCCGAGGCCATGCGTCGTCGCGCCGCCGTAGCGGACCGCGAGCAGCATCTCGGCCGCGCGCGTGATGCGGGTGGTGTCGGGTGCGGCCTCGGCCATGTGATCCTGGTTTCCCTCGTCTGCCCCCATCATGCCGCCTTCCGCCCCGGCGATGAAGCCACCCCCGGCCACGCGATAGCCCGGCCCAAGGCCTGACCAAGGCAAGCGCTTGGACCGGCCGGCCCGCGCAACCGCTAGGCTCGGCGCCACGACGAAAGCGGGGAGGACACGATGACGCTGTCGCGACGCAGCCTCGGCGGGGCGTTTCTGGCCGCAACGGCCGCGGGCCGGGCCCGCGCGCAGGGCGCCGCCTGGCCGGACCGGCCGGTGCGCATCGTGACGCCCTTCGCCGCCGGCGGCGGCACCGACATCGTCGCGCGCCTGCTCGCGCCACGCCTGTCGGAGACGCTGCGCCAGCCGGTCATCGTCGAGAATCGGGCCGGGGCGAACGGCGTGATCGGCCTGCGCCATGTCGCCGCCGCGGCGCCGGACGGCACGACGCTGCTGCTCGATGCGCCCGGCATCGCCATGAACTTCTCCCTGCTGCGGGAGCCGATGTACGACCCGCTGCGCGACTTCGAGCCGATCGCGCAGATCCTCTCGGTGCCCTTCGTCATCGTGGTGCCGCCGAACCTGCCGGCGCGCACGCTGGCGGAGTTCGTGGCGCTGGCGAAGGCCAGGCCCGGCGCGCTGAACGTGGCGGCGGGCGGCCCCTCCACGCTGCTCGCGGCGCAGCTCTTCCGCCTGCAGACGGGGATCGAGCTGACCTTCGTGCCCTATCGCGGCAGCGCGCCGGCCGCCGCGGCCACGATGTCGGGGGAGGTGCAGGTGATGTTCTCGGACTTCCCCTCCGTCGCCGGCCAGCTCGCGGGCGGGACGCTGCGGGCGCTCGCCGTCAGCACCGCGGCGCGCTCCCCGCTGCTGCCCGACGTGCCGACCGCGCGGGAGGCCGGCGCGCCGGACTATGTCGTGGACATCTGGTACGGGCTCTACGCCCCGCGCGGCACGCCCCTGCCCGTGGTGGAGCGCCTGCACGCCGAGGTCGGCCGGATCGTGCAGCTGCCGGAGGTGCGGGAGCGCTTCGCGACCTTGGGCGCCACGCCCGTGGTCATCCCGCGGGAGGCCTTCCGCGCGCATCTGGAGGCCGAGGTCGCGCGCTGGCGCGACGTGGTGGCGCGCGGCGGCATCCGGCCGGAGTAGCGCCGCGCGGGATTGCCGCCGGGCCGTGGCCTGCCTAGCCTTCCCGCCATGCTGCTCCAGCAGATCCGCTGCTTCGTCACGGTCGCCGAGACCGGCAGCCTCACCTCCGCCGCCCGGCTGCTGAACCTGTCGCAGCCGGCGCTCGGCGCGCATGTGAAGAACCTCGAGGCGACGCTCGGCATCCGGCTCTTCGACAGGCATTCGCGCGGCGTCGCGCTGACCGGCGCCGGCCACGCCTTCCTGGCGGAGGCGCGCGGCGTGCTCGATGCCGTGCAGCGCGCGCGGGCGGCCGTCGAGCCCTTCATCGGCCGGCAGGAGGTGCAGGTCTCGCTCGGCATCACGCCGACCTCGGCCAAGACGCTGGTGCCCGACATCCTGGTGGAAAGCGCGGCGCAGGCGCCGGAGCGGCGGCTGTTCCTGCGGCCCGGCCTGTCGGACGATCATCGCCGCCTGCTGCTGGCCGGCGCCGAACTCGACGCCGCCTTCTGCTACGACCCCGAGCCGCATGACGCGCTGACGATCCACCCGCTCTACGAGGAGGACCTGTTCCTCGTCGGCGCGCCGGCGGCGGTGGACAGCGCCGCGGGCCCGATCGGCTTCGCCGGGCTGCCGCAATTCCCGCTCGTGCTCGACCACCGCTTCCACGTCGCGCGCAGGCGCATCGAGGACATCGCCGCGGCGCGCGGCGTGAAGCTGCAGGTGCGGCTGGAGGTCGAGCCGGCGGAGGTGAAGCGCGCGCTGATCATGCAGCGCAGCGCCTGCACGCTGGTCCCCTACGGCCTCTTCATGGAGGAGATCGCGCAGGGGCTGATGTGCGCGCGGCGCGTGGTGGACCCGCACGTGCCGCGGCGCATGGCGCTGGTGATGCGGCGCAGCCTGCCGGCCGTGGTCGCGCTCGGCCTGCTCGCGCTGGTGCGGCCCATCGTCAGCCGCAAGATCGCCGAGGGCGGGCTCGGCTGGCGGGCCTGCACCGAGGCGGGCGAGGCCGGCTGACGCCGCGATGCCGGACAGCAGCCTCGACAAGGCGCTCGGCCTGATCGACCTGCTGGAGGACGCCTCCGGCCCGGTGCCGCCGGAGGAATTGCTCGCCCGCAGCGGCTTCGCGCGCTCCACGCTGTATCGCTACCTGAAGGCGCTGCAGGAGGCGGGGCTGGTCACCGCCTTCCACGATCGCGGCTTCACGCTCGGGCCGCGCGTGGTGGAGCTCGACTTCCGCATGCGCCGCACCGATCCGCTGATCGCCGCGGCGCGGCCCGTCATGGCCGTGCTGGCGCGGGAGGTGCCGGGGGTGGCGCTGCTCTGCCGGCGCTATCGCGACCGCGTGCTCTGCGTGCACCAGGATGGCAGCCTCGGCGCAGGGCGGCGCAGCACCTATGAACGCGGCCTGGCGATGCCGCTGTTCCGCGGCGCGGCATCGCGCGTGATCCTCGCGCACCTGCCGCCGGGCGCCGTCACGCGCCTGCTGGTGCAGGAGGCCGCCGCCTTCGCCGAGGCCGGGCTCGGCGCGACACCCGCCGAGGTCCGCGCCGCGCTCGCCGCCATCCGGCGCCGCGGCTTCGACGTCACGGCGGGCCAGGTCACGCCGGGCGTCACCGGCATCGGAGCCCCCATCCTGGATCTGCGCGGGGCGGTGGTCGGCAGCCTGAGCGTCACGCTCGGCCGTGCGCGACTGGGCGCGGAGCGGGCGGAGGCCATCGGCGCGCGCATCGCGCAGGCCGCGCAGCGACTTTCGGCCAGCGCCGGATGAATCTGCAAATCCCACATAACGGGACTTGACGATTCCGCCTCGCGGCGCGCCATAGTGCCCGGCGGGAGGGAACGCCCATGCTCGAGACAGAGGTGGTGATCGTCGGCGCCGGCCCCGTCGGGCTCACGCTCGCCGTGGATCTGGGCCGTCGCGGCATCCGCTGCGCGCTGGTGGAGCGCAAGCCCGCGCCGGAATTCCTGCCGAAAATGGAGCGCTGCAACGCGCGCAGCATGGAGCTCTATCGCCGCATCGGGCTCGCGCCCCGCATCCGCGATGCGGGGCTGCGGGCGGAGGTGCCGATGGATGTCTTCGTCGTGCTCTCCATGGCGGAGAAGCCCCTGCTGCACCTGCCATATCCGTCTGTGGCGGAGGCGCAGCGGCAGATCCGCGCGGTGAACGACGGCACGCAACCCTGCGAGCCCTACCAGCTGATCTCCCAGTACACGCTCGAGCCGCTGCTGAAATCGGCCGCAGAGGCGCTGCCGAGCGTCACGCTCCACTACGGCCACGACTTCCTCGACTTCGCGCAGGATGCGCGGGGCGTCACCGCGCAGCTCCGGGCACCCGACGGAAGCGTGACGCGCATCCGCGGCGCCTATCTGGTCGGGTGCGACGGCGGCGGCAGCCCGGTGCGCAAGCAGCTCGGCATCAAGCTGCGCGGCGAAGGGAACCTGCTGCAGCTGTTCCAGGCGCTCTATCGCTGCGACGAGCTGTTCGACCGCATCCCGATCAGCGAGGGCCCGGGCCACGGGCGCCACTACCACGTGGCGGACGACCGCGCCTCCTTCCTCATCATGCAGGACAGCACCCGCCACTGGACGCTGCACGCGACGGTCGAGCGCGCGGAGGACATGGCCGCGCAGTTCGAGAAGGTGGTCGCGACGCCGGTCCGCTACGAGATGCTGTCCTGCGCGCCGTGGCGGCAGAACCTTCTGCTGGCGGACAGCTACGGATCGGGCCGCGTGCTGCTGGCGGGCGATGCGGTGCATCTCGTCATCCCCACGGGCGGGCTCGGCATGAACACGGGCGTCGGCGATGCCTTCGACCTGTCCTGGAAGCTCGCCGGCACGCTGCGCGGCTGGGGCGGGCCCAATCTCCTGCGCAGCTACGAGATCGAGCGCCGGCAGGTCGGCGATCGCAATGTCGGCGCCTCGCGCTACGCCTCGCTCGGCCGACGCAGGTGGCGTGCGCAGTATAGGCCCGAGATCCGCGAGCCCACGCCCGCCGGCGACGCCGCGCGCGCCACGCTGGCGCGCATCGCCGATGTCGAGCAGCGCAAGACCAACGAGATGATCGGCGCGGAACTCGGCTACCGCTACGTGGACAGCCCCGTCATCGACAACATGCCCGGCGGGCCCGAGCACCTGTTCCGCGAATACCACCCGACCACCTGGCCCGGCGCGCGGCTGCCGAACCTGTGGCTGCGCGACGGCAGCGCGTTGCAGGACCACATCCCGGACGACGCCTATTGCCTGCTGCGCACCGGCAAGGGTCCGATGGCCGCGACCGAGGGCCTGGTGCGCGCCTTCGCGGCGCGCCGCGCGCCGCTGCGCGTCGTGGACTGCGCGGAACCCGTCGCGCGCGACCTGTACGGCCACGACCTGCTGCTGCTGCGGCCCGACCTGCACGTCGTCTGGCGCGGCAACGCCCCGCCGGAAGACCCGGCCGGGCTCGCCGCGCTCGCCACAGGTTTCTGACGCGTCGGCGTCAGTGCGCGCGGACGCCCGGCGCCGCCTCCGCGCAGGCGCGCTCGCATCGCCGGCACGCCTCGGCGCAGACGCGGCAATGCGCGTGCATCCCGCCATGCCGCTCGCATTCCTCCGCGCAGCCGCGACATGCCGCCTCGCAGGCCGCCAGCATCGCGGCGATCACCTCGTCGTTGACCCCTGTGCGGCGCGACGCCACGGCGCCGGTCGCAAGGCAGACATCGGCGCAATCGAGGTCGAGCCGGATGCACTGCGTGAGCTTCGGCACCTCCGGCTCGCCGAGGCAGGCATCCGCGCAGGCGGTGCAGGCCTGCGCGCAGTCGTGGCATTCCTCGATGCAGCGGATCAGCGCGTCGTTCGTGTTGCCGCGCACATGCGGATGCGCGCGGGTCATCTCCATGGCGTGCATGGACCTGCCTCCCGTTCCGTTCCGTTCCGGCGCCACGCGCCGCGCGGGCGCGGCCGTGCGGGATGAACTCGGATCGGGCGGGTCGGTTCAGTCGGCCTTGATGCCGCCCTCGCGGATCACGCGCGCCCAGTGGCCGATATCGGCGGCGATCTGGGCGCGGAACGCCTCCGGCGTGCCGCCGCCGGCACTCATCCCCTGCGTGCGCAGCCTCTCCTGCGTCTCCGGCAGGGCAAGCCAGGAATTCACCTCGGCGTTGTAGCGCTGGACGAGCTCGCCCGGCAGCCCGGGCGGGCCGAACAGGCCGTACCACAGCGTGACGTTCGTCATCGGGAAGCCCGCCTCGGCCAGCGTCGGAACCTCCGGCGCCTCGGCCGTGCGACGGTCCGTGCCGATGGCGAGGATGCGGATGCGCCGGTCGCGCGCCAGCGGCAGCGCGACATGCACCGGCAGCATCATCGCATCCACGCGCTGCCCGATCAGGTCCTGCACCGCCTGGGCGCTGCCGCGATACGGCACATGCGTCAGCGCGATCCGCGTGTTCAGCCGGAACAGTTCCATGATCATGTGGTGCGGCGTGCCGCTGCCCGGCGAGGCATAGGTCAGGGGCTGGGCCGCGCCGCGGGCAAGCTCGACGAAGCCGCGCACGTCCTGCGCCGGCAGGTCCGGCCGCACCGCCAGCACGATCGCCCCACGCGCCAGGTTGACGAGGAAGGTGAAGCCGCCGAGCGGGTCGAAGGGCAGGCTCGGCATCAACGAGGGATTCGTGACGAAGGGGTCGCCGAGCACGAGCAGCGTCCGCCCATCCGGTGCCGCGCGGTTCACCGCCTGCGCCGCGATGACGCCCGACGCGCCGGTGCGGTTGTCCACCACGAAGGGCACGCCGAAGCGCGATTGCAGATGCGGCGCCATCAGCCGCGCGAGGATGTCGTTGCCCGTGCCGGCGGTGGAGCCGACGACCAGCGTCACGGGCCCGTCGGGCAGGCGCGGCTGGGCGCGGGCCGCAGGCGTCGCGGCGGCCATGGCCAGCGTGGACAGCGCCCCCCCGAGGGCGCGCCGGCGCGTCGTGCTCATCCCCGTCGTTCCTTCCCTGCCCGCGCGTGCATGGCGCCGCGGACGCCGAATGCCGGTCAGCGCAGCATGTCGCGTGCACGGACCGCAACGCGCCCCGGCTTCGCGCTGCCATAGGGCGCAGCTTCCGCCCCAAGGTCGCGCCTATGGCTGATCGCCAGAATCGCGTCTGGCCGCGCGCCGGGCCCATCGGCAAGCTTCGTCCGTCGCGGCTGCTACGATGCGCACCACGCCAGCGCCGCACGCGACGGGGAGGAAGAGGATCATGACGAAGCCAGGCATGCGTCTCGGCCGCCGGCCCCTGCTCGCCACGCTCGCCGCCAGCCCGCTTCTCGCCCGGCCCGCGCGTGCCCAGGCGCCCTGGCCCGACCGGCCGATCCGCATCGTGGTGCCCTATCAGCCGGGCGGCGGCACCGACATCACCGCGCGCGTGCTGGCGCAGAAGCTGCCGGACCTGCTCGGCCAGCCGGTCGTGGTCGAGAACCGGTCGGGCGCCGCGGGCACCATCGCCGGGCGCTTCGTCGCGCATGCGGCGCCGGATGGCTACACGCTGCTGATCGACAGCCTCAGCATCGCGCAGAACGCCAGCCTGTTCCGCAACCCAGGCTTCAGCGCGGCGAACGACCTGCTGCCCGTCGCGCAGCTGGTGGAGCTGCCCTTCATCCTGGCGATCAACCGCAAGGTGCCGGCGCGCACCGTCGCCGAGTTCGTCGAGATCGCGCGGCGCAGGCCGGGCGCGCTGAACGTCGCCGAATCCGGCACCTCGCCGCGCCTCGTGGGGGAGCTGTTCCGGCTGGTCACGGACACGCAGTTCACCTTCGTGCCCTATCGCGGCAGCGCGCCCTCCGTCGCGGCGCTGCTCTCGGGCGAGGTCGAGGCCTTCTTCGCCGACGTCCCCTCCATCGCCCCGCACGCACAGCGCGCCGACAGCCCAGTGGCGGCGCTTGCGATCACGAGCCCGCGCCGCTCGCCCGTGCTGCCCGACGTGCCGACCGCGCGGGAGGTCGGGCTGCCCGGCTTCGAGGTGATGTCGTGGTACTCGATCTTCGCCCCGCGCAACCTGCCGCCCGCCATCGCACAACGCCTGAACGCCGCCTTCAACACGGCGCTCGCCGCCCCCGACGTGCGCCAGCGCCTGGCCGCCATCGACGCCGAGCCGGCGCCGCGGAGCCAGGCGGAGTTCGCCGCCTTCTACCAGAGCGAGATCACACGCTGGCGCGAAGTCATCCGCCGTGCCGAGATGCCGCTGGTGGATTGAGGACGTTCACACCATGGCACTTGCGGGCACCGGCGCGGTCGCGATCTGGAACGACGTGCGCGAGGGGATGCAGCGGGACACGCTGGAGTGGCACGACCGCGAG
>Ga0315900_10009319_pt1 | contig 12459 bp, 9 predicted proteins | sample LakEriMetagenome_FD_203521 | JGI IMG/M metagenome (GOLD analysis project Ga0315900, IMG submission 203521) | Freshwater fungal communities from buoy surface, Lake Erie, Ohio, United States - Buoy 12 MA114 | ecosystem: Environmental > Aquatic > Freshwater > Lake > Lake biofilm | place: USA: Lake...
GGTCTCCCTTCTCGAGCCGGATTTCGGCCGGCCCGGCGGCGGCAGCCGCGAGCGGCAGCAGGAGGAAAACCGACGCGAGCATGATCTGTGGCATGGGAGGCGTCACCGGGAGGGGGTGCGGAAGAGTTGCCGAGCCGCGGTCGGCGGTCTGGTTTCCGCTTCGTTTTTGCAGTCAGTCCCCGGCATGCCGTCGACCGTGAAACTGGTGATGATCGCCGACGGGCTTCGGTGCAACCGCCTTCGGCACCACCCCAAAATCGTACTCCCCCGCCATGCGCACCGCCAGCGCATGCGGCGGCGGCACGCGTGACCCACGGCCTGCTACCGGCGGAGTTCGGCGCCGAGTTCGCGGGTGCAGGCGGCCACGATCGCGTCGCTCGTCCGCGCGGCTTCCGCGCCCGAAAGCGTGCCGGAGTCGCTCCGCAGGCGGAGCGCGACCAGAAAGCTTTTCTTTCCCGCCCCCAGCCGCTCGGCATCCTCCCATACCTGGACGAGCCGGCAGTCGTCGAGGAGGCGGCCTGCGGCGGCGCGGATCGTCGCCGCCACGCGTCCCCAGGGCACATCGGCGGCCACGACAAGATTGAGGTCGCGATCGACCGCCGGAAAGTCGCTGGGCCGCTCGAGCTGCACCGCGCGATCCACGGCAAACGACAGCCAGTCGAGCCGCAGTTCGACGAGCACGAGCGGACCGTCGAGTCCGTATCGGCGGAGCTGGCCTGGAGCCGCCTCGCCGACGACGCCCACCCGACGGCTCTCCGCGGCCGGTCGCGTGAGCACGATCTCGGCACCCCGGCCGGGCGCGAAGAGATCGAGTTCGATCGGTCGGTAGCCGACGCTGTCGGCCGCCGCCCGATCGGTGACGCCCAGCCGGGCGAGGACCGCCTCGGCCAGGCCCTTGCCGCGGGCGAAGCCGCCGCCGGCGACGCAGCCGAGCAGGAGCGGCTCCTCGGCCGGACTCGGGGCCGGCTCGGCGGCCGCCGGTCGCGCCAGGTAGCCGCGGGCGATTTCGAAGAGGTCGGCGTCCGCCGTGCCCACGGCGACGTTGCCGGCCCGGGCCTCGAGCAGGCTCGGGAGGAGCGTGCGTCGCAGCCGGTCGGCGCCGCGAACGAGCGGCGGAGAGATCGTGAGCGGCTCCGCTGTGCCCCAGGGGCTGGCCGTCTCCTCGAGCGGCGCGGCCACCACGCTCCGGGTCATGGCTTCACAGAAACCGGCGGCCACCATCACTTCGCCGGCGGCCCGGATCGTCCGCTCACGCGGCGACCATTCCACCGGCCGGGCCGCGATGGCCACGTTCTCGGGCACGCGATCGTAGCCCTCGATGCGGGCGATCTCCTCGACGAGATCGATCTCGCGCCAGGCGTCGCGCCGCCAGGTGGGGGCACGCCAGCGGTCGGGAGCCTGCTGATCGGAGACGAAGCCGAGTCCGGTGAGAATCGCCCGCTGCCGCTGCGGCGGCACGTCGATGCCGAGCACCTCGGCGACGCGGGCGGGATCGAGGGGGATCAGGGCCGGCGTGCAGGCCAGCCTGCCCGCCTCCACGAACCCCGCCTCGAGGGTGCCGCCGGCCAGGTCGAGGATCAACGCCGCCGCGCGGCGGCTCGCCCATTCGACCAGCGCCGGATCGGGACCGCGCTCGAAGCGGTAGGAGGAGCCGCTCGCGAGCACGAGCCCCCGGGCGGCCGCCCGCACCGGCAGCGGCGCGAACTGGGCCGATTCGAGGAGGATGTCGGTCGTGGCCGCGGTGATCTCCGTGTCGGCGCCCCCCATCACGCCGGCCAGCGCCACCGGCCGCTCCGCGTCGGCGATCACGCACATCCGCTCGGAGAGTTCGTAGGTCTTGTGGTTGATCGCCTGGAACGGCTCGCCCGTCACGGCGCGGCGGACGACGATCCGGCCGCCGCGAATCCGCGCCAGATCGAAGGCATGGAGCGGCTGCCCCGCCTCGAGCATCACGTAGTTCGTCACGTCCACCACGTTGTTGACGCTCGCCACGCCCACCGTCCGCAGCCGATCGACGAGCCACTTCGGGCTGGGGCCGACCTTCGCCCCGCGGATCACCCGGGCGGTGTAGAAGGGACAGATGTCCGGGGCCTGGATGTCGACGGCCACGCTCCGCGCGGCGAGCACGCCCCCCTCGAGGGGTCGGGGATCGGGCACGTGCAGCGGCCGGCCACAGAGCAACGCCGCCTCGCGGGCCACGCCGATGTGGCCCAGGCAGTCGGGGCGGTTGCTCGTGACCTCGATCTCCACCGCCTCGTCGTCGCCGACCGCCATGGTCGATTCGTGGTTCAGCCCGGCCATCAGCAGCCGCGCGACGAGGTCGGCGGTCGTGCCGGGGAACTGCACGTAGTCGGCGAGCCAGTTCGTGGAGATGATCATCGCGTCAGAACTGCCTCAGGAACCGAACGTCGTTGCGATAGAAGTCGCGGATGTCGGCGACGCCGTAGCGGCGGGCGGCGATCCGCTCCACGCCGAGGCCGAAGGCGAATCCCGAGACCTGGTCGGGGTCGTAGCCCACCGCCTCGAGCACGGCCGGATCGACCATGCCGGCACCGCCCATCTCGATCCAGCGGCCCCCCCACTCCATGTCCACCTCCACGCTCGGCTCGGTGAAGGGGAAGAACGAGGGCCGGAACCGCACGTGCACGTCGCCGCCGAGGAAGCTGGAGGCGAACAGCCGGAGCACGCTCTTGAGGTGGGCCATGGTGGTGCCCGGCTCGATCAGCAGGCCCTCCACCTGATGAAACATCGGGTAATGGGTGGCGTCGGCCGTGTCGGGGCGGTAGACGCGGCCCAGGGACACGATCCGCAGCGGCGGCTCGCGGTTCTCCATGACGCGGATCTGCACGGTGCTCGTTTGCGACCGCAGCAGGAGCGGGTCGGCCTCGCGGGCGACGGCGAGGTAGAAGTTGTCGAGCGGGTCGCGGGCGGGATGCTCGGCGGGGATGGCGAGGGCCTCGAAGTTGTGCCACTGGTCCTCGACCTCGGGGCCGTCCACGCTCTCGAAGCCGAGCCGGCCCATGATCTCCTGCACACGCCGGATGGTCTGCGTGAGTGGATGGAAGTGGCCCAGCGGCACGCGGTCGCCCGGCAGGGTGACGTCGATGCCCTGCACATCGCCACCGCTCGGTCCGCCGGCGAGCCTGCTCTGGGCGGCGGCGAGCAGTTCCGCGATCGCCGCCTTGGTGTCGTTGAAATGCTTGCCGGCGGCGGGCTTGTCGGCGACGTCGAGGCCACCGAGCAGTTTCTGGATCGCCTTCAGCCTCCCAGCCCGGGCGCCGACGAACTCGATGCGGGCAGCTTCGAGGGCCGAGGCGTCGGCAGCCGCAGAGAGGGCGGCCGATGCGGCGGATCGCAGCGATTCGAGTTCGGCGAGGAACGTGGCGAGCGGGACGGCTGTCACGGCGTCACGCGACTGCGGCCGGCTCCGGCAGGCCGAGGGCCTGGCGAACGGCGGCGACGACCGTGTCGAAGCCGGTCGGATCGACGACCGCCATCTCGGCCAGCGTGCGGCGGTCGAGCTCGCAGCCGATCTTCTCCAGGCCGGCGATGAACTGGCTATAGCGGAGCCCGCGCTCGCGGACGGCGGCGTTGATGCGGACGATCCACAGCCGGCGGAAGTCGCGCTTCTTGCGCCGCCGGTCACGGTGGGCGTAGACACCGGCGCGGAGGAGCGATTCCTTGGCGGTCCGGAGGAGGCGGCGGCGGCCACCGACCGAGCCCTTCACTCGCTTGAAGAGCCGCTTCTTGGCGCGGAGACGGGGGACGACGCTCTTGGTACGCATGGCAGAAAACCTTCCGGACGGTCAGGGGATCGAAGTAGAGAATTTGGCTTGATTTTCGGTAATTGCAAGGGGCATTTGTTTCGCCGGTCAATCCCGGCCGTGTCATGGGGGCTGCTCGGGGATGTATGCTCCCGGGCAACGGTGAACCCGACCACTGACAAGAAGCCCCGGGCGGAAGCCCGGGGACACCGCGTGGCGGCGGTTGCCGCGCATCCATGCCGAAGCATGCACCGCTCCGCCGCCCCCAGGCCGTTGCAGGATGGCCGGTGACCGGCCAATCCCGAAGTCACCCGGTTTTTGGCCAGGGCAACGGATTTCTGAGCAGGGTCAGTAGCTGTACTTGCCGAGCGCCTCGTGGATCTTGAGGGTGTCGGCCTTCGCCAGCACGCCGGTGCCGCGCAGGTTGCGCTTCCGCTTGCTGGTGAGCCGCACCTGGAGGTGGCTCGTGCCGGCGCGGCGGTGCTTCACCTTGCCGTTGGCGGTGATCCGGAAACGCTTCTTCACGCCCTTGTGGGTCTTTTGCTTCGGCATCGGAATCTCCTTGTGTCGCGGGTCGTCGTGTTGGTGGATGCTCGGATTACTTGGGGGCCAGCGTGCAGACCAGCCTTCGCCCCATTTGCTGGGGCGGAGCCTCGACTTTGCCGACCGGATCGAGGTGCTCGAGGATGTTTTTCATCACCCGCTGCCCCTCGTCGATGTGGGCCAGTTCGCGACCGCGGAATACGACCGACACGACCACCTTGTCCTTGTGCAGCAGGAACCCCTTGGCCTGGTTCACCTTGAACTCGATGTCGTGCTCGCCGGTCTTCGGCCGGAGGCGGATCTCCTTGATCTTCGTATGGTGAACGTGGTTCTTGTGAAGTTTCTTTTTCTGCTGGTACTTGAACTTGCCGAAGTCCATGATTCGGCAGACGGGCGGCTTCTCGTTCGGCGCCACCTCGACCAGGTCGAGGCCGGCCTCCCGCGCGAGATTCAGGGCCTCCTCGGTGGGAATAATCCCGAGTTGACCGCCCTCCGCTGAGATCACGCGGATCGGCGTGATGCGGATCTGCTCGTTGATGCGATGCTGCTTATCGATGGCTCACGACTCCGGACGCGGATGGGATCCGGCGGCCGGGAAGAACTCGCGTTTCTTCACACGTCGGGCCGGCGGCGCTCCACTTGAAAATGGCGAGCGGGCTCGGCCTGGGGCACGAAACGCTCGTCAACGGCAGTCCCAGATGATCCCAGCCGCGGGGGGCAGCGTCAAGGCGTCACCGTTTCGCGCGGGACGCGTGCCGCGCGGTCGGCGGGGGCCCCGGGGGCCGGGGCGGCCGCCGCGGGCATGGTGGCAAAGGCCAGGCCGTCGACAAACTCCCGGTCGGCGGCGGCGAACCGCTTCACTGCCGATGCCTCGAGCATGAAGGTCGCCGCGGCGCGACGGCCGCTGGCGTCGGTCAGGACGTGGTGGATCCAGCGGAAGGGACGGTTTTCCGCGGTCCCCTCGGACACCACCCGGACGATCCGCACGCCGTCGCTGCGGGTCGCTTCCGCGGCATGCTCGAACCGGCCGAACTGGCCGGCGAGCGACCGCTCGATGTCGCGCTGCACCTCGGCGATCGTCGGTGGGGCGAGGGCGTCGCTGCGGGGCAGGGCGGTCAGCGAGCACTGACCGACCAGTGCGCCGTGATCCACCAGCCGCAGCACCAGGCCCGCGGGGCCGTCCTCGACCACCCGCCAACGGGCGTCGCAGACGAGGTCATAGCCGCCGTCGCGGTCCGCATGCCACACGAGGCCAGGCCGGCCGGTGCCACGGCGGCGCATGGACGGCGCGGCTGCGGGGGCCGTGGGTTCAGGCGGCGTGGCAGTCTCCTCCGCGTCGGCGGGGGCGACCTGCCGCCGCGCGACGGCCACCCGCGCCTCGACATCGAAGCCGGGGGCGACGTGACCGGCCTGACGCCGCTCCCGAATCGTGACCGCCGCCACGTGGGTGGCGATGAGCTGCCACGTCGCCGGGTCGTCGTCGGCCGCCGTGGCGGCGACGCGGCACTCGCCCTCGATCGTGAGGTGCGTGGGAACTCCATCCACCGCGCCATCGATGATGCCGGTGATGCGCACCGTCGCCCGTTCCGTGTCGACGGCGGTCAGTTCCGCCTCGAGGCCGCCCGATTCGATCGTGTCGATGGCCAGCATCCCGGCCGCGGCATCCGCCGGGACCGTCCATTTCCCGCCCACGCTGATCGGATCGGCCGGCAGCAGGCGGTCGAGGAGGAGGGAGTCGAAGGGGGTGTCGAGCAGATCCGCTTCCTCGCGGGACAGGAACGCTTCGACCAGGTAGGGCGTGGGCGTCGTGCCGCGGAGGGCGACCGCGACCAGGCGGGCGTCCTCCGGCAGGCTGACCTCGTCGGAGCGGTCGTCGATGCGGACTACCGCCTTCGCCTCGCGATACTCACGGCTCGCAGCCGCGTCGTTCCCGGTGGCCGGTCGCTCGACGAAGTCGAACCGCGCCTCGACGGCGATCGGCTGCCGGACCGGGTCGGTGCTGCGGCCCGCGGGAGCAAAGAGCTCACCGCGAACGTCCAGTTGCAGCTGGACGCGGTGTGGCGTCGGCTCGGGCGGGGATGCGGCTGCCATTGGCCGGGCGAGCAGGAGGGCCACGATCCAGCCGGCCGTCAGCGTCATGCGCATCCCATCGCCCTCCGTTTCCCGCCCCGGAATCCCCGGGGATGGAATCGGCAAAAACCGGCCGAATACCAACTGTCCACCGTTACAATCGCCCCAAATTCAAAGTTCATGGCTCATCTGTGGGCCTTTGTATGAGACGCCAGTCAAGAGGGGCTCGTGTCGCAACTCGATGTGGCGCATGGGGTTGCGAATCGCGGCACCGGCGGGACCGCCGGCTGGACGGGCCGGCGGGTGGAAAAACATTCAAGATTCGCCCCGGCGGCGATGAACCGGCGTTGGCCTGTCGCCGTATAACTGGGGCGTCCTGAAACACGGATGGACGGGGTCATGGATGTCCCCGGAGTTCTTTCGTCTACGACCAACTGTCGGCACGGACCGGCCGACGCGGAGGAAACCATGCGTACCAACGATTTTGGGCAGAGCGTGCGGCTGTTCGATGCCGCCGGTGACAACGACGTCACCATGTCCGGCTCGACGGTCGTGCCGCCCCATGAGCAGGTGCTGTCGATCGAGGACCTGGCACGGCGGTTCAACGTCTCCACGAAGACGATCTCGCGGTGGCGCGACCACGGCCTCGTCGCCCAGCGGTACGACGTCGGTGGTCGGCGCCGCGTGGGCTTTTTGGCGAGCACCGTCGAGCGGTTCATCGCGGCGAACCCCATGCGGATCGAGCGCGGCAGCCGGTTCAGCCAGCTCTCCACCGAGGAGCACGAGAAGATCGTCGGCTGGGCGCGGCGGCTGGCAATGGCCGGGGCCTGTCCGGCCGACGTCCATCGGCGGATCGCCCAGCGGCTCGGTCGCAGCGTGGAGACGATCCGCTACACGCTCAAGCGGCACGACCAGGAGCATCCCGAGGCGGCCATTTTCCCGGCCGCGGACGGGCGGCTGCGGCCGGAGAGCTGCGCCCGGATCTACCAGCATCACCTCCACGGCGAGCCGGTGGAGTCGATCGCCCGGCGGTATCACCGCTCCAAGGCCAGCATCTATCGGGTGATCCTCGGCCAGCGGGCCGAGCACATCCGCCAGTTGCCGCTCGACTTGATTCCCAACGCCCTGTTTTCGCGGGCGAGCGCCGAGAAGGTGGTGAACCAGCCGTTCCCCGGCCCGGTCGAGGTGAAGAAGGTCCGCCGGCCGAGTGGCCTGCCCGCCTATCTCGCGAGCCTCTACGAGGTGCCGCTGCTGACCCGCGAGCAGGAGGTGTGGCTGTTCCGCAAGTTCAACTATCTCAAGCACAAGGCGGCCAAGCTCCGCGAGCAGCTCGACCCCGAGCGGCCCAACGCGCGGCTCATGGATCAGATCGAGCGGCTCTACGACGAGATCGTCGAACTCAAGAATCGGATCGTGCGGGCGAACCTGCGACTGGTGGTCTCGATCGCCAAGCGGCGGGTCTCGCCGGGCGACAGCTTTTTCGACCTCGTCAGCGACGGCAACATGTCGCTGATCCGCGCGGTGGAGAAGTTCGACTACGCCCGCGGCAACAAGTTCAGCACCTATGCGTCGTGGGCGATCATGAAGAACTACGCCCGCACGATTCCCGACGAGCACAAGCGGCGGGACCGGTTCCGGGCGGCCGACATGGAAATGCTGCAGACGGCGACCGACCGGCGGGCCGACGAGTATCAGCAGCGGCTGGCCGCCAATGACCGCTTGCAGCAGGTGAGCAAGTTCCTCGACCGCCTCGACCAGCGGGAGCAGACGATCATCATCCGCCGCTACGGTCTCGACCACGGGCGGGATCCGCAGACCCTGAAGGAGGTCGGCTCGGCGCTGGGCGTGACGAAGGAGCGGGTCCGGCAGATCGAGGCCAAGGCGCTGGAGAAGCTCCGCGAGGCGGCCGCGGCCGAGGCGATGCTGCCCGAGCTGGAGTGAGGCCGCCGCCGACTGTGGAGCACATCTCCCGCGGCATGCCCGCCGACGGGCCGTTTCGTGACCGTCACGGCCCTGCCGGGGAGGAATCGAACGCCTGTGGGCCGTTCATCACGGCCCGAGTGCCCCGGCGGGCACGACTGCGATCCCGTCGGCGCGGCGGTACGCCTCGCCGCCGGTCGTAACCACCACCGCGTCGAGCAGTTCATCGCCGATTCGCTCCGCCAACCACCGCAGATGCCGCACGTCGTCGTCGCCGACCGTCTGCGACAGTTTGACCTCGATCGCCACGATCCGCTGGTCGTCGCGGACAACGATCAGGTCCACCTCCCGCTTGCCCTCGGCGGTGCGGAGGTGCCGCACTCGGGCACCGGCCGCCTCGGCCGCGACCCGCACCCCCAGCGACACGAGCGATTCGAAGAGTGCACCCAAGAGCGTGCCGTCTCGCGGGATCGCGGGGCCGCCCGTTCGGCCGTGCAGCAGCGCGTCGGCGTCCATGCCGAGCAGTCTCGCGGCAAGGGCCGGATCGGCGAGATGATGCCTCGGGCCCACGGTGAGCGTCCGTAAGTGGTTGCGGGTGGGAAGCCATGCCTCCACGGGATCGAGGATCCAGATGCGTTCGAGCACGTCTCGGTAGGTCAGCACGGTCGTCTTGGCGGGCTTCGTGGCCGAGCCGCCGGTGGCCGCGTCGCGAATCGTTTCAAAGGTCGCGGTCGTGGCGGTGGCTGCGGCATACGCCGTCAGCCACCGTCGCAGGGCGTAAGGGCGCCGGATACTCTGCCCCGCCTCAGGCACATCGCGATCGAGGACACGATCGAGGTATCCATCGAGGGCCGTCTTCCTGACGGAGCCGTCGAGCTGCCTGAGCGCCGGAAATCCTCCGGCCACCACCTCGTTGGCGTAGTCGGCCAGTCGTAGCGCACACGTCCCGCGTATCGCTGGCCGGGAGCCACTCAGCAGGGCGGCCAACGAGACGGACGGCCGTGAGACTCCCCGCTCCGCCAGCGACAACGGCCGCATCCGGAGCCGCACGATCCGTCCGGCACCGGAATGCGTGGACCGCTCCGCAGGTGAGGCCGAACCGGTGAGGAGAAACCGCCCGGGCGTCGGGTCGTCGTCCACCGCGCGGCGGACGTGATCCCACACGGCCGGAAAGCACTGCCACTCGTCGATCACCACGGGAGGCGAAGCCGCGATGACTCGGGCCGGATCTCCCCGCACGAGTTCGAGCGTCGCGGGGTCCGAGAGATCGAAAAAGGTCGCCGCGCGACGGCGGGCCGTGCGGGTTTTGCCCACGCCCTTCGGCCCTTCGATCGCAATCGCCGGCAGACCGCCCAAGAGCGTGTCGAGCGGAGCATCAACGGTGCGGTGCAGATATCGCGGCGGAGCCATGCCTCAAGACTACTATCCAACGATCCTCTACGCTACCTTTATTTGCCTTGCTACGCTGCTTTCTGCGAGGCCAAGGCCCTGGAGAAGCTCCGCGAGGCCGCCGCCGCCGAGGCGATGCTGCCCGAGCTGGAGTGATTGGGCTCCCGCGTCCGGCGTCCGCTGGCGATCACTGCTGCTCGGACTCGTCGTCGGGTGCCGCAGCGACTCGCGTGCGATAGTCGACCGCTGTGAGATAACGGCCGTAGTACCGCTGAAATTCCTGAATCAGCGCATGGTTGTTCGGCTTGAAGTGGCCGGTTTTGACCTTACGAGTCTGCTTGCCGTTCCGGTCGATGTCGATCGAGAGGACGCCGTCGTTCATTCGACACGCGACGATCTCGCGAAACTCTACCGGATCAGGCCAGTCCCCTGCGGACATGCTTAGGCAGTCCACAGCGAAGCCGCACGCGCACGAGGGAGCAGGGCTCCCTCGACCGCCGGCATGGGCTGAGGACTGCGGAAGATTGCCTTCACGACCGCGGCCACCACCGCCAGAGAGCCCAGGCCCGCCAGGAGCACGATCTTGGGAGAGTATGCGTCGAAGAAGAAGGCGGTCGCCCAGAACGACAAGGCCGTCAGCAGGATGCCCTGCACGATCGCTTGCATGATCACGAAGCTGCGCAGGACGTGCCAACTCGCCGCCAGGCTGATGTACTGAGCCCGCGGGGAGCGGAGCGAAAAGAGCACGGCAATGCCGGCAAGGGCGAAGACCGTGATGCCGGCGGCGATCGAAAACCAGGAGAGACGCAGCATCCAGCGAAACACGGCATATTGGAACTGCGCCTCGGGCGACACCATCGCGGTGAACTGCGGGTCGGTGACGAGGGCGGAGAAAGGCCGGGATGAGAAGAGATTTGTCGCCGCGGCACGGTCCTGGGCGGACAAGGAGTTGTCCGCGTCGATCGCCGCCAGAACCTCCCCGCGGAGCACGGCATCCAGGTGCGACTCCGCGGCCCAAAACAGCAGCCAGGCAAGGACAGGAACGAGGAACACCAGCAGGGCCGGCAGCACGAAGGTCCTGAAGAAGTCGAACTTCGAGACGCCTGCGGGTGCGGTCGACATGCGGCAGTTCACGAGTTGGGATGCGCGCTCGAAAAGACAAAAAATTGGCAACGCATTCGGACTCGGTCAAGAGCCGGTGTCGGCTACCGCGGCCGCACCGGGGCGTCGAGCGACGCGGGGACGACGCCCGAGGCGGGCTGCTTCACGGAGCCGGCCCGCGGCTTGGCCAGGTCGGCGGCTTCGGCCCGGGACAGCGTCGTGCCGGGCAGGCCCTTGCCCGGCTGGCCCGCCGCCGCGTTCGGCCGCGTGGGTGACTGACTCGTGCCGGCCAGCAGGTTGTCGATCGCGGCCGACTCCCGCAGGTGGCTGAAGTAGCGGGCCATCTCGATCCGCTGCTTCTTCTCGAAGAGGTCGGCATGCAGCTCGTCGCGGACCTCGGCGAACGAAATCTGCGCGGGCTCCGTGTAGCCCTCGCAGAACAGCACCATGAACCGGTCGGCGACCTGCACCACGCCCGACAGCTCGCCCGGCTTGAGGGTGAAGGCCTCCCGCTCCAGGGCCGGCTGGCCGCCCCAGCGTCGGATCGGCGGCACTTCGCCGCGGAGCGACTTGGTGGTCGGATCGACCGAGTAGGTCTCGGCGAGATTGCCGATGTTCTCGAGCGTCGGGTTCTGCCGGGCCAGCTGCCAGACCTCCTGGGCCCGGCGCTGGTTGTCGAGCACGATCACGCGACACTTGCACCGCGGGCCGAACGTGGCGGCGAAGGCCTTGTCGAGATCGTCCTGGAGCACCGGCACGCCGCCGACGAGCTTCTTGAGCGCGATGCTCGGCCAGACGACGTCTTCGAGATAGTGCCGCAGCGGCACCTTCTCCGTGCCGGTGACGTGTTTGAGCCAGGCGTCCGCGTCGGTCGTGCCGTCAGGCCGCTTGAAGCCCATCGACTCCGCCGCCCGGGCGATCTCGGCGTCGATGTCGGCCTGCACGACCTGCTGCCGTTCCCGCGCCAGCGCCTGCTCGATGAGCCGCCTGGTAATGAGGGTCTCGAGCACCTCGGCGCCATGCCGCTCGAGGCATACCGACCGCACCTGCTCGAGTGCGACCGGCTGGCCGTTGACCAGCGCCGCCACGCCCGGGCGGGCCGCCGACTTGGCGGGATCGTTGAGCACGTTCTCGACCGTGGCGGCGTCCTGGAGCCGGCGAAACACCTCTCCCGAGGCCTGGCGGCTCTTCGCATCGCGCAGGTCGGCGGCCAAGTGCTGCCGCACGTCGTCGAGCTTCACGCCCGCGGCCGGCAGGTGCCCCTCGCACTTGATGATGATGAACTGGTCGGCCACCTGGACGACCGGCGAGATCTGGCCGGGCTGGAGGGCGAAGGCGGCGTGGTCGAACTGCGGCTCTCCCGAGTGCAGCCGGATCGGCTGCACCCAGCCGTCGGCACTGGCACTGCCGACGTCCACGGAGTGGCGACGGGCAAGGCCCGGAAAGTCGTCCGGGGACGCCACCGCCCGGGCCCGCAGGTCGTCGGCCTCCTTGCGGGTGCGGGCGACGATGATCCGCGCCTTCACGGCGGGGCCGAACTGCTTCTCATACGCCTGCTGAATCTGCTCGGCCGAGGGCTCGGCGGTGCCGGCCGACAGCCGCCGCAGGGCGAGCATCGGCCACACGATGTCGTCGGCGTATTGCCGCGCCGTGACGCCCCGTTCCCGCTGGA
>Ga0315900_10009320_pt1 | contig 12459 bp, 8 predicted proteins | sample LakEriMetagenome_FD_203521 | JGI IMG/M metagenome (GOLD analysis project Ga0315900, IMG submission 203521) | Freshwater fungal communities from buoy surface, Lake Erie, Ohio, United States - Buoy 12 MA114 | ecosystem: Environmental > Aquatic > Freshwater > Lake > Lake biofilm | place: USA: Lake...
CTGGGTCTTGATTACCGCGTTGCGGTCAATGCGGGGAACTGAACATGGCAATCACACTAGGACAAGCTCAAGCGGTCGGCGGGGTTCTTGAATCCTTCGCATCATCTGAATACCAGCGGGCGCAGGGTATCCAGCAGCAGACCGCCTACCTGCTGCAAGCCAGGGACTCCCTCGCAATCGCTGAGGTGCGTGCGGATCTCGACCAGACCTATGCCGAGGTGCAGGCTGGAAGGATGCTACAAAAGGCAGAAACCGATGCACGCAACTGGCAGATCGCCGGCAATACGTTGCTGCGGAACATGCGCCAGACCAACGCGGCATTGCGGGCCAGGGCTGCTGCCAGCGGTGTGGCATTGGGCAGCGGGTCGATTGAGACCGTGCAGCGCGAGAACGTGGCGGCCACTATGCGTGATGTTAGCGTGGCTGATCTCAACGCACTGTCTGCCCGCGTGCTTGGATTTGAGGATGCGTCTGCACTGCTCCAATCAACTGAGTTGCAGAACACGCTCAACCTGTTCCAGGCCCAACGCCAGGCCGGCCAGCTACAGGGTGCGGCAGGAGCCGCACGCAAGGCCGGTGGAATGTTGGCAAACATTACCTTGCTGCGTGGCGCGACTACTTTTGCTGGTAAGGCGGAACCGTTTACCGGGTCAACCGTCGGCAAGAAGGGAGAAAAATAAATGGCAACCGGACGCATTGAATCTGGCCGAGTAGACATCCGCGCACCAGGTTCGGCGCCGGTGCAGCGGGTTGGCATTGGTGAGGTCAACTATGTCGCCCCGCGTGTTCAGGCTCAGGGCGCCGGCCAGCTGGCCGAGACTCTGGATCGCATGAGCGCCAACCTGTTCCAGGATGCAATGGTGTCCCGGCAGCGCGAGGGTCTGCAATTCGCTGCTGAGAACCCGCTGACGCCTCAGCAGATCGAGGCAGCCAAGAGGGGCGACCTGACCACGCTTGACCTGGGCGGCAACCCATTCAGTGTGTACCAGCAGGCTGTTCGCAAGGCCCGCAGCCTGGAGCTTGCCGGCAGGTTTGAGGAAGAGGGCCGGGCCGAACTGGTCAAGATCCTCAACCAGGTCGAGCAGGGGCAGGCCACGGCACAGCAGGTGCAGACCAAGGTCAACACCATGATCGATGGCATGGGCAAGTCGCTGGCCCAAATCGATGCAGAGGCCAGCTACAAGTTCCGCGCAAGCATGGCCACCTATGGCAATGGTGTCCTCAAGTCAGCTCTTGATCAGGAGATGCGTCGCAACAACAATCAGCGCAGAATCCAGTTTGATTTAGATTTGAATCACAGCATCAGGCTTCTGGAAAACAGAGCTGTGACAGATCCAGAAAACTACACGCAGGCATACGAGGTTGTGCGCGACCAGGTCTACTTGAAGGCGTTGGAGCTGAATGACCCAGCTGTGCAGCGCGAGGCTATGGCGACTGTAGGAAAGGCATTTACAGATGGTCGCGTCAATGCGCTGCTCAAAGGCCTGATGAACGATGCCAATCTTCGAGATCCCAACACAACGATAAGACAGTTGCGTGAAGGGACAATCTATTCTCCGACGATGGACGGAGCGCGTCTGAGGACACACATCGACTACTTGAGGGAGAACGACGCTGCATCATTGAGGTCGGTCGAGGAAACCTTCATGAAGGCTGCAGCTGCCAGAAAGCAGGCGATTGAGCTTGGCTACAACGATGCAGAAAACAAAGGCAATGAGCTGCTGCGGCAGATGTACAACGCTAAGACCCCCGGCCAGGTCAAGGATCTGTATAAACAATTTCAGCAATTCCCTGTCTCCGCAGGTCTGGCCAAGCAAGCCAGAGATTTCGTGATGTCCGACATGTTCCCCAGCCCAGACGTTGACGACCTTGCTGCATTTGCCACTCTTTCGCAGAAGGTCGCGGCTGGCCTGGCCAACAGTCGGGAGATCATCAACGCGCCGCTCAAGTCAGAAACGAAGAAGCAGCTGCTGTCTCAACTGAGCAACCCCAACGACGACATCTCATACGGCACCAGGCTGATCAACATGGCCGTGGGCATTCAGTCGGAGAACCTGCCGCCAGAGTTGAAGGACGCAGATGCACGGCAGCTGGCCACCGCGACCCGCAACGAGCTGGTGACATCCTTGTATCTGTTTGCCCGCACCCCCAATGCTCGAGGTGTCTTGCCCACGCCGGCTGAGATCCGCGCATTTGGAGAACAGCAGTCCAGGGCGGCGGGTGGCCGCATGGGCAGGGCATTCACGCAGGCTGCTGAAACCAACCAGGCTCAGGCTGTGCAGTCGCTGCCAGAGCTGCGCGGTGTTGACCTGATGAACCAGGCAGCTGTCGAGGCGGCATTTGCGGCAGCCGCCAAGCGCAGGGCCGATGCAGTTGTAATCAATGCAGCTCGCGCTTCGGTTGATGCGTACCGGCAGAACAAGTCCAAAGTGGTCGGAGGTCAATGATGAGAAGCAAGCAGCCAACGATTGACGACATCTACATGGCCGACATGTACGTCACCACGCCTGGTGTGCGGCAGGGTCTGCTCGAGCGAGCGGCAGATGGTGTTGATGATGATCTGGTCACTGAGGACACCGACGATGGCCAGGCTGTCTACTACCGCACGCCCTATGGCGAGATGATGCCGCTGGGCCGGCCCGTAATGCTGGCGCAGGCCGGCAGGCCCACCATGTCCGACGCCGGCAGCGGCATGCCGACCATCAAGCCGATTGAGCAGACTGCCTTCGAGCGTGCGCTCCAGAAGACGGGCCTGACGCTGGAGCAGGCTGGCCGCTTCCTGGATGGCCTGGGCCAGGTGGACATTCCCCTGCTGGGCAAGGTGAGCCTGGCTGACCTGGTGCCTTTCGTCGGCACGGCCAAGGAGGGCACCCGCTCGGTGCTTGGGCCAGCCGAGTGGCAGGGTACGCCGATGGCGCTGCAGCAGGCAGGCACCGGACAGTCGCTGACCAGGGGCACCGGCTTTGCGCGGCAACTGACCCCAGACGCCTCGCTGGCCTTGATGGATGTCGGCCTCAATGCTGTGCCGGTCGGCAGGGCAGTTGTCTCTGGAGGCAGGGCGCTGGCACCAAAGGCTGGCCAGATGGCCGGCCAACTACTGGAGCGCCAGGGTTTGATGATGCCTGCCGTGCCGCTCGAGCGCTATGGCCCAGTGACTAGAGATTCTGCCGCCAGGGTCAACAGTGGAGCCACCAGGATCAGCCGCGATGTGGCGCCAGAAAAGCAACTCAAGCTGATGCCAGAGTACAGGGTTTCGGTGACAGGTTCATACACACCTGAAGGCAAGAACCAAAACATCGTCAATGATGTCAATCCAGGCAACTATCAAGATGTCTCGACCAGGCTTGATGACTTGGCTGTCGCGTTCCCGGATCCGCTGAAGTCCGACGAATCCTTTGCCACGATGATGGCCAACGTCTACAACTCAAACGAGGTGCCGATCCCGCCGACCTGGCTTATCAACAATGCCAACGACATGCAGAAGTGGTCGAGCTGGTTTGGCTCTATGAGCAAAGCCCAGATTGATGAGGCCGACCGAGGCTTCGCGGTGGTGGACAAGTTCCGCAACATCTACCAGAACGGCACCGCCAGCGCAGACACCACCGGCACCCTGATGTTCTGGGCCATGCTCTCACGCATGGCATCAGCTTATCCGCATGAGTCTGGCTTCCTTGACCTGGCTGAGTCTATGCAGCCGTTCATTCAAAAGGCTGTGCGAGGGGAGTTTACTCAGGCCGATATTGACGCAGGGCTACAGATGGTCGGCCAGACTATTCCTGCTGGCAGTCCTGGCAAACAGGTCACCAGCAATGCAAACGATTTTGTAAGCGTGTTCCTGCCCAAGATGAGCGAGAAGCTGCCCGATGGCCGCACCAAGCTGCAGGCGTTGCATGACATGGTCGCCAACCCGGAGATGACAGGCCCGCAGATCAGGCGCGAGTTCTATGGCCTGGCTGAAGGTGTTGGCATCAGAAACAAGGTGCTGTCCTTTGCCCTGCTTGTGTCTGGCCGCGAGGATGTGATGGTGCTTGACCGTATCCAGATCAATCGCCTGTTTGCTGGCGGCGACAAGATCTACGACGATGTGGCGTTTTTGTTTGATGGCGGCCCAGGCCTTGCCACCTACGAGGCGCTGGAGCGGTCGCTGGCCACTCGCGTGAAAGATCTGTACACAGCGGTCGGTAGACCTGACAAGGCCAGCATTGGCCGCTACCACTGGGAAAGCTGGGTACTGTCGTCTGGCCAGGAGGTCGCCCACCCCACCCTTGAGACAATCGTCAAGAAGGCAGAGGGTGCAGCGCAGCCGTTTGCCGGCGTGCCGGTCAGGGAAGGCCGCACGCATGAGCGTGGCTTCGGTGTCACTTACGAGCGCACGCCAGACGGCGGCAATAGGTTTGTCTACGAGACAGCCAATGGCGACAAAGTGGCTATGACAAAGAACGATCTCAACGAGATGTTCGACCATGTGATGGAAAAGAAAAACGGGGTGATTCCTGACAACTTCCCTGGAGTAAAATTCTTCAGCAAGGACACACTGCCTGATGGCAGCCCCAACCAGTACTTCGGGAAACCTTGGTACACATGGCCAGGAGTAAACCGTGAACTCATCGACGATTTTGCCTCCGCAATCGGCACCACCCTCCCAGCCCCAGGATCCGCTGGCGCTGTTCCGCGAACTGTCCAAGGTGGTGCTGCCGATGGATCCAAGCGAACCGGAAGACAACCAAGAGCAGGACAACAACCAGGCGTAACGCGGGGCGGTGCAGCTCTGCAGCAAGGAGCTGAGTAATGGCCATCCCCCCGCTGAGTCAACGTCTCGATTCTATGCTGCCGGCCAGCCAGGAGCAGCCGCAGCCGCAGTCCGACGACCCGCTGGGCGACATCCTGCCCAAGCAGACCGTTGAAGAATACGAGCCGGTCGCCGGCTTGGTGGACAAGCTGATCATCACCCCTGCCAAGATCATCAAGCAGGGCGTCAGGGTTACCCCGCAGGTCAGCGACCAGGCAGGCGCCAGGGTCGCGCAGGAGGCCGTACAGGGCGCTGCAGCCGCTGCCGAGAGGGAAGCTACCCCAGGGGCCGTGCAGGCCGCCAGAAGGGCCGTGGCGCCCCGCCGTCAGCCTGCCAGGCCGCCAGCCGCACAGCAGCCCATGCCGCCTGCCACGCAGCAGGAGATGGCCACCGCCATCCAGGCAGCTGATGATGCGCTTGCTGCCCCGCCTGTCAGTGTTGCGCCCGCCGTGCCCGAGCCGGTCGGCCCCGAGGTGCCGGGCGTGGTGATCCGCGCTGTGACCCCGCAGGATGCCGACAAGTTCCTGTCCGGTGTGGACGCGCCGGCGGTCGGCGTGGACTTCAACTTCAACTACATCCAGGCGCCCGAGGACATCGACAAGATCATCGATGCCACCAGCAAGGCCTTTGCCTCGCAGACCGATGCAGCCAAGCGCGGCGTGGTGGGCGACGATGCCCTCAAGGACATGGCCGCCAGGCTCAACATCGCGCCCGAGCTGCTGCAGATGCGAACCGGCGACACCCTGAGTGCCGAGAAGCTGCTGGCCGCCCGTCACCTCCTGGTGCGCTCGGCCAAGTCGCTGGACGAGCTGTCTACCAGGATCCGCACCATGGCCCCTGGCACTGAGGACGACAACCTGCTGCTGCAGTTCCGCAACCAGCTGGCCACCCATGCCGCCATCCAGATGCGCCTGAAGGCCGCGCAGACCGAGACTGCCCGCGCCCTGCGCTCTTTCCGGTTGCCGGTCGATGGCACCAGCAGCCTGTCCGATCCCAACCAGATCACCGCGCTGCTCAACGAGATGGGCGGCCGCGCCAACATGAAGAACCTGGCGACGGCTTACCAGCAGCTGACGCTCGACCAGCAGGCCCGCTTCACCGAGATGGCCGGCACAACTACCCAGCAGATCGGCAAGATCTGGAAGGAGATGTACCTGTCGAGCCTCATGTACTCGACGGCCACCACCGAGCGTGCCCTGTTTGGCAACATGGTGCTGACCCTGGCGCGTGGCTTCGACACCGCCTTCGCCTCGACCGCGGGCAGGGCCGCCGACAAGGTGATCACTCCGATCTTCGGCTCCAACAGCGCCGACTCGGTGACCATGACCGAGGCCATCGTGGAGATGGCCAACTTCTTCCACAGCCTGCCCAAGGGATTGAGCGCCGGCCTCAAGTCCTTCGTGGACGATGCCCCGATCTACAAGGTGGGCCGGGATGTTGAGAAGACCCCAGACCCTGCCCTGTCGGCCAAGCTGTTCGCTGACCCCAACACCCCGACGGCTCATGCCGTTGACTTCCTTGGCAAGGCGGTGCGGCTGCCCTTCCGCTCCATGATGGCCGTGGACGAGATGGGCAAAGCAATGATCGCCCAGATGGAAACCCGGCGCCTGGCAGCCCGCGATGCGCTGACGGCAATCCGCAATGGCGTGGATGTAGATACCGCCCTGGACGGCATGGCCATGCAGATCTCGGCGCCCGATGCCAGGATCCTCGACCGCGTCAACCAGGGCGTGCTGGACGGCACACTGCAGACTGACCTGGGCGCCTTCGGCCAGGCGCTGCAGTCGATGCGGAACAAGCTCGATTCCATGGGCGCAGGCCCGGTCGGCACCGTGCTGGCCCCCTTCATCAAGACGGTGATCAACGCGCAGAAGCAGATGGTGGCCCGCACCCCGCTGCTCAATTTTGCGCTGGATGACATCCGCGCAGACATGGCCGCTGGTGGCGCCCGCCGCCAGATGGCGCTGGGCAAGATGAGCCAGGGCGCCGCCTTCATGGGTCTGGGCTACTACCTGGCCTTGGACGGCACCGTCACCGGGGCTGGCCCCACCGATCCCAACCGGCGCAAGTTCCTCCAGGAAACCACCGGCTGGATGCCTTACTCCATCAAGGTGGGCGAGTCAGAAGATGGCCGCGCCATCTACCGCAGCTATGCGGGCCTCGAGCCTATCGGCGGCATGCTGGCCATGGCCGCCACCCTGGCCGAGATCGGCGCGGTCTACGGCAAGGAGGACGACGACGAGTGGCACGACCTGCTGCTTTACTCTGCCCTGCTTCCCTTCAAGTACATCGGCGAGCTGCCCTTCATGCAGGGCATGACCAACCTGACCGACATGATCGAGCAGCTCAAGCGCGACCCCAAGGGTGAGGCTGCCAACGCTGCGGCCAACAAATTCTTCGGCGGCCTGGCCCAGAACATGGTGGGCGGCGTGGTGCCGGTGCCCATGCCTGCCGGCGGCCTGGTACGGCAGATCGAGAACGTGCTGGATCCGACCAAGCGCGAGGTTACGCTGGACGCCAGCCTGCCGCCCGAGCAGCGCTACTTTGATTTTTTGTTTAGGAGCTGGGCCGCCAAGACACCGCTGCTGTCCCAGGACATCCCGCCCAGCCGCAACCTCTGGGGCCAGGAGGTCAAGACCGGCGAGCCTGACGCCCTGTCCTTCATCATCCCCTTCAACAAGAAGGAGCGCGATCTGGATGATGTCGAGCGCAAGCTGCTGGAAATCGCCAAGGCCCGGCAGCGGTTCCCGCTCAACAAGCCCGAGCGCACCGTCGCCAATATCAGGCTCAACGATGCCGAGTACAGCAACCTGCTGCTGCTGATGAACAACACCGTCATTGACGGCAAGAACTTCTACGGGGCCGTGGCCGCCACCCTGACCGACCCGGCCCTGGTCAAACAGATGTCCTTCGGCGCCTACGAGGGCGTGGCCAACAAGCTGTCGTCGATCATGGGCCAGTACCGCGACATGGCTGTCGATTCCCCAGTTTTCCAGCAGATGCACCCAGATGCCTTTGAGCAGATTCAGCGCAACCGGATGCTGGCTGAGAGGAAATACCAACAGATGCAGCGTGAAGCTGTTGCCGAATAGGCGCACCAAAGTACAATTTCCAATAGGAAGGATTGAGTCATGGCCGTCCCAATTTCCAATGTCACCCGCAGGGTGGTCTACGCGGCCAGTGGCACTGGCCCGTACAACTTCACCTTCGAGATCCTGGCCAACACCGACATCGCGGTGTACCGGGACGACTCCCTGCTGACGCTGACCACCGACTACACGGTCACCATCAACACGAACGGCACCGGCTATGTGACGCTGGCGGCCACACCGACAGGGGCCACGCAGATCGCCATTGTCGGCAACCGCACCATCCAGCGCACCACCGACTTTGTGACCGGCGGCGACTTTTTCGCCAACACCGTCAACGACGAGATGGATCAGCAGACCATCTTCGCGCAGCAGAATGCCGAGGGTCTTGGCCGTGCGCTGATTGCGCCACAGACTGACCCGACCACCATCAACATGACGCTGCCCCGTGCGACTCTGCGGGCCGGCAAGACCCTTGCCTTTGACTCCAACGGCAACCCATCCCTGGGCGACACGCTTGGCACCAACCGTGGCAACTGGGCCAGCGGGGTCTTGTACTACGTCCGAGACATCGTCAAGGACACCAGCAACAACAACATCTGGCAGTGCATTACGCAGCACACCTCGAGCGGCTCGCAGCCGATCAACACCAACACCGACAGCGCCAAGTGGTCGCTACTGGTGGACGCGGCAAGCGCAACCTCCAGCGCCTCTGCCGCAGCCTCAAGCGCATCTGCTGCAGCAACCTCGGCCAGCAATGCCTCGAGCAGCGCCAGCGCGGCCAGCACATCCGCATCAAATGCGGCATCGTCTGCATCCAGCGCGGCGTCATCTGCATCGAGTGCTTCCTCAGCTCAGACTGCAGCAGAGGCCGCCCGCGACCAGACCCTGGCTGTCTACGATTCGTTTGACGACCGATACCTTGGCAGCAAGACTAGCGATCCATCTGTTGACAATGATGGCAATGCACTAGTTGCCGGTGCGCTGTACTTCAACAGCGTATCTGGCATCATGAAGCTCTACACAGGCACGGCCTGGGTGGCGGCTTATGTGCAAGGTGTTGCGGCCAGCATCAACTTCACACCTGCCGGCGGTGTCGCAGCGAGCAATGTGCAGACTGCCATTGAGGAAGTTGACAGCGAGAAGTTGGCTAAGGCCAGTAACCTGTCTGACCTGGCCAACACAGCCACAGCACGCACAAATCTTGGGGTGGCCATTGGCGTCAACGTCCAGGCCTATGACGCGAACAATGCGGTCACCAATGTGGCTCAGTCCTTTACCGCCGCGCAGCGCGGGGCCATCTCAGCTCTGACCGATGGCGCGACCATCACAGCCAACTTTGCGCTGGCCAACAACTTCAGTGTGACGCTGGGCGGCAACCGCACCCTAGCCAACCCGACCAACCAGACGGCAGGCCAGAGCGGTGCGATCACCATCACCCAGGACGGCACGGGCAGTAGGACGCTGGCCTATGGCAGTAACTGGAAATTCAGCAACGGCTCTGCGCCGGTACTGACCACGACCGCCAATGCTGTCGATGTGCTGGTGTACTTCGTAGAGTCTGCGAGCCGCATCACTGCTCGCCTTGTGAGTGATGTCCGATGATTGACGCACTGCCATTGCTGCTCGGCCCCGAGGGCTACAACATCAGCCGCTCTGTGCGGCTGCGCTCAAGCGCGAGTGCGTACTTCAATCGGACGCCTGGTAGTGCCAGCAATCGGACAACTTGGACATGGAGTGGCTGGGTAAAGCGTGGGGCATTAACAACTTATTACAGTTTGTTTTCAGCCGGGACAACAAGCCCAACGTATGACGGATTTAGATTTGACAATTCAAACTGCTTGCAGTTTTTTCAGGCAGGTGCCGCTTCTGTAAATTTGGTTACAACTCCCGTATATCGCGACCCATGTGCTTGGTATCACATTGTTCTTTCTGTTGATACGACACAAGCAACGGCAAGCAATCGGGTAAAAATTTATGTGAATGGAGTTCAAGTAACTTCATTTTCAACTTCAAACTATCCTGCTCAGAACGCTTCTGCATCTATTAACAATAACCTTCTTCATGTTTTGGGGGCGCAGACAGACTCTGGAGCAACATCTTTTTACTTCGACGGCTATCTCACCGAGATCAACTTCATCGACGGCCAGGCGCTCGCGCCCAGCAGCTTTGGTGAGACTGATTCCATCACAGGCGTGTGGAAGCCCAAGAAGTACACCGGCACCTACGGCACGAATGGCTTCTTCCTGAACTTCAGCGACAACAGCAACAACACCGCAGCCACCATTGGCAAGGACTACAGCGGCAACGGCAACAACTGGACACCGAACAACATCAGCGTGACCAGCGGCTCGACCTACGACTCGATGCTGGATGTGCCGACACAGTGGGCTGATGGCGGTAATGGGCGGGGAAACTATGCGGTGCTGAACCCGCTGAAGAAGCCTTCCACTTCGACCATCTCTGATGCGAACTTGACGGTCACATGGGCTGTCGCTGGTGGAGAGCAGCCTGCATCTTTTGCTCTATCAAGTGGCAAGTGGTATTGGGAGCAAACCCAAAGCGGCACGACCGCTGCGCCTGGGATTATCTTGGAGACGGCTACACCATCAGCCAGCTCAATCTCTCAGGGCTATCACTACTACGGCAACAATGGTCAGTTCTACACCGGGACATCTGGTGTTGCCTACGGCGCAACATTCACTACCGGCGACATCATCGGTGTTGCGCTGGACTTGGATACTAACCAGATTACGTTTTACAAAAACAATGTTTCGCAAGGTGCCAAGAGCATTGTGGCTGGCAGCTACACACCGGACTTCGCGGCTGCTGGCGCTCAGACAATCAATGCCAACTTCGGCCAGCGCCCCTTCTCCTACACCCCGCCCAGCGGCTTCAAGGCTCTGAACACGCTGAACCTGCCTGCACCGACGATCCTGAAGGGCAATCAGTATTTTGATGCGCTGACATGGAGCGGCGCTGGTGGATCAAGCCGCTCAATAACAGGTCTTGCGTTCCAGCCCGATCTTGTCTGGGGCAAGGTTAGAAACACTACCTACGGGCACATGTTGTTCGACTCTGCGCGTGGCGCTGGGTCGCTGAAAGAGCTTGGCACAAACGTCACAGGCGCTGAAGGTTATGCATCTAGCAATCAGTACGGCTATCTCAGCGCATTCAACTCAGACGGCTTTACAGTAACAGCTGGAACCGATGCAAGCATACCAAACGCATACTGGAATCAAAGCGGCAACACCTACGTCGCCTGGCAATGGAAAGAAGGCGCTACGCAGGGCTTCGACATCGTGACGTACACGGGCAATGGCACAAACAACCGCGCTATCAGCCACTCGCTAGGTGTGACTCCGGCGTTCATTATTGTCAAAGACAGAACGAACACATTTAACTGGGACATTTACCACCAATCGCTGGGAATTAATGCCACGCTGATTTTTACCACAGCAGCGACAAGGAACGTGAGCGCATTTGGTACGAGCGCCCCGACATCGACAGTGTTCTATACGCAGAACAGCTACACGAACACAAACAGCGCGAACCTTGTCGCCTACCTCTTCTCCGAGGTCGCAGGCTTCTCGCGCTTCGGCAGCTACACCGGCAACGGCAGCACAGATGGGCCGTTTGTGTTCTGTGGGTTCAGGCCGAGGTTTATCATGTTTAAGCGTACAGACTCCAGCGCATCTTGGCGCATCATTGATACAGCGCGAGAAGCAGTAAACGCTACACAGAATGAAATTTATCCGAACCTTAGTAACGCAGAAGCAGGCGCGGCTAATGGTATGGATATTCTTTCCAACGGCTTCAAGTTGCGCGGCAGTTATGCCGAATGGAACGCCAGCGGCGGCACCTATGTGTTTGCCGCCTTTGCCGAATCGCCATTTAAGAACTCCCTTGCGAGGTAACCCATGTTCCTACTAAACGGACAAACCCTGCCGCTCGACACGCCTTTCAAGGATGCCGAGGGCAACAGCTACCCAGCCAACTGGCTGCGGCTCACCAGCCTGGCAGAGAAGAAGGCCATCGGCATCACCGAGGTGCCTGACCCTGAGCCGGCACCGCAGACAGAGTGAGAGGTGAAGCATGGAGCCTGGAGAGATTGATCCCGTGAAGTATGGCGTGCTGTGGGAGCGCGTCCAACAGATGGACAAGAAGATCGACAAGATGGAGAAGCAGATCGAGCAGCTGCTTGAGCTTGCCAACAAGTCAAAGGGCGGGCTGTGGGCAGGCATGGCCATAGCTTCTGCTGTCGGCGGCGCAATAACCTGGGTGGCTGGACACTTCAAGGGAGGCTGACATGCTTGATCCCATAACCGCACTTGCTGCTATATCTTCAGCGGTCGAGCTTGTAAAGAAGGTCGCGGCGACGGTCGATGATGTGACATCGCTTGGGCCGGTGCTGGGTAAATACTTCGACGCCAAAGCCGACGCTATTGAGGTGGTGCAGAAGTCACAGCAGGGCGAGTTCAAGGGGTCGGCGCTGGGTAAGGCTCTGGAGCTAGAGATGGCTATTGAGCAGGCCAAGGAGTTTGAGAATCAGATCAAGATGCTGTTCTTCCAGAGCAACAA
>Ga0315900_10009323_pt1 | contig 12457 bp, 12 predicted proteins | sample LakEriMetagenome_FD_203521 | JGI IMG/M metagenome (GOLD analysis project Ga0315900, IMG submission 203521) | Freshwater fungal communities from buoy surface, Lake Erie, Ohio, United States - Buoy 12 MA114 | ecosystem: Environmental > Aquatic > Freshwater > Lake > Lake biofilm | place: USA: Lake...
GAAATGAAGGCACGCGGCGATGACCGACGCATAGACGAGCGCGTGGAGGCGGTTCCAGCGGGCGCCTCCCAGCCGGCGGATGGATGCCTTGGTGGACGTGAGCGCGAGCGGAATCATCAGGACGAAGGCCAGCATGCCGAGCGTGATGTACAGGTGCTCCAGCACGTCCTTGATGATTTCGTCCCAGTCAAAGAACCAGTCGAGCACCGTGTAGATGCTCAGGTGCCCGAGCGTCCAGAAGAACGCCGCCAGCCCGAGGAAACGGCGCTGGGCCACCAGCCACCCCCAGCTGGTAAGCCGCATGAGGGGCGTGACGGCCAGGGACCCCGCCAGGAAACGCAGGGCCCATTCGCCGGAAAGGCGCTCGAGTTTGTCGATGGGGTCGGCCCCAAGCTGGTCGAGGAGCAGCTGGAGCACGAGGACGGGGGCCGGCAGCACGACCAGCGCCCACAGCGCCGGCCGCACCCAGCGCCGAACGAGCGGTTCGGCGCGGGCCATCAGGGTGCGCACGCGATCAGTAGAACTTGCGGAGATCCATGCCGCTGTAGAGGGACGCGACCTGATCGGCGTAGCCGTTGAAGGGCAGCGTGTTGCGGCGCAGGAACTCGCCGATGCGTCGCTCCTTGGCCTGGCTCCAGCGCGGATGATCCACGGCCGGGTTCACGTTGGCGTAGAACCCGTACTCGCTGGGATTGGCGTCGTTCCAGGTCGTGTTGGGCATGCGGTCGGTGAAGCGGATCTTCACGATGCTCTTGATACCCTTGAAGCCGTACTTCCACGGCGTCACCAGACGCAGCGGCGCGCCATTCTGGTTGGGGAGCGGCTTGCCGTACATGCCGGTCGCGAACAGCGTGAGCGGATGCATGGCTTCGTCCATGCGCAGCCCTTCCTTGTACGGCCAGGGCAGGACGGCGCGGCGCTGGCCGGGCATGCGCTTGGGGTCGTACAGCGTCGTGAACTCCACGAACTTGGCGCTCGGCAACGGTTCGACGCGCTTGATGATGTCGCTCAGCTGCACCCCCTGCCACGGAATCACCATCGACCACGCTTCAACGCAACGCATGCGGTAGGTGCGATCCTGCACCGGCAACCTGCCGAGCAACTCGTCGTACGCGTACGGCCGCGGCGCCTTCACGAGCCCTTCGACAGTCACCGTCCAGGGCATCGGCTTGAAGTCCTTGGCCAGCTCCTTCGGCTCCTCCTTGTCGGTGCCGAACTCGTAGAAGTTGTTGTAGCTGGTCGCGTCTTCCTCGGGCGTGACCTTGTCCTCCTGGCCACCGGTATGACTCAGGGCCTGCACCGCCGATGGCGCGAGCACCGTGCCGAGTGCGAGTGCCCCGGCCGTGCCCACGAAGGCGCGACGGTTCTGGTAGAGGCCTTCGGGGGTGATCTCGGAAGACGGGAGGTCGTCAGGATGACGGATCAGCATGGCAAGGCGGGGTGAGGGACGCGACGGGCACCTACATTGTAGCGACAGGCGCCGCGATCGGTTCCCTTGGCCAGACTTGGACCTCCAGTCTAGACCGTTTCTGCCCCTCTTCCTGCCCGGCCCATGCGTTACACAACCCTCGGTTCCACCGGGATGACCGTCTCCCGGATCTGCCTCGGCTGCATGAGCTTCGGCACCCCCGACTGGCGGCCATGGGTGCTGGCGGAAGAGGACGCGCGCCCATTCTTCCGCCGCGCCATCGAGGCCGGCATCAACTTCTTCGACACGGCCGACATGTACGCGCTCGGCGTGAGTGAGGAGGTGACCGGGCGGGCGCTCCGGGAGTACGGGCGCCTCGACGAGTTGGTGATCGCCACCAAGGTCTACTTCCCGCTCGCGGACCGGCCCAACATGGGCGGCCTGTCGCGCAAGCATATCGTGCAGGCCTGCGAAGCCAGCCTGCGGCGGCTCGGCGTGGACACGATCGACCTCTACCAGATCCACCGCTGGGATCCGCACATCCCGGTGGACGAGACGCTCGCCGCGCTCGACCATCTCGTGCAGGCGGGCAAGGTGCGCCACATCGGCGCCAGCTCGGGGTGGGCGTGGCAGCTGGCCCGCGCACTCGGGGTCTCCGAGCGTCGCGGGTGGGCGCGCTTCGCCACCATGCAGAACCACTACAACCTCCTGTACCGCGAAGAGGAGCGGGAGATGCTGCCGCTCTGCGCCACCGAGCAGTTGGGCGTGATGCCGTGGTCACCGCTGGCGCGCGGCCTGCTGGCCGGGGCGCGGTCGTCGGTGGGTGACCGCAGCGCCTCCACGCGAGCGGCGACGGACTCGTATGGCCACACGCTGTACGACCAGGACACCGAGTGGGCGATCGTCGATGCCGTGCGCGCCGTGGCCAACGAACGCGGCATTTCCATGGCGCAGGTGGCACTGGCCTGGTTGCTGTCCAAGCCGGTGGTGTCCGCGCCCATCGTGGGCACCACGAGGCTGCCGCAGCTCGAGGACGCCATCGCCGCGGTCGACGTGGCACTCTCGGCGGAGGAAATCGCGAGCCTCGAGGCGCCGTATCGGCCGCAGCCGGTGCGGGGGCACTGATCCGGTCAGACCTCAGCGCTCCGAGCCCGATCCGGTCTCCGACCTCGGGCTCGGATCGCCTCGGTGCTGCCCCGGCCCTTCTCAGTCGAGCGTCTTCGAGAACCGCCGCACGCTGACCGTGAACAACACCGCCGCGAGCAGCAACAGGGCCCCGAGCTGCGCCAGCAAGTCGCGCACCCCGATGCCCTTGAGCAGCACGCCGCGCAGGATGTCCAGGAAGAAGGTGAGTGGCAGCAGCAGTCCGAGCCACTGCGCCGGCTCAGGCATGGCGGCGCGCGGGAAGATGTAGCCGGAAAGCAGGATGTTGGGCAGCATGAAGAAGAAGCTCAGCTGCATCGCCTGCGCCTGGCTGCGCGCCACGGTGGAGATCAGCAGCCCCACGCCGAGCGAGGCGACGATGAACACCAGCGCCAGAGCGTAGAGCAGCAGTAGGCTCCCCTGCACCGGCACGCCGAAGAACACCACGCCAAGCAGCAGCACCACCGACATCTGCACGTAGCCCACGAGCACGAACGGAATGAGCTTGCCGAGCATCAGGCTCGACTTGCCGATGGGCGTGACGATGAGCTGCTCGAGCGTGCCACGCTCGCGTTCGCGCACGATGGCGGTGCTGGTGATGAGGGTCATGGTGATCGTGAGCAGAATGCCCACGATCCCCGGAACGATGAACGTGGCACTGCGCTGGGCCGGGTTGTACCACGGCCGCACGCGGATCTCCACCGGCGGGCGGAGCCGAAAGCGCTGCGCCAGCAACTGTGTGCTCCGCGCCTGCGCGGCCAGTTGCGCTCCGGCAATGGCGGCGCCGCTGGACTGCGGATCGGCGGCATCGATGAGCAGTTGCGCCACACCGGTGTGCCCGCCGCGGATGTTGCGCTGGTACTCGGGGGGAATGACCAACGCGACGCGCGCCGCCCCGCGTTCGATCCATCGTTTCGCGGCATCACGACCGGGCACGGCGGCGACGATCCTGAAGTTGTCGGTATTCTGCAGCACCTGCACCAGGGCCCGGCTTTCGCTCGTGCGTGACTCGTCCACGACCACCGTGGGCAGCTTGCGCACGTCCGTTTGGATGGCATATCCGAAGAGCACCAGCTGAATGGCCGGGAGCGCCGTCATGAGGGCGAACGTGAGCCGGTCGCGCCGCAACTGGAGGAACTCCTTCCAGAGCATCGGCCACGCGGTCCAGCGCTCCACGCGATCGAGCCACCTCATCGCGCCGCCACCGCCGTCGTCCCGATCCCGAGTGCGGCCTCCTGTTCGTCCTTCCGCTGCAGCATGACGAAGACGTCTTCCACCGTCGTGGCTCCGAACTGCTGCACGACTTCGGCCGGGGTTCCCAGCCCGATGAGCTGCCCCCGCGACAGAAAGGCAAGCCGCTGGCACCGCTCGGCTTCGTCCATGTAGTGCGTGGTCACCAGCACCGTCGTACCATCACCGGCGAGTTCGTAGATCGTTTCCCAGAAGGTGCGACGCGCGGCCGGGTCGACACCGGCTGTCGGCTCGTCGAGAAACACGAGGTCCGGGTGATGTGCCGTGGCGCAGGCCAGTGCAAGGCGCTGCTTCCACCCGCCACTCAGCGTCCCGGCCCGCTGGCTCACGCGCCCCCCGAGCCCCAGCCGTTCGATGTGGGCAGCCAGCCGCGCATCGCGCTCGCGCCCGACCAGGCCGTACACACTCGCGTAAAAACGCAGGTTCTCGCGCACCGTGAGCTCGTCGTACAGGCCGTAGCGCTGCGACATGTAGCCGATCCGTCGCCGCACCGACTCCGCCTCGGTCGTGATGTCGAAGCCCGCCACCTCCGCCGTGCCACTGGTGGGCACCACCAGCCCGCACAGCATGCGAATGGTCGTGGTCTTGCCCGACCCGTTGGGGCCGAGCAGGCCGAACACTTCGCCGCGGGCGATCGTGAGATCGAGCCCCTGCACCGCCACGAGGCCGCCGAACGCCTTGCGCAGCGCGTGAGTGCGTACAACGGGCGCCTGCCGGCCCTCCGCCAGCGGGACGGCCATCGCCTCAGTGAGTGGCACGAGGCAACTGCACGGTGATCGGCACGCCGGCACGCAACCGCAGCATGGTGTCCGCGAACTCCACCTTCACGCCAAAGAGCAGATCAGCGCGTTCCTGCTCCGTGAGCGCCACCCGCGGCGTGAACTCGGCCTTGGTCGCGATGGCGGTGATGCGGCCACGATAGCTCGTGGTGTCGCCATCGAGACGCGCCACGAGCGTGTCCCCCGACCGCAAACGGGACAGCACGCCGGTGGACACGTAGATGCGCGCCCATGGCCGCATCGGCTGCCCCACGGTGATGGCGCTCTGCCCGGCGGCCAGCACTTCCCCCGGCTCCACATTGCGGCTCGAGACGACGCCATCGACGGGCGACAGCAGCACGAGGTCATCAGCCGTCGCGCGCCATCCCTCGGCGGCCGCCTGTGCCCCCCGGGCCTCCGCAGCCGCCGCCTGCCGCCGCTCGGCGCGCGCGCCATCGCGCACCAGCCGCAGCACCTCCTGGGCCGCGTCGCGGCGTCCGGCCGCCACCCGTGACGCTGCGCGCGCCGCATCGAGCATGGCGCGACTGACATCCCCCTTGGCGACCAGCGGCTCGAGGCGCGCCACGTCGGCGGCGGTGCGCTCGGCGTCGGCCTCGGCCGCCCGCAGATCGGCTTCGGCGCGCAGGACTTCGGCGGGACGCGACCCGCGGACCAGCTCACGAGCCGTCTGCTCGGCGGCCGCCGCCCGGGCGTCGGCCTGCGCCTGCGAGGCGGCCAGCGTGGGGATGGTGAAGACGGCCAGCGTATCCCCGATGCGCACCGGATCACCCTCCTCCACCAGCACGCGGACCGCTCGTGCCGGCTGTAGCGGGCCGACATCCACTTCGACCATTTCGAGCGTACCGACCGCCGAGTCAGCCTCGGCAGGGCCGCGACAAGCGAGCAGTCCAACGGCGAGCGAAACCAGCAGGCGACGCGACATGGGAAGGTGGAGGGGGAGATGAGGCAGGCAACCACGACCGCCGTCCTTTAAGGTACGCCCGAGCGGCCCGGACGCGGCGGGTCGTATTACCCCCCGCGCCGAGGGGCCGCACATTTGCGCCCTCGTCCGCACCGTTCCTCCCTTTCAGGTCTCCGGAGATCCGCTCGTGTCATGTGCCCGTGTTGCCCGCCCAGGCTGGCCAGCGGTCGTCGCGGCGGCGCTGGCCGCGTCCGCAGTCTCCCTCCCGGCGCAGACGCCGACTCACCCGCTCGACGACATCTCCGCCCGCGAACACTGGAGCGTGTACGAGGCGCTCCAGGCGTCGGGCAAGCTCGATTCGACCTTCCGGCTGCTGTACGTGGGGCTCAAGGAGCCCCCCAAGTCCGAGGTGAAGACGTGGCGTGCTGGCCAGCCGATCAGGCGGGAGGCGTCGGTGCACCTCACGCAGGGCACGTTCGGCTACGAGGCCACCGTGGATATCATCGGGCGGAAGCTCCTGACCTGGACACCGCTGCCGGGCAAGCAGTACATGACAAGCATCGCCGAAGGCCATGCGGCCGAGGCGCTCGTGCTCAAGGATGCGCGCGTGCAGGCTGCCTTCAAGCGGCGCGGCATCACCGACCTCACGCACGTGGGCTGCTTCCCGGCCAACAACGGGTACTTCGACCTGCCGGAGGAGCGCAACCTGCGCGTGCTGCACGTGACCTGCGATGATTCCCGCGGGCGCATCTCCGGGTACGCCGAAGCGTTCGGCAACCTGGTGGCGGTCGTGGACCTCACGAACGACAAGGTCCTGCGCGTGATCGACCGGGGTGTGGAGACGCGCACGGGGCCGGTGGGAGGCCACGCGCCCGAAGAGATCGGGGCCACGCGCGCGCCCGTGAACGCGGTGGAGATGGTGCAGCCCAAGGGGCCGACGTACTCGGTGGACGGACACGAGGTGAGCTGGCAGAACTGGAAGTTCCACTTCCGCATGGACGCGCGCCGTGGCCTCGTGGTCTCGCAGGTGCGCTACGTCGACGCGGGCAAGGAACGGTCGGTGATGTATCAGGGCTCGCTCTCGGAGCTGTTCGTGCCGTACATGGACGCGTCGGACCCGTGGAACTATCAGGGCTACTTCGACCTTGGCACCTATCCCTCGGTGTTCGGCGGGATTGCGAGTTCACTCGAGCCGGGTGTGGAATGCCCGCTCTACGCCACGTACTTCAGCAGCTACGTGGTCACCGACAAGGGGGCCCCACGCGAGCGGCAGCGAACGAGCTGTCTGTTCGAGCGCAGCACCGGTGATGTCGCATGGCGGCACACGCGGGCTGGCGGCAGCGTCAACGAGGCCCGACCGCGGACCGACCTCGTGCTGCGCATGTACATGAACGCCGGCAATTACGACTACCTGTTCGACTGGGTCTTCCAGCAGGACGGCGCCGTCACGGTGAACGTCGGGGCCACCGGCATGGACCAGGTGAAGCCCGCCAGCGGCACCCCGCGCGACAACGACTACGGCCGCCTCATCGCCGACAAGCTGGTGGGCGTGAACCACAGTCACTTCTTCTCGTTCCGGCTGGACATGGACGTGGACGGCGAGCAGAACGCCCTGCTGGTCGACAAGCTGCAGACGACCACGCTCGCCGCCGACAACCCGCGGCGCAGCGTGTGGACCGTGCAGGCGCTCGCGCCCGAGCGGGAACGTGACGCGATGCGCATGTCCCCGATGAACGCGCCGGAAGTGTGGCGGATCGTGAATCCGGCCGTGAAGAACCCCTTCGGGTGGCCGGTGGGGTACGAGATCGAAGGCCACGGGGCCATGTCGCTCATGACCCCCGACGACTACATGCGCCGCCGGGCCGGGTTCGTCGACCACACCCTGTGGGTCACGCCCTATGCGCCGACCGAGCTCTATGCCGCGGGCGACTACCCCTCCAACAGCGTGGCCGGCGACGGCCTGCCCAAGTGGACGTCGGCCAACCGGGCCATCGGCAACACCGACGTGGTGGCCTGGCTGACGCTCGGCTTCCACCATGTGCCGCGCCCCGAGGACTGGCCGGTCATGCCGGTCGCCTGGCACAGCTTCGCGCTGCGGCCGGTGGGCTTCTTCGCCCGCAGTCCCGCCATCGACATTCCCAGGAGCCGCTAGGCCCCGCACGACGCGCCCCGGCCGGTCCGTCAACCCGTCCCGTGACCGTTGGCGGACCGGCTAGCTTTGGCACATGTCCGACACCACCGAAGGCCTGCCGCCAACCCTCGCCCGCACCCTCAAGCAATTCCGCATGCTGGGGCGGGAAGACAAGATGGCAGCGCTCCTGGCCTGGTCGAAGAAGCTCGAACCGCTTCCCGAGCGCCTCGCCGCGCTCGATCGGGCGGCGTACACGGTCCACGAGTGCCAGACGCGGGTCGACCTCTTTCCCGAACAGCAGGCCGACGGAACGATCCATTTCTTCGCCGACGTGAACGCCCGGCAGTCACCCACGGTGGGGGCGATCCTCGCGATCGTGTTTGCCGCCGTGAACGACCAGCCACCGGCCGTCACCTTGGCGCTCCCAGGGGACTTCGTGCGGCTGCTCATGACCGACATCGGTCTGGGCGCCCGCGAGTCCGGCCTCAATGCCATGATCGCCCGCCTCAAGCGGCACGCGGCCGCGGCATCCGAGGCGTAGCACTCACCGGGCAGCCCGCGCCATCGCTGCCCCCTCCTCCCCGACACCCTCCTTCCTGGTCCCTGCGCTCTCATGCCCATCACCATCACCGTCCGCAAGAACGGCTCCCTCGGCATCAACGCCGAAGATGCCGCCCAGATCGTCCTCCTCGACCACGAGGGCACCGTCATCCCGCCGCGCGCCGAGGGGCGGCCCATGTCGCTGTGCCGGTGCGGAGCCTCCAAGGTGAAGCCGTTCTGTGATGGCTCACACAAGGAGCTTGGGTTCATCGATCCCGCTGATCCCATGGACAATCCGGCGCTCCCGCAGGGCTGACCACCGATGCTCGGAACGATCTTGAACTGGTGGGCCTGGGTGGAGACGGTTCTCGTCGTCATCCTCGGCACGCCGGTGGTGGCCCTCGTGTTCGCGTGCACCGCCCCGTTCGACAAGGGGCGCTATGCCGCCGGGCGCGCCTTCCGCCTGGTGGGCGTCACGGCCATGCGCCTCAATGGGCTGTGGAGCTTTCGTGTCCGCGGCTCGCTCGCCGACCCGCGACGCCCGTATGTGGTGATCGCCAACCACGAGTCGTACGCCGACGTGTTCCTCCTCAGCTGCTTCCCGTGGGAGATGAAGTGGCTGAGCAAGGACACCATGTTCAAGATCCCCTGCATGGGCTGGATGATGCGCATGGCGGGAGACATCCACCTCGTACGCGGCGATCGCGATTCCACGATCAACGCAATTGCCCAATGCCGCGACCGGCTCGCCAAGAAGGTGAGCGTGATGGTCTTCCCCGAAGGCACCCGCTCGAAAACGCAGGAGATGCTGCCGTTCAAGGACGGCGCGTTCCGCCTCGCCATCGAAAGCGGTGCGCCGATCCTGCCGATCGCGGTGGCGGGCACGCGCAACGCGATGGCCAAGGGAACGTTTCGTTTTCTCAAGGCGAAAGCGCTGGCGCAGGTGCTCGACCCCATCGAGACCGCCCACATGACCCTGAGCGACCTCCCGACTCTCAAGGCCATGGCGCGCGAGCGCATCGACATGGGTCGGCGCGCGCTGGCGGCGGAACTCGGCATCGCGATGCCGCCGGTGGGCGCGACCGCGTCGGTGTAGACCGTCTCTTCGGGATGCCTAGCCGCTGCTGTTGAGTATTCTGGCCGCGGATCACACCGACGCAGTCGGAAACGACACGGATAAGACCAATACGAGCTGTTGCTGTATCCGTGTGGTTGCCGTCGTTTCTGCGTAATCCGCGGCCAGGCAGCAGGAATGTCGCGCACACACAAGGCCAGAGGACATGAGCACCTCTTCCAGCAGCGCCCCGATTACCGAACCGGATCTCGAGCACCGCCTCGCCACGCCGGATCAGCACACAATCGACGCACTGCGCGCCCTCGACGGCGACGTGCTCATCCTCGGGGCCGGCGGCAAGATGGGGCCAACGCTTGCCCGCATGGCACGTCGCGCCATCGCTGACCGTGGCCGTCGTGTGATCGCCGTCTCGCGGTTCAGCGATCCGCAGGCCGCCGCCATGCTCGAGGCCACCGGTGTCGACGTCATCCGCGCCGATCTCTCTGATCCACACGCCGTCGCGGCCCTTCCCGATGCCGCCAACGTCCTCTGGCTCGCCGGTCAGAAGTTCGGCACCACCGGCGATCCGGTGGGAACGTGGACGCAGAACGTCGTCGCCAGCGTGCATGCCGCCGAGCGCTATGCGGGCGCACGGATGGTCTGCTTCTCCACCGGCAACGTGTATGGCCGTACGCCGGTCGCACACGGCGGCTCGCAGGAAGACGAGGCGCTCGTGCCCGACGGCGAGTATGCCGCCAGCACCATCGGGCGCGAGCGGGCGTTCGAGAGCGTGGCGCGCCGAACCGGCTCACCGCTGCTGCTCTACCGATTGTTCTATGCCTGCGATCTGCGCTATGGCGTGGTCACCGAACTCGCGCGCCGGGTGCTGGCCGAGGAGCCGATCGACCTCGCCACCGGCTGGGTGAACGTGATCTGGCAGGGTGACGCCAACCGGCTCGCGCTGCGTGCGCTCGGTGTGGCCGCGTCACCCCCGGTGGCGCTCAACGTGACCGGCCCCATGGTACGTGTGCGCGAGCTCGCCGAGTGCCTCGGACGCCACGCCGGTGTCACGCCCGTGTGCGTGGGCACCGAACAGGCGGATGCGCTCGTGGCCAACGTGCACCGTCTGCACACCCTGCTGCCGTACACCCCGCTCCCGCTCGACACGCTGTGTGCGTGGGCCGTGGCGTGGGTGCGGCAGGGCGGGCGCCTGCTGTCGAAACCCACCAAGTTCGAGGTGCGTGATGGGCGCTTCTGAGCACGCCGCGTTCAACGTGCGCGCGCACCTGCAGACCGGTCAGGTCATCCCGGCGCATCCGCTGGCCCTGACGCCCACGCGTGACATGGACGAGCGGCACCAGCGCGCCCTGACGCGCTACTACGTCGCGGCTGGTGCGGGCGGCATGGCCGTCGGCGTGCACACCACGGGCTTCCCCATCCACGATCCGAAGATCGGGCTCTATCGCCCGGTGCTCGAACTCGCCGCGGAGACGGCGACGGCGGCGCTGGCCGACGCGTCACGGCCGTTCGTGCGCGTGGCGGGACTTATCGGCGACACGGCGCAGGCCACCCGCGAAGCCCAGATCGCCCTCGCCCTCGGCTACCACTGCGGCCTGCTGTCGCTGGGTGCGTGGCGTGAGGCGAGCGACGAGGCGATCCTTGCGCACTGCCGGCGCGTGGCCGAAGCGATCCCGCTGTTCGGATTCTACCTGCAGCCGGCCGTGGGCGGACGTCGCCTGGGCTACGCGTTCTGGCGGGAGTTCGCCGAGATCGCGAACGTGGTGGCCATCAAGGTGGCGCCATTCGATCGCTATGCCACCCTCGACGTGGTGCGGGCCCTCGCCGATGCCGGCCGCGACGACATCGCGCTGTACACCGGCAACGATGATGCGATCGTTGCCGACCTGGTGACCGATATGCCGGTCACGAGCGGCGGCCGCGGCTACACGCGGCATTTCGTGGGCGGACTGCTCGGGCAGTGGGCCGTGTGGACCTCCAAGGCGGTGGAGATGCTGCATGCCATCCAGACGTGGCGCGCCTCCGGCACCGACATGCTGCGCCGCGAGTGGCTCACGCGCGGGGCCGCACTCACCATGGCCAACGCCGTGATCTTCGACGCCGCGAACGGGTATCGCGGCTGCCTGCCGGGCATCCTGGAGATCCTGCGCCTCCAGGGCCTCGTACGCGGCACGTGGACCTTCGACACCCACGAACAGCTGTCACCGGGTCAGGCGGAGGCCCTGTCACGATTATCCGCGCAGTATCCGGATCTCGCGGACGATCGGTTCGTGGCCGAGCGGCTGGACGACTGGCTGCGGTGATCGTCCGCGGAATGACGTAGCAGTCGAATGGGCGCCGCCTCCGGCGGCGCGATCTCCAACGGGATGCAAAACCGATGGGCCGGCGCCGATTTCGATCACGTCGCCTTGCCTCCCTTGGTCGAGGTGGCAACGGCGAAGCCCCCCTGCCGCCGCACCGAGCCATCCCGCTGTGCATCCAGCGGTGGATCGCGCCCGCACAGCGGGCGCCCAAACGGCCGACTGACCGATTACCCCCCCGCGATCAACGAGGAGGCAGCAATCGCGCCTGCCAGCTCTCCCGCGCCGGCTTCTCGAACGCGGTGCGCCACGCGCCCACGGTTTCGACGGTCGTGTCGAACACCGGCGTGTCCGTAGCGATCACGCCCGCGGCACCGGCCGCGCGAAACCCCGGCCGGTCGGTCCCCTGCACTACGCCGTCTGCATCGCGCCAGAACAGGCGCGCACTGTCCACCAGCGACGTCCCGACCTCACGCTCGGCATCGCGCAGCGCATGAAACAGCGCGTCGATCGAGCACCCCGACGCACCCGTGGCCGCCTCGTCGACGCCGATGGCAAGAAAGCGATGGTCACGCCAGTCACGAGCGCATACCAGCGGCACGCCGTGGGCGCGCCACCGATCCAGATGTCCATCGACGAGCGTCAGCAACGCCTCGGCGGCTGCGCCGGTCACCGGGCCGGCGGCACTGAACACCCACAGGCGTGCCGTATTGGGCAGCGCATCGAAGGCGACGCGTGGCATGCCATCGACCTCACGGGCTCTTGATCGAGCCCGGCAACTGCATCATGGGCATGGCCCCACCCGTGACCTGCGGCATCTGCCCGTTCCAGCGCTTGGCCATCTCGTACTGCACCAGGTTGCCGGTGATGCTGCGCGACAGCAGGTCGTTGGCCTTGGCCTGCGCCTCCGCCTCCGTGAGGATGGCCTTGGC
>Ga0315900_10009324_pt1 | contig 12455 bp, 12 predicted proteins | sample LakEriMetagenome_FD_203521 | JGI IMG/M metagenome (GOLD analysis project Ga0315900, IMG submission 203521) | Freshwater fungal communities from buoy surface, Lake Erie, Ohio, United States - Buoy 12 MA114 | ecosystem: Environmental > Aquatic > Freshwater > Lake > Lake biofilm | place: USA: Lake...
TTCTAGAAGACGGTACTTTTTATGGAGAAATTCCGGGATTTGAGGGAGTATATGCTAATGAAACAACCCTCGAAGCTACTAAGGAACAGTTACAGGAAGTTTTGGAAGGCTGGGTTATTTTAGGACTGCGCTTACAGCATCAGTTACCGATTGTTGAAGGTATCAATCTAACCCCTCAACAAAAAATCGCCTGATGCCACCTTTTGCCCCCATCAAAAGGAAAGAGTTAATTCGCCAGTTGAGAAAGCTGGTATTTTCTGGTCCTCTGGTAGGAGGAAATCATCAATATATGGTGCAGGGAAAATTAAAAATCTGGATTCCTAATCCACACCAAGGAGATATCAGTAAAAGCTTGCTGGCTAAAATTTTACAACAAGCAAATATTAGTAAAGAAGAATGGGAAAAATTACGTTAAACAATTCTGTCTTGGAAAAGTTAAAAACTGTTCTCAATTAAGCAAGATGAATGCCAGAGAAAACGGGTTTCTTTGAGAAAACCTTTTTCTGGAATAAGAGGCGATCGCTAGGGATTGCTAACTCGCGCTAGACTAGATTAAAATAATTAATTAACTCCCAATCATTTGTTTAATCATGAGTCAAGCTGCTGCTGCAATCAATACTAAACTAATTGATTCCCTTGCTCAAATTATCCTTTCCTTAACTGACGAAGAACAACAGCTTCTCCTACAAAAAATTCAGCATCCAGCCTTATCTGATGTCGATTGTCATCAAGGTTTTCCCTTTGATGTTCAAATTCCTAATACAGAAACGCTCGCCGCCATTGAAGAAGTAGAAAAACATCCTGAGCGTCTTAAGCGTTATAGTAGCGTCGGGCAGATGTTCGAGGATTGGAACAAGGATACAGGGGAATGTTAATCCCACAGGAAAGCACCCGCTTTCGACGCGATTTGAGGCAGATGAAAAAACGGGGTAAAGACTTGGAAAAGCTAAAAACTGTAGTGGAACTCCTGGTGCAAGAACAAATACTACCAGAGCGATACCGAGATCATAATCTCGTTGGAGATTGGTCCGGTTATCGTGAGTGCCATATCGAGCCAGATTGGTTGTTACTCTACAAGATTGAGCGAGATGAGGAAAGCTTAACACTCGTTCGGACTGGGACTCATTCGGATCTGTTTAAATAGTCTTCTTAACCATTCCCTTAGAAAACGGGTTTCTCAAAGAAACCCGTTTTCTGGACTGTCAATCTCTTGTGTCGATTAATTCGGGGACAAGTTCGGGAATAAAACCTGGTTCGGCTAAAGAACCAGTAACATGATGTTCAAAGACTTCTGCGGGGGGAAAAGTTTTCTTGACTTCCTGAGATTGGGGATCCGTAGAAGGTAGCCATTTAATTAGGGGTAAAGGTAGGAGAGTAGAGAGATTAGTAATCACCACCAATAACCAAAGGTTATCAAAATTAGTTTCGGTGACTCCCAACCAATGGGTTAATAAAGCGCCGATTTCTTGGGAAACTAATCCCGACATATTCCAGATGGACATTAATAAAGCGAATAGAGATGCTTCAATGCCCACGGGACAAAGACGCGCCGATAAAATTAAGACGGGTAAAAAGGCAATTTGTCCCATGACGGTGAGGATGAGACTATCCCCCAAACTAAACCAATGATCGTCAATACCGAGCGCTCGATTAGTATGGGTAACTAAGAGTAGGGTAGTCATGCCTAAAAGCGCAGAAATCACCGTACTCCAACCCAAAATTAGACGGAAGGAAATCGCTTTTAAAAACCTTTGATATACCCAGATGCCCAGGATCGAGGCTAAACTGGTGACTAAGCGCACTCGTCCTAAAAATTCTGGTTCAAATCCTAACTCGTTGGTGGTGAAGTAGAAAAAGGCAGAATCGGCGCTAGGAGTAGCCTGCCAGAGGAAAATAAAGGCAGTGGGTAATAAAATTGATTTTTGTCTAATTGCTGACCATAATTGCCCGATTTGCTCCTTGACTTTGGGCGTGGATTGTGCATCATCATTATTCTTGACTTTTTCCTCTGTAATTAAAAACGCCATGGCGGAGGCAATCAGGGGAAAAATAGCCGTGAGAGCGAAGACAGGACGAGTACCGAGGTGTGCCAGTAACCAACCCCCGAGATAAGCCGTAATTAAGCCGCCTAGCGCCGATATTCCCCAAGTTAAGGACTGTAGAGAACCGGATTGAGTGAAGGACTCTCTGCGGGCCCTTTCTACTACCAAAGAATCGACGATGACATCACTAATGGTGACAGAAAGGGAACCAAGCAGGATCGCCGCCGTCGCTTGCCAAGCATTCTCCACCACAGTGGCTAGGGCCAACCAAGCTAAAACACCGAGAATTCCCGATAAAATGAGGTAGGGGCGACGACGATAGCCAAAAATAGGCAAACCATCCGAAAGAAATCCAAAAGCTGGTTTAATCACCCAAGGAATCGCCGCCACTCCGATTAATGCCCCCATCTGGGAGGGACTCAAGGCCAAATCGTCTTTTAAAAAAAAGCTAACCGCTAATCGGGAGAGTCCGAGAATGCCCTGCACGAAATAAACCCCTAAAATGCCAATTAATTCGGGATTAGGGTCATTTCCGAACAAGATACTCTCTTTAAGGAATTTTTTCCCGCGATCGATGCCAAGGCGATTAATAAGCATGAAGTTTCATAAATATTTGTTACTGTCTCTATAATAATGATTGAGCGCTCGATCGGTGCGTTAGCTGTTAGGGTTTAACTGTTGAGCTTTAGGTTCTGGCGGTTGGGTATTGGGTTTTAGGGTTTTAGTGGAATTTCCCTGCTCCCCACTTCCCTATTCCCAATCGGCATAACAGGCTCCTTGTCATTTTATCAAGAAAGTTTTTTGCGATCGCTCTGTTAATATACAGAAAGATTTTTAAAAAAGTGTATATTTGGTGTGATATAGGGAAGGTTTATTTATAATGTCTATTTAGCTGGCTCTGGGTGGAGGTCTTGCACTCGTAACTGAGAGTAATTCTTTAACAATTTTCCTGGTCGAGCTAGAATAGAGACAACTGGACAGTAACCCAACTGTTTTATTATGTTGCGAGATGCTCGTATAGCGGCTTTGTATGCGGAGACGAATGAACGTAAAATACTGCGTCCTTTTTCACGCGATCCTGATTATGTCGTACTTCTTTATAGCTTAGAGATACGACACCGTGCTGTTCAATTAATCAAAGAATTTCTTGCGAGTGAAGGCTATTCAGGACGTATGGATCGCTGGAGTGTCACTTGTGCGGGAGCTTTTCTTACCCAATTAGCTCTTTCAGTTGATTGTCTTCTTGATCAACAAATTAATCAAGATATTATAAATATAATAACCTTTTTAAATATAACCAATAAGCTTCAAATAATAGTAAATAGAATTTGTCAATATGACAGAGAAACTTATATAAAGAGGATTAAAAAACAATCAGATCAATGTTCAAAAGAGCAACTTGGCTTGATCTTACATGCTTACATGGGGAGCATCTCACTTACGCGATAAGTAATTATACTTAGCCTAAAAGCCACTCTTAATCGTGTCTTGGAACGAAATAGAGGCTTTTAAAGACTGCGTACATGGAGAATTAAAACAAGAATTACCCTCGAAAAGCCTATTTTTCCACTAAGTATTTATGCTCATTGCAAAGGTGAGATGCTCCCTCTTAAATGAGCCTCTAGCTATCATAATTACCATAGATCAATTCATAAACCAGTCAATAGAAATAAAGCGTCTTGATAATTTTATTTTCGATAGTCGTACTGGCTTGATTTCTAACTTTAATGACTTATGTATTTTTATAGGTGGCAGAACAAATCAAGACATACCGATCACTTATGAAATTCGTGAAGTAAGGATGTTAGAAATAAACAAAATGGCTAACTCGAAAGTTAGCTTTATTAACCATGACATTCTCGACCATATAATAACTTTTAAGGTTTTAGAAGAACAAGGTTTTTTTGATCAATATAGCGCATTTCTGACAAGCTTAGGCAATCCCTATAAAAGGTACTTTTTTAATAGAGAAGCAGAATTGGTTGCAGCAATTAATTATGCACGCAGACAATTTTCTGTTCTGCCTACCTCGGCACGCTGTCAACTTGATTTATCAATTATAGAAAAGATACTAGAAAAATCAATTCAATCAAAACTGCCTTCAAATTCTGCCAACCAAAATGATGTATTAAGCTATCTTAATAATTTGGAGAAGGCAAGCGATGAGGCTGAATTAATTGCTCATGTCTTAAGTAATACAATTCTAGAAGCAGAAGAGCTTCAACGAAACTATGGTATGACATTGACCTTTGATAGAAAGGGACAGCTTAATGGTAGATTAGACCCTTGGAATCCAGAATATTTATCATTCGTGATAGATGGATTAAGAATTTTGAAAAACTCAACTTTTCAATTTATATCAGTGCAGGATATTGCCATTAATCTCGCAATTCTAATGGAAGAAGAGTTTAGAGGTATGATAATTTCACTAACAAAAAATGAATTTTTTATCCAAGTATCCGATCTATCTGATTCTACATCTCTAAATTTTTCAATGTCATCACAAACGCAACGGCTTCTTAACGAATATCCTCACTTCAACACTTTTCGAGATTTTGTTTTCCCAGTACCATAGCTACTATATTATGTAAAGAGGGTTTGACATGGCTAAATCAAAGACTAAATCATTTGAAGTCAGTGAGTTAAGAGATCGTCGTAGTATGAGCGTATCTCTTGATGGATTAATTGGTGAAGTTCTTCGACAATTAGAATTAACACTTGATAATGCGGAAACTACAGAAGAAGAGCAGAATTTAGTTGACTTTTTAATCAGTGCCCTTCCACAGGAGAGAGCGGCGTACATCCTATCAAAGTTGACTGGTACTCAAGACTATCCCTTATATCCTGAGACTGTGAATTATCTATTAAGTCAAGGTGATGAACTTGAGAGGAGATATCCTGGTGAAATTTTTGAGGATGGTCTTGATTTTTACAGGGAGGAGCACAAGAGGTTAGAAAGGATTACCATCAAATGTCTTAATGGTGACTCGATTGATTTAGAGAGGAAGTCCGGATACAGGAATTACTACTCATTTCCATCCTGCAAGGTAGAAGATAATGATGAAAAATATCTGTTGATTGGTCAGTTTCCTTCAATTGACGGCAGTAGTTTCTATGAAATTGTGAGAACTGAAGAACTTGAATCTTTTCCCAAAAGCTCTGAATATTCGACGCTAAGTGCTCATGTACCCTTCTTCTATCGAACTCATGATGGAGCAGATAATGAACTAAACAGTATTATGCCCATTCGAGTTCCATCTCAAATTGCCAAAAGAATTTTAGGCAAATTATAAGTGCGATCGCTATTGCCGTAGCCGTAGGGTGCGTTTCCTAAGGTCAGTCCTACTACTGCACCGATAGATTTTGGGGAACGCAGCTTACTCATTCATTGAAGTTGATAAGTCTAGGTAATCTAATATCCTCTGCCAGATTAGCACTTAATTGGGGATAGATCATCTACTTCTTACATTAGTATGATCGCTGCTCTGGTAGTGGTGGAGGGTTCATAAAAAAATGTGCTAATCGGCATAACAGGCTCATTGTCATGTTGTCGGGAAATTTTCTTGCGATCGCTCTATTTGAGAGTAATATAGAGAAAGATTTTTTAAAAAATGTGTATTGGGGGTGATGTGTGGAAAGTTTTCGTATAATATCTGGTTAGTCCCCGGTGACAAAGTCATTGGATTTTCAATAGATGTTATGCTGACCAGTATTTTGCTGTGGTCGATGGCACTTAGCCTGTTGCTAATCAGCTTCACCCCTGGAGTATGGTATAAGCTATGGTTTTTTGAGATTGTGGGGACAGGCTATCTTTGGTTTGCGGGCTTGACTTTGATCTTGCTGTTGGCTCTGTTTTTACCCAAGTTCCGCCCTTCGCGCTGGAAATTGATGATCACGTTAGCTGTCGGACTGGGGTTTTATGCCAGCACAATTGGTACTTGGTATGTTCCGAGGTTGCGAGATGCTAGAACTGGTGGTTTCCCATTGACTGTAATGACCTACAACGTCAACTACCAACTATGGGAGACCAGTGCCGTGACTGACCTGGTTCGGGCAAATCCCGTAGATGTATTCGGGTTAGTTGAACCGTTCAAGGAGCAGGCAGCAGAGCTACTAGACAATGTGCAGGATCTTTATCCTTACTATTACCGCGCAACGGGAGGCGGACTGAGTTTATTTAGCCGCTATCCCATTACAGAGGCGACGACTGACAACTTGGGAACCCGCCACCATAGCCTATTCGCAAGCGTTAATGTGACAGGACACCCCATTCGGGTTGTTGTTGCCCATCCCCTTGCCCCTATATCCATGCCTAACTTTATCAATCGTAACCAGGCGATGGTGGCCCTGGCAGCCTATGCAGCACAGCAGTCAATCACTACCGTAATAATGGGTGACTTTAACCTCACCTCCTGGTCGATTTATTTTCGCAACTTTATCATTAACTCAGGATTACGCAGTGTCAATCTAGGGCATGGACTAAATCCAACCTGGTTTTATACTGACGAAGCGCGATCGCTATCCCATCTCGATCATTGGAAACAAGCTCTAAAAATTCCCATTGACCACATTTTCGTCAGCCAAAATGTCAGGGTTGATCAGGTCATCACACTGCCTTCAGGTGTATCTGATCATCGTCCAGTGATTGCAAAACTACGCGTGATGTAGCTTGTTTTAGCTCAGGTTCATAGCGATCGCAACAGCAATGCGGTCGCTATTGCCGTAGCCGTAGGGTGCGTTCCCTAAGGTCAGTTCTACCACTCCACCGAGCGACTTTTGGGAACGCACCTTACTCATTCATTGAAGTTGATAAGTGCGATCGCATCGCCTCGTAGCGACTGTCTTGATTGTCAAGAGGTAATTCAAAAAAACTCAAGCAGTTGCCGTAAAACTCAAAATCTCAAGCCAGAAAAAAGCGCAGCGATCGCATCGCTCGTAGGTTGGGTTGAGCGCAACAATACCGGGTCGAAAATAGCTCAAGTCGCTTGTTTAAGCGAAACCCAACCACCCTAAAGGTTACTCTGACAACTTTTAACACCTACCTACTTAACTTTATCCCAGATTACATTCCTAGGAATCCCTAGCAAGGTAGAAAATATTCTGATGAAATCAGGATTGTTGAATCTGCCAGAAAAAAGACAGTTCAACAGCCCAATTATGAGCGAGAAGTAGTTCAAGGCTGACCGATGAAATAACTGATAACTGAGAAAACGGTAGCAATTTCTACCAAAAGTCAGAATAAAATTCGTTATCGTCATAAGGTCATGACGGAATGTAATTAAAACGAGAAAGAATGCGGATCGAGCAATTGCAAGCCTTTTTAGCCGTAGCCGATACGGGCAATTTTGGTCAAGCCGCGCGCCAGTGTGGAGTCACCCAATCGACTATCAGCCGCCAGATTCAATCCCTAGAAACCGATTTGGGCTTACCTCTTTTTCATCGTACCGCCCAAGCGAAATTAACCATTGCTGGCGAGAAATTACTGCCCCGGGCGAAACGAATTTGTCAAGAATGGACGAATATTCACGAGGAAATCACCGACCTACAGGCAGGAAAACAGCCAGAATTGTGCGTGGCGGCGATTCATTCCGTGTGCGCCCACTATTTACCGCCGATTTTGCCGAAATTTTGTGCTGAATACCCAGAAGTTCAGTTAAGAGTTACAGCCCTAGGCAGCGATCGCGCCTTAAAAGTGCTGCGGGATGGTTTAGTAGATGTGGCGTTGGTAATGAATAATCGTTTTCTCACCTCTAGCCCGGAGATGGTGGTCGAGGTATTATACCAAGAAGCGATCGAAATTCTCATGGCCGCTAATCATCCTCTCGCCCAATACAAAGAAGTGCCATGGTCAGAATTAATCCCCTATCCGCAAGTGGTTTTCAAAGATGGCTACGGAATGCAAAGATTAGTACAAGAATGGTTTTCCCGTCAGGATGCCCACCTGAAAACCGTCATGGAATTAAACACCCTCGATGCTTTTCGCGGTGTGGTGCGTCAGGGTAATATTATCGCTCTTCTGCCCCAATCCGCCCTGATGGAGGCCCGTAGCGATGCCACCCTCGCCATTCGTCCTCTTGCTTCCCCTAGTAGCGAAAATCCCCATCTTAACAATGGTAAATTTAGTCATCGTCTCACCCGTCAGGTAGTCCTTGTCACCACTAGCGATCGCCTACAGATACCACCGATCGCTCATTTTTGTCAATTAGTGCGGCAAATGAATCAAAGTGTGGTTAAAAGCTTAGAAAACCACCCCGTCCAGCCTTAGCAATCCCAATCAATCCTATTTAGGGTTTGCGGCAAAAAGCTTTTCCTAGGGGCAGGGTGTGGGGTGTGGGGTGTGGGGTGTGGGGTTTTACCGATTTTCAGGTGGTCAATTACCTAATTTTCAGGGAAAAAGTCCCGGAATTTTCCCCCCAATCACTCCAAAGGTCGGCACTTTTTGAGGGAAAACAAGTCTAAAAGTCTTATCCAACAAGGTTTTTAGATTTATTCAGCAAACCCTATTTACTCTTTATTTTTTTCCTTGAGATGAGTGATACTTTTCGAGAATTATTAAAAGTGATCGGTAGTGGCACCCATACGGGCAGAAATTTAACCCGTCCCGAAGCGGCAATGGCCACCAAGATGATGTTAACCCAAGAGGCAACCCCGGCCCAAATCGGTGCTTTTATGATTGCCCATCGCATTAAACGCCCCACCAGCGATGAGTTAGCGGGAATGCTTGATGCCTACGCCGAGCTTGGCCCGCAAATAACCCTAGAATCAGCCTCTTTTCAGCATCCGATCGCTATTTTTGGCAATCCCTACGATGGACGCTCTCGCACTGCCCCGGTTACTCCGATCACTACTTTAATCTTAGCGGCGGCGGGGGTTCCCGTAGTCCTGCACGGGGGCGATCGAATGCCGACTAAATACGGTATTTCCCTGAGGGAAATCTGGCAGCAATTAGGAGCAGATTTTAGTCAATTATCCTTAGCAGCAGTGAAAGACTGTTTAATCACCACAGGATTCACTTTTTTCTATATTCCGCGCCATTTTCCCCTAGTAGAGAATTTTGTTACCTATCGGGAGCAAATCGGTAAACGTCCGCCCATGGCCACGGTAGAGTTAATGTGGTCGCCTTTTGTGGGTAATATTCATCAGATATCGGGTTTTGTTCATCCCCCCACCGAAGATCGTTTTCGCGAAACTTTCGCTCTGAGAAATATCTCTCACTTCACCACCGTGAAAGGATTAGAGGGGAGTTGTGATTTAGCCTGTAATCGGACGGCGATTATCGGTTTGGGAAATCCCACCGATCCCCCTTCCTTTCAGCGATTTTTCCTAAATCCTCGCGATTATGGCTTCTGTCCCTCGGATTATCCCCTCGAATCTTTAGAGATGCTCACCGCTAAATTAAAGGGTTTATTAGCTGGAGAAAATAATGAATTAACCGATGCGGCAATTTTTAACGGTGGTTTTTATCTTTGGCGCTGTGGAATTGCCCCGGATATCCCCACCGCTTTCCAGCAAGCACAACAATGTTTACAGTCGGGAAAAGCCCTGGCTAAACTGCAACAAATCTGTAATTATCTCCAAAATCAGGAATAGATAGGAATAGGACTGTAGGGGAAATTACTTCTAAATCAATGGAATTGCTGTAACTTCTAAGTTTAAAGATAAATACTTTTGAGAAAAAAATTTTCCCAACTGCATCATTTCCTCGCTCAAGTGGGAAAGCTATGACTACGGTAAACGATTTAGAAGTTTCTAATTCCTATCACAGTCGCCCCTAGAGAAGCCATCATGTCTGCAATTAACCCCTCGACGCTCGAAACTGAATTTATCTGTCCCTCTTTTTCTATCTTAAAACTGAAGGAAAACTCGCTCGACCTGGATGAAGATTTTCTCGGCAGTGATTTGGAAGATGATTTAGTATCTAGTCCCGAAAAAAGCTACAGCAACGGCACAACTACCGATTTAGTACGTTTATACCTACAAGACATTGGCAGAGTGCCTCTACTCAAACGGGACGAGGAAGTTGAACAAGCGCAACAGGTACAGCGTCATCTGTCTTTACTGAAATTATGCGCCGCCGCCGTTAAACAAGGTGATGCACAAGTACAGCAATTTGTCAAGTTAATTGAGGTGCGCGATCAGCTAACCGCTCAATTAGCCCATCGTCCCTCCCTAGAACGCTGGGCAAAAACCGCCCAAATCAGGGTGTCTGAGTTAAAAAATGCTTTAAAAGCAGGGAAACAGCGTTGGGCGCACCTAGCGGGCTTAGAAGTGGGGGAATTAGAAGAAATTATTGCCCTTGGTACCCGTGCCAAAGAACAGATGATCAAGGCCAATTTACGTCTGGTGGTGTCGGTGGCCAAAAAATATCAGAATCGCGGTTTAGAATTATTGGATTTGATTCAAGAGGGAACCCTGGGTTTAGAACGCGCCGTCAAGAAATTTGATCCCACCAAAGGCTATCGTTTTAGTACCTATGCCTACTGGTGGATCCGTCAAGGAATGACAAGAGCGATCGCAACTAAAAGCCAGATTATTCGCTTACCGGTTCATATTACCGAAAAACTCAACAGAATTAAGAAGGCACAACGGAAAATCTCGCAAATGCGCGGTCGCACTGCGACCGTAGAGGAAATTGCCCAAGAGTTAGCTCTGACTCCTGAAGCTGTGCGGGAATTGTTGATGACAGTGCCGCGTTCGGTTTCCTTAGAAATAAAAGTGGGTAAGGAAAAAGATACGGAATTATTAGACCTTTTGGAAATCGAAGCAGTGTCTTCAGAAAATCATTTTGTCTATGAATCTTTGCAAAGAGATATCAGAGAACTATTGGCAGATTTAACCGCTCGTGAACGAGAAGTGATTGAATTGCGCTATGGTTTTCTCGATGGTAAATCCCATTCTTTGGCTGATATCGGTCGCACTTTGGAATTATCCCGGGAAAGGGTACGACAAATTGAGTTGAAAGCTTTGCAAAAACTGCGTCAATCCCAGCTACATAATCACATTCGCGATTATTTTGAAGCGTTGAGTTAGTTAGGGTATGTGGAAAAAGTTTTTCCTGGGGGCAGGGTGTGGGGAGTATTTTCAGTAAACAGTAAACAGTAAACAGTAATCCTAAATCCTGTTATTAAAAACTGATTATTTATTCCTCCTTTTGCCTCTTGTCTCTTGCCTCTTGCCTATCCTGATATGTAGCCTATACTCAACGGATTTAGTATAATCAGTGATCTGAAAATACTCCCTATTTTTTTAGGAGATTTTAACTCACCGAGAATAAGGATTTGATGATACCAAATCCGTTTTTAATACTGTGATTAACTCCCCAGTCATGGATTGTTTCTCCCTGCTCTGGCGCTCCCCACTCCCCTATACCTTTTAAACAGGATTTATCCTAAATCCTGTTATTAAAAACTGATTATTTATTCCTCCTTTTGCCTATTGCCTCTTGCCTATCCTGATATGTAGCCTATACTCAACGGATTTAGTATTGTAAAGTTTCAATACAAATATAGTCAGATATAGTCAAGCATGGTAATATATAGATATGAAACTATCAGACTATGCAAAAAAAACAGGAATAAGTTATCGAACGGCTTGGAGGTGGTGGAAACAAGGGAATTTAACAGGTTATCAATTGCCTTCTGGTACAATTATCATAACGGATGACAACCATTCAAAACCCGACTTGATAGCCTGCATTTATGCAAGAGTTTCCAGTGCCGAAAATAAAGACAATCTAGATAGACAAGCTGACCGATTAAAAGATTATGCTGTTGCCAGAGGCTACAAAATCTACAAAGTTGTCAAAGAAGTAGGCAGTGGATTAAACGATAATCGCCAACAATTAGCCAAAATTCTAGTTGACCCCAATTATAATGTTTTAATTGTTGAACACAAAGACCGTCTAGCCAGATTTGGGACTAATTATCTAGAAATCTTGTTAAAAGAACTAGATAAAAAAGTGGAGATTGTCAATCAAAGTGAGGATAATCAGGATGAGTTGATGTCAGATTTAATAGCCATTATAACCTCTTTTTGTTCTCGAATTTACGGATTAAGAAGGTCGAAAAGAAAGACAGAAAAGATTATAGCTGAGTTAAAAGACAACGGATAATAATGTTAGTAGCAGAAAGACACATTATCAAGAAAGGACATAGATTTTGGGCTGAGATAGATAATTTATCTTGGCAGTCTAAAAATCTCTACAACTCAGCCAATTATTTAATCCGACAAAACTTCATTTATGGTCATGGCTATTTGACCTATAATCAGATGGCCTCTCTGAGGTCAAAGACAGAACAGTATCAAGCTTTACCCGCTAAAGTTTCCCAACAAGTTTTGAGAGGATTAGACAAAAACTGGAAATCATTTTTTGCCGCTTCATCGGAGTTTAAAAGTCACCCCGATAAATTTCTG
>Ga0315900_10009326_pt1 | contig 12454 bp, 10 predicted proteins | sample LakEriMetagenome_FD_203521 | JGI IMG/M metagenome (GOLD analysis project Ga0315900, IMG submission 203521) | Freshwater fungal communities from buoy surface, Lake Erie, Ohio, United States - Buoy 12 MA114 | ecosystem: Environmental > Aquatic > Freshwater > Lake > Lake biofilm | place: USA: Lake...
CTCTGGCCTCGGCGGCGGGATTTCGCGACCCTCCTCGCGCCATGCTCATCTCCCACCGGCACCGCTTCGCCTTCATCCACGTCCCCAAGACCGCGGGCTCGAGCGTGGCCTTCGCACTGTGGCCGCATGCCGACCACGTGGACGACTACTGGATGACCCGCGGCCTCGCGCTTTTCGGCATCCACGTGAATCACTACGCCCCCTACCGCCTGAAGAAGTTCCGCACGCACACCCCGGCGGCGGTCCTGCGGCGGCAACTGCCGGCCGACGTGTTCGCCGACCTCTTCAAGTTCGCCTTCGTCCGCAATCCCTGGGAACTGCTCGTCTCCTCCTATCACTTCCTGCTCGCCAACGGTCGGCACCATCGCCGCCGCCACGCCCGCCTGCGGTCATTCGCCGCATACGCCGCCTACGAGATCCGCCGCGGCAAGATGTCACAGTCCGCCATGCTCACCGGACACGATGGCCGACTGCTCGTGGACTTCGTGGGACGGTTCGAGTCGCTCCCCGACGACTTCGCCTTCATCTGCCAGGTGCTCGAACTGGAGGCCTCGCTGCCGCGGGCCAACACCTCGCGCCACGCCGATTGCCGCAGCTACTATGACGACCGGCTCGCCGCCGAGGTGGGCCGGTTCTTCGCCGCCGACATCGAGCGGTTCGGCTACGCCTTCGACGACGCGGCGGCCAGCCGGCAACGCAGCCGCTCCCCCGCTCCGGCGGCCGGCGGCCGACTGCGCCGGGCGGCCTGATCCCCGGCGGCAGAGGCGGCGATTTGGCCAGCCTGCGGGTGCCGGCTACGATGAAGCAGTTGAAGTTCCTCTTCCTGTCCCGCCGATCACACCCACCATGGCCAAAGCCGGACCCCGCAAAAAGCTGCCCAAGGAACTGGCGGTCATAAACGCCGACAACTGCACCGGCTGCGAAAGCTGCCTCGAGGTTTGTCCCGTCGACTGCATCATCAAGGTGCAGCAGTACGACCAGTTCCACAACCTGCAGAGCTGGTGCGAGATCGACATCGAACGGTGCGTGGGCTGCGAGGTGTGCGTCCATATCCCGGGCAAGAAGTCGAATCCGTACGACCTCAAGGTCTGCCCGTGGGACGCCATCGAGATGGTGCCCACCGAGCAGGTGGCCCAGGTGGTGGCCCAGATCGGTGGCCCGCCCGAGTACGTCGAAAAGAACTGGGATCGCCTGGTGAACACGGCCCAGCACCTGGCCGAGTTGAAGGCAGCAGCGGGCTAAAGCCCGCTGCGCGGCCTGCCGTGCCATCCATGGCCACGGCACGCCCGGCGGCCGCGGTGAACGCCGAGGGTTCACCGGGCCACCATGCGTCGCTTCCTGCGACAGGCAGCAGCGGGCTGACGCGCGCTGCGCGGCCTGCCGTGCCTAGGAGCAAGTCGCCCGAGGCCTCCCAAGAAGCCCCGGGTGGAAACCCGGGGACTCCGGGTGCAAACACCGTTTCGCCCACCATGCACGAGCGGCGCCGCACCACGGCCGAACGACGCTGGTGACTGATATCCTTCGCGACGCGGAGTCGACTGCCGGCCAGCCGGACGCGAACCGGTTGTTCAGCCCACGATCTCGGTGAACTCACCGGCGTTGTCAGCGAACGTCTTCACCGGCACGTCGAACCGATGGAGCAGCGTCAAAATCAGGTCGCCGAGCGGCCGCTCGGCCGGCTGCCGCAGGAAGCGGTCGTACTTCGCCCAGTTGGCGATGTCATCATGCGACAGCGCGTGGTGGCCTTTCCCCAGGCCGAGGATGATCGGAAAACGCTCACAGACGCCGACGCCGTCCTCGGCGCTGATCTGGTAGGGCGCCACCCGCGTCGTGTCCGTTTCGAACGCCAGCACGATGAGGTCGAACATCGTGCGGATGAAATCCGCCGGGCCATCGGGCGACACCTCGAGGTTGAGGCGGTCGGCGTCGACCTTGGGCAGCGGCTTGTCGATCCACGCTTCGGCCCGCGTGAGACGGCTCTCCACCTCCGCACGACGCATTGGATCTGCGGAACGCCAGGCCTTTGTCTTTCTGATCCGGTTGCGGGAAAAAACCGAACGGCCATGATCAGCACCGGCCGCCAGTTCCGGATCGAGACGGTCGATCCGCAGATCCGACTCCGCCGTGTGGCCGCTGGCGTCACGCCAGCTTTTCGAGCCTCGTCACGCGACCGGTTTCCACCCACTCCGCAACGAAGATGTCGCCCGCCGGTGAGAAGCAGGCGTCGTGCGGATGCACGAACTGGCCGTCGAGCCACTTGTCGGGTTGCTTCCGCAGGTCCTTGATCTCCGCCAAGCGCTCCGGCGCCCTCCCCAACCGGACCACCGGCTGGTTCTTGTCGTCGAGGATGGTCACGCAGGCCTTCAGTTCAGGCACCAGCATCAAACCGCCGAGCGTGTCGATGTTGGCCGGCAGGCCGAAGCCCGAGATCGTCTCCTGATAGGTGCCGTCGAGGCCGAAGACCTGCAGCGTGTCGTGGGCCCGGTCGGTGATCACGATCGTCGGCTCTCGGCCCGGCCGCCGGTCGACCCACAGGCCGTGGGGCGTGTGAAACGTGCCCTTGCCGTCACCCGCGCCGCCAAAGCAGCTCACCCACTTCGCGTCCTTGTCGTAGCGGTGGATGCGGAACGACCCATAGCCGTCGGCGAGCAGAAAGCCGCCGTCGTCGAGGAAGGCGAAGTTCGTGGGCAGGAAGCCCTGGCGGCTCCAGTTCCGCGTCGTCGAGAGGTCCTCGCCGGGGGCGTAACCACCCGCCTCCATCGGGGCCTTGCGAAACCAAACGATCTCGCCGTCGAGCGTGAGCTTGGCGAACGACTTCACCTGCTGGTAGCCGCAGACGTAGAGGAACTCGCCGGCGGCCTCCTTCCGCACCTCGATGCCGTGGCCGCCCCCCTGGAACTGGGCACCGAAGGCCCGTACGAACTTCCCCGCGGGATCGAACACGAAGATCGCGGGATGGTCTTTTTTCTCCTTGCGCCCCTCGTGGATGACGTACAGGTTGCCGGCGGCGTCGAGGGCCACGCCGTGCGTCGTCTGCCAGGTGAAGCGGTCGGGCAGCTGCGGGAAGTGGTGACGGACACGGTAGCGGTGCGCCCCCTCACCCACGATCGTCTCGGCCGCGAGTCGCCGGGAGCGGGCGACGGCCGGGGTGGTGGCGATGGCGAGCGTGGTCGCGGCGGCGGCCGCAAAACCGCGACGCGAGAGACGGGGGAAAAGGCGGGCTGTGTCGGCCACGAAAACATCCGTTGGGATAAGGGGCATCAGCTGGCCGCGGCCAGCCCGCGGACGTCGGCGAGGAGCGTGTCGATATCGGCGTCGGTCGTCGCCCAGGAGCACATGAAGCGGCAGCCGCCGGAGCCGATGAAGTCGTAAAACCGCCAGCCACGGGCCCGGAGGGCGGCCGCGAGCGACTCGGGCAGGCGGGCGAAGACGGCGTTGGCCTCGCGGCTGCCGAGAACCTCGACACCGGCGATCCCACGCAGCCCGGCCTCGAGCCGTGCCGCGGCCGCGTTGGCCCGCCGGGCATTGGCCAGCCAGGCGCCGTTCTCGAGGAGGCCGACCCAGGGGGCCGTGAGATACCGCATCTTGGAAGCGAGCTGCCCAGCCTGCTTGCAGCGGTAGGCGAACTCCTCGGCGAGATCCTTGCGGAAGAACACGACCGCATCGCCCACGCCCATGCCGTTCTTCGTACCACCCAGGCAGAGCACGTCGACGCCCGCCTCCCAGGTGAGCTGCCGTGGCGGCGCGTCGAGCGCCGCCACGGCGTTGGCGAACCGGGCGCCGTCCATGTGCAGCCGCAGGCCGTGCCGCCGGCAGGCGTCGTGAATCCCCGCCAGTTCGTCGAGCGAGTAGACGGTGGAGAGTTCCGTAGCCTGCGTGACACTCACGACCCGGGGCTTGGGGTAGTGGATGTCCTGCCGCCGCTCGACCGCGTGCGTGATGCCCCCGGGCGTCAGCTTGCCGCGATCACCGGAGAGCAGCAGGAGCTTGGTGCCATTGGAGAAAAACTCCGGCGCCCCGCACTCGTCGGTCTCCACATGGGACAGCTCATGGCACAGGATCGCGTGGTACGACTGGCACATGGCCGCGATCGCCAGGGAGTTGGCCGCCGTGCCGTTGAAGACGAAGAACACGTCGGCTGGATATTCGAAGAACTCACGAATCAGGTCGCAGGCCCGGGTCGTCCACGGGTCGTTGCCGTAACTGGCGACACAGCCGGCGTTGGCCACCTCGAGCGCCCGCCAGGCCTCGGGGCAGAAACCCGACGTGTTGTCGCTGGCGAATTGGCAGCCGGGGACGGCGGTCGCCGTCGTGGCCACGGGTGTCATGGGGCAGTCCTCGGTACGCATGCCATCACGATACCCGGTTTGGGCGGCGAGCGGGTTTCCGAGAGCCGCAGATTCGGCCGCGGCCTCACCTGCTCGACAGTTGACGGCAACGAATGCGTGTCATACAACCGCCATCAGAACATTTGTACACATTTCACCCCCGCCCTGCCAGTCACCATGCCCCCCTCCGCCTCCGCCGCACGGATCCGCGACCACGTCCGTCTCGCCTGCCTGCCAGGCGTGGGATCGCGCACCCGCCACGACCTGCTCGCCCACTTTGGTTCGCCGGAGGCCATCCTGGCCGCCTCTCCCCGCGAACTCGCCGCCGTGCCCGGCGTGGGCCGGAAGATCGCCAAGACCATTCCAAGCATGGCCGATACCGCGGCGGCCGACGCGGTGCTCGCCCTGTGCCGCGATCGCGGCGTGGAGATGCTGGTGGAGGGCGGCGCCGGCTATCCGCCCCTGCTGGGCCGGATCTCCGACCCACCCGGGCTACTGTTCGCACGTGGGTCGATCGAGCCCTGCGACTCCCTGGCGATCGCCATCGTCGGCTCGCGTCATGCGACGGCCTACGGCCGCCGGGTCGCCTGGCAGCTCGCCGGCGGGCTCGCCCGGGCGGGATACACGATCGTCAGCGGCCTGGCGCGGGGCATCGACGCCGCCGCCCATCGCGGCGCGCTCGACGCGGGCGGCCGTACCCTCGCCGTGCTCGGCAGCGGCGTGCTCAACATCTATCCGCCGGAACACGCCGATCTCGCGGTCGAAGTGATGGCCCACGGCGCCCTGCTGGGCGAGGCTCCGCCGCTGGCGTTCCCCCAGCCGGGCTGCTTTCCCCAGCGCAATCGGATCGTGTCGGGCCTGTCCTTGGGGGTGATCGTCGTCGAGGCCGCGGAGCGATCCGGCGCCCTGATCACCGCGCGGCTGGCCGGGGAACAGGGCCGGGAAGTGTTTGCCGTGCCCGGGCCAATCGACGCGCGGCTGTCTCGAGGCTGCCACCAACTGATCAGGGACGGCGCCCGGCTCGTGCAGGGCATCGACGACGTGCTCGACGAACTCGGCCCCCTGTGCGAAGCGACGCAGGCGGCCGACGGCCGCCGGGTGCACGCGCCGGCCGAACTGCGGCTCGACGACGTCGAGCGGCAGGTGCTCGCCGCGTTCGACGGCGAAGCGGACGGGGCGACCCGCGCGGCGGCGATCGACGACGTGGTCGCGGCCAGCGGCTTGGCCACGTCGCAGGTTCTGGCAACGCTCGGCGTGCTGGAGATGCGTCGCATCCTGCGGCGGCTGCCGGGCAACCGTGTCGAGCGGATGTGACGGCGGACCAGCGTGTGTCTCCCGGGCGGGTTGGGATGTCAGACGCGGCTCACGATGGGCGTGTGGGTGCTCGGCTTCTCCATTCCGACGGCGGCGCGTACAATCCGCCGCATGGACACAGCACTCTTCCACCGCGCCGAAGCGATCCGGGCCCGCCTGCTCCAGCTGCGGGACTCCCTTTGACTGGGAGGGACGCAAGCAATCCGCCGCGCGGCTCGAAGGCGCCATGGGCGAGGCCGACTTCTGGAGCAATTCAGAGAAGGCCCAGGCCACGGTCGCGGAGCTGAAGACGGTCAACACGGTGCTCAAGCCGCTCGATGAAGCGCTCGCCGTGGGCCGAGATCTCGAGGCGCTCGAGGAACTGGCCCGCGAGGACGAGTCGCTTGAAGGGGAGTTGGCGGCCGAGGCAGATCGCCTGACGAGGCTGGTCGACGCCCTGGAACTCGCCTCGCTCCTTTCCGGGCCGCACGACGCCAGCGACGCCCTGGTTTCGATCCATGCCCGTGACGGCGGCACCGACGCCAATGACTGGGCCGAGATGCTCCTGCGGATGTACTCGGCCTGGGCTTCGAAGCACGACTACACGGTGGAGCTGCTCGACCGTCAGGACGATGCCGTCGCCGGCATCCAGAGCGCCACCGTGGCGATCAAGGGGCCGTGGGCCTACGGCTATCTCAAGGGCGAGACCGGCATCCACCGGCTGGTGCGGATCAGCCCCTTCAACTCCGAAGGCAAGCGGCAGACGAGCTTCGCGGCGGTGGACGTGGCCCCGGAGATCGCGGATGACGACACCGAGGTGGAGATCAAGGACGAGGACATCCGCGAGGACGTGTTCCGGGCCAGCGGCGCCGGCGGCCAGCACGTCAACAAGACCTCCAGCGCCATCCGCCTCACCCACTTCCCCACCGGCATCGTCGTGCAATGCCAGAGCGAGCGCAGCCAGCACAAGAACCGGGCCACGGCGATCAAGATGCTGCGGGCCCGCATCGCCAGGCTTCAGGAAGAGAAGCGGGAGGCCGAGCAGCTCGCCCGCTACAAGCAACAGCCGAAAACCGGCTTCGGATCGCAGATTCGCAACTACTTCCTGCACCCCGACCAGCGGGTCAAGGATCAGCGAACGGGCCACTACGTCGGCAATTTCCAAAGCGTGCTCGACGGCAACCTGGACGGCTTCTTCGACGCCTACCTGCGGTGGAAGGCCTCCGGGTCGGCCCCTGAGGCCGGCGGCGACGAATGATCCGCCGCTGGACGGCCGTTGGGGCCGGGGATACGATCATGGGTCCCATCTGTCCGTGGAAAAAGCCCTCCAGGGCCTTTTTTCACATTGGCCGAGCGGTGGAAAAGCCAAGGTTTTCCACGCTCGGCTGGCGCCGCATCCTGCGGCGGCAGACGTGTGCCACAGTCTGCTAGCGCCCGAGTAGAACCGTAAGGATCCCCATGGCGGAAAAAGAACAGGCCCTCGAAGTGGAAGGGGTCGTCACTCAGGCCCTCGCCAACACGCGGTTCCGCGTGCAGATCACGGGCGGCCACATCGTCAACGCCCACGTCGCCGGTCGGATGCGAAAGAACTTCATTCGCATCGTGCCGGGCGACAAAGTGAAGGTCGAACTCTCCCCCTACGACCTCACCAAGGGCCGAATCACGTTCCGCGAGCGGTGATTGCTGGCTTCACGGCTGCACGGCCATCCATGGCCCGTGCAGCCTTGGCCCGCCGTGGTCGCAGCCAAGGTGCGACCAGCCGGGCGATGGCTCGCCCTCCTGGCGAGCCTCGCCGTAAGCGCGGCCCTTTGGGCCTGGCACTCACACAAAAAGCCCCCGGCGGAAGCCGGGGGACTCCGGGTGGCATGCCTTCCCGCGTGCCATGCGGTGCAGGTTCGAGCCGGGGAATCACGTGCCGTCGTGCGGGGTGAATGACGGGGTGGTCTTCAAGCCCGGAGTCCCCGGGCTCCCGCCCGGGGCTTCTCGGGCCGGTGACGGGACCGATCCCTTGTTCACGGGTCGGCAAAACACGATTCGCAGCCGGATTCCAGCAGCGACGATGCTCTGTCAAGCCACTCAGCGCACCATCCATAGGCGCACGCTCAGGGAATACGCGCCGCCTCACCGGAAACATGGCCGCATTCCCTCGGCTCACGCCTCGGGCTTCAAGGGCACAGGAGCGGAACTCCGGAGCAACGACGACGCCCTCTCCTGGAGCCGCGGCTTCCGACCTTCAAATCCGGCATGTGGCTCCACCATCCGCATTCGCAAGCCTGGAGGCGTGCGCCACTGTAGCGGCGGTCTCCGACCATCGGTTTTGGCAGCCGCTATGCCGACTCTTCGGGCGGCGACGCATCGCTCGGCGGCTCGGTCGCATCCTTCGACTCGAAGAACTGCTTCAGGTCGCCGAAGGTCCGCAGCGGCTCCTTGCCCGTCTTCATGGCCTTCGTGAGCGGCTTCGGGGGACCGCTCGGGCCGCTGGCCACGTACGTCCGCGGTCCCTGCTCCCGTGCCGGGCGCGACCGCTGCTGGCCGCGGCCCCCAGCCGGCCGGGGTGGCCGCGGCGGTCGCTCGCCCCCCTGTCCGCCGCCCGCCGGCGCGGGCCGCTGTTCATGAGCCGCCGCGTCTTTGGGTTCCTGTCCGCCGCGAGCCTTGCGCGACTCCTGGCGTTCCTTGGCCTGCCGCTGCCGTTCCCGTTCAGCCGGGGCGATCATCGTCAGCGCCACCCGGCGCCGAGCCTTGTCGAGTTCCAGCACCCAGACCGGCACGATCTGGCCGACGCTCACGACATCGTGCGGATCCCGGACGAAGCGGCTCGACAACTGGCTGATGTGCACCAGACCGCTGTCGTGCAGACCGATATCGACGAAGGCGCCGAAGTCGACGACGTTGAGCACGGCCCCGAGCAGCTCCATGCCGACTTCGAGATCCTCGAGCTTCAACACGCCCTTCTTGAAGAACGGCTTCGGAAGATCGTCGCGCGGGTCACGGCCGGGCCGCTTGAGCTGCTCCACGATGTCGGCCAGCAGCAGCCGGCCCACCCCGAGCTCGTCGGCCAGGGCCACGAGGTCCAGGGCTGCGGCCCGCTCGGCGATCGCCTCGGCCTGCTGGCGGTTGGCCAGGTCGGCGGGGCCGCCGCCGATCCGCTCCAGCACCCGCTGGGCGACCGCGTAGCTCTCGGGGTGGATCCAGGTCGCGTCGAGCGGGTTGGCGCCCGCGGCAATCTTGAGAAACCCGACCGCCTGCACGAACGCCGCCTCACCGAAGCCCGGCACCTCCAGAAACTGCTGCCGCGACGTGAACGGACCGTTCTTCGTCCGCCATTCGTGGATGTTCCGCGCCGTCGCCTGATTCAATCCCGACACGTACCGGAGCAGGGCCGGGCTGGCGGTGTTCGCGTCGACGCCGACGTAGTTCACGCAGCTCTCGACCACCTGGTCGAGCGAGGCGTGCAGATGCCGGGCCTTGACGTCGTGCTGGTAGAGGCCGACGCCGATGTTGGCCGGCTCGATCTTCACCAGTTCCGACAGCGGATCCTGCAGCCGGCGGCCGATCGAGATCGCACCGCGAACGGCAGCCTCGTGCTGGGGCAGCTCCTCGCGGCCGAAGGCGCTCGTCGAGTAGACGCTCGCCCCCGCCTCGTTGACGATCACATAGGCGACGTCGAGCGCCCGGAGCTCCCCCGCCACGAGTTCGGCCACGAGCGATTCGGTCTCGCGGCCGGCCGTGCCGTTGCCGATGGCAATCACCGTGCAGGCATGGGCGTTGACCAGTTCCACGATCCGGCGGGCGGCCGCGGCCCGTTTCTCCGGCTTGCCGATGATGTGGAGCACGGCGTGCTCCAGCGGCGTGCCGCACTCATCGAGGGCGACCGCCTTGCAGCCGCTCTTGAATCCGGGATCGAGCGCCAGCACGCGGCGGCCGGTCACGGGGGACTGGAGGAGCAGGTTGCGCAGGTTGCGGGCGAAGACCTCGACGGCATGGGCCTCGCAAAACTCGGTCATTTCCCTGCGGATCTCGCGTTCCAGGCTCGGCAGCACCAGTCTGGCGAGCGAGTCGCGGCAGCAGTTGCGCAGGAAATCGGCGTGCGGATGACCCGCGGGCACGAGCAGTTCCTCCGCGGCGGCCTGCAGCTCTTCCTGTGGGCCCTCCACGCGGACCTTGAGCAGTTTCGCCCGCTCGCCGCGGTTGATCGCCAGGACGCGGTGCGGCGGCACCCGCTGGATGTGCTCCGCATAGTCGAAATAGTCGCGGTAGTGCTTCTCGTCCTTGGTGAGGGCCTTGCCCGTGGTTTCCACGCGCTGGCTCTTGAGCTGCGCCGTGCGGTGCAGGATCGCCCGCAACCGCTGCCGCAGATCCGCCCGTGCGCTGAACTCCTCCGCGATGATGTGGCCGACACCGAGCAAGACATCGGCGATGGCGGGAACCTGGGCGTCGGCATCGACGAAGTCGGCCGCCCGCGCATCCAGAGCGCCGACCGCCGGATCCCCGCCGACGATCTCGCGGGCCAGCGGTCCGAGCTTGCGCTGCCGGGCCACCTCCGCCAGGGAGAGCTTCCGCGGCTTGAACGGCAGGTAGAGGTCCTCCAGCTGCTTCGGGCTCTCGGCCGCGGCGATCGCCGTCTCCAGTTCGGGGGTCAGCCGCCCCTGGCCCTGCACCGTCCGCAGGATGGTCTGCTTGCGATCGGCCAGTTGCCGCGCCTTGCCGAGAGCCGCGGCGATCCGCCGCACGTCCTCCTCGTCGAGGCCGCCGGTCTGGTCCCGGCGATACCGCGTGATGAACGGGATCGTGTTGCCGGCGTCCAACAGGAGCGCCGTCGCCTCCACCCGCGCGACGGGCATGCCGAGGCGGTGGGCGATCCGCCCCAGGTCGATGACCGCAGTGATCGCTGTCGATCCCATCCGTCTCGCGAGCCGGCGGCCATGAACCCCGCCACCGATCCGCGCAGTTCTCCTCCGCAATCCCCCGTCCGCGCGACTGTGCGGGCAAACGGCGGGATCTGGATCATTTCCATGAATCTAGGGGGATGCGTGAACGGGTGTCAAACGCCCGCCTCGGGACGTCGGCCGGCCCATCGGCGCCCAGCTTGCCTCGCTTCTCCCGTTCCGCATGGCGCAAGCCGCGCGCCTGGCCTTGACTCCCCTGCGCCAAGTCGCCTATTTCCCGCCCTTCGTGCCCGCGGCCGGCTCGCCGGCGGCGGGCACGCGGATCCCGTCCCAACCGCCACATTCCCCTCCAGCGGATCGGTCGATCATGACGATCACGAAACCCGAAGGATGACCCGCCGGACGCGCGATGATCGCGCCGCCCGCACGGCAGCAGCGCCCCCTGGAGTTCCAGCCACGATGATCCGCCAGACGACGACCTCCGCCAGCCCCGCCCCAGCCACCTCGGCGCCCGAGGAAGCCTTGCTGCCGTCCGTGCCGCTCCTGGCCCTCGACCGGCAGCACGCGGCGCTGCGGGAGCAGATCCGGGCGGCGATCGACCGCGTGGTGGACTCCGGACGATTCGTCCTCGGTCCCGACGTGAACGACCTCGAGGCGGAACTGGCCCGGGCGCTCGACGTGCCCCATGTCATCTCCTGCGCGTCCGGCAGCGACGCCCTGCTGTTGGCGCTGATGGCGCTCGGCGTCGGCGCCGGCGACGAGGTGGTCGTGCCGAGCTACACGTTCTTCGCCACCGCCAGCGCCGTGACCCGCCTGGGCGCGGTGCCGATCTTCGCCGACATCGATCCCCAGACGTACCTCGTCGATCCGATTGACGTGGAGCGGAAGATCAGCCGCCGTTGCAAGGCCATCGTCCCGGTTCACCTCTTCGGCCGGACGGCCGACATGGACGCCCTGCTGCCGATCGCGAAGCGAGCCGGCGTGCCCGTGGTGGAGGACGCCGCACAGTCGATCCTCTCCACCTGGCACGGCCGCTGCTCCGGGGCCCTCGGCGACGTGGGCTGTTTCAGCTTCTATCCCACGAAGAACCTCGGTGGCATCGGCGACGGCGGTTTTCTGACGACGACCCGTGACGACATCGCCAAGTCGCTCAAGCTGCTTCGCGTCCACGGGATGGAGCCGCGGTATTACCACCAGCTGATCGGGATCAACAGCCGACTCGATTCGATCCAGGCGGCGGTCCTGCGGGTCAAGCTGCCGCACCTCGACGCCTGGTCCACCGCTCGGCAGGTCAACGCCGCGCGGTACGGCGAACTGTTCGCCGCCGCCGATCTCGCCGGCTGCGTCACGGTGCCCGGAGAGGAGCCGCGCGGCCGGCACGTGTGGAATCAATACGTCGTTCGCATCGCCGCCGGCCAGCGCGATGCGCTGCGTGCCCACCTCGCCGCCCACGGGGTCGGCAGCGAGATCTACTATCCCGTGCCGCTCCACGTGCAGCAGTGCTTCGAGCACCTGGGATGGCGGACGGGCGATCTGCCGCACACCGAGCAGGCGGCGACGGAAACCCTGGCCCTGCCGATCTTCCCCGAACTGACGGCCGCCGAGCAGCGGACCGTCGTCGCCCGGATCGCGGAGTTCTTCCACGCCTCCCGACCGGCGGCGACCATCCCCGCCACCGAAACGCTTCGCGGTCCGCACTTCCTCCGCCGCGCCGTGGGCAAGGCCGACGAAGTCCGTTCCTGAACGCTCCGCAAACGGCCCGTCAGGCGTCCTTGTCCGGATCGAAACGGCGGCTCGGGCGACAGACGATGAAGGTGCCCAGGGCGATGAGCAGGCCCATCAGCAGGTAGGCCAGAAGGTATTTCGACATGCGTGCGGCCCGCGGACGGGGAGGGTAGGATGCTGGCCGGTTTCGGCCCCGCACCCGCCCGACACTCTATCCGAAGA
>Ga0315900_10009329_pt1 | contig 12453 bp, 13 predicted proteins | sample LakEriMetagenome_FD_203521 | JGI IMG/M metagenome (GOLD analysis project Ga0315900, IMG submission 203521) | Freshwater fungal communities from buoy surface, Lake Erie, Ohio, United States - Buoy 12 MA114 | ecosystem: Environmental > Aquatic > Freshwater > Lake > Lake biofilm | place: USA: Lake...
TTGCTACAGTCCAGTGCAGATTGGATCGTCGTTCCGCATCCGGCGACAGTAAGCAACGCGGCCCCGAAGGCCAGCCTCGCCAGCAGATTCACGCGCATTTTCTGCATCCTCGATAAAGTCCGCATTGGACTTGGTTTGTGCATCCGTGGCCGCGTCACGCTCATAACGGCCCTCAGTGGCCCGTACAGCGGCAGAACCGGCATTCGCTTGTGCGGTTGCCTCCCGAGCCTTCGCATGGGCTGTAGCGGCTTCTTTTCGGGCTTGGCACATGGTCAGGACGGCCATTGCCAGACAAAGCACCACGACAAGAGCGATGATGCCGACGACGCGTGTCGCGGTGCGGTCAAGGCCAAACATCACGCGCTCCCATACAATGCGGCTTCAGCGGCACGACGACGGGTCAGGCCCTTCATCACCTTGCCGTCGTTTTTGTCCCACCGAGCAAACTGTAGCTTTGCAGCCGCGTAATCGCCCGCCTTGTGGAACCGCAGTAAAGTGCTGTCATTCAGAGCCGACAAGCCGACGTTATAAGCAAACGACACCAGCGCATCGAATTGGTTTTGCGTGGTCACTGGAGCCATGAGCGCGACCGCTTTTTCAAACCGGCCAAGGTCTGCCGCAAACCGATCATCTGCCTGCTGCTGCGTCCAGACGACGCCCTTGGCGATGCCCGGGCCGGTCGAACCCCATCCGATCGTCCAAGGCTTACCGTCAACCGAGCCGGGGTCGGGATAGGCCGTCAGCTTGCAGGATTCAAACGAGTGAATCAGCGCAATGCCAGCGGGGCTAACGCGCTTGCCCGCAGGAGCCGCTACAGGGGCCAATGCTGCGTTTATGGCGTCAACGTCCGCCTGAGACAGCGGAGCGCCCTTAATGGCCCTTACAGCGTCAAATAGAGCCTTGTTGCTCATGGCGTCCCGTGTCCGTTTCGTCACTGACCAAGCGCGCATCCTGCGAGCGGCTTCGCGTGGTAGATGACCACCGGAAACCCGTATATCCGCCGATAACCGTCCCTAGCAAGGTTCCGACCAACCCCGAAACAATCGGCAAATTGTCAGACGGGACCGTGAGCAAGAACAATCCCGCGATAGAGCCGCCAATAATCAGCAGCCCCGCCACGATCAGGATGGCGTCCAGCGTTTCGTAATTCCTGCTCATGACAGCCCCAAAGCAGCGGAAATCTTGGGCAGCAACAGCGTCAGGACCGAACCGACCCCGACCGCCGCGCCCATCTGCCAATATTGCGTCTTCATCACGGCCTCCAATTTAGCCTCCATCGCCGCCACCCGGCGGGTCAGGTGCTCCACATCGTTCGCGATTACGTCGGGGCTTGTCGAGTTCATTTTCCAGCATCCGCGACAAGACGTACACCCCGCCGATTAGACAGAAAACTGCGAAGACGATCCAAACCATGACCCACCCCGACACATCCAAGGGCCAGAAGTTGAACGATGAACAGCACATTGATTGCGACGACATACTGATAAAGACCCAACTGCGTCAGACTGCCCAACTTCCACATGGCGATGGCCACAACGTGCAAGGTAAGCTGCGCCACTAGGCTTCCTACCATAACCACCTTCCAGCCCTCACGATTGCGGGTCCACGCCCGGTAAATCATTGCGGCAAGGAAACAGTCGAGGACCGGCGAGGCCAGCAGCGCGTCTGGAAAGTCGTACAGCGTGACCAACAGGTTATTGATGACAAACACGACAGCCAGCAGGGCGCTTACACCCATCAAGTCCGCATATTTGGCAGGCCGGGATCGGTACGCCAAAAAGCAGATGACGAAGACCGCTACGGTGGCGACAAGATACCAGATCACGGCTTTACGGGCTCATCAGGATCATTGACCGGAGGCTTGTCGTTGCCGCCCGAGAAGGCCACGATGTTGTCACCGTCGCGGGTGGCAATGTAGGCTTTCTGAGCGCGGTCCAGACGAGCGTGAAGAATTGCGTGATGCTCCTCGACCAACTTGAGGGCTTTTCGCGTGGCCTTGACGGCCTCCTCAGACTTCGCCAGCGCGCGTCCGATGGCGTCGATGTGTTCTTGAGCAGTCATTCCTCATTCCTCGCTATTTGATCGCGTTCCAGTTAACGCCGCTGTCCTGCGTGACCCAAAACGATGGAGTAGCCGAGCCGCCGTCCTTGAGAACCCAGATCGTGCGGAAGTTGCCGTTAGCCCATTGGCTTTCAACCCGGATATGACCCTCGCCAGACGCGCCCCAACCCGGAGGGTTGGTAAACGTCCCCGTAGCAATATCCACAGTCAGCGTCGTTCCGGTCGTCAGCTTCGTGAAGTCGCAGACAAATCCAGCCGTTGCGTATCGGTCAACAAAACCCTCCGAGGGAATGTTGCGGAACTGCTTGACCGCCAGCACGGTCTCACCGCTCAACCGCTGGAACGACCGCGTTCCGCTCGCTGCGCCAAGCGTGTTATGACAGCCCTGTCCCGCATCCCAAGTCAGCTTCGTTTCCAGCGAAGGGAGGACGGCATAGACGCTTGTTGCATCGGGATTGGTAGCCCACGCGACTGAAACCGTCAGAATGGTTGCGGTGTTAGATGCAATCGTTCGGCGCTGACCCGAACCCGTGCCTGCTGTAATCCGCAGTTCAAACCCGGCATACTCGTTGACTGTCCACGACTCCGCACTGTTAGTGAGCGTGGTAGCGCCGCCAGCCGTGGCCGTGCCCGTGTCAACCGTCGCGTAATCAGTGTAGCCGATGTGCGGAGCCGTGCACGGACCAATGACATTCTTGACGCGGATGGCCGTCGTGCCCGGCTTTTCGGCCACGGTCGCCATGTTCGTTTCCACGACGGCGCGGTCAATCAGCGAACCGGCGTAACCGTTCGTAGGAATCAAGGTCAGACCGTCAATGATCGTTTCGGAGTTAAGCGAGTCGGGATAGTTGATTAGAAGCGCATAGCGAGGAACGGCGAAGTCAGCGAGAAGAGTCGCGTTCCTTGCAGAACTAGACATAGAGGCGTTATCCAGAATGTTTTGGAAAACCACCATTGAGTGATTAGCTGGAACCGGCAACGTAGCGCCGTCAGCCGCATACTCGTAACGGGCGTTTTCAATATCGCCATTGCCGAACTGGAAATCAAACTCCACGCTGTTTGCGTTCGACACCATCACCGCTGCGTCGCGCCTCACCAGCGGGGACGCCACCTTGCTGTGACTGTCTTGCGACTTGTAGGACCGGCCTTGGCAGTTTTCAAAGATAGGGGCCGTCAGGAGGCTTTCGCCAAGCCGTTCATTTTCTGCGGTGCCGACCTGAAGACCGAAGCCCCTGTAGCCGTCAACGTCAACCGTGCCCGAGCCGTTCCGAATGTTGCTGACCTTCAGATTCGGGACATCCACGCGACCGACATAGCCGGAGAACGTCACGCCGGAAGTCTCTCCGGTCACGTTGCGGCGCTCTACCTCGTCCACTTCCGGACTATTGACGTAAATGCTTGTGAACCGGCCAATGCCGACGATGCCGCCGTTTTGGGCGGTGGTCGCGCTTCCGTTCATGTTGGAGACCTTGACGAACGGGTCGATATGGATTTGCCCGCCGTAGGTCGTGCTCAGGTGGCGGAAATACAAACCGCACCCTGCCTTGTCCCCGCCGTCAATCGTCAGGGTTCCTGAGCCGGAAATGACGAAGTCCGCAACATCCGTGCATTCATAGCCAATGACGTTGTCAAACGCCGTAGATGTCGGGTCCACATTGATGACGACAGGGCCTTCAAGCTCAAGAAACATCGAGCCTGACGCTTGAGCCTGCGTCGTCCATTGAGCGTTAGCCGCATACGCACCGCCCGCGCCCGACAAGCGAAGCGTTTTCTTGTTCGCGAAGGCGTAGTCAAACGCCCGCCGGGCCGCAGCGGTTTGGACGCTGGCGAAGGCCCCCGCGACAAGCCCAAAGTCTCGCGCGTCAACCCAATCTTGCGACTTGGATTGCATGGTCCGCAGCACCGCGCCGACGCCAGCTTGAAGGAACCCGACAAGGCTTGCGCCCGTCTGAGACGCCAATGACGTAAGGCTTACGCCGTTGAGAACCGACAGGAACGATGCTGGCTCACTACCTGTCAGATTGGAGCCATCTCGTAGCGCACGGGCGGCGATAGCCGGAGCGTCCGAACCCGTCGCCTCGATAGCGAGAATATCGTCGTAGATGCTTTCAACGGAGGTAAGGTCCGCAGCAGCCTCCGCAGCAGACCCCCCCGCCGCGTCAGCCGCAGCCTCCGCCAACGCAACCGCCGCCGTTTCCCAATCCACCGAGGGCCGGTAGTTGTCGAAGTTAAACGGGTTACCGGGGCTGGCACCTGTCGATGTCGTGACGCTGACACTGTAGAGAACCGGCGCGGCTTCCGTTCCGGCCTCCGCATAGATCGCTGGAAACTGGCCAGCGCTATTGGCAATGACCGGGTTAGCGGAAAGAACCGTCAGCGCCTCATCGGTGTAAATGTCAGCCTTGGTCGTAGTCTCGTTGTCATAGACATAGAGCTTTGCCCCCGAGAGGAGGTCAAAGTCACGGTTACGAGCCGGAAAATAAGGCGGAACGACAATGCGACCAGCAGCCATTATTCATCGTCTCCTGCGTATTGCCCGGATTGTTGCGCTGCCGAGAACCGAATTGCGCGCAACAGGCTCCGCGCCTCTTGTCTGTTCATGCGAGTAGCCAGCAGATCAATCACCTCGCGAGTGCGCGTCGGGTCGAGCGCCGCCAAGCCAATCGCTTCCGCTTGCTGATCGCTGAAGCCACGCGACATGAGGCGACGGCCCACACGGCTAACGACGCCCGGCATATTCCCGGTCATCACATCGCGAGCGGTGCCCGCGACCTCAGCCGCCTGATCGGCCACGTTTGTTCCGGTTTGCGAATCAACCCGAGGCGAGACGTTTTGGGCGTTCTGCACCATGCGGAGTTCAGCATCCGCACGGGCTTGAAGCCGCGCGGGGTCAGCGCCAATCGCAGCAGCGCGACGGGCTTGGTCCTGATTGCTTGCAAAGCCTTCCAGAACGCTCCTAGCGCCGGTCGGGCCAGCACCAGCGGCTTCCATCGCTTGACGGGCCGCAGCGCGTTGCACGGCGAGTTCCGGCGGCGTAGCGCCAGCGGCGTTACGAACAAACGCGTCCGTTCCGCGTTCACTAATCGGGTCGGGAGCGGCTTGCACAAAGTTACGTCCCGTGGTCGCGGCTTCCAAAAGTTGGCTGTCATCGGCATACTGTCGAAGCCAGTTGTCATAGCCTTCAGACGATTGGCGGGCAGACGAGCGAATAGCGCGAGCGAGTTCAGACAGAACCGGGCCATTAGCGGGCGTGGCGCTCCGATAGGCTCCATCCGCAGCGGCGTTAAGAGCGGCGGAAACGTCTTGTGCCTCCCGCACGGTCATTGCCGTCGCGGCGGGATTGTCTAGCGCCATGTCGGCCAGTTGGTTAAGTCGCGCAGCCGAGGCGCGTTCAACCGGGTCAAGCGAGGCTTGAGCGCGGATTGCCGCATCCCGAATAGCATTGCGGGCCATATCGGAACGCACCGCTTGCACGGCGTTTTCGTTCAGCGTGACTTGCTGGCCCCCAAAGTCCGCCATGCCCTCTTGTGCGTTAGCGCGCCGCGTTGCCGACAGTTCGTCAATCACTTCCAGCGTGGGCCGCGTCTCGCCGGAGATTTCCTCTCCCGCAATCTGACGAACGCGCGACGGAAGGTTCCGGCGACGGGTTTCCGCCAAGCGGGTTCCCGCCTCACGGGCTGGCGTGTCCCGCGTATTGATAGCGCGGAACGTGCCAAGGCGAGCGTCATCCACCAGATCAATGAAGGCCGGTTGAGTGCCAAGGCTTTCAAGTTCATCCGCGCGAGCGGCAAGCGCGTTAGTGTCGGGATTGAAACGGCTGGCATAGGTTCCCGCCGCGCTTTCAAGAGCGTTAGGGCGAACCACCTGACGAGCGGCATCACCAATACCCCGAACAGCACCAATCACGGGCCGGGCAATCGGTTCCACGACAGGTCCGAGGACGCCGCCAATAGCAGCGCCTTCAAGGGCGTTAAAACCGCGCTCTGCCGCCCCACCTTCGCCAGCACCAGCGCCATAAACCGCGCCAGCGGCCATTCCCGTCCCCGCCGCCCGAAGCGCGTTAGCGCCACGACGAAGCCTGTCAGCGCCGACTGTTGCTCCCGCTACGCGAGGGGCTTGGCGCAAGACTTGTGGCAACGCGCCAGCCGCGCCCATGCCCACCGGGATTTGTGCGACAGCGCCAGAAACGCCGCCGATATTCCGTTGCGCTCCGTAGTTGGCACGGTCGTATTGCGAAACGTCTCGCTGAACGTTGCGCGCCTCTTCGTAATCGACGCCAGCCAGCTTTGCCGCTGTCCATGCCGCCGCCTCGTCTAGGCCGGGGAATTGTTCCGCCGCACCTTGCGCAAACGCCTCTATGCCTCGCCACCAACCGGGAACGCCAGAACCGTCCTCGATTCTCTCTTGCAAGGCTCTGTCGCTATTAATGCGCGGACGAACGGCCACACCGGGCGATACCATCTCGTCGCCGGGCTGCGCGCCAAACTCCGGTGTACTAGCCGGAAGTTCATACGGCTCACCGTCCGGGCCTTGGCGGAACCAGCCACCCCGCTGAATGGCCGCAATGACTTCCTCGCGAGAAGCGGTCGTCAGATCGATAGGCGATTGCGCCGACGAGCCGGGGCCAGCGGGCCGAACATCAATTTCCCGCCCGCCTTGGATGCCATATTCCGGCAAACCGAATTCGTCTGTTCCTGCCGTGGCGGCGGCGTCAATTTCCGCTTGGGTGTCTAGCCCTTGCTCGCCGGTAAAATACTGACGCCAGTTTTGACGGCCACGGTTTAGTTGTGCCGGACCTTCACCGCGCTGAGAGGCTGGATCGAAGATCGGGTTCTCTTGAGCATAGACGCGCCATGCCTCTTGCGAGCCTGCCGTCGTCCCGTACTGCCCAAAATACCACTCATCAAACTCGCGCTTTTGCAGCGTGGCGTCGTTAATCACCCGTTGCGCTTGGATAAGCGCGCGGTTCGTATCCATCGGCTTGTCAGCGCCATAGGTCATGGCGACAAACTGAGCGGCGTCGAAGTCCGAGATAGCGCCTTCGCCGGGCTGGCGTTCAAGACGGGCCTGCCGTGCTTGAAGGGCGTTTAGTTCACGGATTTCTGGGTCGAGGAAACCGGCAACAGGGCCGATGAACGGAATCCCGTAAATGCCGCCAGTGCCTTGGCCTTGCGCTTCCTGACGCGCTAGCAATCCTTCAGCCCGTCGAGACGCCGCAACACCTTGTTCGGCTTGCGTAACAGCCGGGTCGCCTTGAGTGCGGCGACGGCCCCAATAGGCTTCTTCCGAGCGGCGGTCGCCCGTAGCACGGCCACGGGGAAGCAACCGCGCACCCGGCGGCTCTGCCGGTTCCCACGACGATTGTTGCGCTGGGTCACCGCCCTTAAAGCGATAGCCGTCGATAACCTCGCCGACAGACGGTGCGGGCTGCTGTTGCGCCATTTAGTAACGCTCCCACGGACGACGGGTAGGGGCCGGAGCCGCTTGGCCGCTCGTGCCCGGTCGGGCAGAACCGCCCACGCCGCTTGAGCGAGGACGGGGAGGAGCGCGGCGAGCACCCGACAACTGGCGCTGGCCCTCGACGTAACCGGGACGGGGCGACATACTGCCGTCTTCGTTCATCATCCAGCCGGGCGGTACGTTAGGAGTTTCGGGCGCGGTAAAGACTGGCTCATACTCTCCCGTAATTCGATCCGGGCGAGCAATGACATTGCCCATCCGCTGATCGTTGGCCCACGGCGCAGGGTTCGTCCCGCCAAACGCAGAGCGAAACGCTTGCAGGGACGCCGGGCTTTTGTCTGCCGCATCCAGTTGGCGCAATGCCTCCTCGTCCATTCCCATAGACGCCATCACGGGGCGAAGCTGCGTCGTCCAAACTTCTTGCACTTGCTCCGGCGGTCCACCAGACAAGGCGACCCGCTCAAGGGCATCCAAGCCCTGAAGCACGAACTTGGTCCGAGCCTCAATCTCCTCTTGTTCTTGCTCGCGCATCCGGTCGGCATCGCGGGTCATGTCGTTTTGCAGGACACGCTGACTTTGCAGATCACCAGCACCGCCAAGGGCAGACATGGCCCCCGCCATATTGCCGCCCGCCAAAGCATTGCCCGCCACGCGCCTAGCCCGTGATTGGGCCATCGCCTGTTGCTGATTAAAGCCGTCAGAAAGCGCATTGGTTGCGGCGTAAGGATCGACTTGCATTAGAACACTCCTCCACCGAACAGACCGCCCATAGTCTTTTGACCGAACCCTTGTCCGGTTTTGTCAGACCCGCTCATTGGCCAGTTGTAGGCGAGGTTCCCGCCGATGTTGCCCAAGGCATTGCCCCACGCGTTCGCTTGCGTCCCATAGCTGGATTGAAGGGCATTCGAGGCGTTCTGATTGTTCATTCCGACCTGAGCGCCGTATTGACCCGCCAAGGCGTTGCCCTGACCTGTCGCCGTCTGGCCAAGCCCCGCGACACTGAATAGTTGGTTCAGTTGGGTGTTGTATTCGTTCGAGGCATAGTCCTGACCATAGCGGGTCAAGGCTCGCAGCGTGTCGCCGCTCTGCATCATGCCCGACGCCGCGCGGTTCGCGTTAATCCCCCGCTGGCCCTCGTCAAAGCGGAACTGATAGCCCGGCGAGGCATAGAAGCCGCCGTATCGATTCTCAGGGTCCAGCGCATTGCCAACCCCCGGCGTTCCCGGAGCAGGCGGGAGCGTAGTCGAAACAACACCCGTCGGGTTTGCCGTTCCTTGCTGACCGGGCAACACTTGCGGGCCGGTCGCGCCATCCGTCGATAGCACCCCGCCCATCGCTTGCGGAACCATTCCGCCCTTGTCAGCGGTCATGGCCATCGCGGGGGCCATTTGGGCAACGTCGCGTTGGTCGTAACCGACACCGCCCGCGCCATAACCACCGCCGCCCCCGCCCATCGTCGGGGTAAGGGTTTGGCCACCACCGCCCATGACCGGGCCAACGCCTTGACGCGGGGCCGCCGACGCACCACCCAAACCAAGGCGACGGTTAATCTCCGTCAACGCCGCTTCGCCGGATGCCCGCCATGGAGCCAGATCAGCGCGCTGCTGATTGAAGATGGTCTGTTGAAGCTGATTGTTCTGGTTGGCTACGTCCTGCGCCGCGTTGGCTTGCCGAGACGCGCCTCTAGACGCAATAGAAGCACCGCCGAGAACGGCAGCGCCACCAATAAGAGCGGGTGCTACCGGCATTAAATAGCCTCCAAATCAGGACCGTGGAGAACCTTGCCGCATTCGACCATCAGCGGTGTCACCGAGACAAGATTAAGCAACGGCGCGAAGCAAACCGCAGCCCACTGATTGTAATGCCAAACAGCTTTCGCCGGATTAGTCGGTAGCATCAGAAACGCCGCTCCAGCAGCATGAGAGGGGATGATTGCCTCTAGTTTCTCATGAAACTGCTGACCGGCTTGTAAGCAAGCATCGCTCGCTTGAATCCAATCCTCAATGCAGAGGACGTGATATTCTCCGAACCATAGCCGAAAACCCGCAATCCGCGCAAGTGCCCGCGCTGCCAGATTACCTTCCGGCAACTGCGTCACAAGTTTAACCGCGTCCGTCTGCAAGAAGACATACTCTAGCGCGGCCTTCAGATTGTCCCGAACCTTTGCCCCTCTAACCTCCGGGACAAACATCGAATGAACCTCATACTGACAAGCGCCAAGGTTCCTTAGCACCCATCCACCACCCTCAAACTGCAAGGCAATATTCGACGGGTCGCTAATCAGCGACGACAGATCGACCTCGCCATCACCCTTAAGCCACGGACGGACTTTCGGATGATTGGCGACCTCGTTCAGATATGACGGGTCTAGCGTCCTCACGCTTGTTGGTCTGTCGTGTAGTAGTTCAGGGACAGATTGACGCTCGTTCCACTGTCAATCTTGGCATGAAGCGAAGCGCCATTGGCAATGACCACCGCGCCAATCGGAACCGACGTTGACTGTCCGGCATAGACCGATTGCGTCAGTAGTTGATTCGTCGCGCCAGATACCCCGCCGGACGCTACCTGATACAATGTAACAACCCGTGCCGTCGTGTCGCGGTTCATTGCGATGACGTTGGTGAAAATAATCGCCTCATTCGGACCAGCCGTCAGAACCGCCGTAGCGGTCGTGGTCAGGTCGTCCGTTACGCCCGTTGCTCTTGTCGCCATCAGTAATACTCCACAACCCAAACGCGGCCTTCGCCGCCAATACCGCCGTCTGCGCCGCCGCCGCCGCCGCCACCGCCCGCGCCATTATAACCGGCACCGCCCACACCAGCCGACGTTAGCGTTGAACCACCCCCGCCTCCACCGAATCCGGGACCGATCAGGGTTTGTGAAACCGGCGTAGAACCACCCGCACCACCCGCGATGCCACCCGATCCGCCGCCACCTTCATCCAGAAGCGACCGGCCATTGCCAGTGCCGCCCGATCCACCAACAGACGGGGTTCCGGCATAGAGGCCACCACCACCACCACCCGGCGCTCCCGGATAGTCGTTTACGGCAGAATCGCCGTCGCTTCCGCCCGACCCGCCATTCCCCCCGGGCCCGCCTTGGAACATGCCGCCATAGGTTTCGTTCGCCGCGCCGCCGGTACCGGTGCTACTCGCACCCTTTCCGCCTTTCGCCGCCACGAAAGAACCAAACGAACTATCTCCTCCATCCCCACCGGCCCTGCCACCAGCAGCAGTCCCCGCCGCGCCAGCCGCGCCGATTGTGACCGCGATTGTCGCTGGCAAAAGCGAACCCTCGATAAAGGCCATCGAATAGTTTGCTCCACCCCCGCCTCCACCGCCATTAGAGCCGCCCGTGCCACAACCACCCCCACCACCACCGCCGACAGCAAAGACGGCGATTGCCTTGATGTCCGGGTTAAGCTGCCAAACGTCATTCTGCGTAAACGACACCACCCGCGTCGGCTGCGGTACCCGAAAGTTAGACGCCACCACGCCTTGCAACAGGTTCACTTGTCGGCCAAGCGACGCCAACTCTTGCGACAGCCGGTCAATAGAGTTGAGCCGCCCTTGCGCCGCCACATCACCAAGCGCGCGTGCCAGCGCCTCGTTCTGACCCGACGCAATCAGCCCCTGAATAGTGCCAAGATTGGCGACTGTAAGTATCTCGAAGAACTCATCCGTAAATCCGCCGGTTCGCTCCCAAAGATTGAGCAAAAACCGCTGAAACGTCTCCGTTGCCTTGCCCGTTGCAGGGTCAACAATAGGAAACGCGTTCTGGACCGGCGAGACATCGACAGGACGACTAACCATCAGAACGGCTCGTTAAAAACAGCGTACTGGAAAGTCGTCTGCACATTGTCAGAGTCTATCACTTCAAACAAGAAACCGGGAGAGCGATACTGCCCGCACCGCGTCCAAAACACGCGCTTGTTATACTGTCCGGTAAAGCCGAGGTTTGCTTGTTTCTCATCACCCCATGTATTCCCGCCATCCTTAGAAAACCGGATGCGGATTATGGGCAGATAGTCAGGGTCCGACGAATATCCCGTGTTGCATTGCATCCACAGACTATCAATCGACTGTCTGCGAACCGTAGGAACACCACCGCCCACCACGCGATAGATCGGGTCGCCGTCGTCATTGCCTACAGCCGGGTCCAGCGTGAACAGCTTGCCGCTTTCGTTATCGCCAAGAACTACCGGAGAGCCTGCCGAGGCAACCGCCACATGGCCACGGAACCTTGCCCGGTCGTATGACTGCCACTCACACCAAGCTCCGGTGGAAACGTCATAGGCAAACGAGCCTTGGTCGCACGACACGATATAGAACGCATGCCCATCAAGAATAAATGCGATGGCGGTAAAGTCCGCCGCCGACAGCCGAAATTTCTCCTCAATCGCCGTCGTACTGATACGCTGCGGAACGTCTGCCGCCCGGTAAGCAATCCGCCCTTGCTCGTTGTCCTCGCCCACGAAGAAAATCGTGTTGTCGAACTGCAAAACGCAATCGCGCGAGGTCGCCCCACGCGAGAAGATGCGGCCCTGATACCGCTGGAACGGAGCGTCACTGTTGCCAGTCGGAAGCCATACCTCCGCGCTTTCCGAATCGAACAACCAAAGCTCCGACGCCGTCGCAACGGTAGCCACCGCGTTGTCCGGCGAGCTTTCCGCCGTGAAGAAGTCCAGCGGGTCAATCGTGACCTCACCGGGCCGGATGAAGTACCGCCTGCCAAGCCCCCCGACCTGAACGACGATGTAACCGTTAATCTCGGTCACGTCCGTCGCGGTCAGGCTATCAGGCACTGTAACTTCGCTAACGTCCGTCCCGTCGTAGAGATACAGAACGCCACCGCCGACAAAGAACAAACCTTGCACAAGGTCAGTCCCCGCCCATCGGATCAGGTCGGTTCCTTCAATCTCGGTGACGCCGC
>Ga0315900_10009330_pt1 | contig 12452 bp, 11 predicted proteins | sample LakEriMetagenome_FD_203521 | JGI IMG/M metagenome (GOLD analysis project Ga0315900, IMG submission 203521) | Freshwater fungal communities from buoy surface, Lake Erie, Ohio, United States - Buoy 12 MA114 | ecosystem: Environmental > Aquatic > Freshwater > Lake > Lake biofilm | place: USA: Lake...
CCGAAACGTTATGTCCAGGGTCTATGAAATCAACTCAATGCCTGAAAATAACCTGCCCCTACCACCTGCCCTTGCCCGGGCATACGCCGGCGCCCGTCAGGACTAAAGGATGGTTTTATCGCCCGTCTGACAAAAGAAGACTTCAAAGATATTTTTGCCATGAATGTCACCGTAGCTTTTCAGAAGCCACAGTGACCTTGGAGTATCGTCAAAGAAAGCGCCGAATCAATGAATTCTTATTTACCCTGTTGGCATCAAATAATTCCATGCGTAGATCTGCCATCATCAGCCGCGTTACGAGGAAAACCGTAGCCCGAAGGCTCTCCTACTTTTCGAAGGTGGCAGAGCGGTATCAAGAAAATCTACTATCAGCTCTCCCCGCCCTCGGCAAGGTGCACTTTGACGACATGGAAACCTCAGAGCACACTAAAATGAAGCCTCTTTCCATACCGATAGCTGTAGAGCATCCAAGTCGTCTGATTCTCTCTGTGGATGTGGCTAGGATGCCGGCTAAGGGATTACTGGCTGAAAAATCACGAAAAAAATATGGGCTAAGGCCTGATGAGAGGGCGGCCGCGTGGAGACATGTGCTGGGCACAGTGGCAAGACTGGCCTTACCGGAGGTGGTGATCACGACAGATTCCCATAAAAGATACCCTCAAGCCATTAGGCGTCATCTACCTCACGCCAACCACATCCAAGTGAAAGGTCGAAGGGGCTGCGTTGCCGGGCAGGGTGAACTTAAGGTCGGTGGGTGGGATCCATTATTTTCTTTAAATCACACGGCCGCCATGCTTCGTGCCAATATCTGCCGCCTGATTAGACGCACATGGTGCACCACAAAGAAAAAAGACTGCCTTCGCCAGCACATCATGCTTTACGTCATGTGGCACAACGAAACGATTATTGCCAAGCAGCAGGGACGGGCACGGGTATTTCCTTTCCCGAAGGCAGCCTGAAAAGCACATAAAGTCTCTGCCTAAGGCAGAACCTACTCCCGCGGATCCTAGAAATAGTCTAGTCGTGGTTTGTTATGCACAAATCACTAAAGTAACTTTGCTAGATTGGCACAATTAAGTAGGCCAGTTTTTACTCATTTCAGCCGGATATGGCAAAAGCAAACTGTGTTACAATAGGATCTCGATCAAAACGAGGACCAGTGCTTATGATTCAAATCATTTTATTAGCTTTGGGTTTAGTTATCTCTGAAGCAGTACTTGCAAGCCAGACGCTAATTTGTACCCATTTTATTTATCAAGATATCCCCTTCATCACCATCTCGATGACCATCGATGATTCGGGACGGATCGATAGACTGGCTGAGATTGACCATTACGGTACGTCTCGACAAACTACCGTCGAGGAAAATCAAACCGCCCCAAAGCAGCTATACAACCTGACTATCGAGGCTGATAACCCAGGCAATGAATTATTCCTTGAAATATATAGAACCGAAGCCTTTGAAGTGTCTTCGCCCTACAAAGCTAAGCTAATCAACCCTGGCGCCCCATCGGTCAAAGAGATGGCTGGAATCTGTCAGATAAGCTAGTCCTTAGTCAACAAACAGAGCAGGCGTAGCCGGTTTTTGTCAAATTTTTGACACTTATGCCCTCGTTTATTCACTGGGGAGCATCCCCACGTAGTTGAACCTGGTTGCAATCAATGTGAAAATATAAGGAGACTGCGTTGAAAAGGGAGCGCCATTTTTAATGGATGAACTCAAAGCAAAGTACAAGGCGTTATCACTCGGGAAAAGACTAGCCATATGTTTATTCTTAGGCCTCCTTCCCGCGGCCTATTTGTATTACGATCAAGCTCCAGGCATCGAAGAGGAATTGACCGCTGCCGAGACAGCTGAGAAAGATGCTGCTAGGAAACTTGTCGATGCAGATAAAAAACTCAAAAATCTTGAAAAAACAGAAGGTGAACTAGCCTTCACGACTGATCAGCTAAAGAAAGCCGAAACAAGGCTCCCTGACAGCGTGGCTATCGATGAAATTCTGAGAAATATTGGCAAATCGGCCAAAGACTCTGGCGTTACGATTGCTGAATTTCAACCCATGTCAGAGATGACGAGAGGTGACGAATATAAGTATACAGAGATCCCCCTAAAAATGATTGTTGAGGCCCATGAATACTCCCAAATTTGTTCATGGCTTGATACCATTGCTGGCCTCAAGTCCAAACTCTACCTAAAATCCTGGAGTTTGAGGCGCCAAGCCGGTACAGATCAAGCAGGAGGACGGGATCCTGGTAGCAGTCCAGATGCAACAAATGAGGTTGAACGAGCTCTAGAAGAGGCACTGCGTCCACGCCGAGACCTTGTGCTAAAACTTTCTGCTGATTTTTCAGTATACCGTCTCGCGATGGGTGGTGCAGGAGCGACGTCTTATTCAGCACGCGCCGCAAGCCCTTCAGACAATGCATCACCTCCTAACAATAAAGCTGGGGGCCAGAATGCCGCCCCTCGGAACATAGATATGCAAGAACAGTTTAGAAATCTGCCAGTCAAATAGGCTCATGTCGCTGGTATGGCTCTAGTTTTATCTTCGAGGTCTTTAACTGCGGAGTCCACAGGATTACCGATGAACGTTTTCAACAATAAGACATTTGCCCCAGTGTGTAGATCCACTGGCTTTACCTTAGTCGAGATTTTAGTTGTTGTTGCAGTCATTGGCATCCTGGCAGCAATTGGCCAACCGAAACTTCAAAAATTTAGCGCAAAAGCAACGCTACGCTCTATCAATATTCTTGCCGAATCTTACTATACAGAAAAGGGTATCTATACCCAAAACCTCGTGGACTTAGGCTTCTCACAAGGCTGCACCCTAACGTCTATCGATAATGGCGGAGTTTCACATCGCTATAAGTGCTCAGGATTAAAATTTTATCCGCTCGTATCCATGGAATCAGATAACCTGCCTGGTTAATATTGCGTCTGGTCGTACTACGATCCAGCAGTTAGAAGAGGCCTTTCTCCGACGGTCTGGTATGATTCATGGGCCACTTGCTCCGGTACCACAGCTGGTCGTACGTCAACTCCGCTTACAAGAACGGAGACGCTACCGCATAGTGCTTCACAAACAATCCCGCCGCGTTTGACGCCCACCCAGCAGTGGATGCCACAAACCTTTGTAAGTAGTCTTGTCAGTTACGCTAAACTTAACGAGAGCATGGAGACCTAAATCTCCAAATACTATTTTATCAGTTAGCCAACCGGCTGGCGGCCCGCTCAGAAAAACTCGCAGGCTGCTTCGCACAATAGTCCTTATTTACGACATGTGATTCCGATCGCACACCCGCACCCAAATCTTGGGTGCGGGACCTGCTAACAGCAAAAGGGTTATGACCTCTTATCCGTGAATCAAAGTTTCAAATCTTCTGAATCACATGAATCTAAAGCAAATCCATCAACTTCGCTTCCAGATGAATCCTTCAAACTACCATCCTCTCCGTCTGCAGACTTACCAAGCGTGTAGGTTTTAAGGGTTGCGCCTTTGCTATCTGTGACGACGATTTGAGCCGTTCCATCTGAGATCGAGCAGGAGTTATCAGAAAAATTCAATTTTAAATTCGAATAAGTCGTCGTAATGGTCGCATCCGAGTCTTTCTTAACGACAACCTGGCCGCTGACGAATGTTTTATTGACGACGGCATTGGTCGTGCTATTTCGCTCAACCTTCACGACTAACGGAGCATTTTCAGCCGTATTGATGGATAGAATGGATGACACCGACTGCCCGTCCTTGTTAGTCATCGTTAGGGACTGCACCGCATCCTTAATCACAACTGATTTATTGCGCGCATAAGTCGACGAATCACCAGTGGCATCATTGGAGCTCCATGTCACCGTTCGATTTCCAGATGACTTAAAGCTTCGAGATGATGTTCTGGTAACTTTTGGACCAGTATACGTCATACTATCATTGCGGATTCTCTCAAAAGAGACATTTAATTGAACACCTGAAGGGTTTTTAAAATCTACCGCGGCACCTTTATCAGCCCTGCATTCTACGGCGGTGCCGCCGGTCTTTGACCATGTGCGAGTCGAGGTACCCGTACCAGTCCTCGTGGCAGTAATGGTTACGCGCCCGCCGCCTGATGTTTTTGTGCGACTACGATTAATGGTGGAGCTCACTGATACGACCGCTGAATTTCCATTCGTCGTACAAGACTTCGTGACGGACGAGCCATCATTATCCCCATCTGCTAAAGCAAACTGCAAACTTGATCCTGAACCACTTTGGTCTGCCGCCGCAGCAACAGCATCGCCATGCGCAGCATTGACTACGCTGCTCGTAAGCTGAGGATCAGAGACGAGCGACGACGCGTCAATTGGGGGGGCAATTTCATCCGTCTTGTCATCACCTTTAGTACCACAAGAGTGAATTAATAAACCAAGTACCGTCATACCTAGCACTCGCTTACTACCGCCCCCAAACCCGCACAGACCTTTGCCCGAGCCCAGATTAGAACCACCCATCAGCTTCATATACCCCCCATTAAATATTAAAAATAAAAGACATCCAAAAAGACCTCTTAAACCCGAAGGTCTAGAGAGCTTATCGGAAATAAAAATGAATATCCATGAAATGAATTTTATCTTTATAAAATCATATACTTGTAACGTCTAATTAAATTCAAAAACCAATATTTATGAATATTCTTAAAACACCTAAAGTCTCGCTGAACCCATGCCGAAGACGTTATAAAGGCGGAGACACCATGGCAGTGCCACTATCAAAACTACGCGACGTTGCAAAACGCCACCTTATAACTGATTTCGACGACTACAGAACATATCTGGAGACCGTTTATCATAGCGTCAAAGACGTCACCTCGACATATTCATACGCCCATTTTTCTGTGAACTTAGGGCTGTCTTCAACAAATGCTCATGCAATCATCGCTGGGCACCGCAACTTAAGCCTTAAAACAGGACAGCGTATCGCTGAATCTCTAGGGTTATCGGAAAGTCATAAAAAATACTTGCTCGCTCTCATAAAAAACGCACATGCAAAAACAAGTGCAGATGGCGACGCCGCCTTCAAAGAAAAGCTTAATCTCGCCAAAACCAATCTACCAACTAAACTAGATGAAAGCCGCTTACGTTTTTTTGAGGCTTGGCACAATTCAGCTATTCTCGAGTTGCTTCGATTAGACGGAGCCACTGACTCTGCGTCCTGGATTGCTGACAACATAAGACCCAAACTCTCGCTCCCAAAAGTAAAACAAAGTCTTCGACTTCTCACCGAACTTGGCTACGTCGCTTTTGACACAAAACGAGGCCGTCTTTATCCGACGGAAGTCTCCATCACTACGGGCGATCACGTCGAGCGCCTCGCCGTCATCAGCTTTCACCGTCAGATGCTCGATCTAGCAAAGTCTGCGATGGATCAAATACCCGCAGAGGAACGAGACATTGGCGCCGTTACACTAGCTGTATCCCAAAATCTTCGAGAGCAATTTACGAGAGAGTTCATTGAACTACGTAGACGTTTCTTAAAACTAGCGGAATCTGAGACTGACCCGGATGAAATCATTCAAATTAATCTTCAGCTATTCCCTCTAAGCAGGAGACAAACAAAATGACGTCGCAACGCACAAAGCAAGACACCAACATATCCATAAAAACTACGATTTCGATACTCATACCGGTAGCGTTAATCAGCTGCGGCGTAGAAGTTGGGAATCCCTCATCAAAAAAGCCAAAGGTTGGGCCACCTACCGTTAATGCTACAGATATAGTCACTGACTCTCAACTAACCACGAGCATGGTCAACGCATCCCATGGTGATGCCGTCGCAGCAAGTATTGATCAGGCAACGTCCAGCACAAGCTTACAACTAGTTGCGGCTGATACGAATGAAGATAACACGTCCGCAACTAAAACCTGCAACGCCTCACCGGATGGCAAATCAGCCATCGTATCCCTAAATGCAACTATTAACAGAACAAGAACAAAATCATCTGCCGGGGGTCGAGTCAATGTGAAAGCCACTCGAACCGGGTCCGGCAGCTCCAAAAGAACTTGGTCTCAAATAGACGGCATATCGGTAGTCTGCCGGAGCGACAAAACAGGAGCTCTTATCGATTTTAAAAATCCGACTGGACTTCGCTTAGATGTGTCATTTGAGCGAAATCGAAGTGATGAAGTCACGTTCAAAGGCCCACGCCTAACCAGAACATCCACTCGAGCGGTCAGTTCGGCGGGAACAAGAATCATTACATGGACGTCTAATGATACATCCGGCGGAAGTACCTCCAGCTACGCCAGACAAAAATCAGTCGTCATTCGAAACACCACTCACAACTTAACCATGACCGATAAGAATGGAAATACAGTGGCAACAAACCTCACAATAAACACATCCGAAGCAGCTCCACTGCTCGTGAGAGTCGAACGGGATACTGCGACTAATAAAGTACTCAGCAAAACCTTTATGAATGGCCAGATCGTGGTAAAAAAAGACAATGATGCTACGATGACGACCACTTACAGTAATTTAAAACTAAAATTCGCGGATGACTCGTGCTCGGTCACGGACGGGTCAGCTCAAGTCGTTATATCAGACAGCGCCGGCACCACGTTAAAATCTCTAAAACTTGGCAAGAATTCCGAGGGTGACAGTGCACTATTTGATGAGTCTGGCAATGAAGTGGAAGGCTTTGTTTTAGATCCTTGTGACTCTGAGGACTCAAAGACATAAAACAGAATCCATCAGCTATTCAAGATTCTGAGAACCCCATCGACACCTAGGTTGCTAAGGACTAGCTTTGTGGAAAATTATCTTGATTTTTGTTACAATATGCCAAAATCAATTGGCAGCTGCTGGGCCGCGCAACTAAGACGGTTCTAAATCGCAATCTGCAAGGAACAATATGCTTTGGACAACTATTTTAATTGAAGCGCTTGTGATTTTCACTTTGATCACTCTTAATGGCGCATTGGCTTTGTCCGAAATGGCAATTGTTTCTGCTCGAAAGACGAGGCTGCAGCAGCTTGCAGAAGATGGTCACTACGGCGCAAAACTTGCTTTAGAGCTAGCCAACAGCCCCTCCACATTTCTCGCCTCGATCCAGATCGGCATAACCCTAGTTGGTGTGCTCGCGGGAGCCTTTGGTGGTGCAACTGTGGCAAAAGAAATTTCAAACCACCTCAAGGATGCGCCACTCGTCGGTCAATACCACGAAGCCATCGGACTCGGAAGTGTCGTTATCGTTATCACATTACTTTCATTGATTCTCGGAGAGCTTGTACCCAAACGCATAGCACTCGCGAATGCAGAAAGTTTCGCGATACGTGTTTCGCGACCAATCAAAATGATTTCGCTCCTTGCATCTCCTTTAGTCAAGATTCTGAGCGCCATAACCGAAATAGCACTAAAGATACTCCGGATTAAACACAATGAGGACCCAGGCGTATCCGAGGAAGAAGTGAAAATATTGATTAAACAAGGAACTGAGGCGGGAGTATTTGAGCCACAGGAAGAAACCTTAATGAATCGTGTCTTGGCGTTCGGGGACCGCAGAGTCGGCGAAATAATGACTCAACGACGGCAACTCGTCTCGCTAGACGTGGCTGCTTCTTTTGATGAAAATCTCAAAGATATTTTACAGACACCGCACTCATACTATCCGGTCTATCAAGGTTCTAGTGATCACCTCATTGGAATTATTTCAGTCAAAGATCTCCTTGAGTCCCTGGCTACTAGAAGTCCTAGTGAAATAGATTTGAAGGAATTCCTCCGAGAGCCCGTATTTGTAACAGAAAGCATGTCCACTTTGAAATTACTTGAAAAGCTAAAAAAAACGGGCACACATATGGCGCTAGTTGTAGATGAATATGGCGGTACTGCCGGAATAGTCACAATTGTTGACATTATAGAAACTATCGTGGGAGATATGCCTGCGGTTCATGATGGCGATGAACCTCGCGTTACTAAACGAGACGATGGGTCGCTGCTTGTCGATGGTTCGCTCAGTATTTTTGATCTTTCCGAGCTTTTAAGTGAATCCGTCAGCGAGGAAGACCTCAAAGGTGACTACTCGACCGTAGCAGGTCTCGTCATCTCACAACTAGGCCACATTCCTAAAGAGGGTGAAAAAATCACTTGGCATAATTACGTCTTCGAAATTGTGGATATGGACGGGCACCGTGTCGATAAGGTTCTAATCTATGCCTCCCCAAACTCGTGAAGTCTTCTAATTTAAATGAGTAGACAAGACGTCTGAAAGGTGCTGATTTTGCAATTTATTTTACCTATTTTTTACCTTGTCGCTGGGTTTGTCTTTACTGATTTTTTTTCACAGCATGCATCTGCGCAAATTCGTTTGGAAGTCGAAGGTGCTTACGCATGGCAAATCCGCAACGTCAACCGCTTGCCAGCCGAGGGCGGGACGGAATTTGATCTGGCTCGCTTTAGTCGTAGGCCAATTTTTGCGCCCCGTTATCTGTTAACTTGGGATATCGATTCCAAGCACAGCATCCGGGCAATGATTTTTCCCTTTCAGACATCCGGATCCGGGGAGTTTTCCAAGGATGTCGTTTTTAATAATACGACGTTTGCTGCTGGTACCCCGACGACTGGCACATACAAGTTCCATTCCTATCGTTTGACATATCGATACGTTTTCTTGGACTCGGGCCATTGGCAACTCCGCGGAGGTTTCACGGGTAAAATCCGCAACGCCAAAGTTGAGCTGCGCCAAGATGGTCGCAAAGACGCCTACTCCAATGTTGGGTTTGTGCCGCTGGCACATTTTAATGCTCGTCGACAACTTTCACCTGATTGGCGATGGGAATTAGATGCAGACGCATCTGCAGCCCCGCAGGGGCGGGCGGAGGATGTTTCGCTGATGCTCTGGAAAACGCTGGGCGACCAAGTATCGGATCAGTGGGAGGTTGGCGGCGGAGGGCGCATTCTGGAGGGTGGAGCATCGAATTCAAGAGTTTACAGTTTTGCTTGGGTGAATTTCCTCACTGCTTCGGTGGCATACCGCTTCTGAGTCAGATATCGTGATGAAATGTCGAGCTTATCGGGAATATTAAATTAAATTCGCAACATTGGCTCTCATGGCATCGCTAGATCTGAGTGCTGTGCAAGTAGCACTCGCTCATAGCGATATCCGAGAGACACAGAGGTACGCAAAAGTCGTGCCGTTGATAAATGGCAAAATCCAGCAACAGACAGCCGGCTGTGAAAATTGTTTTAACTAACGTTGCTAAGAAACGATTGGATCTTTGCCCGGATTACATCGCCCGGAAATATGATTACTGAGGTGAACAAACATGAGTACGAAACGCAAAGCTAACTCTTTGGGGGAATTTCTTCGGGTGCACCGCTTGAGTGAAGATATGTCCCAAGTCGAGTTTGCAAAGTTTATGGGGGGGTTCCAAGCAGCGTCTGTGTGACATTGAGCACGGCCGCTTCGCTGTCAGCCCATTCACCCTTTATGGCCTCATCATGAAAGCCTTTGACTAATCTCAATCCACTAGGCCCACTTACTTCGACGATCCGCTCCAAGCTTCGTACCTGACTAGGACATCATCTGGTCAGCGATCCAAGGCCTTAGCCACCGTCTTTTTTTAATAAATCGTCGACATATGCAATAAAAGATGTCTCCCATTGGCAGCCCGTCAACCTAAAAATGCGAACCACCCGACACTTGAACGTAATTTGGACTATTTCTTACCTTTTATTTGTCCGTCGATTGACTGCCTCGAGCACTTGAAGCGTAAAATTTTGTGCCCGCGCTTCTTTTCGTTCTTAAGATGCCCTTTCTCGAAGATCCTCTTTCGCCAAAGCCTAAATCCGGAGGGAGAGAGCTGAGTTCGCATGACTTTGACAAACTCGTTCGGTGTCAAATTGAACTGAGTATAAATTGCCTCAAAAGATGTCCTGTCCTCCCATCCCATTCGGACCATTCTCGAAAGTTCTTCAGGGGAAAAGATTGCTAATTTGGCTTTTAGTGATTTTGTTATACCCAATTTTTCAGCCTTTTATCAAAGCGGTCTTAGTGTGTGGACGATACTTTATTTTATTCTCAATAAGTACTAAAAACGGAGTGAACAGGCGGACTGTTCAATTCATACGATTAATTTGAGGGGCTAAATGACTAAACCTTTTAAAATAAACGTCTTAAACCAGCCTTTAAAGAGCTGCTGCGACGATCCTAAGACCGGCTTCTTTCGCGATGGTTTTTGTCGCACTGACGATCATGATCTTGGCAGGCATACAATCTGTGCAATTGTCACGCAAGAGTTTTTAGATTTTGGACTTCGAAAAGGCAACGATCTCATCACCCCGAGTCCAAGGAATTCTTTCCCTGGACTCAAACCAAATGACCGCTGGTGCCTTTGCGCTCAGCGATGGCAGGAAGCTTTTTTTGCTGGCTGTGCGCCGAAAGTAGATTTGCAAGCAACGGATATTAAAGCTTTGGATTATGTATCGCTAGATGCATTGAGAAGTCATTCTCACGTAGACGAACTCTATCGTTAAATTAAAAATCTGATTTCTTCGCCCCACCCGGATTTTAGAGGCAAGGCGGGCTTTAACCATCCACGACGTTTAGTTTTGGCTCAGACAAGGAGCCCCGAGGAGCAGCGCCGAGACAGTGCTCGCAACACGGCGAGGCGATGCCCCGCAGGGCGACGCCGTATGAGGCAGAAGTAAACAAGTGGCGGGCGCAATTCTGTACTATTCTAACCAGGGACAGTCACTCGGGAGTATTCGGTGGCGTGGTGGGGAAATATTTAAATTAAGCGGAAAGCCGGCACTATTAGATGTAAAATTCAATTCGAAGGCGGCATTCTTAAACAAAATTACGCTTGCAAATCAAGGGAGGTTGTCAATCAAATGCCCATTGCTGACACCATCTGTATGAACGTGTAATTTTGGAAAAAATTAAACCGGATCGTTGAGTATCTGCACGATCCGTCGACGCGGCATCGTTGATTCTGAATTTAAAGACAGGGAGACGCACTCGACGGCTGGGGACTTAAAACAGACTTCTATGGAGTTTGGTTGCCATTCCGCTTTTGGTGCTTCAACGACTATTCCTTTTCGCACAAAAAGTCCTGGTGGGATGCGAGTCATCCCACCGTACATATGTTCTTGGGCAAATTGACCGTGGTTTCGTTGGGATGTTAAAGCTGCTATTTCTGCTGCCGTGAGCGCCGTCGTCGAAGCCAACAACCCAACCGTCTTAGCCACAGAACTCGTGTTTTTACTGCCGGCAACGACTAATCCACCAACGGCGACCAGGTTAAGCGCCATCGCTGTGTTGTGTTGATCTTTTTTCTTTTTATAAATTAATGCAGACGTGAACGCATTTACGTCAGCAGCTGAAAGAACCGTCGCTTTAACTTTATTGCCGCGAACCGTCGCTTCGCGAACATGAACGTTGACCCAATGGTCCTCGGACGTATTTTCGAATGTACAGCTGAGCACATGAATCGTGCCAGTTGTCATGGAGTGATTTTCGACACAGCTCGCTATTACAGATCCATTCCCCGCGGCAGCGGTGGGACCATCATGCGTCGTGGCACATGACACAAGTAGAACACTTACCAAAAAAACACACAGTGACCAAACGGGTAACGAAGGCAATCTGCTCATGACGACTCCAAAAGATACTAAATCATGGTATATCTAATGCACGCCCCAAAATTAATAGTCGAAGTAGTTATACCGCAATGAGATGTCATTCTACTTCACACGGGCCCAAGTCCAACCACCAAAATTATCGACCTGACCACTCCATTTCTGTTCATAAAATTAGCTCTTCTTGCTTTTGTAGAGCGGAAAAACAAAAACAAAATCAGCACTTTCCGGACATCTTGTCTACTCATTTAACCGGACAAGGTGTCATTCTACTTCACCGGCCCACATCAAATCACCAAAAATATCGATTTGCCCACTCCATTTCTACCCGAAAACTCAGTCGTTACACTCGGAAAACTGCGATCTGGCAGCACTCCCCCATGGCCGGAGCCCTGAGCACCTGCATTTACACATCATATACATAATCAAGCTCTCCGGTGGATTGCCGTCTCTTTGGGGGGCCCGTTGAAACGATACCTAGTCTTTCCAGTGTCTCGGCAATCTTTTCGCCGTCGGTGATCGCATCATCGACGATCATTCTTGCGCCACATGTACACACCTCTGGATCCACGCCAACCGTTCTGCGAAGAAGCTCAGCCCATGGAATCCAAAACTCTGCAGGTGCACGCCCTGCCGATGGTTTGCCGGTTGGTGGTGGATCAGGGGGGTAGGAAAAATAAAAACAAAATCAGCACCTTCCGGACATCTTGTCTTCTCAGTCACCGAGACTTGATGTCGTTCTACCCGACCCCTCCGAGCAAATTCAGCAAAAACATCGTCCCCATTCCCTCATTACTGCCTAAAAACTTACCTCTTGTCTCTAACAGACTGCCATCAGGCTGCACC
>Ga0315900_10009333_pt1 | contig 12450 bp, 9 predicted proteins | sample LakEriMetagenome_FD_203521 | JGI IMG/M metagenome (GOLD analysis project Ga0315900, IMG submission 203521) | Freshwater fungal communities from buoy surface, Lake Erie, Ohio, United States - Buoy 12 MA114 | ecosystem: Environmental > Aquatic > Freshwater > Lake > Lake biofilm | place: USA: Lake...
GAATTAAAGTGGAAGCAACTTGGCGTACTTGGAACATTAGATGATTCACAACTTCCATTCTTTATCCAATGGTTAAGCAACGACCACCCATCGACGGACGGTAAAGCTGTCGCAGAAATTGTAAAGCTCGAAATAGCGGGAGATGAGAAAACCATTGAAGAGTGGCTTGGCTCCGATCTCTCAAAGGCTTTTGATGGCGTTGCAATTGAGTGGGTAGATCCACTAACGAACGACGGCCAAACTGGTTTGGTAGCAGTTCATCTGTCAACGCCAAATGGCGTTGTACGCTTGGATTAATTCCTCGCCAATTTAATAGTTCTTACCCAACGCCGCCCTAGCTCAGTCGGTAGAGTGTCGCTCTCGTAAAGCGAAAGTCGCGGGTTCGATTCCCGCGGGCGGCTCAAGTGCCAATGCGAAATCTGATACAGTTAAAGGGTGAAGAAGCCCGAAACATCAATAGAGCAGATTCGAAATTGGTGGAATAGGAACCCGTACACGTATGGGACATCAACACAAGGTTTGTATAGAGACGTCGGTCCCTTAGTCCTAGACGGTGTTGGGGCAAATGAAGTTTTTGCCAAGTATGAAAAAAAATACTCTAAACATTTACGGGAATCTCTCGATGGAGCTGGGCGATTAGCTGGAAGATTTATTCCTTATGATGATATTGTGGGCAAAAGAGTTTTAGATGTTGCGTGTGGGTATGGTTGGGCAAGTATTGCAATGGCACAAAATGGTTGCGATGTGTTTGCGATTGACTTAACTCCCGCGGCTGTTACCTTTACGAGTCAATATGCCTCCTTCAAGGGCCTAAAAGTAGCAACAGGCGAAATGTCGGCGGAAGAAATCTCGTTCCCGGACTCCTATTTTGACTTTGTGCTTGGCTGGGGTTTTGTTATGCATACAGAGAAACCAGAAGTGGCACTAAAGGAAATGATAAGAGTTTTAAAGCCAGGCGGTCAGTTAGTTGTATATTTCTACTATAGACACAGCATTTCTTTCTGGTGGAACATTTTTTTTCTGCGTGGAATCTTGTTAGGCTACCTATTTAAGTATAGAGGCGATGTAGAGCGACTTACATCAAGGTTTACTGACGGACAGTCATTCGGAGGAAATGCTAAAACGCTTTGCTTAAGCCGTAAATGGTTTCGTCACGCGCTTTCTGGAGAAGACAACATTTCACTTTACTTTCAGGGCTGGGGTCCGCCAAGTCTATTGGACTCTTTTCCTGTGTCCAAATTTCCCATGGGCAAGTTGTTTCCTCGGAGACTTAAAAACATTTGGTCAAAACGATTCGGATTTGGTCACATTCTAACGGTAACGAAATTAGTTTGATGTTATACATCAAGCGCTCTATTGCTAACATCAAGAAATGAATCCATTCGCTTAATTAAAATTAGACTAAAAAAATCTAAATCAACCATGGCATCTAGATATAAACCGCCCTATAGCTAAATACATTTTAGCCGACAAAACAAAAAAGACTCTGTTTGAAGAGGCTGATTTAGAAAAGCTTGGGACTATGTGGAAAATAATTTTTAATTTGTAAAACAGATCGACCTCTTTACTCGATAAGAGAGGGAAAGATAGATGGACTACAAGATCTGGAGAAAGAAATTACAAATTTTGCTCAGTTACAGTGGGGAATGTTCCATTTCGCATACGGCCCCAATCGGTCGACTTATGACTTTCTCCAAGGCGTAGATTCGCGAAGTCTCTCGCGTCCTGAGGGCTGAAAAAATACGTTATCAAGTGAACTTCACGTCATAGAATCTGTTTCGTCGTTGATAACACCGAGATTGATTTCAGATTGAAGCCGAGCCTAAGTCCACAGAGGGAAAATGCAATATCGCTATTCGATTTAGCTTTTGACCTCAATTCTGGGAACAAACCTATAAAAAAGACGCCTGTGACCGCGCGCAATCCATCACAAAAGTTTCAGCAATTTACACCGACAATTGATGGAGTTAGTTAATGGCGGACGGCAGGTTTGAAAATTGTAAAGCGAAGACCATAGGTGCGATTCCTACACGGGCTTCATCAGATTGAGCAGATTATGTTTTTGTCCGCTCTTATTGATTTCTTATGACCAACATCGTGAAGGAGAGTTTTCACAACATTTTCTGCCTTAATACTCAATACTGCCACGATTAATAAAGGATAAGCGGACATTAATAGATTCCTTGCTCCAATTGAAACCAAAATTTCATTCCCTTCAACATCAACCTTTAAAGGGGTTATCCTTGGCCAGAGATCCCGTGGAACATCTTCATCTAGAGTAGATTGCTTCACAGTGTCTAAAGGATGTAAATTACGATGTAGCGAGCTGGTCGAAGTAGTTGCTTCAGATCCAGATATTTTCCCTAAGGAAGAAAATTGCCAGCAGGTGCATATAAAATTAGATAATCTTTTATCTTATTCCCTAGGTCAACTTGGCGAACTACGATGACGTTATCTAATCTATTCAGAAAGATATTATGCTCCAACGCCTGAATAACAGAAGGAATTGTTTCAAAAAAGAAATTGCAGCGGGCACCTGATTTAGCGCCTATAATTAAATGAATAATAGCGTAGGCACCTATGTCAATCCCAACCCCCGCTTTGTCTCAAAGCATGAATCCAGAACTTTATAGATTCACTTTCAAGTGATGTTAATCGGTGGAGCATGGCTTTTCGAAATAATTCATCTTGACGGCTGAAATCATACTTGAAGCCTACTTTCTCAATTTGTGCGGAGAAAGTAAACGTATTGGGCAAAAAAACCAGAAGAGTTCACAAAACTTTCTCATCGAATTCACCTTTCTAACAAAAAAAAACTACATTTTTTGGCGACCTAAGGTGAAAAAATCTAAAAACTACACATTGCAAGAAAAATAAATGAATAGATTCAGAGACAAGAAAGGGTTAATCACTATCTTTCTGATATTGAAACTATTTTATCTTTATTGCTGTAATGCCTCTAGAGGCGTAGAAAGTCCAAAAGAAAGAGTACTGATCCTTTGAGAGTTTCGAATCTTGTGAATTGATCATGCTGTTAGCATCAATGATGAATTGTTCAACCAAATTTCCAAACTCAATTAATAAGGGGTCTTTTAGAAGACTGCTCAATTTTGATAAACCCTCAAGATCATAAAACCACTCATACTTGATAGTCAGTCTGTTGATATGCAGAAGTTCTGCCACCTCTTCATATGATACAGAAGATTGATATCTTGAATACGAGTGTGTAAATCGCCATAATGGAGCCAAAAAAGTTTTAACCTGATTACGCACTCGGTACATCATGCTGCGATTTCGATAAAGATGATTTCTAAAGTGGCCATCGTCATAATTGAAGTGAAAGACGCCACCAGCCTTTATCAATCTGGCGGCTTCACTAAAGAAAACCTTCCGATTCCAAACATGTTCTAAGACGGAAAAGGAAAAAACCTTGTCGAATGAATGATCAGGAATATCGCTTGTCTGTGTTTTGAGTGTTACATTTGGGAAATGTGAATAGTTTTGGATCGCAATTTCCAATAACTTGATATCGGGTTCTATCAAAGTTAGTTTCAAATTTGGATTAGAACGGAGAAAAGTCTGCCAATAAGTTGCAGTACCACATCCAATATCTATAATTACCTCATCATCAGATATGTCAGAGAGCTGATGAAATTTTGGGTGAAGTTTCAAATCTATTTGCTCCTCTTCTGGTCAAGTCGGGGTTTCGCGCAGGTTGAATTCTCGAGTCTTGAATTCAAATTTCAGAGAGTTTAACCCATACGGAGTAATGAGTTAGCAAATAACTCTGGAATGGCGCGCCCTTGGATAAGGTCGCGGTGCTTTACCGCCTTCTTCATTCCAATAGCTTCAGATAATTTTTTCGAGATACTGTCGATAGGCTCCGGCAGTTTAATAAGGAATCCATTGTCTTGAGTTACGTACTCGGCATTCCAGCCAGTGTCGGTCACAACAACCGGAGTGCCAGAGGCTAGAGCTTCGAGTGTAGGGAAAGGACCGCCTTCTACATTTGATAGAGATAGGAATGCTGAGGCATTCCGCATTAGATCACAATGGTGAGATTGATCAAATTCTATGTAGATTACATTTCTTAGTTTTGTGACCTCGTACGTGTTCCAGTGTCGACCATGAATCAAGAAATTAATGTTGGGGTTTTGTCTAATAACTTGCTCGATAAGACGGGGGTTTTTCCGCTCCTTACAATCACCAACTATTATTACATATTCAGATTCTTCCTTATCATGTCCCGATTTAGCAGGGTGGAATTTGTTTCGGTCGATAAAGCCACCTATTACACTGATTTTAGTGTCAGTTACTCCAGTTTCTAATAGCCAAGATTTATCTCGAGCAGAAAATACTAGTACTTCACTGACTATGTTAAGCCTTCTTAAATGGTCTATGTGATTGCCTTTAGAGTCAGGAATATAGTGTGTGAAAAGAACTTTTGAGACCTTATGTAGTCTCTCCAATTCTTGATGTTCAAAATGCATTTCCAAGAAAGTATTGTGATTTATAAAAACAAGTCCATTTTCCCAAAGCACATCTTTAATCATGGCACGCTTTATAAAGTCAAGTGACAAACGCTTATGTTTTAAGTAAATGTACTTCGGTGTGTGATTTAATAGCTTCGCAGATTCATGTGCCAACCCGTCTAGTATCCAACCTCTGTATCGAGAGCCAAGGACAATTGTCTGAGAGAGTCGATTTTCTGCCTCCATAAATGTGAAATCCTCTGAAATTGTTTAGTTGGTAGCTTGAATTTAGAAAAGAAGGCTATCACTGATATGCAGTTAAGCGAAAGCAGGCAGATCGATTTTGCAAAGTTAGAATTGATTGAATATGGAAGAGATAGCAGCAGGTTGAAGAGAAATAGGGCAATATTTTTGTAGAGTCAGGGATGCTCGTTCTTTTTTCATGCATAGTCCTACGAAAATGGGACGCAGGCGATATGATGGTTTCGTGCTTAGAAAGAAGAACAGACAAATCCTTCTTATTGTAACGATTTGGCTCACAATTTCTATACTTCGGTTTGGATTTTTTATAGATGAGAAGGACTTTTATACAGACGATGGCGCGTGCTTCGTATTAGCTGCAGCCAAATTATCAGGTGAATTGTTAGGCCCTCAATTTCTTGAAAGATTATTGAATAGTTCTATCCAATTTAAGGAGATTTGGATTTCAAATCAATATGACTGCTCAATCCACAGTCAACGTTTTTTGCCGGTTTTCACACTTGTACCTTTTGTGGCATTGTTTAAAGAGTCTATGCTTTGGATTCTTCCTATGGTTATTGCTGGTCTTGTCCTGATTTTGTCACCATATCTAATTGATCTGCGCAAAGATAGCAGCTATTTTGCCTTTATCCTTTCTCTGTGCATGGTCTTATCTACAAACATTCATAAATTGGGCATGACATTTAATGTAGATATTCTGATTGCCGCGTACTTAGTGCTATTTATCATTCTGCTTCAAAGATTCTATCTTTCTGGTTCAACTGTAACTTTGCTCTCCCTTTTAGCCGTTTCGGCATTCCTATATTTTTCGAGGTTAACACTCCCTTGGATTCTAATTGCAATCTTCATTTGCTCAAGGAGCGTAAATTCAAACTCAAGGATATTCAATAAGACTACGTTGCGATTATCATTTTTGATTTTTTCTCTCCATTTTGTACTTTATAAGTATGTAAACTTTGTACCTCGACTACCCAATTTTGAAATATTTTCTACTGGCGGGTATGAAATCAATTCGCAACCGTCCCAATATCAAGAACCGATTGTGAAAGATTTTGCAGAGGAAGGCTATAGTCGGGTTGAGACGTTTTTAACTCCTTTCATTTACCCTACGAAGGAATTTGTGCGACTCCTGGTATTTGACCCACTCATATCAATGATGATTTTTGGTGTCTTGTTTACTTGTTTGAGGACTCTAAAGAGATTTTTTGTGTCGAGAAGCTGGGCGAGGTTATCTGAATTCGCTTTAATGTTAACTTCTACAATTGGGCTCATGTTCTCTTCCGTGCTATGGGCAAATTATCCAGGCATGGGTTTCGGATTAATCCTTCCAGGAATTCCATTGACCATAATATGTGCCACTTTGTATTCAAACCAAGTTAAGAATTGGAGATAAAAGATAAATAGTGTGTGGAGTAGTTGGTGAATTATCAAATGCACCGGATGTGTCTTGGATGGATTCTGCAATTTGTGATTTGAGGAGAAGGGGTCCTGATTCAGCAGGTAAAGTAGTGATTGATTCAAAAGTTGTTATGGGTGCAACGAGACTTGCGATGGTAGATTCACATTCTAGAAGCAATCAACCAATGCAAATAGATCAATTAGTAATCTCTTTTAACGGAGAGATTTATAATTATCGAGAGCTATCAAAAACTTATCTAAAAGAAGTTTTTCTAGAGACAGAAAGCGATACAGAAATCTTAAGTAGATTGTACAGGCTTTTGGGTCCCGAAGCTTTTCTTAGTTTCAACGGAATGTGGGCAACTGCAATTTTCGATAAGTCAGAATCATCTTTAACGTTAGCGCGGGATCCTGGCGGAAAAAAACCACTTTATATGATTAACGAAGGAGATAGTCTCCGATATTCATCATCATTTCTCTCTCTTGCGAGGACTATCAGTAAACCTGTTTTGAATAAAGTGTCATTAGTGAACTACCTCCATCTGGGATTTGTTTCAATAAGAAATCTTCCGATAGATGGAATAACTCAAGTCATGCCGGGAGAAGTAATTGATTATCGAATCGAAGATTCGATAGTTCTTTCAAGCGACAAGAAGGAAAGTGACAAAAATGTCTCAAAAAGATTAAAAGTTGAAAGAGGGAAAAGATCTTTAAACAAAGACATTCGCGAAGCGGTTATGCAATCGGTGGAGTTACGCACAAGAGGATATGATCATGTTGCTCTCTTGCTTAGCGGTGGTATTGATTCCACTATAGTAGGGCTTGTTTTACGCGAGTTACAAAAGGAAGTTTCGGCTTATTCTTTGAAGTGGGAAGAAACTGATAAAGATCGATACAATTATGACGCTTCGCGAGCTTACGAAATATCTAAGTTGATGGGATTTAACTTCAAATTAGTGAATTCTTTTCCGATTCTTAAACTAAGCGAAGTCACTAATGAATACTTAATTGCGATGGAAGAACCGAATTGCAATCCAACCGGCCTAAGCGCACTCAGTTTATTTTCAGCCATTAAAGAAGATGGATTAAGAATTGCACTTGGTGGTGACGGTGGAGATGAGATATTTGCGGGCTATCCTAGATACCGTAAAATTGCAAGACTTCAACACCTAGATTTTCTTTTCAGACTTACAAAACATTCGAACTTCGAGCGTTTTAGAAAATTTAATACAGGAGAATTTGAATCGTGGTCAGACTGGCATGATGTTTTTTCGTTTAAAGAAATCCAGAACTTACTGGCTCCAGAATATTCAGGCGCTACAAACGATCTCATGTCAAGATATAACGCACTTCATTCCTCAGGATATGATGGGACGTCACCTGAGAGAGAGACTAAGACCTCGGCTGTAGAGCATTGCATGAATTGGGATAAGCGAATCTGGCTGGCTCATGAATCTAATACACGTTTAGACAAAATTTCTATGTATCACTCGGTAGAGTTACGATCTCCGTTCCAAGATCTTTTTTTGGATGGTCTTATGAAGGAGATAAGGGAAAGATTTGGGCCTGGATTAGACAAGGCCCATCTAAAAAGTGCCTTTCCAGAACTTGAGCAATTCCCAACTCTTGAGAAAAAGAGTGGCTTCATCAGTCCTGTAGGACATTGGATGCGGTCAAACTTGGAATTAATAGATGATGACATCTCTAAGTTAAGCGAACGTAAGATTCTTTTGGAGAAATGGAACACACAGAAGATTCTAAATAGTGGGAATTATCGATTAATTAGACAAACTTGGAGCCTCTATATTATGTCGAGATGGCTTCAGAAGCTAATCTGGAGAGTTGGGGCATGACTAAGCTAATCAACAAATTTCTCACATTATTGAAGTGGGCAAGAACGTTTCTAATTATACTGAAAGGACGAGGTCTAGATACGTACGGTCGTATGGATTTGCTCCAAGCCATATCAGTTCATGTTTCAACTCTTGCGGTCAAGCTAGATAATCAAATTTATGCAGAGCAAACAATTCATCGACTGATCAAGATGCTTGATACAGGAAAGTACTACGCTTTAGAAAGAGTGGGACCTGAACACGATTCAGGATATTTTTTGCCTAAGAACATTCCAATAAAGGAGGTAATTTCGGGAGGCGTGGGGAAAAATTATGAGTTTGAAAGTTTACTTGCCATAAAGGGTTTGGATGTGCACATGTTTGATGGAAGTGTCGCCAAAGTTACAAATAGTTCAAAGAGCTTATCCTTCTATCCAAAATTCTTAAAGCCAGCTTGGGATAGCTCGCAAAAAAGTATTACATTAAGCGAGATACTGAATAACCATGTGCACTATTGTCATGATATCTTGCTAAAATTGGATATTGAAGGCGACGAATACGACATTCTACTTGAACAAGTAAATGAAATGCAACCCTTTTCAGTTCTTGTTATTGAGTTTCATTCTCTCTATCGACTTAGTGACTTAAAATTTAATCAGAGATTTAATGAAATCTTTGATGCACTCGAGAAGGAGTTTATTCCAATTTACCACAACGCAAATAATAATCGAAATCACATTCAATTTGGAACTTCATTTGTACCAGAAGTAATCGAGATAGTATTTGCAAATAAAAGACACAAGTCAAAACTTATAGAAAGAACTTCAACGTATCTGGATGTTGCTAACAACCCGAAAAGGCTGGCAATCCCACGCGGTCCATTTTTATATGAACTTTAAACTTTAGAATCTGATTGAGTTAATCGCTTCAAGAATTCTTTTGGTTCGCAATAAGTAAGTGTTATCTCGAGCCATATTGAACGCAGCTTCAAGCTTAGAAGAAAAAATATCATTATTGTCTTTGATTTGTTGGAATGCAGATAAGAAGGATTCAATTGATCCGTCATAGTACCAGACAGAGTTATGCCCAAATATGTTGACGATATCTTCTGTTTCTCCAGCAATAATTGGCTTGCGAGAAGATGCGTATTCTAGTGCCTTGATAGGATAGGAAACGCGGTGATACTCCGTTGAACGAAAAGGTAAAACTAGTGCGGAGCATCTACTCAAGTAAGCGGGGATTTCATCATGAAGAATGTGATCAATTAGAGTAACACGATTTTTCCACTTTGATTTAAGAATTACTTGCGAACATTCTTCAACGCCACTTTTACCTATACCACCCAAAATTATCTGTCCGTCGAATTGTTCGTTACTTAGCGAACAAATTTGTCGAAGAAGTGTGAGAACACCTTGATCTTGACCTGAACTTTTCATTGACCCAAAATAACCCAAAACGAACTCTTCCTTGCGAGATGGTGTGAAGAGAAAAGATTCTGGAATAGCCATAGGGCAGTAAATTCGTGAAAGCTTCGAGAGATTTTTTTCCAACCAATCTAAAAGCGGTAGGCTTATAGCACCTAACTTTATACTTCTCCTTCGTTGCAGAAAACGTAGCGCTTTTAAACCTCTTGAGATTCGATGGATTTCAACAAAATAGCGAAAACGCTTTGGCAACATGATTACAGCAAGAAAGCTCCGACTCCAAACGATTGTTTCACTTGCCCACTTTTTGGACAAACGTTTCACAAGAAATAGAAAAAAAAAGGAATTCAGCAGAAATGCTATCTTGGAGAAGTAAAAGTTCTTCGTATAATAAAAAATTAAAAACCTCAAAATACTTTTTATTGATTTACCAATATATTCACTTTCAACCAAAGTTGTAGGCGAAAGGATCTCAACGCCATTACCAAGTTCTCGGATTGCACTTAAGGTATGTGAAGTATTCACACCATAAGCCTTGGTTGAGGGAAAGCGTGCCAATAAAACAACCTTAACTTCCAAATTCATCTTTCACCAACTAAGAGTTGTTGCGTCATCACAATTCCTAAGTTTAGTAAAACGTGCTCAACTAAACAAGCTGGACGATATTCGGTAGACTACCTCTGACATGAAAGTTTTGCACATCATAACCACTATTGAAATTGGTGGTGCGGAAAAACAACTTGTAACGACAATCAGGCACCTCTCAAAATTAGGTGTTGAGAGTGATGTTATCTACTTGAAAGGAGAAGACAAACTTCGTAATGAATTATATCAAAATGGGGTAAACACAGTTCTTTCTTTATTCGAAACCTTGAAAACCATTTGCTACTTTTTTCGTGTAGAAGATAAACCGGAAATAATTCATGCCCATCTTCCTCGTGCAGAACTTCTCGGCGTACTTTTATCTCGATTATTGAATGTTCCTCTCGTTGTGAGCAAACACAATTGCGAGCCAAATTTTCCTAAAATGCCAAGCTATATTCAAGAATTGATATGCAGATTAATCGAAAAACAAACGTCCTATTTTATTGCTATCTCCAAACAGGTAGAGCAGTATCTGGCTTCGGAGAAAATGGTCAAGAATAGGAATAAAGTGAAGCAGATTTACTATTCAGCGGATGAGAGGTTGCATAGTATTCACAAAATGGGTGAGGTAGCTTTCGAAAAGTCTAAACTTAAGGGGATTGTCGTATCAAGATTAGTGCCACAGAAAAACTTATCCAACCTTTTGCAGTCAGTGCATCTTTCGCGTGAACTCTTTCAGAGTGTATCAATTTATGGTGAGGGATCGTCAAAAAGAGAAATTTTGCAGGTTATCGAGCAGCTTAATCTAGAAGGAATTGTAAAATTGGAGGGGAAGAGATTTGATCTACACGAGTATTTACAACAATTCGACATCATGTTGTTTGTGCCGTTGTATGAAGGATTTGGGTTGGCTCTACTTGAAGCAATGCAAGCAGGGCTACCTGTTGTCGCCTCCCGAATACCAGTCTTTGAAGAAATTCTGGGTCATTCATATCCATTCCTCGTCGATGCGCATTCTCCAGCAGATATTTCAGAGGGAGTTGCGAGAATTGCCGGAATTAGCAAGCCTGAATTTTCGAAAATCTACGAGAGTCGATTGAAGCACTTTGAAGGTAAGGTGAATATTGCCAGAATTCTTGATGTCTATAGAAAGACTCAGCAAGCTCGTTACCATGCAAAGTAGTTTTATCGTACATGCTCCTCAATTATTCTATACTTAAGATTGTGGTCCATAAGGTAAGAATCATTGACGCTAACACAGTGAGGCTATTTTGGTACTTATTTCAAAATAAAGAATAAGCAAGTGATTACTACGTGAAAGATGCGGCACTTTCTTTTGAGTGATGCCAAGCATTACTGTGGCAATAGGTATTCGCGAATCAGTAGTCTATGCAGAAAAGTATGAAAGAGGTAATAATTCGAAATGTATTCAGGAATTATTACAGATCTTCAAAAATAAAATTTTAGTGTATCAGTCTTTGCAATAAGTAGTTAATGCAACTGGAAGATTGATCGAGACTGGCCAACGCTTAGGTTCATCGAAGCTATGAATAATGGTGAAAGAGATTTTAGGCTTTAGGATAGTGACTTCAAGACTTCTGAAACCCTCACAAAGAACGGTGCTAAGGCGAATTGGGCATTAAACTTGAGTCAGTTTTAAGATTGCGTGAGAAGGCCACGAGTTCGAATGCACTAGATTTGCAGCACTAAAAGCATTTGAATCCACGGATATTGAGGAATTCATTAAGAAAACGATGCGGGAGGCGCAAGTTAGATCGCAAGAACTTTCCTAAAATTCGGATATCCTTAGGCAAAATTAGAAGGAGTTGAGAACATGGGTTCAGTAGTCAAAAAGCGCCGCAAGCGCATGGCTAAGAAGAAGCACAAGAAACTTCTTAAGAAGACTCGTATTCAGCGTCGAAACAAGAAGTAATTAGAGTTTTACCAAGACTAATCTCTTGTTGATTGAGGTCACCGCGTAGCGGACCTTTTCGATAGTAACTATGGCGCCATCTTTGACACCATCAAGGATGGCGCCATTCATCAATTTTGGGGTGGCTAAAGCGCTGCCAGCTGCACAGAGTCGCCTCTCGCAGCCGAAAAGAATGCTTTTTCCGTCGATTACGAGAGGGGAACCGGGAGTTCCGAAGTTGTCGACTTCGCGACTTCCTGGAGATTCATCTTGGTCGATAATGAGGAATCTAATCTGATCTGGATTAGGTAGCTGATTTCCATTTGCACTCAACCACGCAGCTGCAACCTTCTTTCCGGATTGGGCGAGAGCGACTCGATATCCCGCGACGGCAACACCGTAGTCAGGTCCATCGAGTGTGCTGTACTGCCAATCTTCAGGGAATATCGTGTTTCGACGAGCAAGTCGTATCTCACCTTGGGTCGCGATGTCATTTGATGAGAGTGTGAGTACGGAGTCGTAAAGAACGTAGACAGTCTTTCCTTGAGCGATAGCTTTGAGTGAGA
>Ga0315900_10009334_pt1 | contig 12450 bp, 14 predicted proteins | sample LakEriMetagenome_FD_203521 | JGI IMG/M metagenome (GOLD analysis project Ga0315900, IMG submission 203521) | Freshwater fungal communities from buoy surface, Lake Erie, Ohio, United States - Buoy 12 MA114 | ecosystem: Environmental > Aquatic > Freshwater > Lake > Lake biofilm | place: USA: Lake...
CTAGATCTCACAGCCCGCCGCCACCGCCGCCGCCCGGGCCGGGCTGGCTTCGCGGTAGCGGGGACCATCCACCGCCGCGAAGGTCCAGCTCCACCAGCCACTGGGGTACATCGGCACCCAGCCGTACAGCGGATCGGCGTGGCCGAACACCTCGCGCAGGATCCGCACCGTATCGAGGTGCACCGCGCGGAACGACTCGGGCGATTCGCTCTGGGTGGCGAACACACCGCCGGGCCGCAGGATGCGGCGGCACTGCTCGAAGAAGGCCCGGTTGAACAGCCCCTCGGCGGGGCCGGCCGGATCGGAGCCGTCCACGATCACCACGTCGAAGCTGGCTTCGGGCGCTTCCCGCACCCAGGCGAGGCCGTCGCCCACCGTGAGCCGGAAGCGGGGATCGCTCCAGCAGCCCCCGCCGATCGCAGGCAGGTGCTCCTGGCACCAGGCCACCACCAGCCCGTCGATCTCCACCAGGTCGAGCTGTTGCAGCTCCGGGTGGCGCAGGCACTCGCGGGCGGTGCCGCCGTCGCCGCCGCCGATCACCAGCACCCGCTCGATCCGCGCCGCGCCGCAGAGGGCCGGATGCACGAGCGGTTCGTGGTAGTGGCGCTCCTGCCGCTCGGCGGTCATCCAGCAGCCGTCGAGCAGCAGGCCGCGCCCGTAGCGCTCGCTCTCGATGAGCGTGACCCGCTGGAAGGGGCTCTGCTGCTCCCGCAGCACCCGGCCGGCCAGGCCGTAGCGCACCCCCTCGTGGATCTCATCCACCCAGCCCGGGGTTGGGGCGGGAGGGGGGCTGGATGTGGCCATCGGCGCCTGGATTCCTGGCTCCACGATTGCGCATCGTCGCTGTGCTCCCCGTGACAGCCTGAAGCGATGGCCGCCCCTTCGCCCAGCACCCATCTGCCGTTGCCGCTGCAGGGCGAGCCGCCGCTGGCGATCCCGCTGGCCGAGCTGCGCTGGCGCTTCTGCCGTGCCTCCGGCCCCGGCGGCCAGAATGTGAACACCACCGACTCGCAGGTGGAGCTGCGCTTTGCTCCGGCGGCGAGCGTGGCCTTCACGCCGCTGCAGCGGGCGCGGCTGCAGCGGCGGCTGGCGGGCCGCCTGGTGGAAGGCGCCCTGGTGATCCGTGCCAGCGAACATCGCTCCCAGTGGCAGAACCGCCAGGCCGCCCAGCGGCGCCTGGTGGAGCAGCTGCAGGAGGCCCTGCGGCCGCCGCCGCCGCCGCGGCGCCCCACCCGGCCCACGCGCGGGGCGGTGGAGCGGCGTCTCGCCGCCAAACAGCGCCGCAGCGCCCTCAAGGGCCAGCGTCAGGGGCGGTTTCCCACGGCGGATGCCTGATCCCCGGCCCGCGGCGGAGGGCCGGACGCCTCCGCCCGGATCGCCGCCTTCGCCTGGCGCCAGAGATCTTCCAGCTCGGCGAGGCTGCGCCCCTCCAGATCGCCGCCCAGGGCCGCCTCCACCCGGGTGAAGCGATCGAGGAAGCGCCGGTTGGTGCCGGCCAGGCCGGCCTCCGGATCGAGGCCGCACCAGCGGGCCACGTTCACCAGGGTGAACAGCACATCGCCCAGCTCCTCCTGGGCGTGGGCGGCATCGCCGCTGGCGACGGCCTGCCTGAGCTCGCCGAGCTCCTCCTCCACCTTCTGCCACACACCCGCCAGGGTGTCCCACTCGAAGCCGGCCGCGGCGGCCTTGCGCGAGATCGTCATGGCGCCGGCCAGGGCCGGCTGGCCCCGCACCCGGCGGGCGAGCCGCGCGCTGAGCGGGCTGCTGGTGGGGGCGGCTCCGTCAGCCTCCGATCCGGCGGCGCGCTCCAGCTCCTCGCGGGCCTTGATCGCCTCCCAGCTTGCCTTCACCGCCGCGCTGTCGGCCGCCGCGGCCCCGGCGAACACGTGGGGATGGCGGCCGATCAGCTTGCTGCTGATGGCGCGGGCGATCCGGGCCAGGTTGAAGCGGCCTTCCTCCGCGGCGATGCGGGCGTGCAGCACCACCTGCAGGAGCAGATCGCCCAGCTCCTCCGCCAGATGATCGTCATCGCCGTGGCGGATGGCGTCGGCCACCTCGTGGGCCTCCTCGAGCACATAGGGCGCCAGGGAGGCGTGGGTCTGCTCCAGATCCCAGGGGCAGCCGCCCTCGGGATCGCGCAGCCGATCCACCACGGCGATCAGCTCGGCGAGGGCCTCCAGGGCCTCGGGCCGAGCGCCCGTGGCTGGGTGTCCGGCAGGGGGCGAGGGGACAGGCTCCACGCTGGGCTCACGGCGCGCTCCCACCCTGTCATCTGCTCCGTCGCTGCCGTCGCCGTCGCCGCAGCAGCCGCGGCAGCCGCGGCATCGGGTCGCCGTCCTGGATCAGGTGCAGCCAGCCGCTGGCCTCCACCCCCGCCACGGCGGCGACCAGCAGGGGCTGGTGGCGTTGCCAGATCCGCAGGGCCTGGGACCAGAGAAGCGTGGGTTCGGGGCCCCCAAGGGGATGGAGCAGCGCCGCCAGGCCCAGCAGGGCGAAGCTCAGATAGGCCAGGCGCCCGGCGGTGCCGAGCACGGGGCAGTGGGAGAGCAGCGAGCGGTGCCGCAGCAGGCGCCGGTAGGGCCACCACAGCCCGGCCAGCGGCCCCCAGCGCGCCGTGGGCCGGGAGTGGGTATCCAGATCGGGGGAGAGCCACAGGCCGCCCACCAGAAAGCCGAGGGCGGCGGCCGCCACCCCAGTCCACCCCAGCCAGGGCCACACCAGCAGCGCCGCCGGCAGGGCCAGCAGCGCGGTACCCCGGTCGTGATGAAGGCCACTCGCCAAGGGATGCCCCGCCGCTTCGCTCGCCTGCAGAATGGCGCAGCCGCCCGGTTAGCTCAGCGGTAGAGCGCCTGCCTTACAAGCAGGATGTCGCTGGTTCGAACCCGGCACCGGGCATCGGCGGTGGGGGCCTTGAACATCATCGAAAAGGCGCTTCCGCACTGGCTTCTCCAATCCAGTGCGCGATCGCGGGTTCGCGCGCGCGCCAGGGTTTCAGGGCAACCTTCACGCAGACCTTCTCACAGGGCTGCAGCCCTTGCCTGGGAGACGGTTGTCCTGGGCTGCCTCATGAGGCTGTCCCGGTGCTGCCGCCTGGAGGTCATCAGGATCTGGCAGCTGCAGGGCTGGAATCAGGGGCTGATGGCCATCACGCCGCGCCTCACGCACATGGGCCTTCATCAGCGGGCGTGTGCGCTCCAGCTGCGCTGTGGAGAGACCAGGCCGGTTCCGCAGCACGGCCGCCATCCACTCCTCCTGACTCTGGTCGCTGCAAAGAGCCCGGTAGAGATCCGTGAGCGCCAGGCGCATCAGCAGATCGCGGCGTGGAGCAGGATAGAGAACGCAGGCATCGTAGACGACGGAGAAGCGATCCCTGCCAGGCCCCAGACAGGTCATGCGTGAACCACAGACACCCGACCGGCAGTCCTTGGTGTGAGGAGGTGACCGCCGCAACCGGTGCTAAGGCGCCCCCCACGGGGCGCCTTCCTGTTGGCGAGACAATCACCGGTCAGCCGCTGCTGATCTCTGACTCCCGCCCCATCCCCCCTGCAGATCCGCCCCTATGAATCGGCCGACTGGCCAAAGGTATGGGTGCTGCTGGAGCCGGTCTTTCGCGCCGGCGATACCTTCCCTCACGACCCGGCCATCACGGAGGCCGAGGCCCACCAGGCCTGGGTGGAGCAGAACCGGGCGGTGATGGTGGCCGTGGATGCGGCCGGGGCCGTGGTGGGCACGTATGTATAAGGCTGCTAAGGCAGCCTTATACACAGGCAGAGAATCAGGCTCGGCAGACAAGTTGTGCTCAGGGGTATGGCACTTGCTTTTCATCGGGCTTCTCCTCGCCAAGCCTGACCGCCACTACCCTTGATGAGATGACGGGGATGGATGTGTACAGGAGAGGACCATAGCGACCGGTGGTGGCATCGGTGTGATGAACGGGGGGTCCGCTATTCAGCAGACACCTTGCCGCGGAACACGATGTAGTTGTAGATGTTGTAGAAGAGCATGATCGGGATCAGCACGCCGATGAAGGTGAGCATGAATACCTGCGACGTCACCGATGCCGAAGCTTGAAAGATCGTGACTGATGGAGGAATCACCGCCGGGAACACCATCACGCCTAGCCCCGCGAAGCTGAGGATGAACAGCAGCACGGAATAAACGAACGGCCACACTTCCTGCTGCAGCGCCAGGCTGCGGAACAGCTGCACGATCAGGGCGACTCCGAGCAGCGGCAACACCACGAAGAAGGGCAGGAAGGCGGGGTCGAACAGGCGCTGCCGCAGGGTTTCCGAGGCGAAGGGGGCCGTGAACGTGATCGCCAGCGCCCCCACCAGCGTGCTGGCGGCTGCGATGCGGGCGGTTCGCACGTGCAGCCGCTGCAGCTCGCCGCTGGTCTTGAGGATCAGGTAGGTGGAGCCGATCAGCACATAGCCCTGGATGAGCGTGAGGGCCACCAGCAGGCTGCTGGGGTTCACCCAGATCCAGGCGGAACCGGTGAAGTGGCCAGCGGCGTCGGTGGGGATGCCGGCGAGCACCGTGCCCAGGCAGACCCCCTGGGAGGCGGCCGCCAGCACGCTGCCGATGCCGAACATCAGGTTCCAGGGGCGCTTGTTGATGGCGTTCTCGCGGAACTCGAAGGCCACCGCCCGCAGGATCAGGCCGAGGATCATCAGATAAATGGGCCCGTAGAGCGCCTTGAGGATGGTGCCGTAGGCCAGCGGGAAAGCCCCGAACAGAGCACCGCCCATCAGCACCAGCCAGGTTTCGTTGGCATCCCAGACGTTGCCGAGGCTGGTCATCAGGATCGTGCGCTGATCTTCCCCCGGCGAGGTGAGCGAGAGGATGCCCACCCCCAGATCGAAGCCGTCGAGAATCACATAGAGCAGTAGGAACAGGGCCAGGATCACGAACCAGACCGTGGGCATGAACAGCTCGAGGAAGTCCATGCTCAGGCCCCCGGAGCGGGGAGGGTGGCCGCGGCGGGAGCAGCGCCTGAACCTCTGCCGCCCGGCGGCTCGAGCGTGAGATTCGGCCCCTTGGCGATGATCCGCGCACCGAAATAGAGCGCGAACACCAGCAGCACGCTGTAGAGCACCGCGAAGGTGCTGAGGCTGGTGCTCACCTCGCCCACCGGCAGCACCGAGGCAGCATCGGCTGTGCGCAGCTGGCCATACACCGTCCAGGGCTGGCGCCCGACGCAACGCACTACCCAGCCCGCTTCAATCGCCAGGTAGCCGGCCGGGGCGGAGAGGATCCAGGCCCAGCTGAACCAGGGCCAGCGGACAAAACTCTCGGCGCTCAAACCACCACGCCACCAGAGCAGCAGGCTGAGGACCGAGAGCGCCGCCGCCGCCACGCCGATGGCGATCATCACCCTGAAGGCGTAGAAGAGCAGCCCAACCATGTGGGGACGCTGGTCGGCGGGCCAGCTGTTGAGCCCCCGCACAGGCTTGCTGAGTTGCGGTCGCGTCTCCAGGATCCAGCTGAGGGCCCCTGGCACACTCAGCTTCCAGCGGTTGCTGCCGGTGGCTTCATCCGGAACGGCCACCAAGGTCCAGGCCGGCGATGTTCCAGCCGGCTCATCCTCCCAGATGGCCTCGATCGCCGCAAGTTTCGTGGGCTGGCGCTCAGCCACCTGCACACCGCTTTCATGACCGGCCAGGATCTGGAGCGGCGCTACCGCGAGCAGAATCACCAACGCCAGCTTGAAGGAGAACTGGAAAAACTCCGGGGCCTTCTGCCGCATCAGCGACCAAGCACTGATGGCGGCCACCACGAGCATGGAGGTTTCCACCGTGGCAAGCGACATGTGGATGACACTCTTCACCATGAATGGATTGTTGATGGCGGAGAAATAGTTCTGAACGTGAAAATGGCCGTCACTGAAGGTGCCGCCGGCGGGAGTCTGCAGCCAGGAGTTGGCGCTGAGGATCCAGAACACCGAGAGGTTGGCGCCGAAGGCCACCATCACGGTGGAGAGGAAGTGGATCACCGGCGGCACCTTCTGCCAGCCGAACAACATGATCCCGAGGAAGCCGGCCTCGAGCATGAAGGCCATCGCACCCTCGAAACCGAGCACCGAGCCGAAGAAATCGCCAGCGAACTCCGATAGCGGTGCCCAGTTGGTGCCGAACTGGAACTCCATCGGCAGCCCTGAGGCCACACCGATGCCGAAATTGAGCACGTAGAGCTTCGCCCAGAAACGGGCCTGGCGGTAGTAGAGGGGATTGCTGGTGCGCAGCCAGATGGCTTCGAGCACCACCAGAAAGATGGCCAGGCCGGTGGAGAGCACGGGCCAGAGCATGTGGAAAATCGCTGTCAGGGCGAACTGCAGCCGTGACAGGGTCACGACATCGAAGGTGGCAAGCATCGGTGGTGGGAAAGACAGAGGTTTCCGAAGGCGAACGGACGCGATGCCGGACCAGTCCGGGGAGCCGCAGAGCCCGGGATGGAGGCAGGGAAAGGGGCGAAGGGAAAACTGCACCAGCATGCCGCTATGATCGTAGGGTAAAAAGAACTCAGGTTCAGCTTCCAGAGCAGCTGGCCTTGGGAGCCGGGCGCGAACAGCTCAGCTGCTCATGCAACATCCCAGGCACCCTTGCTTGAAGGCCTCGAGCTGGCCTGTCCGGAAGCGGCGGCTGTCGGACCGTCCCTCCGCCGGGCCAGTGAGGAGACTCGCCGGGGCCGGTTGATTCCCCTCAGGGCTGTGTTCGACACTCCAGCTCACCCCGTGCCGGGCAGCCCCACCGTGGTGCGGGTGCCGCCGGAATGGCCTACCGGGATGTTGAACGATGCCCGACGTCCGCCCAGGGAAATCGAGCTCAGGCCGCTCTTGCCAAAGTTGAAGCAAAGGGGGCCCACTCGGCACTGCGGCGGAAACGGAAGTCCATGGCGATCACCGATCAGCCTTGAAGCCACCGCAGCCTAGAAGCCACCGCAGTCTTGCCAGCTGTCCAGCAGGCGAGCCAGCTCATTCTTCATGGCAACGAGCTCTGAAACGCGCAGGTTTATTGATTCCATCCTGCCCGCAATGCTGTCTTTCAGGAGAGAGCAGTTGCAGACACCGGCTCGCCGGACCTCCAGAATCTTCGCCAACTCGGGAATCGATACATCCATCGCTCGCAGGGCTCGAATGATCGTCAACTCAGCGAGATTCTCCTGATCGAACAACCTGTATCCAGCTGCGGAGAGAGTCCTGGGCTGGAGCAGTCCCTCGTCGCAGTATTAGCGAATCGTCTTCACCGGGAGGCCTGTACGCCTGGCCACTTCGCCGATGCGCAGGCTGGGAGCAGGCGACGATGACAGCGATCCCTGGCGAGCCACGGCGGAAACCCTCCATTTGATGGAGCCTTGCAAGCTTAGGAGTTTGCTGAAAAACCCAGCCTGCGCGAACATGGGCCAACTGCCCAGCCCAGATGCGAGGTCACCGGGAGCGCAGCGGCTCCCTGTTCTCCTACGTGTCGATTGAGGAGCGGATTCCGGCCAGCCACCCGCTGCGGCGGATCCGGAAGCTGGCCGATCAGGCGCTTGATCGGCTCAATCCCACCTTCTGTGAGCTCTACGCCGCGGAAAGTCGGCCATCGGTGCCGCCGCAGCAGCTGCCTTTGGCCTCGTTGCTGCAGGCGTTCTACGGGATCCGCTCCGAGCGGCTGTTGCTGGAGCAGCTGCACGACAACGTGCTGTTTCGCTGGTTTGTGGGGCTGAGCCCGGATGATCCGATCTGGCATCCCACCCCATTCAGCAAAACCGCGAGCGGCTCCTCGATGACGACGTCATGGGGCGCTTGCTGGAGAAGCTGATCAAGGCACCGGAGGTCATGTCACTGCTGAGAGAGAAACACTTCTCGGTGGATGGCACCCTGCTGCAGGCCTGGGTCTCCCATGCCTCACGCGAGCGGATCGACGGACAGGAGCTGCCGCGGCCCTGTGCTCATGGACAACCGCCATCCCCTGATCGTGGACTGCACGGTGACGCAAGCCACGGGCACCGGGGAGCGGGATGCCGCCAACGCAATGGCGGCTGACATCCCCGCTGCCCACCGTGCGTCGCTCAGAGCACCAGCCGCACGGCACCGACTAGGTGCGTGCGGTGTTCGGCCTGCAGGTGATCGCCTGCAACCTGATCCGGCTGGGCAACCTGCTCAGAGCGGCGCTGGCGGCGGCCTGAGCAGTGGGGTGCCCGGAGAGGCGTGGCCAGACGGCAGCGATCAGGGAGCCCAGCGGGAGCCAGCACACCCATACGGGAGCTCTGAACCGTTGAACCTCTGACAATCAGCCCGATTGGAGCTCCACCGGCTCTGAGGAGGGAACAATGCGGCTTCTCCTGCGGTTGTTCTGCCAACTCCTGAGGATGCGCATTCCGCCAGCTCCCCCGCGACCTGCCGCCGTGGGAACCACCGGCCGGGCAGAACGCCGAGGAGCGTCGTCAACGGGTTCCTTCCCCCCAGGATCCGCATCAGGCCATGGGTGGCTTCGTCGCCGAGCGCCCGCGTAAGGATCAGCCCCGGCCGCTGGGCGGCGCTCAAGACAGCCGAGATCCATTGGCGGTTTCTGACAAACCTGGGCAGGATGTGGCAAGCGCTACCCAATCCATGGCGTTTTCCCTGACATTGGCTGCCGTGTCGCCGGCCCCGGCCCCGGCCCCGGCTCTGGTACTGCCCCGAGGCGCTGTGGCGCTGCGGGCCCGCCCTGCCGCCCTGCTGGGGGCTCTGCAGTGGCTTGGCGCCTGGGTGCTGGCGCAACCGCCGAGGCCGCAACTGCAGGGTCAGTGCTGCGATCGGCAGCGCCCCCGGTTCCTGGCCCGCGCCCTGCAGGCCCAGCTCCGGCAGGAGCGGCTGCTGGATGGCTTCCTGGTGGACTGGCACTGGGACAGCACCACCGGCCAGGTGCATGGGCTGCTGTGGCGCCGGCAGCGGCTGGAGCGGTTTCACTGGCTGCCGGGTTTGCCCCATCTGGTGCGTCACCGTGTGCTCGAGCTCAGCAAGGCAGCCTGGCCGCTGCGGCTGGCCGGGGATCTGCCGCGGTTCGCGCCTGGTTGAGGGGCCTGGAGAAGGGCCGGATGTCCCGCGTCGACCCCGTTGGCCGGAGACCGAGCGGCGCCTCCGTCCTGGTGGGTGTTGCGTGATTGCGGGCAGCCAAGCCGGCAACGCCCCGTCCCCAGCACCTGCATGGGCCCCTGGGGTCTGGGCGACAGGAGGCCCAGCGGTCTTCGCCGGAGGAGCAGACGCGGTAACTCTCAGCCCCGCTCATCGTGAGGGGGGCGAGCGGCGTCAGGCGATGTGACGCCGGTGGCATTGGGTTCACGGCGCTGTGGCCGGCCCTTGACGCTGGCCGCGCTGGCGCTTGCGGTCCTGTGCTTGTCGATCCGTGGCTGTTGCTTCACCATCCCGCTCCTCCCGATCGTCGCGAGGAGCTTCTGCTGCCAGGGTCCCGCCCGAGGAAAAGCTGGTGGCCTCCCTGATCGCCCTGCTGGAGGCCGGCACCACCCCCTGGCGGCGGGAATGGGACGCCGCCTCAGGGGGTCACCACGTGAATCTGCTCTCCGGCCGGCGTTACCGCGGCGCCAATCCAGCGTTGCTCACCCTGGGCATGCACCTGCGCGGATCGACCCTGCCTTACTGGTGCGGCTTCGCTGAGGCCAAGGCACTGGGGATTGCTCCCCGCCTGGGCAGCAGGGCAGTGCATGGGCTGAGGCCCCAGGTGCATCAGGCGGGTGAAGGCCGGCTGGTGGGGTCGGGCCCGGCGGCGGAGGGTGGTCCCGGCACTCGGGGCGTCGATGGCCAAGCGTCGGCGCAGCCCGGCCGCCGTTGGGTGAGCTACCGGCCGGTGGCACTCTTCAATGCGGCCGATCTGGAAGGCGAGGCCCTGGCGGCGCTGATTCAGAAGCGGCGGCGTGCCGATGGGGCCATCCTGCGGCCCGAGCCGGAGCGGCTGATGGCGGCAGAGGCCGTGCTCAGCAGCTGGCCGGTGACCGTGAGCTTCGGGGGTGATCGGGCCTGTTATCTGCCGGTGCCTGATCGCATTCAGCTGCCGGATCGCACCACCTTTCATTCGGCCGGGGCTTTCTACGCCACCTGGGCCCATGAGGCCATCCACTCCACGGGCCACAGCTCCCGGCTGGCCAGGGATCTCTCCGGCGGCATGGGCGATGGTGGCCGGGCCTATGCCCGCGAGGAGCTGGTGGCCGAGCTGGGTGCCGTACTGCTCGGGGATCGCCTGGAGATCGGCAGCGCCATGGCCAATCATGCCGCCTATCTGGGCCACTGGGTGGGGCTGCTCAACGAGTCGCCGCGGGTGCTTTTCCATGTGCTCAGCGATGCGCGCAAGGCCGCTGATCGGGTCTGCCCCGAGACTGCTGAGGCTGACGCGGATCGAACCTGCTTGACGAAGCCCTCTCCCGCAGAGGCGGCGAAGTGAACTGGAGAGCGACCTGGGCGCTCGGAGTCTGATCCGACGCGGCGCTCCAGCGCTGGCCATGGCGACGATGCAGCGCTTCTGTGAGGCCCGGGGACGCCGCTCCAGCGGCTGTCGTCCCGACGGGATCAGATCGGGTGAGCCTGGCACCCAGCGCGCCCGGCAGTGCCGCGGGTCATCGGGCGAGAGGCGGCGGGGGCCAACGTGGGCCACTGGCGCTGCCGGACGACTGCTCTGGGAGGAGACCAGCGGGCCGACCAGATGGTGGGCCCGGTCCGTGCGCATGGCCTGCAGTCGCCGATGCCGGTTCCAGGTCTGAGGTGCTCGGCACTGGCGGGGGCGTCTGTGGAGACCTGGGCGGTGGGAGTCGGCGCGACAGGCTCCTGGGCCATGGAGCTGTCCCAGAGCCACCACTGGGGTTCGATACAAACGCTCTACGTTCTGCCTTACGGAAAAGCACTGCAGATCGACACAACCTGGGCCTTCCTGGCTCCGGTTGAGACAGAACAAAACGCCGCGACTTGTCTGAGCGCCCGCAGCGCCAGGATTTCTCAAGTGCTGGAGCGGAGAATCGCGAAAGCCGGTGACTGGATTTGAACCTGCGACCTACTGATTACGAATCAGTTGCTCTACCGCTGAGCTACACCGGCCTAATCCCGAAATTAGCATTCAATGAACTGCCCGCAGGCCCGGCCATGGGAGCAAAGCGCTCACCGATCGATCCCGAGCTGCGGGCACGACTGCTGCAGGAGGCCCGCACCCCCTGGCGTGGCCTGCGCCGCGGCCTGTGGCTGGCCCTGGCGGCCTCCGGAGTGGTGGGTCTCGCCACGATGACCCTGCGGGGGGCCGCCGGCGGTGAGGTGGCGTCAACCGATCTGTTGATCCAGCTCGGGGCTGTCGGGCTGTTCGGCGGGCTGCTCTGGTACGACCGCAACCGGCCCGGTGGCACCTGAACCGCCTGCCGGGGGGGCTGCGGTCGCCTTCGGCTCTGGGCCCGGAGCCTCGAGCGCCAGGGGCTCGGGCAGCAGCAGCGGCAACCCCAGCGAGAGCCAGCGGCTGCCGAGCTGGTGGGTGCTGAGGGGCGTGCGCTCTTCCTGCACCTGAGGCGAGCCCAGCAGCAGCGCGGCTGCCTGCACCACCTGCTGCAGCTGCCACACGATCAGCGCCAGCACGGGAACACTGAGCAGCAGGGCCACCAGGCGGTTGGCTGCGGGGAGCAGGGCCAGGGGCCAGGCCAGGGCGGCCGAGCGGTCGATCCACCACAGTCCTGGCAGCAGCAGGGCCGCCGCCAGGGCGCCCGCCAGGCGTGGCACCAGAAGAGGGGCGGCCCCCACACCGCGTTGAGCCCGGCTGCGGCCCCGCAGCGGTGTCTGCAGCAGCAGCAGGGAAAAGGGATCGGCGGGCCGCCGCCAGAGCAGCAGTGCAGGCAGAAGCGCCCCGATCGCCCAGGCCAGCAGCCGCTCCAGGGCCGGCACGGGGCCAGGATCCGCTCCCGCCAGCAACAACAGCAGCAGCAGTAGCTCGAGCGGCAGGGCTGCGGCCCCGAGCAGCTGCAGCCAGATCAGCGGTTCGCGGCGTGCCAAGCTCAGGTGGAGAGCGTGCGGCGCTGGGTGACCAGCTTGTAGGCCTCGATGCGGTCGCCTTCCTGCCAGGCGTTGAAGCGATCGCAGGCCAGGCCGCATTCGAAGCCGGTGGCCACCTCCTTGACGTCGTCCTTGTTGCGGCGCAGGGAGTCGAGGTCGCCCTCGTACACCTTCTCCCTGCCGCGCAGCACCCGGATCCGGCAGTTGCGCTGCAGCTTGCCGCTGGTGACGTAACAGCCCGCCACGGCGTTGCGCCCGATCGTGAACACGGCGCGCACCTCCGCCTCGCCGAGGCCCTCCTGCACCAGCTCCGGCTCCAGCAGTCCCTCCATGGCCAGCTGGATGTCCTCCAGCAGCTTGTAGATCACCTCGTAGTCGCGCACGTCCACACCGGTGGCATCCGCTGCCTTGCGGGCCCCTGGTGCCATCGAGGTGTTGAAGCCCACGATCACGGC
>Ga0315900_10009336_pt1 | contig 12447 bp, 8 predicted proteins | sample LakEriMetagenome_FD_203521 | JGI IMG/M metagenome (GOLD analysis project Ga0315900, IMG submission 203521) | Freshwater fungal communities from buoy surface, Lake Erie, Ohio, United States - Buoy 12 MA114 | ecosystem: Environmental > Aquatic > Freshwater > Lake > Lake biofilm | place: USA: Lake...
CGGAGTTGGTCGAGGGTAGTCAACGCGTTCAGAACATTATGGTGGATCTTCGCGGCAATGATTTTCAAGTTATCGACAATGGGTCCGTAAAACTATCGATTCGAAAACCAGATGGTGTCGTGCTAGAACAAACTGCCGAAGCTTCCTCCGAAGTACCCGGTCGATACATCTCGACTGTGCTAAGCGAGATCGAGGGTGTCTATGCCGTTACGGCTCAATGCAACGCTCCAGATGGTAGCGATCTAGGCACATCGCAGTTGGGCTGGGTGCACGATCCGTTAGCAAAAGAGTTTCAATCTGTCGGGGAGGATCAGGCCTTTCTTCGAGAACTTGCCGAACAAACCGGTGGACGTGTACTGTTAGCGAGCGAGTTAGATTCGTTTGCAAGTAATGTTCCAAGCGGTAGCATTCCAATTCGCGAGAAGAGGGTATATCCGTTATGGCACCAATCGTGGGTGATATTGCTGGCCCTAGCAACATTGTGCACTGAATGGGGATGGAGGCGACGTTATGGAATGTCCTAGCCAAAGTAATGCGAGTTTTAGAGGTCGGTTTGCGGCGAAAGCATTTCCATCTTTTGTCTTTTGTATCTTCGTTTTTTTGGAATCTAACAGTTCTTTACAATCTTCTGAACCATCCGTTCCGAACGTGCTTGTTGTGTTGGGTGCATCAGGAGAAGTCGATTACGGAGATCAGTTTCGCGTGTGGGGAAAGCGATGGAAAGATGCGTTCGGAGATAGCATCACCGAGGTCATTGACGGTACCAGCACGAGTCCGCCCGCTAAGGACGAAAAGAATGACCGACAACGGACGCTCGATTGGATAGCAAAGACGGATGCAAGAGAATCCGACGAGACTCGCACTTATTGGCTAGTGCTTATCGGACACGGAACCAATGATCGAACCGGAGCGAAATTTAATTTGCGTGGTCCAGATCTATCGGATATCGAGATTGCGAATGCGTTGAACGGCACACGACATCGCTGGATCATCGTGAACTGTTCTTCCTCAAGCGGACCGTTTCTGTCTACGCTATCCAGTAGCAATCGTGTTGTCATCACAGCCACGAAGAGCGGAGCGGAACAAAACTTTTCTAGGTTCGGTGGCTATTTTTCGGAGGCTATTCTCGATCCTTCAACCGACTTGGATCACGACTCCGGCATCTCGGTCCTGGAGGCGTTCCTTTCGGCTTCCAATCGAGTCGCACGATTTTATGCTGACGAGAATCGTCTTGCATCCGAACAATCGCTGCTAGACGATAATGCTGACCGAAAAGGAACTCCGGCAGTGTTCTTCCGTGGGCTTCGACCGGTCAAAGCACCGGCAGATGGATTGAAACTCGATGGAAGCTTGGCATCACGTGTCTTGATCCGTTCTCTGGGGGAACGAAAAGATCGAACTGCAGAACAGACCCTCAAAATCGAGCAGCTTCAAGCGGACGTGGAATTACTCCGAACCAAGAAGTCCGAAATGGATATTGACGAGTACTATGCCGCATTGGAAAAGCTATTGCTTCAGCTCGCAGAGCATCTGGTGGATTGAGTTATTGAAAACTTAGCGTGACGGCACGCTTTGGCAACATTACAATGGTGCGTCCGTTTCTTCCACGCCTTATCAATTTCTTGGAATAATTACCTATGAAACTCTGTTCTGCTGTTGGATCTTTGTCCCGAAAGTACTCGCGACTGCTAGCGCCAGCGATGTTGATCGCATGCAGCCCCATGAGCAACGTTCTAGCTGACAATTGGCCTAGCTTTCGAGGTCCCGATCGGTCTGCCGTAGTGAATGATCCAAAGTTGCTGAAAAGTTGGCCGGAAGGCGGCCCGAAGCTTCTGTGGGAGAGCGCGGGGGCAGGTCGCGGCTACGGCAGTTTGGCGATCGTCGATGATCGTATGTACAGCTTGGGTGACGGCATTTCGACCAGGAATGGCGACGCCGACGAATACATGTGCTGCTTTGATCGAGCAACAGGCAAGCAGATTTGGGCAACAAAAACAGGCAAGCCGTGGACGGGCGGCCAACCGAGTTGGCAAAGCTCGCGCGGTACACCGACCGTGGATGGTGACAAGGTCTACGTCGTGACTCCCGATGGTGTCCTTTTTTGCTGCAAAACATCAGACGGCAGTGTTGTTTGGAAAAAAGACTTTAGCAAAGACTTTTCAGGGAAAAAAGCGGATAGCTGGGGATACAGCGAATCTGTCATGATCGACGGTGATAAATTGCTTTGTACTCCCGGTGGAACCGAAAACACCATCGTTGCTCTGAACAAATCGACAGGCGAAAAGTTATGGTCTTGCGCTAGCCCAGAGAATCGAGGCGCGGGACACTCATCCATCGTCATCACGAATGTCGGTGGCACCAAAGTCTATGTTCAGTCCACAGGTAGTGGGCTCTTGGGAGTTGGTGTTAATGGCCAGCTGCTATGGAGTTATCCGATTGACAAGACGACAGCCGTGATCCCAACACCCGTCATCAACAAAGACTACATTTTTTATCCTGTGGGATACAAAAAAGGTGGAGCTTTGGTTCAGCAAGTCGCTTCGGGTGGAACGGTGGCGGTAAAAGAAATCTATGGCCTGAACCCTAAACTCGCTAACAAGCATGGTGGTGTGGTTATGGTCGGCGGGCACGTTTATGGCGATTCCGATGATGCCGGTATCCCTTACTGTGCGGACATGATGACGGGTGAACTGAAGTGGACTAGTCGCGGTTCCGGAAAAGGATCTGCGGTTGTTGTTGCGGCAAATGATCGGCTTTACATTCGATACCAGAACGGTGTGTTGGCGTTGGTCGAAGCGAACCCAGCAGGCTACAAAGAGGTGGGTTCGTTCACCATTCCAGGTAGTGGCGATCGCCCCAGTTGGTCTCACCCCGTTATCTTGGACGGAAAGTTATACATACGCGAACAAGACAAGATTCTATGCTACGACATTCGCAGCTAGTTCCGAATGTCTTGCTCCGAAGAATATAGTATTTTTCCATAGACCAAATATAGCCACATGCAGGACGTCTGCGTGTGGCTCAGGCGGTGTCCAAACCGATGGAACCTGATTTAAGATTGTTGTGTTTCTTGCTAACCGGTTGTTCCCAGTCCGCTTGCTATTGCGTTGACGGTTAACAACAGTTGTGGAATGAGCTGGTCTGCCGCTTGTGTCTGATTCATCCGGTGGTAACTTCGCCACATCTTTAGCAATCCGATTTGCTGTTGATGAAGGACCCGCAAGCCTCGCGAGCGTAGATTCATCATGCGTTGAATGTTCGGACGACGTTCCGCAAGGCTTCCACCGTAAACGGTCTCGATCAAGGATTTGGTCAGTTCGAATTCTCGTTCAATATGCCCCATGAACTTGGTGCGCAGCGCTTCATCCTCAACCATATTGGCATAGGACCGCATGATTTCAAGATCCGCTGCTGTCAAGCTCGTTGCGACATTGCTGATTAAATAGTGTAGCGGTGCCCATTGCGTCATCGAGGGGATCAATGAAGCAAAGGTTGCGGGTTCACGTTCTCGTAACGTATGGAGTGCCGTCCCCACTCCGTACCAACCGGAAAGGAAGAAACGTGCCTGGCCCCAACTAAACACCCATGGAATCGCTCGCAAATCGGCTAGTGTCTGCTGACCGGTTCGACGTGCGGGGCGAGAACCGATCCGGCTTTGTTCGATCGCATCGATCGGAGTTGCTTGCCGAAAGAATGCAACAAAGCCATCCGAATGCAACAGGGAAGTATAACTCTCGCGCGCCCATTCCGACAATTGCATCAACGTCTTTTCGAGTGGATGATCATCCTCATCACGTTGCTCATCCAACAGACTCTCCCGCGTTACTCCCGCAAGAAACAGTTCCAGGTTGTAGATGGCTGTCGGTTGATGTGCGTATTTTTGTGGGATCGTTTCCCCTTGCTCGGTCACTCGCAGATCGCCTCGCAGTGTTCCGTCCGGTAGTGCTTTGATAAAGCGATGCGTAGGACCGGCACCTCGACTGATTGTCCCACCTCTCCCGTGAAAGAATCGAATGCGAACGTCATGTTCGTTCCCAACCAAAGTCAATTTCTTCTGAGCTTGTCTCAAGTTGACCAAGCTGGCCAGGATACCGCCGTCTTTATTGCTATCGCTATATCCGATCATGATCTGCCCGACGGAGTCCTTTTGCCCTTTTCGCTTGCGGATCGCTTCCATGCTGCGTTTCGTTACAGGGTGTTTCAAGAACTGCTCATAGATCTGAGGACTATTTTGGAGGTCGTCCACCGTCTCAAAAAGGGGAACCACAGGCAATGGACAGTGCAATCCGTCAACTGTGTCCTCAAGCAATCCAACTTCGCGAGCCAACAAATAGACAACGAGCAAGTCTGAAACATTCCGGGTCATGCTTACGATCAATGCCCCTAGACCATCGTCACCGAACGTGTCTCGATAGCTTCGAAGAACTCGCAACGACGAAAGCACAGCGTCCGCTTCCGTTCCGAGCGAAATATCGGGGCGAGCAAACGGTCGCTTGGAGGTAAGTTCTGTTTCGAGCAATGCGAGTCGCTCTTGCTCGGTCCACTGTGAGAAATTCGTTTTGGAAAAACCAGCCGCAGTCAACAGTTGCTCAACAGCCCGATCATGAAATGCGCTATTCTGTCTGACATCGAGCACTGCCAAGTGAAATCCAAATGTCTGGACAATCCGCATGAGTGGCTGCACCGCGTAGTCGGCAGGCCGACGCTGACCACTCGCGATCAGACCGCGATACAACACATGGAGATCGTTGAGCAGTTCGGTTGCACTCTGATAAGTCGGTGGAGGTTCAAAAAAGATCTTGTCATTGGTTGGATCCACCCTGGGCAATCGAGCGAGCATCATATTGATGAATTGTCGCCAAGGCTCATTCGGATTGCGTGCCATCGCTTTGATGCCGGCATCTCCCAACATTTCGGAAGCGTTTGCGAGTGACTGCAAGAACTCGGGATTCGGACGTTGCCAGTAAGCGGACAAACTCAACAACCTAGCCAACTGCTGGAGATGACGCTGAATAAGGCCCAGCGCGCTTTTTCTCAACTCCAACAATGTTTGTCGAGTCACATCCGCTGTTACTAGCGGATGCCCATCGCGATCCCCTCCTACCCAGGTGCCAAAGTTAAGCTTCGGAAAAACCAAAGGATCGTCAAAGACACTTGGATCCAAGCCTACTTCGGTCCAAGCTCGACGCAAGCGTTGGTCCAACGGTCGCAACACCGAGGGGAACACATGGGTCAAGTAATCCAAGACGTTCCGACGTTCCGATTGAATGTCTGGCTTATCAAGATAGATTTCACCGGTCCTCCAAAGGATCGCCAACAAAGCACGAACGGCAAAATCATTTTCTTCGTGTGCATAGTCGTTGGAACCGTCGCCATTGGAAATGGAGTGCTGCTGAAGGCGTTCGAACAGACGTCGATGGTGAGCCAGTACGGTCGCACGTTTGGCCTCGGTAGGGTGTGCGGTCAAGACCAGCTCCACACGCATGTTCGTCAGTTCCTTTGCAATCTTTTCGGAACTCCAACCCTGGTCTTTGAGCTGCCTCAAGGAATCGCCCCAAAGTGCAGGCAAGGCATCGATACCCGACTTTTTCTCGACCGTTTTTCGGAAGATGTCGGACGCGTTTTGTTCCGCCATCCCGAGTAGCTGGAACGCAATCGAGTACGCTTGTGTCAAGTGAACTGAATCGCTCATCGAGCCTGCGAGCGTTTCAACACTGTCAGGCGATGGAAGACTCATCGCGATTTGCTCTTCGCCAGATTCCTTCAAAACATCGCGTAGACACTCGAGTATCCACTGCCACTGATGAGTCAATATATCTTCGTTTAGAGCCAGGACGCTTTCTACAACCATTACGATTCAACACCTTACTTATGGATGATGTACTTAGAGATGAAGTATGGAGAGGATTGTTTCAAACGTTCTAATGAGATCGCTTTTCGAACGAGTTCGCAGCCATCAACAATTGATCTCGGGTGTGCGCGGCTGATACCTGCGTTCGAATTCTTGCTTTGCCTTGTGGAACGACCGGATAAGAAAAAGCGATCACGTAAATGCCATCGTCCAGCATGGATTTAGCAACGTGTCCTGCTTTCGCTGCATCTCCAATCATCACCGGTGTAATCGGGTGAGAACCGGGGAGGATATTCATTCCGCGACGCAACATTTCTTCACGGAAGAACTGAGTGTTCGATTCCAATTGATCTCTTAGCGAAGTCGACTTCTCCAAAAGCTCCAACGCACGGATCGCACCAGCGACCACAGGGGGAGCGATCGTGTTGGAGAACAAGTAGGTTCTAGATCGTTGTCGAAGCAACTCGACCAACTCGGATGCCCCCGACGTATAGCCACCACTCGCTCCACCGAGGGCTTTGCCGAGAGTACCGGTCAGAATGTCGATTCGATCCATGACCCCGCAAAGCTCGTGTGTGCCACGACCTTGAGGTCCCACAAATCCCACCGCGTGAGAATCATCGACCATGACCATCGCATCGTATTGGTCGGCTAGCTCGCAGATGGAGGCTAAATCGGCGATAGTTCCGTCCATCGAGAACACGCCGTCGGTGGCGATCAATCGAAAGCGTGCTGACTTCGCTTCTTCCAGCTTGGCTCGCAGATCGGACATGTCATTGTTCTTGTATCGAAACCGTTGCGCTTTGCACAACCGCACACCATCGATAATACTGGCGTGATTCAGTTCGTCGGAAATGATTGCGTCTTCCGCTGTGAGTATCGTTTCAAAAAGCCCACCATTTGCATCCCAACAGGAGTTGTAAAGAATGGTGTCTTGCATACCCAGAAACTTGCTCAATCGGTCTTCCAACTCCTTATGGATCGACTGAGTGCCGCAGATGAATCTCACCGACGCCATACCGTATCCCCAATGCTCGAGCGCATCGGATGCGGCCTGTTGCACACTCGGATGTTGCGCCAGGCCGAGGTAATTGTTGGCGCACATGTTGAGCAATTCGCGGCCGTCGGCCAGTTTGACCATGGCTCCCTGAGCCGAACCAATCACCCGTTCCACCTTGAAAGTTCCAGCCTCGCGCATCAATCGGTTCGCTTGGGCAACGTGGTCAAGGAATTGTGCTTTCATACTGGATCTGTTTTCTAGGAGCCTGAACTTAGGAAAGAAAGTATCTTACTGGACAAGGCTCAGGATCGGTACATGCAAATTCTCTTTGCCGTTCCGTTCGAAACATAAGGGAGTTACGGTTACCAAACCAGAGTCCGAAGCAAATCCGAACCTTCCAGACGTTCGAGTGTCCCTAACATCATGAAGCACCGCTCTCACAGGAAAAAACAACAAAACGCAACGCCCTTCGACGACAACTGGAGCCGGTTCGGCCACGGCGATCGAAAGTCGATGCAGCTTTGCGCCCAAGTCCGCCGGGCTCTGGAATACGGCGTCGACGAAGTACTCGAAGGCTCAGTTCTCGTTTCGATAAGCGACGTGGTTCCCGCTCCCAATACATCCCACTTGATGGTGATTGTTCAGCCGCTAGGGGAGCTCTCGTTTGAAGACTCGCTCGAATTACAAGCCAGACTTTCGAGCAACAGCAGCCGCCTTAGAACCTTCGTTTCGGAATCCATTCACCGCCGTAAAACACCCACACTCTCATTCAGTGTCTTGCCCAGCCTATCTTGAGTCTTCAGCGATCGCAGAAATAGCTACTTTTCCTTGGAAGGCGCCGCCGAACGAGGGCCTCTTTCTCAGAAGCGGTGAATTTTCTACGTGACTTGGTCATTGGAATCATCCTGGAAACGGATTAAGTTAACCCATCCCGCAGAAATTCCACTTCCTACTGGTGCAAACCGACGGAACAGCATTGTTTATGAAATACGTTTATGCCGCTCTTTCCGTCTTAGGATTTTCTATGCCGGTTGTTTGTTTTACAAACCACTTCGTTTACCGAGGCGATTCTGCATGGGCTGAACTCTTTGCTGCTCCCTTTGCGACTTGGGTTATCGCCGGTTTTAGTTGGGATTTGATTCTGACAGCGACAGCTTGCACGATATGGATGGCCGCTGAATCCAAAAGACTCCAAATGAAGGGATTCGTTTGGCACTTTGTTGCTATTTTTTTGGTGGGCATCTGCTTCGCCCTGCCAACGTTTCTCTTTCGGCGCGAGTACTATTTGGAACGGAAGCGCCCCAAGCTGGACGCTGCGTAGTGCGAGCGAACCCGGTGGCTACGATTTCAGGAAACACTGGAACCTTGTTCAAAGCTCTGACGTTCGAAGGCCAGTACTAAGCGAATCAGTTCATAGCTTACTTGACGTTGAAGATGCTCGAAGATCGGGCTCAGCTTTTCTCTGCCAACCACATTAGCCGCGGCGATGATCTGTTTCTGAATGTCGATTGGCACCCACGCATCGATACTGGCCAACGACTCTGTTTCCATCCATTCCAATAAATGCCCAACAACAGTACTAACCGTCACGCCGGCCTTCGCAGCGACTTCGTCGAAAGGACGAAACTGCCTGAGCAATGGCAACGTAATCGTCTTGGTTCCGGTTAGTCGCATCGAAGGTGCGGACTGGCTCACGGTATCACTTTTCCAAGTCACATTCTGCGCCACACCCATCCTCGTACAATAAGAATGAATGGCCTCCAAGAACTCTGCGCCGTACGAATCCAGCTTGGCTTTTCCGATTCCGTTGATAGCGAGCATACGTTCTTTGTCGGAAGGACGGCTAGCACTCATCTCCAATAACACATTGTCCGTGAATACGATATAGGGCGGCAGATTAGCAACCTGAGCAATCGAACGTCGCAAGGCTCGAAGCTCTTCGAACAACTGCATGTCGGCATGGACAGCAGCATCGACTTGGATCGATTGTTTCTTTTGCCTGACTTTCGAGACCGTACGAATCAGCCGAGGTGTAGCGTCTCCGTGCAAAACACCGCGTGCGTTCGGTCCCAATTTCACGATAGGGTATTCGCCTGCATCAATGACCAAAAGATCCTGTCCGACAAGCTGGTAAATCCAATCTTTCAATTGATTCTTGGGAATCTCTTTGAGAATCCCATACGTACTGAGTTGGTCATGCTTTCGCTGTAGTATTTCTTGAGCTTTCGATCCGGCGAGCACCTCCACCAGATAGTTGACGCCGAATCGTTCCCCAATGCGAAAGACACAGGACAAGATTTTTTGCGCTAGGACTTTCGCTTCAGGCACTTCGTCCGTGTCACCGAGACAAACATCGCAGGCTCCACAATTGTCTTTGTCGTAAGCTTGGCCAAAATACTCGACCAATGCGCGATGGCGACAGACAGGAGTTCGGCAATACGTTGCCATCTCTTCCAGTTGTTTTTTGGCTGCGTGGAGAATCTCCGGAGATGCACCTGCCTCCACGAGGCTGGATTCAGTGATCTTGCGAAGCGTAATCCAATCGGCAGCAGTAAAAAAGAGAACACACTCCGACGGCAATCCATCGCGTCCTGCACGCCCGGTCTCTTGTTGATAGTGTTCAATCGATTTAGGCATCGATGCATGGGCTACGAAACGAACGTTCGGTCGGTCGATTCCCATCCCGAACGCGACCGTCGCAACCACGATGTCCACATGTTCGTTTACGAATGCATCCTGCGCATTCTTTCGATCTTCGTTCGACATGCCGGCGTGGTATCCGACCACGGAGTATCCCTGCTTGGACAGATAGGCGGTTATCGACTCGACATCTGCTCGGCGAAGGCAATACACGATTCCACCTGAACCTCGATGCCGTTCGCAAACCTCCCTCAGTTGGGTTTGAATGTCCGTTTGTGGAAGTATTCGATAGGTCAAGTTGGGGCGATCAAAGGAGCTAACGAGAACACGCGGCCTATGTAGCTGCAACTGCTCCACAATATCGCGGCGAACCTTATCAGTGGCCGTAGCGGTAAAGGCATGAATCGCAGCGTTTGGAAAGGAGTTGCGGAGCGTTCCCAACTGCCGATACTCTGGACGAAAATCATGCCCCCATTGTGAAACGCAGTGCGCTTCGTCAATAGCGATGGTGTGAATATCGACTCCTTCGAGGAATCGCAGGAACTCCAGTGATACTAATCGTTCAGGCGAAACGAACAACAATCTTGCATCGCCCGATTTTATCAATCGGGCTGCTTCCCGCTTTTCATCTGCGTTGAGCGTACTGTCGACTCGAACAGCACACACTCCAACCCCTTTAAGCGAGTCAACTTGATCCTTCATCAATGCCAACAAAGGCGAAACCACAACAGTCAGCCCACTTCGAAAGACCGCGGGTGCTTGGTAGCAAAGAGACTTTCCCCCACCGGTCGGCATGACCACGACAGTGTCACGGTGAAGAAGGATAGATTCAATGGCTGCTTGCTGCGACGGCCGCAGTTGCTTGAACCCCCATACTCTGTGGAGCATTTCGAAAAATGCTGGATCCAAGGATTGCGATTCGGAGTATTGAGATACAGTGGGCATAGATTACATCTCAAGGATTTGGGTGTCGCGCAGCGACACAGAATCGCAGCTTCGAGTGCGAAAAGAAACCATTTCACCATGGTAACGCGCATCTCGCGGGAGTCACGCGTTACCGAAATCGAACGAAAAACATCTAGCGTTGAACGCGGGCGGATCCACCCTTGGCCATGGCCTCGACTTCTGGCAGTTTGGCCATCGTTGTGTCGCCTGGGAAGGTTGTCAGCAGCGCACCATGAGCCCAACCCAGTCGCAACGCTTGCTCCGGCTCTTTACCAGCCAACGCGCCGTAGATCAACCCAGCAGCAAAGCCATCCCCGCCACCGATGCGATCTACGACATCAAGGCTGCACGTCGGACTGACATAGCGCTTGCCATCGTACCAAAGAACAGCAGCCCATTCATGTCGATTCGTCGAATGAACTTCGCGTAGAGTCGTTGCCACCATCTTCACGTTTGGAAACTTCTCGACTGCACGTTCAATCATTTTGAAGAACGAATCAGGATCGAGCGACGAGGAAGATTCGACATCTTGGCCTTCGATGCCGAGCCCCTTTTGCAAGTCCTCTTCATTACCAACCAGCATGTCGACGTTGCGCACAATCTTGCCGATTTGTTCCTGCGCTTTGGCCGTTCCGCCGATCGGAGACCACAGCTTGGCGCGATAATTCAAATCAAACGAAGTAACTGCCCCGGCAGCCTTCGCTGCTTGCATCCCTTCGATGATCAGTTCGGAAGTTGTCGAGGAGAGAGCTGCAAAGATCCCTCCAGAATGGAACCATCGCACGCCCGAGGCGAATATCGACTTCCAGTCAAAGTCGCCTGGCTTCAATAAACCACCTGCCTCGTTTGCTCGATTGTAAAACACGACAGGAGGACGAACGCCCAAACCACGATCGCTGTATACCGTAGCGATATTTGGACCGCGCACACCATCGTGCTCATAGTGTTTGTAAAACGTTTTCACTCCCATCTCGCGCACTCGAGCTTGGACCAATTCACCGATGCCATAGTTCACCATCGCAGTGGCGACACCCGTCTTCAAGCCGAAGCAATCCGAAAGATTGGCTGCGACGTTGTACTCCCCACCGGAAACATGGATATCGAACGACTTCGCCTTGCGAAAGGGAATGATCCCGGGATCCAAACGATGCACCAACGCGCCGAGCGAAAGAAAGTCAAGTTCGCAATTATCTTTGCGAATAGTTAGTTGAGCCATTGTGTCTCCTGAGCCATTACGTCTCCGTAAAGGCAAATCGTGTCATCGAAATAGTAGATGGTTGTGAGCTAGTGGTCGCACCCGACAGGTGAGAGGAATTAGCCAAGCCGCTAGATTGTTGTCGAAGAAAATCCACCGTCAACGACCAAGTTGTGACCATTTACGAAGGACGATGCTCCGGAAGCGGCCAAAAACAGAACGGCACCCGATAGTTCATGGGCGTAACCAAACCTGCCAGCGGGAGTATGGTTGATGATCTGCTGTCCGCGTGGGGATAAGCTTCCATCCTGGTTATAGAGGAGACCTTGGTTTTGTTCCGCTGGGAAAAAACCAGGGCTAATGCAGTTGACGCGAATTCCTCGCCCCGCCCACTCTCGTGCCATAAACTTGGTGAAGTTGATGACAGCTGCCTTGGCCGCTGAATAAGCCACAACGCGTGAGAGTGGAACGATGCCCGACATAGAAGCAATATTGATAATGCTTCCGGCATTGCGAAGTAGCATCGTTTCCCCGAAGACTTGGCATGGCAGCACAGTCCCGCCGATGAGATTCAATTCAAAGACGCTGTTCCATGCATCGAGGGACAGTTGGCAAAAGTCGTCTCCGGGTTGAAGGGTCGCTTTCGCTTGGTTTCCACCGGCGGCGTTGACGAGGATATCAACTGGTCCCAGGGTCCGCTCGATCATGTCGCGGGCTTTGGATAATGAGTCTCTATCGAGGGCATCGGCCGTGTGGAATACGGCTTCACCTCCTTCGCGACGAATTTCTTCGGCCCGATGCATGCCTCGTTCTGCA
>Ga0315900_10009337_pt1 | contig 12447 bp, 9 predicted proteins | sample LakEriMetagenome_FD_203521 | JGI IMG/M metagenome (GOLD analysis project Ga0315900, IMG submission 203521) | Freshwater fungal communities from buoy surface, Lake Erie, Ohio, United States - Buoy 12 MA114 | ecosystem: Environmental > Aquatic > Freshwater > Lake > Lake biofilm | place: USA: Lake...
CCATCGAAAACTCCACACTGAACCGATAGCCTTGTGCGGCGGATTGTCGGTTCTTTTCAGCATGCTTATCAGCGTCATCTTGGCGTTGGTCGTTTTCCCAGAATTAACCAATCACTTGTACAAGGATTCGTACCAAGCCATCTCGTTGGGTATCGGTTCGATCGCGATCGTCGGCTTAGGGTTGCTCGACGACCGTTTTGGACTTCGCGGACGACAAAAGCTCGCCGGGCAGATCCTGATTTGTCTGTCGATCATCGCATTTGGGTTTTCGATCACCAGCGTTCAGATCTTCGGCTACTCGATCGAGTTGGGCTTAATCGCTTGGCCAGCAACGTTGGTTTGGCTGCTGCTCTGCATCAACTCCATCAACTTGATCGACGGAGCCGATGGACTTTGCTCCTCGGTTGGATGGATCGCGTTCGCGGCAGTTTCCGCTATTAGTGCCTACACGGGGAACACCGTAGAAGCGATCATCGCAGGTGCAATGGCGGGTGCTTTACTCGGGTTCCTGTTCTTCAATTTGCCCCCCGCGAAAGTGTTTTTGGGTGACTCTGGCAGCATGCTTATCGGGCTGATCCTCGGCGTCCTAACCATGCGATCATGGTTCACCAATAATTCATCGATGTCGTTGACGACCCCGTTGGTTCTGATGTCGATCCCCTTATTCGATTCGTCGATGGCTATTCTTCGCCGAAAACTTACGGGTCGAAGCGTTTTCACCGTCGACCGTGGGCACTTGCACCACAACCTGATGCGACACGGAATACGCAATAGAGCTCTTGTGGGTGTCATTACGCTGCTCTCGATGATCACCGCGGGCGGTGCCGTCGCTGGAGTCCTCCTCCGGTCGGACTTGATCTCGCTGGCGACGACGATTTTCGCGATTGGAACGCTGGTCGTTTCGCGACTCTTCGGTTTCGCAGAACTGGAACTGCTCGGTAAAAAGATCTGGACCTTTTTGTCGAGTTTGGTAACGCATCGAGGCACCGCGGACCAATCAGCGATGCAACAAGTCGTCAAGCTCCAAGGAAATCGCAACTGGGAGACGGTATGGCAGACTTTGGTCGAGTTTTGCGAAAAACACAATCTGGCCCGAGTGAGCCTGGACCTGAATATGCCATGGCTCCACGAAGGCTTCCACGCCGATTGGCATCGCAACAAAATGCCTGAATACTCCGAGCGATGGAGCGTGAAACTGCCCTTGATCCACTCCGGCAAAGTCTATGGTCGGTTGGAATTTATCGGACGGCATCGCGATGGCGAAACGTTGGTCGTAATGGGTCGATTGACGGAACTACTTGAAACCATGCAAGTCGACATCGAGAATATGGTCGATGATTTCGCCCTCGAAAAAACGCCAAAAAAGATCGAAGAACCAACGAGCACGCCGCCAGTTGTAGAATCTAATTTTCAGCTACCTCAGAGTAACCCGAACTCGATTCCGGCCCCATCGACTCGCAGCGCACCCGCCTGATTGCCGACCGGCCGAGAATCCACGGCTTGCGACGCTACAGCTTGCAACACCACAACTAACGCCTCCACAGCAGTGCGCACTGAATGCTTGGGTTTCTAAGGTCGAATCGGATTTGAAGCGTGGGCGCCTGCAACGGTTTTCCACTCACGCAATCGCCAACGCGTTACCAACCCATGGATCACATACGGGTCCCGGCGCACGAACTCTTCGACCTCCGATGGGCTATCTGCAAGGAACAGCAGCACTGCTTGATCGACTGGCTCTGCAAGTGCACCACCCAGGAGAAGTTTTCCTCGATCGACAAACTCCCAAGCGAGCGCCAGGTGCTCCGCCCGAAACTGCGAGCGACGCTCTAAGTAGTCCTCGGATACATCATAAAACAGCAAGAAATGCAACTCGCATCCTCCCCGGGAAACCAATAAACAGACCTGCACTCACTCAACGATCAACTTTACGGGGATCGTCGTAGGATTACCATCGACTTGGCAGCGGAGGTGAAAAAACCGCTCCTGTTTCTTGGCAATTGGGGCCGCCGTAATGAATACTTCTCGCGTGGATTGCCCTGCTGGAATCAATAGACCGCTGAGCCCGATGTTATCGACATAGCACCCGTGCGGCAAATTGCGTCCGCTATCATCACCTCCGAACGAAATATCACCTTGCAAATCACCTCGTTGGATGACTAGCTTTGCGGAAACGGTCTGCCCAGGGTGTATCCGTATCTCCGTTAAGGGATTCGAATCGTCAGCGCTATCCTTGGCGATCAGTTTCAGTTTCATCGCAGGCTTATCGCTGATCTTCACCTTGAGCTTGGCCATCTGGTCGGCGACAACACGTCCCCCTCGATGAATTGATTTAGCCCTCAACGTCAATTCGAACTCCTTGGGTAAATCCGCCACGGCCGACAAATCATACGAGAGTTGTCCGATAGCTCGCAGTTGATTGGGTTCGATAGCCATCGACGGCGCCACACGAACCCCTTGCGGCAACTCGTCGAACTCCAATTCAATGGCCTCATCAAGCCCATCGAACCTAGAGACTGAAACGTTGAACTCGGTTCCCACCTCAGGTCGCAATGTGATTTCTGCTTGGTCGATTCGCAATTGAAAACGTGGCTGAGGTGCTTGAATGCTCAGTGTGTACGCATAGTTTTCGCCTCCTGCCCCCCTGGAATCTCGCAATCGAATCAAATATCGTCCGTCCTGGGGGGGCGAAAATCGAATCACCGAATCCTTACCCGCATGGCGTTCGGGATCATCGTCATTCGAGTGGTAAATGGAGAAGACCGGCAGGCCATTTGGAGACGGTGTTTCGCCCGGAGCGATCTCCTCAACAATCCATGCGGGCTCGTTGAGCGCGTGGGTGCTCGCCGACGTTCCAAAAAACGTGAACCGTTGCCCGAACCCCGGATAGACTTTGAATCCTGAATCTGGGCCTCTTGGATAAAGCCATAACTTCACGACCTCGCCCCCCGCGTACAACCACTGGTTCAATTCCATATCCTCCCATCGATGCAATCGAAAATCATCGATGGTGGTGGAGTCTTTGCCTCGGAAGGTGAAATAGGACTCCCGGACCGCCTGGAGTCTCGTACGGAGCAGGGGCTTGCCATTCGCGTCAGCGAGATCGAGAACGCTGTCGAGAGGAGAGCCGCTACGAGCCGCATCGACGGAGATCACCAACTCATCCCCTTGCTTCGCTTCAAAGGCATACCAATCCCCCGCATTCCGTGCAGCAGCATCCTGCGAGGTCAGCTTGCCACGCACACGCACAGGTACCGGCAACAGTTGTGCATCGCTCGGCGTTCGATGCTCACCTTCTAGTTCAGCTACCTCAGGTACATTCGTTACGCCCACCGAGTCCGCTCCGGGCGCAACACTGCTTCGCCCTACTTCTACGTCGTTGGAAGAGAGTTTGCTGGGAACCTCAGCCCAACGAGCCAACTCCGTAGCGCGAGGCAGTTCCAACCGCACGATGTCGCCTTGTAGTGTCGACGCGAGCACCTTGCCACGTCCATCGCCGTTTTCACTCTCGAGCCACACCAAGCCGCTAGCAATATCCGGTAACTTGCCCAAAGATGCGATCGGTCTCCAATCGCTCGTTCGCCAAAGCTTGACCAGCAGGTCCTCGCCAGAGGTAAGCGCCCATCGCTGATCCGACGAGAGGACCAGTTGATTTACTGGAGATTCATGGGCGAAAACCGAGTGCAGCATTGGACTGACGGTCGGTTTTTCCTTTGACAACAATCGCCAAACCCGAACACGACGATCCGCACCCGACGCGATCACCGTGTCGGAAACGTGGGGTACGCCATCCGGTTGGGTGTCGCTACCAACCTGAGAGTCACTAACGCTTGAGGAAAATCGAACGGTGTACTGCTCGGCTTCCCCTTGCCCCAACGTATCCAGACGCTCGCCCGTCGCAACATTCCAGACCTTGATCGTCTCATCCGCACTCGCACTGGCAAGAACACGGCCGCTACCATCAAAATCGAGATCATAAACAGCACCATTGTGACCTTCCAAGGCTCGGATCAATCCCCCGTTCTCCATATCCCAAAGCCGAATCACTCGATCATAGCCACCCGTCGCAAGAATCATGCTGTTGGGACTCAGGACCGCACTGTAGATGATATCCGAGTGCCCCTCCAACTCGCGAATCACCCGTGGAACTCCTTGCGAATCGCGCAAACTGCTCACCTCAATGACCTGTACTCTGCCTCCAACTCCCGGAATACCACTTGATACCACCACCAATCGCCCATCCAAGGTTGGGCGAATCTGAGTCACTTTGCCGATGACCTCTAACCCCAATCGAGATCGCCATTGCCCTTGAAGCGATTCCAGATACCCGTGATGCCCGAGCAAGATCAATGACGAATCTTGGATCGTATTTACTTCTTTGCGAGGTTGATCGATCCCCGGAATTGTCGGTGCTCCCGGAATCGCAGCTCCTCCTGAACGAAGACGGGAGCCACCAACTGCCGACATTGCTGTAATCGGCCACGGCCCCCGATATCCATGTTGAGGCTTGCTGGTGCGCAATCGATCCTTAAGCGGCACCTCATGATCGATGCCGGCTGCACCCATCTCGATCCATCTGCGGATCAATTCGATTTCTTCCGCTGATGGCTGCACCGACTCTTCAGGAGGCATCTTCGGCTCATCCAATCCGGAAATGCGTCTCCAAATCAAAGATTCATCGGGCTTCCCACCAACCAACGCTGTACCAGCATCTCCACCTCGTCGAATGGCAGACAGCGTATTCAAACGCAATCCAGACTCATGCTCGGTTTCATTGTGGCACCCCACGCAGTACTTCACCAGCAAAGGTTTTACATCTCCATATTCAATCGCCCCTTCTTTTGCTGAGATTCGTTGTGGCTCATCGGCCAAACCCATACTCGCGTTCAACACGGAAACGGCGAAAAAAAGAACAACCAAAAACAAACTCACCTTCCGGCATGCAAGCCCTCTATCGAGGGCGAGCACTATTTCGCGAGCAATCGTGGATCGACGCACGAAACTGCAACTTCCGAGACGGAAGCGTTCTCCAAGACCGAAACGATATTGAGGCTCAAGGATGATGTCTGGCATGACGGAAGTTCTTGGCATAACGGAAGTGAAAGATTTCTGGAACATCAAGCCCCCAAATGGAGTTCGTGTTTCCTCCCCTGGAATCTACTCTAATGAAATTGAATCCACTCTACGGAATGGAATCCGATCTATTGACTGGAATCTGATCTATTGACTGGAATCTGATCTATTGAAGAGTAGTTGGTCGATGTGGGTCTAGGCAATTCACCGCTAGAAAACGTTCGATTGTAGCCGATGCTGAGGATCCACGTGTTGAATCGTTTCGAGGTCCCTTGTTCCAGGTCTCTTCGAAGGTATTTTCCAAACGGGTTCGGCAGCGCGAAGGGCCCACCCTACAGCTGCAAAACGTCTACTTTGCCAACGAAAACAAGTTGGCGATAGGTACCGCGAGAAGATGGCGTGGGCAACCGAAAGAAATGGGTTCAATCAACCGCGAAGGAGTGGAAAAGTAGGGACTTAAGCCCGATTGGCCTAGTGCAAAGAACCGGCGAAGAATGCTATCCTAGCAGGTCGCCGATGATGTCGTTGCCCCTATGGGCCGGATTCACGATCGATCCAGCGACCTTCGAAACACAAGCGTTTTCCTTTCCACTTAAACTTTCTGGAGTTTTTCCACATGGCCAGACCCGTTACCTTGTTCACCGGCCAATGGGCCGATCTGCCTATTACCAAGATGGCTCAATTCACCAAAGATGCAGGCTACGATGGCATTGAATTGGCTTGCTGGGGGGATCACTTTGAAGTGGACAAGGCCCACTCGGATCCTGGTTATTGCAAAGCGAAGAGGGAGTTACTGGACAAACTCGGACTCCAGTGCCATGCGATCAGCGCCCACTTGGTCGGTCAAGCGGTCCTCGATCCGATCGATTCCCGCCACAAGGCGATCCTTCCGGGTTACGTTTGGGGCGATGGCAACCCAGCGGGTGTGAATCAGCGCGCGATCGACGAATTGAAAAAGACGGCGCACGCAGCGAAGAATTTCGGGGTCAAGGTGGTTAACGGCTTCACTGGTTCAAGCATCTGGCACTTGAACTACTCCTTCCCACCTGTGCCTCAATCGATGATCGATGATGGGTACAAGCTCTTCGCGGATCGTTTCAATCCGATCCTCGACGAGTTCAAAGCATGCGGTGTAAAATTCGCACTAGAGGTCCATCCGACCGAAATTGCGTTTGACATCTATTCCGCAAAGAAAGCCCTCGAAGCAGTCAATCATCGACCCGAGTTCGGTTTCAATTTTGACCCCAGCCACCTTTTGTGGCAAAGTGTTGATCCGGTCGAGTTCATCCGGGAGTTCCCCGATCGCATCTATCACGTCCACATCAAGGATGCCACGACAAAACTCAACGGCAAGTCCGGGATTTTGTGCAGCCATCTCAATTTCGGCGACCCTCGTCGAGGCTGGGACTTCCGCAGCCCAGGTCGCGGTAGCGTAAACTTTGAAGAAATCATTCGCGCTCTCAACGATATCGGTTACTCCGGCCCGCTTAGCGTGGAATGGGAAGATAGCGGCATGGATCGCGAGTTCGGCGCCCGCGAAGCAGCCAGCTTTGTCAAAGGACTCGATTTCGCACCGAGCAATCGCGCCTTCGATTCGGCATTCGATAAGGAATCAGCGTGAGCCGTCACAACGCAGAATTATTGTTCCAACCCGATTCGGTTGCCCTGAGGTTTCTTCCCGAAGGTCCGTATCCTTGCGGCCCGAATCGGTTTTCGTGGGTGGCGATCCAGCATGGTCCAAACGCCAAGCACGGTTCTATCAACATCTACGATTGGAACACGAAATCGAACACCACCCATGAACTCCCTGGTCGACCAGGCTTTGCCTTTCCAACCGACCGAGGAAATTTCGTGGTCGGTTGCGAACGCGAAGTCGGGATCTATTCCCCGACCGATCGATCGTGGAAGCCCTTCGTACATGGCGTCGATGGACACACGTCGGGTACGATTATCAACGACGGTATTACTTGGGATGGTAACCTGATCTTTGGAACCAAGGATCTCGAGTTCAAAACGAAAAAAGCTGGACTATACCTTTGGCGGAGGTCAGACCGTCGTTTGATCCAACTAAGGTCGGACCAGATTTGCAGCAACGGGAAATGCGTTGTCCCCAGAACAGACGGTGGTATCGACCTGTTCGATATCGATTCGCCGACCCGACAGGTTGTCCTGTATAGGATCGATGTCGAAACAGGTTCGGCGGAACGAAACCGAGTTGTCGTCGATTTGACCAACGATCCTGGTGTTCCCGACGGGATGACAATGACACCCAACGGCAAAAGTTTGATCATTTCCCTCTACAATCCGAACCCGGCTCCCGTCGGTCGGACGATCCAAGTCTCAATTGAAGACGGACGGTTAGAAGAAGAATGGATTTCCGAAGGCAGTCCGCAGGCTACTTGTCCGCAATGGGTTAACAAGGACGGGAAGGCGGTCCTGGTCATCACCACGGCAGTCGAGTTCATGCCGGACGAACGCCGCGGAGCCTCTCCATTTGCGGGTTCGCTGTTTTGTGTTCCGACCGACCAAGCTTGGTCCCACGATTCCTTTGGACGAATGACACCCCTGTTTTTAGAATAGAAAGTTGGGTTTGCACTGGAAGGGAGTCGATCCCGACAGAACCTTTCACCTTTTGCCGTGTTCCAACGTTCATCCTAACCTTTCTCCGGCGGCGTTGATATTTTGACTCACTCGAACAATCCTCTGGAAAATGCTCGAGTCGATCCGGATGTCGCATTGATGCTCCGGGTGAAGGAGGATGATGCCATGGCATTCGAATTGCTCGTGGATCGGTTTCAACGGAAAATCGTTCGGTTCATGAACGGATGGACTCGAAGTGCCGAACAAGCTGAAGATTTAGCCCAAGAAGTATTTCTGCGAGTCTACAAGTCGCGTAAGAACTACATGCCAACGGCGAAATTCTCGACATGGCTCTACCGCATCGCTCATAACGTCGCGTCCAACCATATTCGCGATTCAGCCCTGCGACGCGAATACCAACTCTCAAAAGCTGAAAACAGCTCCACCGCGGGATTGGTATTAGAAAATATCGCAATTGCTCCCAGTGGATTCCAGCCGATCCGTCGACTGGACAACGAAGAACGCTCACAAATCATCCTGCATGCACTCGAAGCTCTCGGCGAACGACAGCGCACCGCGATACTCCTGAGCAAGTTCGAAGGCATGAGCTATCAGGAGATTGGTGACACCATGGGTTTGACGGTCCAAGCCGTCAAATCGCTACTGATGAGGGCTCGGGTAAACCTCAAGAATCTTCTCGAACCTTACCTCGAAGAAGGAACTATTCCTGCAACAAACCCTTCCTCAGAATCAAGTACATCAAATACCACGTCCAGCCCTGACTCCTCGTCCATGAGCGACCCTAGCGTCCCACCTGTGGCCTCGAACCAGGAGGAACCATGAACCCGAACGAATCCGAACTCATCGATGAAGAATTGACGGCATATCTCGACGGAGAACTGCCTGCGAGCAACGCGGCCGACCTGGAACGACGCCTTGTGGATGATCTTCCGCTGCGAAATCGACTCGCGTCGCTCCGAAAAGCATATGATCTCCTCGACGATTTGCCTGAAACACCCCACAACCGAAATTTCACGCAGAGCACGATCGAGATGGTCGTCGCGGACCTGAAGCAATCGGTGGAAATCGCGGTTACTCCCTCCGAAGTGGTACCGTCGAAATCGAATTGGTTTGAGTGGCCGCGAATCCTAGCTCCTATCCTCGCCATGTTGGCACTGGGATCCGCAATTGGAACCATCGCTGCGCTCCTTCAAGTACGCGCGGAACTATCGCAACTCAGCTTGATCTCAAACATGCCTGGCCTGCAAGACACCTCTGAGATCGGGGTCGCTACGGAATTAGCCAAAGAAAAAGAACTGATCGAGTACCTTTCGGATCGCTACATTGATCGGGCGATCCCCACCCTACCAACCTCCGTATGGCAACGACGCAATTGGGTGCGAAGCCTCAATCAAACTCAAATCGCAAAACTCGAGTCCGCGAAGGAGCTGCTCTTGAAATTGCCTGTCGATAATCGGGTAAGGCTCGAAGCAGTCCAATCGCAAATCGATTCACGCCCCGATGCAGACTCCATCAATCAAGCTATTCGCGTGACCGGCACCGTACTCGACTCACTGCCCAGTACAAAACGCCAAGACCTCGACGGGCAAACCGCGGAACAGCGTGCGCGATTTCTCAAGGAACAACTGTATCTCAAGGCGGCCATGTTCTATGCTGCCGACTTAAACGCAGCCGATGCTACCGCTCTAGAAGAATGGGGCAAAAACCAACTACTGCCTGTACTCATCGCGAACATGCCATTCCTCCGCCGCGAAACGGATGTGCGAACTGCGTTGATGTCTCTCTATTCCAACCGCCCCGTCGAAGACGGTTTTCGGTTGGACAACCAAGACGAATTGGTCACCGAATTGACCAATTCATTGAGCTCCTTCCCGAAACGACTTCTCGAGGGAATCGATCGAACCGATCAACTTATCGTGATCTCAGCATGGATGGTCCCTGAAGGAATCAACAACGAACGACTGCTCGAAACCTACGACCGGCTTCGAAGAGACTCCCGAGAAGAAATCGATTTGGTCGATCCCAAAGAGGCGAAGCGTCTACTCAAAGAACGCTCGCGGCGAATAGGCTCAGGGACTCGCGTTCGGCCATGACTCGTTCCGGTCCCCCGATTTGGCTCGAGTTTTCACGCCGGGCCATGGCATGCCAATTCGATGTTCTGCTCCATCCTAATTTGCCCATCGATGGACCAGAGCACGCGATTCAGGCTCTCGAATTGATCGATTTCCTAGAGCAGTTGTTCAGCGTTTATATCCCCACCAGCGATCTCAGCCGACTCAATCTACGCGGCAACGACATCGATGTCGATGTAGCCCTTCCAACTTTGGATTTGCTTCGAATCGCCAAAACTATCCACCAAAAGACCGATGGCGCATTCGATATCACGGCAGCGAGCTTGTCCGACGTTTGGGGCTTCTCCAGCCGCGCCGGAAAGATGCCGGATGAAAACGCAATCCACGAAGCGCTCCAACGGGTCGGCTCTCAATTCCTACTGATCGATGAGGAAAAATCCCAAGTTCAATTTACTCGGCCAATTTCGGTGAACCCTGGAGGAATCGGGAAGGGGTACGCGATCGACCAAGCCGCACAGTTGCTACTCGATCATGGTGTGTCCGAGTTCGCAATCCATGGAGGCAAAAGCAGCGTCAGGGCACACGGTCGGCAACAGCTCGAACAATCTGCCCCTGGCTGGAAAATTGCTGTTCGACATCCAGAACAGTCCGAACGCATTCTCGGTTCGCTGATTCTTAAAAATCTCGCGCTAGGGACCAGCGGCCCCGCAAACCAGTTCTTCTACTTTCGCGGCGTTCGCTACGGGCACATCATTGACCCGAGAACCGGTTGGCCCGCCCAAGGCCCCTTAAGCGTTACGGTTCTCCATCCATCGGCGACATGGGCTGATGCCCTGGCGACAGCCCTTTACGTCATGGGGGTCGATCAAGCAATCCAATTCTGCCAATCCAATTCCGAAGTCGGTATGCTGGCACTGCTTCCAGGAGAACGCCAAGGCTCCATCGAAGTGGTTACGTGCAACATCGACACTACGACTTGGATTCCGGCAACCTAATCACCTCGCTAGTAGCGAAAACCCCTCGTCGAGGATCATGCTCAGGTCCCCCTAGGTGCATCGATGCCATCGTCCTCTCATGACTGACCCATCCTCGCGATGGCGACCAACTTTCGAGACCGATCGAACGTCAGTTTTTCATGCGATCGCGAGTACGCTTCGCTATACTAGCAGCACTAAAATTTACCAAGTAAAGACGTTTTCCGCCTATCGTCATAGCACTTTCGATGGCGACAGCATTCACTCCCGCCTCAACCTACTCTTCGCCTCCCTGCGAGACTACTCAATATGAACCGATCAATTGCATCCCAACTAGCCACCGCACTCCGCAACGGGCTTCAATTTGGGTTGCTCGGCTTTTGTACTGTGGGTCTGTTGGATGGTTCCTTGCAACCATCCTGTGCCCAAGACAATAGCGGCGCGACCTCAAAAGAAATCTTCAAGCCTGATCAGTCCAAACTTCCGGTTCCAGCCCCCGAAGGAGCGATCGTCTTATTCGACGGCACAACCAACCAATTCCTAAGCATGAACGGAGGACCGGTAAACTGGCCGATCGAAGATGGCTGCCTTGTATCGACCCGGAGCGAAAACCGTGTCAACCACATCGTCTCTCAATGGCACTTCCAAGACGCCGATGTTCACGTTGAGTTCAACGTTTCACCAAAAGCAGAAGGCAACAGTGGTGTCTACCTTCATGGCAACTACGAATTGCAAATTTTCAATTCGTTCGGAGTCGAATCGCCAACCGAGCACGACGAAGGTGCTTTGTATGGCTTCGCCAAACCCTTAGTCAACGCATCGAAAAAACCGGGGGACTGGCAAGTCTACGATATTCGTTACCGCGCTCCTCGCCGGGATACAACAGGAAAAATCACTGCCCCAGGTACGGTAACCGCTTGGCTCAATGGTCAACTCGTTCAGGAAAACACCAAGTTCGAAGAACCTCGTTCGGTCTACCATCCATTTCGCTATGGCACCACAGACTACCTAAAAGCTATCTGGAAAAAGCAATTAGCCACCCAAGTGGGTCCGGTCTTCTTGCAAGACCACGAAAGCCCAACCCGCTTTCGCAACGTTTGGATCAAACCGCTCGACGACCATGCATTTCTTTATAAGCCCGAATCCAGCACTCCGAATTGATCATCCGCCCATCAGAGGATCCTCGAGAAAACGAAGCGGATACAGGTTAACTCTTGCGTAGGGACTCCTTCAAGCTGACGAAGTCCGAAAGCAGGAAGATCACGGTGATGAACGCCAGGACGATCTCCGTTAGGTTTACGATCTTGGCCACGACCGTCTGTGGAAGTATCTCACTGTAGCCAAAAAATGAGAAGTTCAGCGTGCTCAAATAGAAGAAATCGAACAGGGCCACACCGAATGGAGCTTCGCTGGCAACTCCGAGAAAGCTATGCCTATCGATGGTGTAGAGTAAATGAAAGTCGAATGCAAATGACAAAATCATTTGAATCATGTTGATCGCCATCAGCAACAAGAAGCGATGATGCGACAAGTCGCTGCGCGATGCATCGTAAAGTTGATTCAAATTCTCGGTGCCGAAAAAAACACTTTTCCCCCAGCAACCGAGTATCACCAGCAGCGACGCCCATATACCAACAGTCTCGAATTGCGAGACCAGCAACAGTACACACAACCACCAAGCAATGATCAATCCAAATTCGACGATATTGCGAACGACGGGGATCTGAAAG
>Ga0315900_10009338_pt1 | contig 12447 bp, 6 predicted proteins | sample LakEriMetagenome_FD_203521 | JGI IMG/M metagenome (GOLD analysis project Ga0315900, IMG submission 203521) | Freshwater fungal communities from buoy surface, Lake Erie, Ohio, United States - Buoy 12 MA114 | ecosystem: Environmental > Aquatic > Freshwater > Lake > Lake biofilm | place: USA: Lake...
CTACACGCAGGAAGATGCGGCCACGGCTCCCTGATGCGGGCGCCTCCGCCCATCATTCAACCACCACGCGCAGTGTGCGTATCGCTCCGTCATGCGTGAGCAGGGAGAGGACATAGACCCCCGCGGCGAGACCTTCCGGCAAGCTGAGCTCCAGCGTTCCGGCCTGGCGCTCCTGGGCCACGAGCGGTAACTGACGCCCGTGCATATCCTGAAGGCTGGTGCGCACGGGAGGTCCTTCCGGCCAGCCGTGCACGGTGAAACGCTCATGGGCAGGGTTGGGCCATGTGGAGAGCGTACCCACATCGTGCGGTACGCGGGCGATAGAGACCGGGCCGTTGAGCCCCAGGCGGAACAGTTCCTTGCCCAGGTTGTAGGTGGTGCCGCGCATGTACAGGTCGTTGCCCAGTGCGGTGAGCTCCTCCGGGAAGAAGGAATCGCCGAAGGTGGCGTAGCGGTCCTGCACCAAATTGGTGCCGGCGGCAGTGCCATCACTCACCCAAAGCTCCCAGCCCGTGGCCGCGGAATAGCCGCTGAAGAACACCGAGTCGCCCACGGAGCGGAAAAGGCTCAGTTCACCCAGCGAGTTGTCCGGGCCGGGTACGATGTCCGTGAGCAGGACCGTGCCCGCCACCGTGCCATCGCTGGTCCACAGCTCCACACCATGGGCGGCATCATAGCCCAGGAAGAGGAGCGTGTTCCCGGCGGTCCCGATGTATCCGTTGGTGGCGGCGAAGCCCCCGGTGAAGAAGATACCGGTGGTGAGCTGCTCCACTCCGCCACCTCCGGTCACCGCCTTGAACAGGGAACGGCCATTGACCCCATCGTTGGCCGCGAAGTATAGTTCATCGTTCAGGCGCGTGAGCGAGTTGGGGTCCGAACCGCCGGAGCCAGGGTTGATGTCCGCCACCATACCGGTGTTCACGGATAGGCCGTCCGAACGCCAGAGCTCATTGCCGTCCACACCGTTGGTGGCCGTGAAGTAGAAGTATCCGTCCATGGCCGTGAGCGCGTTGATGCCTGCGGAAGTGCTGCCCGGCCATACGTCCTTCACCAACCCGGTGCCACCAATGGTGCCATCGCTTCGCCAGAGCGCATAGTTGTTGGTGATGTCGCTGTAGGCACTGAAGAAGGCGATGCCGTCGATCACGATCGGTCGCATGGCATAGGGCTCGAGCAGCCCCATGTAGGCCTTCACCGTGCCGCCGAAGCTGCCGTCGCTCGCCCACACCGTGGTGCCCGTACCGTCGTTGGCGCTGAAGATGACCATGCCGTTCCCCAGGTCGGTGATGTAGGCAGGAATGGACTCCGCGGCGCCCGCGCTGAGGTCGCGCACCATCACCGTACCCGCATCGGTGCCGTCGCTCTTCCACAGCTCGCGGCCGTGCACACCATCGTCGGCCGTGAAGTACAGGGTGCCGCCCACGTCGGTCAGCCAGTTTCCTTGGAACACCGAACCATTGGTTCCCGGATTGATGTCCTTCAGCAGGGCGGTCCCGTTGGTGGTGCCATCGCTTTTCCATACTTCCCAGCCGGTGGAGGCCTCGTATGCAAGGAAATAGAGCAGCCCACCGCTGGCGGTGAGCTCCTTCGGGAAGGGGTCCAGGTTCGATGGTCCGAAGTCCTTCACCAGTTCGATCTGGGCGCTGGCGAGGAGGGTGCACAGGCAGGCCGTGCCGAGCCAGGTGGCGCGTGGGGTGTTCATGGCGTGTGGAATGCGGCGTTAAACGAGGTCAGGAAGGGATGCGCCGCCATCACATGAACATAGAGGGTGAGGAAGGCGCGAACGGGAGATGCCAAGGGTGGTTCGGGGATGCACCTCCGGAGAGGCCGGGTCCGGGCGGTGAAAGTAGGTGGGCACGCCGCAGAAAGGCCGACCCGGAGCTCATTGGGCGAACACCCGTGGTGCTGGCGAGCTTCCGCAGGGCGTCCAGTTCCTGTGCCTTGAAGCGCTCGCTCCTGATACCGCACAGGTTGACCTTCCTCAGGACCTGGACCTCGTTGAGGATGCGCTGGCAGGTACCGCAGTTGGCGAGGGGGCTCATCGTGTTCATGCGCTTGCAAGCACGCAGGCCATGCACTTGGTTCCCGTGTGGTCAGCGCATCAGTACTCCGCACGCGGCGCCAGCCTTCGCCGCGCGGTGGCTTAAGCGGGCCGTGCCGACATGCGACACGGCGCTTCGGAGGAGGAACGCGTCCGCGGGAACAGGATCATCCGCCGCCCGGCGGATCCCCCGTGCCCTTAGAACTCCGCGCTCTTCGGCGTCCGCGGGAACGGGATCACATCGCGGATGTTCCCCATGCCCGTGACGAACAGCACGAAGCGCTCAAGGCCCAGGCCGAAGCCCGCGTGGGGTACGGTGCCGAAGCGGCGCGTATCCAGGTACCACCAGAGCTCCTCGGCGGGCACGTGCATCTCCTGCATGCGCGCCTCCAGCACATCCAGCCGCTCCTCGCGCTGGCTGCCGCCGATGATCTCGCCGATGCCGGGGAAGAGCACGTCCATGGCGGCCACGGTGGTGCCTTTGTCGCTGTAGCCGAAGTCGCCCGGGCCGTTGGTGCGCATGTAGAAGGCCTTGATCCTGCCGGGATAGCCCGTGACGATCACCGGCTTCTTGAAGTGCTTCTCCACCAGGTAGCGCTCGTGCTCGCTCTGCAGATCGATGCCCCATTCCACGGGGAACTGGAACTGCTTCTTCTGGTTGGGTTTGCTCTTCAGCAGGATGTCGATCGCGTCGGTATAGGTGATGCGCTCGAAGGGGTTGTCCAGCACGAACTTCAGGCGGTCGATGAGCCCCAGCTCGCTGCGCTGCTCCTTGGGCTTCTGCGCCTCCTCCTCCTTCAGGCGGGCGTCCAGGAACTGCAGGTCGTCCATGCTGTTGCGCAGCACGCGGGCGATGAGGTGCTTGCAGAGGCCCTCGGCCAGGTCCATGTCACCCTTCAGGTCCATGAAGGCGGCCTCGGGCTCGATCATCCAGAACTCGGCCAGGTGGCGCGCCGTGTTGCTGTTCTCCGCGCGGAAGGTGGGCCCGAAGGTGTACACCCTGCCCAGCGCCAGCGCGGCCAGTTCGGCCTGCAGCTGCCCGCTCACGGTGAGGCGCGCCTCGCGCCCGAAGAAGTCCTCGCTGAAGTCGACACTGCCGTTCTCGTGGCGGGGCGGGCTGTTGGCATCCAGCGTGCTCACGCGGAACATCTCCCCGGCGCCCTCCGCATCGCTGGCGGTGATGATGGGGCTGTGGAAGTAGTTGTAGCCCTGCTGGTCGAAGTACTCGTGTATGCCGAAGCTCACCTGGTGCCGGATGCGGAAGATGGCGCTGTAGGTGTTGGTGCGGAAGCGCAGGTGGGCCTGCTCGCGCAGGAACTCCAGGCTGTGCTTCTTCGGCTGGATGGGGTACTTCTCCGCGTCGCTGTCACCCAGCACCTCCACGCTGCTCACCTGCATCTCCACACGCTGGCCGCTGCCCCGGCTCTCCACGATCACGCCGGTGCACCGCACGGCGGCGCTGGTGGTGAAGCGGGCGCGCGTGGCGGCATCCACCTGCTCCGGGTCGATCACGCACTGCAGGTTGCGGATGGTGCTGCCATCGTTGAGGGCGATGAAGCGGTCGTTGCGGAAGGTGCGCACCCAGCCGGCCACGGTGAGGGTGTTGCCGGTGAGGGCAGTGTCGTCGAGGACGGACTTGATGGGGGTGGGTTCCATGGTGTATGCGCGTGCAAAGATGGCGAGCCGGTCCAACGGGACCCCCAAGCGCGCGGACCGGCCACGGGCCACCGGAGCGCAACAGGCGCCCCGGATACCGCAGGAAACGTTCCGGGTTGCTTTTCGTTTCCATTGTGCCCTATGTTTGCGCCCCCGAAAAAAATCGGGGAGATGCCCGGATGGATATCCGTAAAAAGGACATCCTTGAACAGTCCCACAAGCTCTTCATGCGCTTCGGCATCAAGAGCATGACCATGGACGACGTGGCCACGCAGCTGCGCGTCAGCAAGAAGACGCTGTACGAGCATTTCAACGACAAGAACGACCTGGTGGAGCAGGTGGTGGCCACGGTGTGCCGGCACCACCGGGAGACCATCAACGCCATCTGTGCCCGGGGCTTGAACGCCATCGACGAGGTGCACGAGATCGCCAACTTCATCGTGGCGCAGATCGGCGGGGTGCATCCCAGCGTGCAGTTCGACCTGCAGAAGTACCACCCGCGGGCGTGGGCCATCCTGGACGAGACCGAGCGCGCGGACATACACCGCTGCGTTTCGTCCAACCTGCGCAAGGGCATCAAGGAGGGGCTCTACCGCGAGGACCTGGACGTGGAGGTGATCACCCGCCTGTACACCGCGCGCATCGACGCCACGTGGGACGGCCGCGTGTTCCCCCCGGACCAGTTCAACACCAGGGACGTGCTGTGGAAGCATTTTGAATACCACATCCGGGGGATCGCCAGCCGCAAGGGTGTGGACCACCTCGAGAAGAAGGCGCGGAAAGAACGTGCCCTGGCATGACCCGGACGACCACCATGAGAAGCATCACCATCATCACCGGCATCACCGCAGCGCTCACCGGGGCGGCGCAGGGTCCACTGACGCTGGGCCTGCAGCAGGCCATGGACCTGGCGGCGCAGCAGAGCTACAACGTGCGTGCCAGCGCGCTGGAGGCACAGAAGAGCATCGCCCGCTCGAAGGAGGTGACCGCCATCGGCTTCCCGCAGATCAACGGCGAGGTGAAGGCACAGAACTTCATTGATGTGCCCAAGACGCTCGTACCGAACTTCTTCACGCCCGGCATCGGGCCGGAGTACATCGCCGCGCAGTTCTCCCTGCCATGGAACACCAGCGCCGGCCTCACGCTCACCCAGCTCATCTTCGACGGCAGCTACCTGGTGGGCCTGCAGGCCGCCCGCGAACTGAAGGTGCAAAGCGAGGAGGATCTGCAGAAGGCGCAGGCCGATGCACGCAACCAGGCGGCCAAGGCCTACTATGGCGTACTGGCGGCCGAGGAGGGCAGCCGGCTTGTGGGCGAGGGCATACCCCTGCTGGAGAAAAGCCTGCGCGAGGTGACGGCCATGCTGGAGGCTGGCTTCATGGAGCAGACCGATGTGGACCGCATCAGCATCCAGCTGGAGCAGGCGCGGGCAAGGCAGCGCGACTTCCAGCGCCAGGCCGAGGTGGCACGCATGCTCCTGGCCCTCACACTTGGCACGCCCCAGGGCACGCCAATCACCCTCACCGACAAGCTGGAGGTGCTGCTCGCCGATGCGAACGAGGCGGCGCTCATGGAGCAACCCTTCGATCCGGGCACCCACATCGAACAGCAGTACGCCAACACCATCGTGCGCCTCCAAGAGTTGAACGTACGCAACGACAAGGCCAAGGCGCTGCCCTCGCTGGCCGGCTTCCTTTCGCACCAGCAGGTGTGGAACGGCCCGAGCTTCGATCCCGGTGGCGAGTACCCCTTCTTCCCCACCACGGTCTGGGGCCTCCAGCTGAACGTACCCATCCTCAGCAGCGGCCAGCGGCACCACAAGCTCAAGCAGGACCAGCTGGGCCTTGAGCAGGTGCGCATCAACCAGACCGCCACCGAACAGCGCCTGCGCACCCTGGCGGAGCAGCAGCGCACGCAGACGCGCTCGGCCAGCGACAACTTCCGCACCGCCGAACGCAACCTGCAGCTCGCGAAGAACATCTTCGACCGCACCAGCATCAAGTTCACCAACGGCAGCGCTTCGAGCTTCGAGCTCACCCAGGAACAGGGCAACCACCTGCTCGCCCAGCAGACGTACGTACAGGACCTGGTGCAGCTGCTCATCGCCCGCGCCGACCTGCGCAAGGCACTTGACCTCTATTGAAGACAAGGGCGCGAAGCCCACCACCGCGATGAAGAACACGTTCACCTACCTGGTAATGGCCGCGCTGCTCGCGGCCTGCGGCAACGGCGCCCCGGAAGGCGGCCTGGCCCGCAAACGCGCCGAGCGCGACTCCCTGAAAGCGGCGTACGACGCGCTCGGCATCCGCATCAAGGAGGTGGAGGAATGGCTTGCGGCCAACGACAGCACCGTGAAGCGCAACCTGCCCCTGGTGCATGCGCAGCCCGTGCGCATCACCCGGTTCGACCACTACGTGGACGTGCATGGCAGCGTGAAGGCCGACCGGGCCGCTGCGCTTTACGCCATGGGGGGCGGGCGCGTGCGCAACATCCATGTGAGCGCCGGCGACCGCGTGCGGCGGGGTGACCCGATCATCACGCTGGACAACGACGTAATCCGCGACCAGATCGAGCAGGCACGCACGGGCTATGAGCTGGCACGCACCGGCTTCGAGAAGCAGGACCGCCTCTGGAAGCAGCAGATCGGCAGCGAGATGCAGTGGCTGCAGGCCAAGGCCCAGATGGAGCAGGCGAAGGCCGGCCTCGATGCGCTGGTGGAGCAGCAGCGCCTGAGCAACGTGACCGCACCCTTCGATGGCACCGTGGACGACATCATGGTGCGCGTTGGCGACATGGCCGCGCCGCAGGTGCCCGTGGCCCGGGTGGTGGACCTGTCGGGGGCGCAACTGGAGGCCGACATGCCCGAGAGCTACCTGGGCCGCGTGCGCAAGGACGCGCCAGCACGCGTACGTTTCCCCTCACTGGACACAACGTTCGATGCGCATGTGGAGCATGTGGGTGCGTTCATCGATCCGGCCAACCGCACCTTCAAGTTGGTGGTGCACGTGCCCAAGGGCGGCGGCCACATCCGCCCGAACCTGCTCAGCGACATCAGCGTGCTGGACCACAGCATCGATAGTGCCATCGTGGTGCCCGCGGGCGCCGTGCTCGAGGATGTGGACGGCCACAGCTACGTCTTCACGGTGGTGTCCGGGCAGGAGGCCGAGGTCCGCGCCACCAAGGTGCCGGTGCGCCGGGTGAGCGAGTACAAGGGCCAGGCCTGCATCGCACCGCTCACCGCCGGGGCGCTGGATGGCGCAGGCTCCGTGGTGACCGACGGCGCCCGCAACCTGAGCGACGGACAGCTGGTGCGCATCAGCGAACTGTGAACGGACATGCGGACGCACGGATAAAGGGATCCACCATGAACGCACACGACATCGAGAAGGACCTGCACGGCCCCGAGCGCCAGTTCGCCATCACCAGCTGGGCGGTGAAGAACCGCACCACCGTGATCGTGCTCACCCTGCTCATCTGCCTCACGGGCATCTACTCCTACCTCGTGATGCCGAAGGAGAGCTTCCCCGAGGTGGTGACCCCGGAGATCTATGTGGGCACACCCTACAACAGCAGCTCCGTGGTCGACATCGAGAAGCTCATCACCAAGCCGCTGGAGAAGGAGATCAACACGATCAGCGGCGTGGACCAGATCAAGAGCACCAGCGTGCCGAACTACTCGGTGATCGATGTCAAGTTCAACTACAACGTGACCCCCACGGAGGCGCTCCGGAAAGTGAAGGATGCGGTGGACAAGGCCCGTGGCGATGCCGACTTCCCGCGCGACCTGCCGGCCGAGCCCAACGTGTTCGAGATGAACTTCAGCGAGCTGATGCCGGTGATGAACATCAACATCAGCGGCGACTACCCGCTGGAGCAGTTGCACCAGTACGCGAAACATCTCGAGGACCGCATCGAGGGCCTGCCTGAGATCAACAAGGTGGAGATACGCGGCGTGCCCGAACGGGAGATGCGCGTGAGCGTGGACCTCGCCCGCCTCGAGGCCCTTGAACTCAGCTTCAACGATGTGGCCATGGCCCTGCAGAGCGAGAACCTCACCATGAGCGGCGGCGAACTGCTGGTGAACGGCCAGCGCCGTGCTGTACGCGTGATCGGTGAGTTCAAGGATGTTGAGCAGGTGCGGGACATCGTGGTGAAGAACGAGTTCCAGCGCGAGGTGCGCCTGGGCGACATCGCCGACGTGGCCTTCGCCTACAAGGAGGCCGAGAGCTTCGCCCGCGAGTACGGCAAGCCGGTGGTGATGCTCGACGTCATCAAGCGGGCCGGTGAGAACCTGCTCACCGCGAGCGACAACATCGAGCGCATCCTCGCGGAGGACAGGGGCCGGGTGCTGCCCGCAGACCTCACCATCACCAAGACCGGTGACCAGAGCGACCAGACGCGCGCCAGCGTGGATGAGCTGATGAACCACATCGTGCTCGGCGTGATCCTCGTGGTGGGCGTGCTCATGCTCTTCCTCGGCCTGCGCAACGCCGTGTTCGTCGGGCTCGCGATCCCCATGAGCATGTTCATCTCCTTCACCATCCTGAACGCCTTCGGCGTGACGCTGAACATCATGGTGCTTTTCTCCCTGATCCTCGCCCTGGGCCGGCTCGTGGACGACGGCATCGTGATCGTGGAGAACATCTACCGCCACATGAGCAACGGCGAGCCCCCGCTGAAGGCCACCCGCCTGGCCGTGGGCGAAGTGACCCTGCCGATCAGCACCGCCACCATCGCCACGGTGATGGTGTTCGTGCCGCTGCTCTTCTGGCCCGGCCTCATGGGCGAGTTCATGAAGTGGATGCCCATCACCTTCATGATCGCGCTGGGCTCCTCGCTCTTCGTGGCGCTGGTGGTGAACCCTGCGCTCGCCTCCAGGTTCATGAAGGTGAACGATGCACCGCCCTCCATGCGCGCCACCTGGCGCACCGCCGGCATCCTCATGGCCGTGGGCTCCGGGCTCGTCACGCTCGGCCTGGGCACGCACGTCAACGCCATCTTCGGACTGGGCACGCTCACCTTCTTCCTCGGCATCCTAGCGCTGGTCTTCACCAAATGGATCGTGCCCGCCACCGACTGGTTCCAGAACACCTGGCTGCCGCGCCTGGAGGACCGCTATGAGGCTTTCCTCCGCTACGCCCTCGCGAAGCACCACCCGCGCACCTTCTTCCTGGGCACGATCGCCCTGCTGCTGGCGGCCTTCGCCCTCATCGGCATCGCACCGCCCAAGACACTGTTCTTCCCGGCGAACGAACCCCAGTACATCAACGCCTTCATCGAGGCCCCCATCGGCACGGACATCCTGAAGACCGACAGCGTGGCCCGCGTGGTGGAGGCCCAGGTGATGAAGGTGATCAACGCGCCGAAGTACATGGAGACGCGCACCATCACCCTGCCCGATGGCACCACGCGCACGGACACCGTGAACAAGATCGTGAACTCGGTGATCACCCAGGTGGGCCGCGGCACCAGTGACCCCGGTGCCGGGGAGATGGAGCTGAGCGCAACGCCCCACAAGGCCCGCGTGCAGGTGAGCTTCGTGAAGTATGCCGACCGCCACGGCATCAAGACCAACGACGTGCTCGAGGAACTGCAGCAGGGCGTAACCGGCTACCCCGGCGTGATCGTGTCCGTGGTGAAGAACGCGGACGGCCCCCCCGTGGGAAAGCCCATCAACATCGAGATCACCGGCGATGACATCGAGGGCCTGCTGGCCGAGGCTGAACGTGTGAAGTCCTTCATCGAGGGCCGCAACGTACCCGGTGTGGAAGCCCTGCGCATCGACATCGACCGCGCCAAGCCCGAGATGCCCATCACCATCGACCGTGCCAAGGCCCGCCGCTTCAATGTGAGCACGTATGCGATCGCGGACGCCATCCGCACCGCGCTCTTCGGCAAGGAGGTGAGCACCTACCGCATCGACGGTGATGATGACGACTACGAGATCAACGTGCGCCTGAAGGACGAGTACCGCTATGACCCGCAGCGCCTCATGGACATGAAGATCACCTTCCGCGACATGCTCACCGGGCAGATCCGCCAGGTACCCATCAGCGCGGTGGCATCGGCCGAGCGCGGCACCAGCTTCAGCGCGATCAAGCGCAAGGACCTGAAGCGCGTGGTCACTGTCAACAGCAATGTGATCGCCGGATACAACAACAACGAGGTGGTGCAGCATGTGAAGGACGAACTGGCCTCCGGATTCACGCCCGATGACCGCTTCTCCATGCGCTTCACCGGGGAGCAGGAGGACCAGGCCAAGGACATGGGCTTCCTGATGGTCGCCTTCCTGGTGGCCATCTTCATCGTGTTCCTGATCATTGTGGCCCAGTTCAACAGCATCAGCTACCCGGCCGTGGTGCTCAGCACGGTGATCTTCTCAACCATCGGCGTCTTCCTCGGCCTAGTGGTGTTCCGCATGGAGTTCGTGATCCTGATGACCATGCTCGGCATCATCTCGCTCATCGGCGTGGTGGTGAACAACGCCATCGTGCTCATGGACTTCGCCCGCCTGCTCTTCGCCCGCAGCCGACGCATGCTGGGGCTGGAGGAGGAGGCCGTGCTGCCGATCAACGAGAGCCGGGAGGCGCTGGTGCTGGCGGGCAAGACGCGCCTGCGCCCCGTGCTGCTCACCGCAGTGACGGCCATCCTCGGCCTGCTGCCGCTGGCCATCGGCATCAATTTCAACTTCTTCTCGCTCTTCACCGAACTGGACCCGCACATCCACATGGGCGGCGACAACAGCATCTTCTGGAGCCCGCTGAGCTGGGCGGTGATCTTCGGCCTCACCTTCGCCACCTTCCTCACCCTCATCATGGTGCCGGTGATGCTGCTCATCATCGCCAAGATCAAGCACCGCCGCGCCTCGAAACGCGGGCTCATCCAAATGCCCGGCGTATCCATCCCGCCGGTGGAACCGCAGGGGGATATGGGGCCGGTGCTGCAGTAGGACCGCCCCCCCCCTGGGCTATGAACAGGGTGGTCGTGGAACCTCGGCATGCACAGGCGGCCATGCCACGCCCGCCACCGGTATGTTCGCTCGATGTCCCTCCGCCACCTGCGCCTCGCAACTGCGATCGCGGCCTGCCTGATCGGCCTTGAAACGACCGCCCAACAGGCGGTGGGTGTGCTGCGCGGCACGGTCACCGACGAACGCAACGCACAGCCCCTCTCCGGAGCCGCGGTCGAGCTGATCCTCACGGACACGCTCATCCGCACAGCCACGGATGCCGGAGGACATTTCCGCGTGGACGATGCCCCCATCGGCATCCACCGGCTGCACATCGCGCTGGTCGGATTCGAGACCGCCGAATTGCCCGAGGTGTGGGTGCGGACCGGCAAGGAGGAGGTCGTGGAGATCGTTCTCGCACCCAGCGTGACCGAGCTGCCGGCCGGCGAGGTGGTGCGCCGAAGGCACGAACCCGGGACCGTTACCCTTACCGTGGAACAATCCCTGCGCTACCCGGCCGCGTTCTTCGATCCGGCACGTGTGGCCACCACCGCTGCGGGTGTGGCCAATACCAACGACCAGGCGAACCACTTCAGCGTGCGCGGCAACAACCCTAACGGGAACGCATGGCTGCTGGAGGGCGCGGAGATGGTGAACCCCAACCACCTGACCAACGCCGGCACACCCAGCGATCTGCCTATGCTCAGCGGGGGCGGCGTGAACATCCTGAGCGCACAGATGCTCGGCAACTCGCGCCTGCTGAAAGGCTCATGGGCGCCGGAGCGCGGCAATGCGCTGGGTGGCATCATGGACATGGAGCTCCGCCGCGGCAACACAAGTGCGCGCGAGTGGACCGCACAGGCCGGCCTCATCGGCCTTGACCTGTCAACGGAAGGGCCGCTGGGCAGGGGCGGCCGTTCCTCCTACCTGTTGAACTACCGCTATTCCACGCTGGGCCTGTTGAGCGCGATGGGCGTGGGCCTTGGTGATGAGGTGATCACCTTCCAGGACCTGTCATTCCACGTCACCCTTCCGCTGGCCGCGTGTGGCGAACTGCGCTTCTTCGGGCTGGGCGGGAACAGCAGCAACGTGTTCGAAGCGAAGCGCGATACCAGTGCATGGGAATTCGACAAGGATGGATCGGACATCACCTACGCGGCTCGTACCGGAGCCGCAGGCACCACCGCCCGGCTGCCGGTGGGCAAGCTCGGTTCGTTCACGGCCACCGTGCTGCTCTCCGCAACGGAACAGGAGCGCGAGCAGGTGCGGCTGGGCGATGACCTTGCTCCCATCGATACCGTCAGCAACACACTGGCCGAGCGCAAGCTCTCCACCGTGGTCCGGTATGAGGGCAGGCTAACGCCGCGTGCGCGCTGGGGCCTGGGGGCCTCGGCCATGGAGCGCGACCTCACCAACGTGTTCGACGAGCGCATCACCGGCTGGCTGCTCCGCCCCCACCTGAACACGCGGTGGTTCCTCGGCGAACACTGGGTGGCCGCCATCGGCGTGGCCTACGCGCACTTCACCTTCAACGGTTCAGCGGCGTTCGAACCGCGTGCATCGCTGCAATGGAACATGCACAACGGCCGCCGCCTGACGGCGAGCGTGGGACGCCGGTCGCAACTTCCCATGCACCAGCTCCTGCGCGTCCGCATCAATGACGGGCAGCCTTGGAACCAGGGGCTGGGGCCGATGCTTTCCGATGAATTGGTGCTCGCATACGATCATCCGCTGAACGACCGGCTCTCCTTCCATGTGGAGATCTATCACCAGCAACTGTCCGACCTCCCGGAACTCGATA
>Ga0315900_10009339_pt1 | contig 12445 bp, 12 predicted proteins | sample LakEriMetagenome_FD_203521 | JGI IMG/M metagenome (GOLD analysis project Ga0315900, IMG submission 203521) | Freshwater fungal communities from buoy surface, Lake Erie, Ohio, United States - Buoy 12 MA114 | ecosystem: Environmental > Aquatic > Freshwater > Lake > Lake biofilm | place: USA: Lake...
TACTTCGACCGGCTGGGCGTGCCACGCCTGTCATGACCTCAAACTCTCGAACCGCCCGGTGCGGACCCGCACGCCGGGTGGTGTGGCAGGGGTGCCTCCAGTAACGGGGGCCCCCTATGCCGATTGGGCGGCTTCTAGAATGGCCCCATCACTTCCTCAGGAGACACGCGCGATGGCTTCACCAAGACGTGCTGCGGCCTCCGCCGCGGCGCAGCCGGACCCCGCCGGGCCGCGCGTGTTGAAGAAGTACCCCAACAGGCGTCTTTACGACACGCAGACCAGCAGCTACATCACGCTCAGCGACGTGAAGCGCATGGTGATGGAGGGCGAGCCCTTTGAGGTGCGCGACGCCAAGTCTTCAGAGGACCTCACGCGCAGCATCCTGCTGCAGATCATCCTCGAGGAGGAGACGGGCGGTATGCCCATCTTCTCTACCCAGATGCTGGCCCAGCTGATCCGCTTCTACGGCCACGCCATGCAGGGCATGATGGGGGCCTATCTGGAGAAAAACCTGCAGACCTTTGTGGAACTGCAGACCCGTCTGGCCCAGCCTTCCAAAGGCTTGTACGACCCGGCAGCCTTCACCCCCGAGGCCTGGACGAGTTGGCTGCAGGGCCAGTCACCTCACATGATGCAGAACCTGATGGGGCAGTACCTGGAGCAGTCTGGGTCCCTGTTTGCGCAGATGCAGGATCAACTGCAGCGCAACTCCGCCGGGCTGTTTGCCGGCATGCCTGGATTCGCGGGCAAACCACCCACCGAGCCGTGATCGCGTGCGGCTCGCCCGGCGATGCGGCCGCGCCTCAAAGAACCACTGAATGACCGAAACATCCCACACCGCCCAGTCCCGCGCGGCGCCCAGCATCGGCTTTGTGTCGCTCGGCTGCCCCAAGGCCCTGACCGACTCCGAGCTCATCCTCACGCAGCTGCGGGCCGAAGGCTACGAAACCCGCAAGACTTTCGCCGGCGCTGACCTGGTCATCGTCAACACCTGCGGCTTCATCGATGACGCCGTCAAGGAGAGTCTGGACACCATCGGCGAGGCCCTGGCCGAGAACGGCCGCGTCATCGTCACCGGCTGTCTGGGCGCCAAGGCGGGGCAGGGCGGGGGCAACCTCATTCAGGAAGTCCACCCCAAGGTGCTGGCCGTCACCGGCCCGCACGCTACGCAGGAGGTGATGGACGCCGTGCATCTGCACGTGCCCAAGCCGCATGACCCCTTCATCGACCTCGTGCCCGAGGCCCGGGGCGTGGCTGGCATCAAGCTCACGCCGCGCCACTACGCCTACTTGAAGATCAGCGAAGGCTGCAACCACCGCTGCACCTTCTGCATCATCCCCAGCATGCGGGGGGACCTGGTGTCGCGGCCCATCGGTGATGTGCTGAGCGAGGCGCGCGCCTTGTTCGAGTCTGGTGTCAAGGAGCTGTTGGTCATCAGCCAGGACACCAGCGCCTACGGCGTGGATGTGAAGTACCGCACCGGCTTCTGGGACGGCAAGCCGGTGAAGACCCGGCTCGTGGACCTGTGCGAGAAGCTGGCCGAACTGGCCGAGCCTTTTGGCGCTTGGGTGCGCCTGCACTACGTCTACCCCTATCCGCACGTGGACGACGTGCTGCCCTTGATGGCCGAAGGCCGTATCCTGCCGTACCTGGATGTGCCCTTCCAGCATGCCCACCCCGACGTGCTCAAGCGCATGAAGCGCCCGGCCAGCGGCGAGCGCAACCTGGAGCGCCTGGCGCGCTGGCGCGAGGTCTGTCCGCAACTGGTGGTGCGCTCCACCTTCATCGCGGGCTTTCCGGGGGAGACGGTGACCGAGTTCGAGACGCTGCTGGACTTCATGCGTGAGGCGCGCATCGACCGCGCCGGCTGCTTTGCCTACTCGGCCGTGGACGGCGCTGCCGCCAACGACATCCCCGGCCTGCTGCCGCTGGCCGAGCGCGAGGAGCGCCGTGCCCGTTTCATGGCCGTGGCCGAGGAGGTCTCGGCGGCCAAGCTGCGCGAGCGCCTGGGGGCCACCCTGCAGGTGCTGGTGGACGCGGCCCCGGCGCTGGGCCGCAAGGGCGGCACAGGGCGCAGCTACGCCGACGCGCCCGAGATCGACGGCACCGTCCACCTGTTGCCGCCTGAGAAGGCCTCCAAGACCTTGAAGGTGGGCGAATTCACCAAGGCCCGAGTCGTGGCCACGCAGGGGCACGACCTGGTGGCGCAGCCGATCTGAGACCACATGGAGACAAGCCCGAGATGACGACCGAGCACCTGCCAAGCACCCCGTCGGCGCCAGCCCCTGGCGCGGCCCAAGATCCCATCACCCGGCAGATCCACCACCCGTACACGCCCCCGGAAGGCTTCGACGCCTTTCCGCCGGCGGTGCACAAGGCATCCACCGTGATGTTCCCGGACGTGGCCGCCTTGCGCTCGCGGGCCCTCAAGGGCAAGGACGGTTACACCTACGGCCTGCACGGCACCCCCACCACCTACACCCTGGAGCAGCGCATCGCCACACTCGAAGGCGGTTTGCACTGTGAACTCGCCCCGAGCGGCCTGGCGGCGATCACCATCGTCAACATGGCATTCCTGAAGGCCGGTGACGAGGTGCTGCTGCCTGCCAACGTCTATGGCCCCTCCAAGGAGCAGGCCCGTTCGCTGCTCAGCAACTGGGGCATTTCCTGGCGCCTGTACGACCCGATGGACCCTGCCGGTCTGGCGGCGATGCTGCGCCCGAACACCCGCCTGGTGTGGGTGGAGGCGCCGGGCTCCGTCACCATGGAGTTTCCTGACCTCACGGCGCTGTTGGCGGCCGCCAAGTCACAAGGGGCGGTCTGTGCGCTGGACAACACCTGGGGTGCGGGCCTGGCCTTCAACGCCTTTGAGCTGGGTGTGGACATCTCCATGCACGCCTTGACCAAGTACCCATCAGGCGGCGCGGACGTGCTGATGGGCTCGGTGGTCACCCGCGACGAGGCGCTGCATCAGCGCATCCACCAGGCCCACGCCGTGCTGGGTATCGGCGTGGCGGCCAATGACTGCGAGCTGCTGCTGCGTTCTCTGCCCAGCATCCGGGTGCGCTACGACGCGCATGATCAATCAGCCCGGGCGCTGGCCGCCTGGCTGGGCCAGCAGCCACAGGTGTCCCAGGTGCTGCACCCGGCCTTGCCCGGCGCCCCCGGCCACGAACACTGGAAGCGGCACTGCACGGCCGCTGCAGGCTTGTTCTCGGTCATGTTCGATGAGAGGCTGGACGCTCGGCGGGTGGATGCCTTCGTCGACGGCCTGGAGCTCTTCAGCCTGGGCTACTCCTGGGGTGGCCCCATGAGCCTGGCCGTGCCTTACGACCTGTCGGCCATGCGGGATCCAGCGCACCGCCTGCCAGGGCACCTGGTGCGCTTTTCCATCGGTCTGGAAGCGGTGGAAGACCTGAAGGCCGATCTGGCCCAGGCGATCTCGCGCGCCTTTTGAACCCTTCTGCCCGGCGCTTGATTGGCGGGTGCCGGGCGGCAGCGCTCTAGAGGGCAGCGTCAGCTGGCTGCAGGTGACGAGACCTTGTGGCGCATCAAGCGCTGCTTTTCTCGGTCCCAATCGCGCTGCTTCTCGGTGTTGCGCTTGTCGTGCTGCGCCTTGCCCTTGGCCAGCGCAATTTCCGCTTTGACCCGGCCCCCCTTGTAGTGCAGGTTCAGGGGCACAAGCGTGAAGCCGCGCTGCTCCACCTTGCCCACCAGCCGGCGAATCTGGTCCTTGTGCATGAGCAGCTTGCGCGTGCGCTCGGCCATCGGGTTGACGTGGGTGGAGGCCTCACGCAGCGCGTTGATGCGGCAGCCGATGAGGTACAGCTCGCCGTCGCGGATCAGCACGTAGCCATCCGTCAGCTGCACCTGGCCTGCGCGGATCGCTTTGACCTCCCAGCCTTCCAGCACCAGCCCGGCCTCGTAAGCCTCGTCGATGTGGTATTCGAACCGGGCGCGGCGGTTTTCCGCGATGTGAGGTGTGTGCGTGGACATTGGATGTCTGGACCCTGAATGGATCCCTCGGACCCCTTGCCTACAATGAAGCGATTGTATGAAGCACGTCAAGCGCTCGGTCCTCCTGTGGTACTCGTCCAGAGAGATGTACGACCTGGTGACCGGCATCGACCGCTACCCCGAGTTTCTGCCCTGGTGCAGCAAGGCGGAGTTGCTGGAGCGCAGTGATGAGGCCGTCACGGCCCGATTGAGCATGGCCTACGCCGGCGTGCGTCACGCCTTCACCACCCGCAACGAGCATTTGACCGACGAATCCGTGACCATGCGCCTGGTCGATGGCCCTTTTTCCATGCTCGACGGCGTCTGGAGCTTCAAGCCGATCGGCTCTTCGGGGGTGGATCGCGCGGCCTGTAAGGTGGAGCTGGACCTGCGCTACGCGTTTTCCAGCCGCGCGCTGGAGGCCGTGGTCAGCCCCGTGTTCGACCGCGTGGCCAACACCCTGGTGGACTCCTTCGTCAGCCGTGCCGAGCAGGTGTACGGCCCACGATGATCCGGGTGGAATTTGTCTGCAGCCCGCAGGCGCGGCAAATTGTCAGGTTCCAGCTGGAGCTCCCCGAAGGCGCGACCCTGGCGCAGGCCCTGCGTGCCGCGGCGGCCCGTCCCGAAGCAGGATTTCTCCAGCAAGGAGACTTTGATGCCGGGCTGTGGGGCAAGAGGCAGCCTCTGTCTACCGAGCTCACTGATGGCGACCGCGTGGAGGCCTACCGCGCGCTGCGCTGTGACCCGAAGGAGGCACGGCGCCTGCGCTACCGGCAGTCGCCTGCACCGGCCCGCCGACCCAAGCGCACCGATCAGGACTGACGGCGTTGGCCAGCCCGCACCCTGCGGTCTTGCGCCACCCTGCGGTCCCGCGGAGGGCCCTGTCTGAGCTCTGCGTTCTCGAGCCCAGCTCTCGCAAGGCCCGGTTTCTATAATCCTTCTTTGTCTTGGAGCTGAAGCCCCATGCGCCTTCTTGGCAAAGCGCTCACCTTCGACGACGTGTTGCTGGTGCCCGCCTACTCCCAGGTGTTGCCACGTGACGCCGACCTCTCCACCCGGCTGTCGCGCAACATCCGTCTGAACCTCCCGCTGGTTTCGGCGGCCATGGACACGGTCACTGAAGCCCGTCTGGCGATTGCCATCGCGCAGGAGGGGGGCGTGGGCATCGTGCACAAGAACCTCAGCCCGCGCCAGCAGGCCGCCGAGGTGGCACGCGTCAAGCGCTACGAATCCGGTGTGCTGCGCGACCCCATCACCATCACCCCCGATGTGACGGTGCGCCAGGTCATCGAGCTGTCGCACCAGCACGGGTTCTCGGGCTTTCCGGTGCTGGAAGGCAAGACCGTGGTGGGCATCGTGACCAACCGCGACCTGCGCTTCGAGAGCCGGCTGGACGCGCCCGTGCGCGAGGTGATGACGCCGCGCGATCGGCTCATCTGGGTGAACGAGGGCGCCACCATCGAGGACGGCAAGACCTTGATGCACCGCCATCGTCTGGAGCGAGTGCTGGTGGTCAATGAGGCCTTCGAATTGCGCGGCCTGATGACGGTCAAGGATATCACCAAGCAGACCAACTTCCCCAATGCCGCGCGGGACGCCCGAGGGCAGCTGCGCGTGGGCGCGGCCGTGGGGGTGGGGGAGGGCACCGAGGAGCGCGTCGAGTTGCTGGTGCGTGCGGGCGTGGATGCCATCGTGGTGGACACGGCGCACGGCCACAGCCAGGGTGTGATCGAACGCGTGCGCTGGGTCAAGCGCAACTTTCCGCAGGTGGACGTGATCGGCGGCAACATCGCCACTGGGGCAGCCGCCACGGCGCTGGTGGAAGCCGGTGCTGATGCGGTGAAGGTGGGCATCGGCCCAGGCTCCATCTGCACCACCCGCATCATTGCCGGGGTGGGCGTGCCGCAGATCACCGCCATCGACAACGTGGCCACGGCGCTGCGCGGCAGTGGCGTGCCCCTGATCGCCGACGGCGGCATCCGCTACTCCGGCGACATTGCCAAGGCGGTGGCGGCTGGTGCCAGCACCGTGATGATGGGCGGCATGTTTGCAGGCACCGAAGAGGCGCCGGGCGAGGTCATCCTCTACCAGGGCCGCAGCTACAAGAGCTACCGCGGCATGGGGTCCATCGGTGCGATGAAAGCCGGTTCGGCCGACCGCTACTTCCAGGAGGCCGACGAGACGGTCAACCCCAACGCCGACAAGCTGGTGCCCGAGGGCATCGAGGGCCGGGTGCCCTACAAGGGCTCGATGGTCGCCATCGTCTACCAGATGGCCGGCGGCTTGAGAGCGTCCATGGGCTATTGCGGCTGCGCCAGCATCGAGCAGATGCACGGCAAGGCCGAGTTCGTCGAGATCACCTCGGCAGGCATCCGCGAGAGTCACGTCCACGACGTGCAGATCACCAAGGAAGCCCCCAATTACCGCAGCGAATGAGGGCCCGCCGGTGACCGACAGCGGCTCCCCAACGGCGGCAGACGACGGCCGCCGCCAGGCGGCCATGCCCTTCATCCTGATCACCGTGCTGATTGACATGGTGTCGATCGGCATCATCGTGCCCGTGCTCCCGGCCTTGATCGGCACCTTCAGCGTCTCGCAGGCCGACCAGGCCTACTGGGTGGGCGTGGTGAGCTTTGCTTTCAGCATCGCCAACTTCTTTGGCGCACCGTTGTTGGGGGCCCTGTCAGACGCTTGGGGGCGGCGCCGCGTGCTGTTACTGGGCTTCTGTGGGCTGGCGTTGAACTTCTTTGCCACCGCCCTGGCCACCAGCTTGTGGATGCTGATTGCGGTGCGCCTGGTGGGCGGGGCCATGCAGGCCAACGCGGCGGTGGCCAATGCCTACGTGGCGGACATTACGGCCCCGGAAGGGCGCGCCAAGCGCTTTGGCATGCTGGGTGCCATGTTCGGCTTGGGCTTCATCATCGGGCCCGCGGCTGGCGGCCTGCTGGGTGCCATTGACATCCACTTGCCCTTCTTCGTAGCGGGCGCGTTGTCGCTGCTGAACCTGGCTTACGGCTGGTGGGTGCTGCCGGAGTCGCTGCCGCCAGAAAAGCGCCGTCCCTTCGAATGGAAGGCGGCCAACCCGCTGAAGGCCTTCAAGGCCTTGGTCGGGTTGCCGGGCATTGGCAAGGTGGTGGGTGTCATCGCCTGCACAGGCCTCGCGCAAGGGGTGCTCTACAACGTCTGGGTGCTGCACAACACCTTCAAGTTCGGTTGGGACACGCAGGCCAACGGCTGGTCGTTGGCGGCGGTAGGCGTGGTGTCGGTCATCGTTCAGGGTTTCCTGCTGGGCAAGCTCCTGAAGCGCTTTCCACCGCGGCGTTTGGTGGTCATGGGCCTGGTGTCTTCCACCTCGGCCTACTTCCTGTGGGGCGCGGCTTCTCAGGGTTGGATGATGTACGCCATCATCTTTGCCAACCTGCTGGGCTTCACCGTCACGGCTTCGGTGCAGAGCCTGGTGTCGGCTGCAGCGGATGCCAAGAACCAGGGCCAGACGCTGGGCTCGGTGAGCTCTCTCAACAGCCTCACTGCCGTCATCGCGCCAGTGCTGGCCTCGCCTGCACTGATGGCCGTGTCTCACCTGCCGCAGGGAGATTGGCGCATCGGTGCCCCGCTCTACTTTGGCGCGGCCTTGCAGTTCACGGCCCTGCTGCTGGCCTGGCTCCACTTCAGGTCCACAAGATGACCATGCACGACAAGATCCTCATCCTCGACTTCGGCTCCCAGGTCACGCAGCTGATCGCCCGCCGAGTGCGAGAGGCGCACGTCTACTGCGAGATCCACCCCAACGACGTCAGCGACGACTTCATCAGGGCTTTTGCTCCCAAAGGCGTCATCCTCTCCGGCAGCCACGCCAGCACCTACGAAGACCACCAACTGCGTGCGCCGCAGGCGGTGTGGGACCTGGGCGTGCCCGTGCTGGGCATCTGCTACGGCATGCAGACCATGGCGGTGCAACTCGGCGGCAAGGTGGAGTGGAGCGACCACCGCGAGTTTGGCTACGCCGAGGTGCGGGCGCGGGGCCACACGCGGCTGTTCGACGGCATCCAGGACTTCAGCACCGCTGAAGGCCACGGCATGCTCAAGGTGTGGATGAGCCACGGCGACAAGGTGACCGAGCTGCCTGCGGGCTTCAAGCTCATGGCCAGCACGCCCAGCTGCCCCATCGCCGGCATGGCAGACGAGGCGCGCGGCTACTACGCCGTGCAGTTCCACCCCGAGGTGACCCACACGGTGCAGGGCAGGGCGATGCTGGAGCGCTTTGTGCTGGGCATCTGCCAGGCTCGCCCGGACTGGGTGATGCGCGACCACATCGCCGAAGCTGTAGCCGCCATCCGCGAGCAGGTGGGCGACGAGGAGGTGATCCTGGGCCTGTCCGGCGGCGTCGATTCGAGCGTGGCAGCGGCCTTGATCCACCGCGCCATTGGCGACCAGCTGACCTGCGTCTTCGTCGACCACGGCCTGCTGCGCCTGAACGAGGGCGACATGGTGATGGACATGTTCGCAGGCAAGCTGCATGCCCGGGTAATCCGTGTGGATGCCAGCGAGCTTTTCCTCGGCGAGTTGGCTGGCGTGAGCGACCCCGAAGCCAAGCGCAAGATCATTGGCCGCCTGTTCGTGGATGTGTTCAAGGCCGAAGCCGCCAAGCTCAAGGCGGGCGACGCCGGCCATAAAGGTGCGACGTACCTGGCCCAGGGCACCATCTACCCCGACGTGATCGAGTCTGGCGGCGCCAAGACCAAGAAGGCCACTACCATCAAGAGCCACCACAACGTGGGCGGTCTGCCCGAGCAGCTGGGCTTGAAGCTGCTGGAGCCCCTGCGCGACCTGTTCAAGGACGAGGTTCGCGAGCTGGGCGTGGCCCTGGGCCTGCCGCACGAGATGGTCTACCGCCACCCTTTCCCCGGGCCGGGCCTGGGCGTGCGCATCCTGGGCGAGGTGAAGAAGAGCTACGCGGACCTGCTGCGCCGTGCGGATGCCATCTTCATCGAGGAACTGCGCGCCACCCTCGACCCCGCCACGGGCAAGAGTTGGTACGACCTCACCAGCCAGGCCTTCACCGTTTTCCTCCCGGTCAAAAGCGTGGGCGTCATGGGCGATGGCCGCACCTACGACTACGTCGTCGCCCTGCGCGCCGTGCAGACCAGCGACTTCATGACCGCCGACTGGGCGGAGTTGCCCTACGCGCTGCTGAAGAAGGTGTCCTCACGCATCATCAACGAGGTCCGCGGCATCAACCGCGTGACCTATGACGTCAGCTCGAAGCCGCCTGCGACGATTGAGTGGGAGTGATGTCTCTTGGTCGAGGTTGGGCTGATGAGCTGACCTGCTCCCCCTTCAGTCCTACCGATGTCTAGGAAGTAAAGCGCGCTCATCACAACCATGCTTTCATCTTGAGCGTGGCCTCAAGGCCCTCCTGACCGTCAGGGCCCGACGCCTTCGGCACACTGCGGGTCCAGCACGGGTTGTTGGCTTGGTTCTGCTTCGGCCGAGGGTGCCTGGCAGCGGTTTCACTTGAGAAGGACTGTTTGATGATCTACGCGACGCTGAAGGCGATCCATGTGCTGTCCATCGTCGTGTGGGTCGGCGGCATGGTGTTTGCGCACTTCTTTCTGCGCCCCGCAGTCGCCCAGCTTGAACCCTCGATTCGCCTGCGGCTGATGCACGACGTGCTGGGTCGGTTCTTCAAGGCCGTGCTGTGGGCGTCCTTGCTGACGCTGGGCTCGGGCGTATGGATGCTGGGGCGCGTGGCCAAGCAGGTGGTGCAGTCCGGTGGCAGCTTCGAGATGCCGTTGGCCTGGACCCTGATGGCGGTGCTAGGTACCGCCATGGTCGCGATCTTCATGCACATCCGCTTCGCGCTGTACACCCGACTCGGGCGCGCGCTCGCGGCCACAGACTGGAGCTCCGGACAGGCGGCCCTGGCTCAAATCCGCCGCTGGGTTCTGGTCAACCTCAGCTTGGGCGTGCTCGTGACGGTGGTGACGCTCTTGCGCTGAACTGCCTTATGTCCGCCGTGCAATGGCCGCGAAACGCGGTCGTTGGCGGGGGGAGTGTCTATCGGGAGATTCACCGCAACCGCCGAACGGGGCTGCGTCGCTGCAGGGCTTGATGGGATCAAGCTGGCGGAGGGAGCGACCGAAAATTGATTGTTCAGTGAAGTCTAATATTGTCCGAACTTAACGCTTTTTACCTATGAGAAGAGATCAAGATGCTTCCAAGTTGATCTGACGAGATTTTGCTGGTTCCGGAATTGCCGTGTATGCTCACGTGTATGTCAAAAAAACTTTCCGCTTTACTGGTGAAGAGCCTCAACAAGGTCGGTTGGCATGGTGACGGGGACAACCTCTGGCTTCAAGTTACCGCTTCAGGTTCCAAATCTTGGGTGTTTCGCTACACGCGCGACGGGAAGCAGCGTGTCCTTGGTCTGGGCCCGTTGGGCGATGTCTCCCTGGCCTTGGCCAGGGAGAAAGCCCATCGAATGCGCTTGCAACTTCTTGACGGGGTCGATCCGGCAGCAGCGAGGTTGTCAGAACGTCAACGCGTCATTCAAGAACAGGCCAAGGCTCTGTCATTTGATGCCGCTGCTGACCAATTGATTGACAGCAAGCGGGCTGGGTGGCGTAACGTCAAGCACAGCGAACAGTGGTCTGCGACCTTGCGCACTTACGTCTCCCCAGTCGTTGGGCACTTGGATGTGTCGTCTATCGACACGCCGCTGATTGTCAAGTGCCTCAAGCCGATCTGGACAACCAAAACCGAGACGGCATCTCGAGTTCGCCAGCGCATCGAGGCAGTGTTGGACTGGGCGGCGGTTGCTGGCTTTCGAAGCGGCGACAACCCCGCTCGATGGAAAGGGCACCTCGAGCACATCCTTCCTGCGCCTCAGAAAGTCGCAGCGAGGGGGAATCACCCGTCTTTACCTTGGCGCCTAGTGCCTGCATTCATGCAGTCCCTACGAGCGCGCGAAGGCGTTTCCGCAAGGGCGCTGGAGTTCACGATGATTGCGTCCCCTGGAGTGGTGTAACTCCTGAGCCCGGAGAAGGCTGATGTGCGCGTTGCTCGGGTTTCAGCGCTGGAAGGCCGGCACCCGAGTAGGGGCAGTATCGCTGAGGCTTTGCAGGCCCTCAAGCTGCATGTAGCGCCGGTTCAGGCTCCACTCGTCGTTTTGCTCCAGCAGCATGGCGCCGACCAAGCGGGTGATGGCCGCGTCGTTGGGAAAAGTGCCCACGACGTTGGTTCGGCGCTTGATCTCGGCGTTCAGTCGCTCCAGCGGGTTGGTGCTGTGGATCTGCAGCCAGTGCGCCCTGGGGAAGTCCATGTACGACAGCACCTCGTGTTCGGCCCCGTCCATCAGCTTGGACAGTTTGGGCATGGAGCCTCGGAACTGATCGGCCACGACGCGCCACTGCTCATGCGCGGCCTTGGCCGTTTCCTGGGCGAAGGCCGTGGCGATGGCTGCGCTGACCATGCGGCGCTGGGTCTTGTTGGCGTGCGCCAGGGCGTTGCGCATGAAGTGCACCCGGCAGCGCTGCCATGTGGCCTTGAGCACCTTGGACGCAGCGGCCTTCAGGCCCTCGTGAGCATCTGAGATCACCAGCTTGACCCCGCGCAGGCCTCGGCGCATCAGACTGCGCAGGAACTCCGTCCAGAACGCTTCGGCCTCGCTGGGGCCGACCTTCATGCCCAGGACCTGGCGCTGGCCCTCCGTGTTGACAGCCACCGCCACTATCACGGCCACGCTCACTATGGAGCCCGCCTCCCTGTTCTTGACGTAGGTGGCGTCGATCCACAAGTAGGGCCAGTCACCCTCGATGGGGCAGCTCAGGAAGGTGCCCACGCGCTCATCAAGCTCGGCACACAGGCGTGAGACCTGGCTCTTGGAAACGCCAGACATGCCCATGGCCTTGACCAGATCGTCCACCGATCGGGTGGACACGCCGTGCACGTAGGCCTCCTGTATGACCGCAGCCAGTGCCTTCTCCGCCGTGCGTCGTGGCTCCAGGAAGGCGGGGTAGTAGCTGCCCTGGCGCAGCTTGGGCACGCGCAACCCCACCGTGCCAGCGCGTGTCTCCCAAGAACGATCACGGTAGCCGTTGCGGCTGTTCAGGCGCTCAGGGTTCTTCTCGTCGTAGCCGGCACCGCAAAGGGTCTCGGCTTCCATGTCCATCAGGCGCTGAGCGGCGAACTGCACCATTTGGCGCAGCATGTCCACATCGGGGCCCTTCTCGGCCAGCTCGGCCAGTGCCATAGTTGCGTTGGTCATCGTGGTTCTCTATTCAAGGATCAAGGTTGGTATTCGCACCTCAACCCTATCCGAGATCACGATGACCACCCCAGCTGGGGGAGCCGCCGCCGCGCGGCAAGCCGCTACGGGTTACGCCCTACGGGCTTCACCCTTCGCGCCTTGCCGCGGTTGAAGACTTACACCACTTCCTGGGACGCAGCC
>Ga0315900_10009340_pt1 | contig 12445 bp, 14 predicted proteins | sample LakEriMetagenome_FD_203521 | JGI IMG/M metagenome (GOLD analysis project Ga0315900, IMG submission 203521) | Freshwater fungal communities from buoy surface, Lake Erie, Ohio, United States - Buoy 12 MA114 | ecosystem: Environmental > Aquatic > Freshwater > Lake > Lake biofilm | place: USA: Lake...
GAAGGATTTGGATTTATTCCATTACAAGCATTAGCTACTGGTATGCCAACAATTTGTGTAGATGCTTGGGCACATTATGAAAAATATATTGGACCATTAAAACTTAAATCAGAACTTATAGATTCACCCTGGCCATTTCCACATGAAGGAAAAGTTTACGAACCAAACTATAAACATCTACTTGAACTTATGAGAGATGTTGCTATTAACTTTAAAGCATATTCTGGATATTACTATGCTCAGTCAACTAAGATTCATGAAGAATATAATTGGAATCGGTTGACTAATAATGCCTTTGATCACATATTTAAAAAGTTTTCTTAAACCCCTTCCCTCTATAAATAAAGTTTGCTAGAATTGGAATCTATCTATTTTTAAATTAACCGTAAAAAGGCGGAGAAAAGGTGTTATATGTCGAAAGTTATTGAAAACCCATACGAGAATTTTATTGCGTTGTCCAGATATGCAAGATGGATGCCAGAAGAGAATCGTCGTGAAACATGGGGAGAAACAGTAGATCGTTATTTTGATTTCATGTTGAATCATCTCGGAAAGAATCACGGATATACCCCAGATGAAAAACTTGTTGCTGAACTTAAGGATGCTGTTTATAATCGTAATGTAATGCCTTCAATGAGAGCAGTAATGACTGCAGGTGCTGCTCTTGACAGAGACCATGTTGCAGGATACAACTGCTCATTTGTTCCAGTAGATAATCCACGATCATTTGATGAAACAATGTATATCTTGATGTGTGGAACTGGTGTTGGATTCTCTGTTGAATACAAGTATGTTAACAAGCTTCCTGCCGTCCCAGAATCATTTGAAAAATCAACAACTGTTATTGTAGTTGAAGATTCAAAGACTGGGTGGGCTAAGGCTTATCGTGAACTTCTTGCAATGCTTTGGGCAGGACAGATTCCAGCAATTGATGTATCAAAGCTTCGCCCAGCAGGTGCTCGTCTTAAGACAATGGGAGGTCGCTCTTCAGGGCCACAACCGTTGATTAATCTTTTTGACTTTACAATTGCAAAGTTTAAAACTGCAGCAGGTCGTCAATTGAAACCTATTGAAGCGCATGATATTATGTGTAAGATTGGTGAAATCGTTGTCGTTGGCGGAGTTCGTCGCTCTGCAATGATCTCGCTTTCAAACATTAATGACATTGAGATGGCAGCAGCAAAATCAGGAAACTGGTGGGAAAACAACTCTCAACGTGCATTATCAAATAACTCAGTAGCATATTCTCGCAAACCAGACATGGAGCAGTTTATTGCTGAATGGAAGAATTTATATGATTCAAAATCAGGGGAACGTGGTATATACAATGTGGCTGCTGCTCAGAAGCAGGCAGCAAGATGGGGGCGGAGAGATCCAGAAATCCACTATGGAACTAACCCATGCTCAGAAATTATCCTTAGACCTTATCAGTTCTGTAATCTATCCGAAGTTGTAATTCGTGAGAACGATAGTCTAAAAGACATTGAAAATAAGATAAAGCTAGCAACCATTCTTGGAACTTGGCAATCCACACTTACAGACTTTAAGTATCTTCGTAAGATTTGGAAAGACAACACAGAAGAAGAGCGACTTCTTGGAGTTTCAATCACAGGTCAATTTGGACATACTTTTATGTCTGGCAAAGAAGACCTTGATAAGTTAGGAAAATTCTTAAGCAAGTCTCGTGATCTTGCTAGAGAGACAAATAAGCAAGAAGCAGCAAACATTGGAATCAATGAGTCTGCTGCAATTACCTGTGTTAAGCCATCAGGAACTGTTTCACAGTTGACTGGCGTATCTTCAGGTATGCACCCATGGCATTCAGAATATTATATTCGTACAGTTCGTGGAGACAAGAAAGATCCTCTATCAACATTCCTAAAAGAAGTCGGAATTCCAGTGGAAGATGATTTCATGAAGCCAAACGATACTTATGTATTCTCATTCCCAGTAAAGGCTCCTAACGGTGCTATTGTTCGTAATGATTTAACTGCAATTGATCATTTGAATACATGGCTCGTATATCAGCGTGAATGGTGTGAGCATAAGCCATCTATTACAGTATCTGTAAAAGAAGATGAATGGATGGAAGTTGGTGCTTGGGTATATAAGCATTTTGATGAGGTATCAGGTATTTCATTCCTGCCGCATTCTGATCATTCTTATAAGCAAGCTCCATATCAAGAAGTAACTGAAAGTGAATATCTAGAACTACTTGCTAAGATGCCGTCTTCAATTCGTTGGGAAGATCTATCTTTCTACGAAACAGAAGATGGAACAAGCGGAACACAAACACTCGCATGTACCTCAGACGGAAACTGCGAGATTGTGGATATTTCAGCTTAGTAGTATAATTAATATTAGGGGAAACCCTAAATTCCTGGGCACCGTGCCCAGAATAAGGAGGTCTTTATGAAAGAAGATCTTAATAATGATGGAAAGGTAACAATGCAAGAGAAAATTCTAGCAGCGTTAGCAAGCTATGGTCGCCATTTCCTTGGCGCAGCCATTGCTCTATACATGACTGGCAACACTGACCCAGGAGATTTAATCAAGGGTGGTATAGCAGCATGCTTGCCTGTTATTTTGAAGGCACTAAATCCAAATGAGACTTCATTTGGCTTTACAAAAAAGGCATAATTCAAGAAGTATATTAGGACGACTCCTGTGCTAAAATAAGCATAGGAGTTTTCCTATTTAGGAGATTTTCGTAAATGGCAGGACAAAAAAATTGGGAAGTAGACCAAGATACTACTTTCACATTTGTAGTAGAATATAAAGATCCAAATGACGCAGTCATAGATCTAACTGGCGCTACCGCCAAAATGCAGGTCCGTGACGGAACTGCTCAAAAGCTTGCTTTTACTCTAACATCTCCTAGTGGTGGAATTACAATCGATGGCTCACTAGGAAAAGTAACCGTTCGAATGACTCCTACTCAAACAAAGAAATTATTCTATCCAAAGTCTATCTATGATTTAATAATCACAGATTCAAATTTGGTTAAGACTAAATTACTTGGTGGGTATATAACGCTCAATAGAACGGTTACAATATGACAGAAAATGTTGTAGTAGTCAATCAAACAGAAAATTCAGTAGTAATATCCACTCCAGGACCACAAGGACCAAGAGGTAGGACAATATTGAATGGCTCTGGAGCCCCGTCAAGCAATTTAGGATTAACTGGCGACTTTTACTATAACACAGCAAGCACCGAATTTTATGGACCAAAACTATCTGACACAACTTGGTCTGGCGCTACAATAATTACACTTTTTCAAGAACCAACAGATTTTGCATTTTCGTATTCTTGGGAGATAGGCCAGGTTCAAGGGCCAGTGGCTGGAGTATATTCAGTAGCAATTACACATAATATGGGATTCTATCCAAATGTCACAGTCAAAACAAGCGCTGGAGACATATTGGAAACTGGGATAGATTATAATAGTATCAATCAAATAACACTGACAATGGCTCAACCATTTTCAGGGACAGCGTACCTGTCGTAAGGAGAAAAAATGGCAAGATTATTCGTAACTGGCATAAATCTCAATAAGAATGAGCTTTTAAATGCCAGAATCCAAAACCTCAGCACTGCGCCGTCAAGCCCAGTAGCAGGTCAAATATACTTTGATACAACAGCAGCAGTCTTGTACTTCTACAATGGAACTGAGTGGGTGCCAGCCTCTGGTTCTACAGAAGTAATTCAAGATGTAATCGGCTCTTCTGTATCTGGAGGAACAGGCTTAACAGCCACATACAATGATACTTCTGGTATCACAACAATTGATTTAGATAACACAGCAGTAACTGCAGGCAATTATGGTAATGCAGATACATCTATATCTTTAGACATCGATGCACAAGGTAGAATTACAGGTGCAGTAAATAAAACAATAGAAATCACAACTTCCCAAGTTACAGATCTTGCAGAATTTATTGATGATACTGTAGGAGATTCCGTAGCAGGCCTTGTAAAAGAAGGCGAAGGAATCGATGTAGTTTATGATGATGGTGCTGGAACCTTAACAATTTCTGCAGAGGATGCAACTTCTAGCAATAAAGGTATTGCATCTTTTAATTCAACAGACTTTACAGTAGCATCTGGAGCAGTGACTCTAAATGCAGAGCGTGTAGAAGATATTGTTGGAAACCTAGTAATTGGCGGAACAGGAATTGATGCAACATATACAGATGGAGCAGGAACTCTATCAATTGACATTGATTCTACAGTTACTACAAACTCTGGATCACAAACATTAACAAATAAAACATTAGGAACAGGAAATTCACTTTCTGCAGACCTAAATGCAAATAGCAATAAGATTACAAATCTTGCAGCTCCAACAAATAGCGGAGATGCTGCTAATAAGGCATACGTAGATGCAGTTTCTGAAGGTCTACATATTCATGCTGCAGCAGTAGCCGCTACAACAGGAAATATTGATCTATCAACAGATCTTGAAAATGGAGATGTTGTAGATGGAGTCACACTTGTAACTGGTGATCGTGTTCTCGTTAAAAGCCAAACAAATGCGGCACAAAATGGTATCTATATTGTTCAAGCATCTGGAGCAGCAGTTCGTGCGACAGATTTTGATGCACCATCAGAAGTAGATGGTGGTGACTTTATATTCGTTACTGGCGGTACCTTGTATGATAATACTGGATGGGTACAGACATCAACTGGAGTAGCAACAATTGGAACTGATCCAATTAACTTTACTCAATTTTCTGGTGCTGGTACTTATCTAGCTGGAGACGGACTAACTCTTACTGGAAACACATTTAGTGTAGATGTAACACCAACTGCTGGAAATGCTTCTCTTACAAATACAGGTGGAGCAGTAGAAGTAAAAGTAAATACAAATGATGGTCTTGAAGTAACAGGAAGTGGTCTAGGTATCAATAATGGCACTGGGCTTACATTCTCTGGTGGAGCTCTAGTATTCGATACAGCTAACGGATACGGAACTCGCAAGCTAGCGTTTAATCTTGGTGACGGTTCAGCAACATCTTATACAGTAAACCATGCTCTTGCAACAAGAGATGTAACTGTTCATGTTTATGAAAATGGTTCACCATATGCACAGGTAGAAGCAGATGTAGAGCATACTGATAGCAATAATCTAACTATCAAGTTTGCTTCCGCCCCAACAAGCAACCAATACAGAGTAGTAGTGGTTGGCTAATAGTGGCTAGAAAGTTTTTAACTCCCGTAACCCCGCCTTCGCTGGCATCAGACCCAGCAAGCGGGGTAGCAGGAGCTATTTACTACAATACCACTGCAAATGTTTTAAAATTTTATAATGGAACAACTTGGTCTGCTGTAGGGACTGGCGGAGGTGGAAGTGGTACATCTAATTCTTTAGAAGTTTTGGACACCGCTCCTAATTCACCAGCACAGGGCAGAATTTATTTTGATTCCGCAGAAAATACAATAAAAATTTATAATGGAACAATTTGGTATGATGTTGCTGGTCCAAAAGAATTACTAGATCACCAGCACTATGCAGGAGAAGGATTAGTAAGGCATGTAGACTATGGACAATATGTTTCTGAATTAAATTATATTGTTTCTATGGACGGCGGCACAGCAAGTTCATCCTATGCATCAGCACCTAATAATGATATAATAGATGGAGGGAGTGCTTAGCAAATGGCAGTTAGAATTCAGCTTCGTAGAGACACCGCAGCAAATTGGGTTTCATCAAATCCAACCTTGCGGGCGGGAGAAATCGGTATTGAAACAGATACCCTTAAATTTAAAGTAGGTAATGGTTCCTCACCATGGAATTCAATTACTGCATATGCAAACGTTGTCCCAGGTGATCTAAATACAACCCTAAATGGATATCTTGAGGTCGGAGACCTAAGTAATACAGTGGCGGAACTAGTAGACGGAGAACTATATCTACCAGGTACAGATATCATATTTGAAGGTACAACAAATAGCCATGAATTCACTCTAACTGCACCAGATGTAACTGAAGATAAAACAGTCACTCTTCCAAATGCTACAACTACTCTTGTAGGAACTGATACTACAGATACATTAACTAATAAGACTCTTACATCACCCGTCGTTTCTGGTCTAACTCTGTCTGATTCAAGCATCGTATTTGAAGGTGCAGTTGCAGACTCATATGAGACCACATTGACGGTTGGAGAACCTACAGCAGATCGAACAATTACTCTTCCAGATGTAACAGGAACTGTTGTTACAACAGGAGATACAGGTTCTGTAACAAATGCAATGCTTGCAGGTTCAATTGCAAATGATAAACTTTCAAATTCATCAGTAACAATAAATGGATATTCAATTAGCCTTGGCGCATCTGCAACATATGGCACAGACAATATTTCAGAAGGCACAACAAATTTATATTTTACAAATGAGCGGGCACAAGATGCAGTAGCTACAGCTCTATCAAATGGAACTCATACAAATATCACAGTTACATATGATGACAGTGCAAATTCAATATCATTAACTGGAGCACAAACATATTCTGACGAAAATGCACAAGATGCAGTCGGAAACGCCGTTGGAAACGGATTAGATTATGATGACAGTACAGGTGCAATATCAGTAGACCCATCTGAATTTGCGCTAAGCGCAGTAGGATCTCCTACAGCAGATGTAAATATGGCATCATATAAAATTACAAGCCTTGCAGCACCAACATCTGCAAATGATGCGGCTACAAAGGCATATGTAGATAATACTACTGCTGGACTTAATTTCCATGCCGCCGTTCATGCAGCAACGACTGCTAATTTAGATGCAACATATAATAATGGAACATCTGGCGTAGGGGCAACATTAACAGCAAACGCAAATGGCGCTCTGGTAGTAGATGGACATACATTAAATGCTGATGAAAGAGTTCTTGTTAAGAATCAGACGGCGGGATTGCAAAATGGTATTTATGTAGTAACTGCAACAGGAGACGGCTCTAATCCATGGGTATTAACTCGCGCTACAGATGCAGATAATTCTCCAGCAGGTGAAATAGCATATGGAGATTTCTGTTTTGTTCAAAGCGGCTCAACAAATGTAGGCTATGGATATATTGTAAATACAACTGGAACAATTACAATTGGAACCACCGCAATTTCTTATGTACAGTTTAATGCTGGTCAGGTTGTGGTTGCAGGAAATGGTCTAACTGAGACAACTCCTGGAACATTAGCAATTAATACAGCAGTCACTGTAGACTTAAATACTGCACAGACTTTGACCAATAAGACAATTACTGGAACATTTACTGGTAATCTTACAGGTAACGTAACTGGAGATGTTTCTGGAAATGCAGGAACTGTAACAAATGGAGTATATACAAATGCGGCTAATACTATTACTGCCGCCTCTGATTCAACAAAACCGTTAATTATTAAAGGCGCTGTATCACAAACTGCAGACCTACAACAATGGCAGAATTCAAGCGGAACAAGCGTGGCAACTATAAGTCCAAACGGAGCATTGAGGGCTGCAAGCTTCTATGGTAGTAGCGGATTGAGTAACATAGCAATAATTTCCTCAAATGCGCTTGGCGTAAATCCATCTTCTGCTTCTACGGTTGGATTTATTATCCGTGGCGCAGCTTCCCAATCAGCCAACCTACAAGAATGGCAGAATAGTGCGGGAACTGTACTTACTAAGGTTCAGTCAAATGGGGTAATTGATACTTCTCAGTATTTAAACATGAGTACATCGGGCAATGCTGGAATTGCTGTTGGCGGACTTTATAGAATCCGTATGACTGGAAACAATACACAAATTGAAGCAAGCGTAGGAAACGTAGCAACCCTTATTGTAAAGAGTGCAGCATCCCAGACTGCAGACATACAGCAATGGCAGAATTCAAGCGGAACAGTACTAATGGCAGTAAACTCTTCAGGTGCAATTTCAACAGGAACTTGGAACGGAACTGCAATAGGAGCAACTTATGGTGGAACAGGATTAACTTCTTATGCTACTGGAGATATTGTTTATGCTTCCGACACAAATACTCTTTCTAAATTAGCAGCTGGAACAAACGGATATCTTCTGACTATGGTTGGCGGAGTCCCAGCATGGGCGGCAGCACCAATAAGTCTTCCTGATCAAACAGGAAATAGTGGTAAGTATCTAACCACAGATGGCACAACTGCTTCATGGGCAACTTTGGTTGTTCCAATTGAGACAGGTACAGCAACTCTAACTGCAAATACTGCTACAACAATCAGTACCACTGCATTGTCAGCATTTACCAGTATCGAATACATGGTATCTCTAAAGCAGGGTTCAAAGGTTAGAACTTCAAAGGTTGTTCTACAAACCGATGGTTCATCTGTAGATATGACAGAATTTGCAATTACCGAAACTGGCGGTCAAATGACAGGAGTGGTAATTTCAGCAACAACATCAGGATCTGATGCAGTTCTACAGGCAACTGTAACAGATGCTTCAAGCACAAATGTAACCGTTAAATTTAGTAAAGTAAAGCTCTAAGGGAGGAAGTAAGTGGCAGATAAAAACTTTAAGGTAAAATCTGGACTAAATATCCCGATTACTTCCGCCGCTATTCTAACCACTGATTCAAGTGGTAACATTTCTTCTACAAATGTTCTTCCAATTACCGCAGGCGGAACAGGACAAACATCTGCAACAAATGCAATAAATGCTTTGCTTCCAGTACAAAATGGATCTACAGTAAATTATGTAATTCAATCGGACGGAACCAATATTAACTGGGGCAAATTATATAACCAAACAATTAAAAATAATGGTACAACAGTAACTCCAAGAGGTAATATAAATGTTATAGGCGCTACATTTGCAGATGATTCTGGAACAGATACAACTACAATTACATTTACAGATACTACTGGAGTTTCAACATCTGGCGGATCTACAATTACTACAAGTTCTGCATCAGTTAAAGGCTTGATTATAAAAGGCGCTGCTTCCCAAACTGCCAAACTTCAAGAATGGCAAAATAGTAGTAGTCTTGTTGTAGCATCAATGGATGATAGTGGAAAACTTGTTGTTCCAACAATTCGTGGCCCAGCAGGTAGTGTTGTTACGTTGGGAACAGATGGACAGCCATACTCTTTATCTATATCCAATACTCAATTTGATTCTTATGGTCCTGTACCATGGAGACCATATAATTCAAGTATGGTTGGGTTTATTGTTAAGGGTCAAGCATCACAAACCGCCAATCTTCAAGAATGGCAGAATAGTGCAGGTACTGTGCTTACCAGCATTAGTGCTTTAGGGGCATTAACAGTTAATTCAAATGCAACCAGTTATTTTGGTACAGGCCCATCCATTTTTGGTACCACACTTGCAGTAAGTACTAGAAGTTCTGGTACTATTGGTCAAATCATAAAAGGCGTTACCTCACAAACCGCCAACCTACAGGAATGGCAGAATAGTGCTGGAACGGTACTTGCTAAAGTAGATGCATCTGGAGCAATGTTTACAACAACAGCGGCGGCAGGAACAAATACCACTCAGGTAGCAACTACAGAATTTGTGAAAACTGCTATAGATAATCTTGTTGATTCCGCCCCAGGAACTTTGGATACATTAAATGAAATTGCGGCGGCATTAAATGACGATCCTAATTTCTATACTACAATAACAACACTAACATCAGCTCTTGAAAATAATGATGTGTATAATTACATGGGGGTATTTTAATGGCTGCAACACCAGTATTATTTGGTAGAGGATCATTTGCTACAAGCTCTGGAACATTGTTTACCACCACCACAAAATCAATTTTAACAGATATCGTAATATCCAATACCTCTTCAAGTCAACAATATGTTACAATAGTTATAGATGGCGTAAATATCATTCCTACCGTCCCAGTTTCTGGAAATACGGTAATTACATTACAGCCTAAGACCGTAATTGCTACGGCAAAAGATGTAACAGGATATTCGTCAAGCGCAGATGTTAAATATCATATCAGTGGTGTGGAGGTATCATGATAGATCAATATCCATCGCCTAATGGCGTTCTAACAAGCCTTATCTGGCGTAAGACAATGAGCGGCGGAGAAACAAGTCTTTCAGGATATGATAATGCTTCACAAGCTCTCTCATATACTCCAGGGCAGGAACAGGTATATCTCAATGGTATTCTTCTAGTTCGTGGAGATGACTACACAGCTACAAATGGCACATCAATTACAGGGTTGTCTGCATTGTCTGCTTCAGACTTTGTTCAAGTAAATTGCTACAATAATTTTAGCGTAGCTTCGCTACCATCAACATCAATTACTGGCGAAATTACAAATAGCCAGATCACATCGCTTGCTACAAGCAAATTGACTGGAACTATTGCAAATAACCAGTTGGCAAATTCAAGTATTACTATTAATGGTTCCGCCGTATCTTTGGGTGGTAGCACAACAATTGCAGGCGGATCGGCACAAGATAGCGAACCTACTTCTCCAACAGAAGGTCAATTATGGCTAGATACAAATGGCACACTTGCTACTACAGCATTTACTGAAAAATCAACATTGACTACAACTGGTGATATTTATTATGCCTCTGCTGCAAATACTCCAGCAAGACTTGGAATTGGTAGCACGGACCAAGTACTGAAAGTATCTGGTGGTGTGCCTGTGTGGGGTTCTTCTCCATATACAACTTTCAGTGGAGTTTTGTTAAGAAACTCAACTGCAACAAGCATTCCAAATAATACAAGAACTACTTTAACTTGGAATCAAGAAGCCTTTGATACTGATGGATTTCATAGCACATCTTCAAATACGGATAGAATCACAATTCCAACAGGAATGACTGGTTACTATCATATTTATGCTTATGGAATGTGGACTTCAACTGGAACTGGTGGAACTACTGAAATTTTGATAGATAAAAATACTAGCGAAGTTATTAGAGTTCGTAATCAAAAGACTAACACTGACTGGACAAGTGTTGTTTTGAGTGCTGTTTTATATCTAACAGCAGGAGATTATTTACAAATGTCAGTATTTCAACAATGCGGTGCAGCAATGAATTGGGAACAAGGTGGTAGTTATGGTCAATGGGGAATAGCAAGGATAGGATAAAATGATAAAATTTACAAAACCACAAAATCTTAATGGCGCAGAACTGCTTGATGAATTAGCGGCAATAGGAATTATTTTAGATAAATTTACACAGCCACCAGTTATAGATGGCAATGGTGATTTTTGGTTAGACATCAATCCAGCAGATGAATCCGTAGCAGAAGCCGTAGTTGCTGCTCATAATGGCACTATAGTTCCACCAGAACCTACCATCGCCGATAAGTTGGCATCAGTAGGACTATCTTTAGATGAACTTAAAGCAGCAATCCTCGGAGGTAACTAATGCCATCAATAGGAACAAATAGTAAACCAGCATATGTATATGATGCGGGAACAGATACATGGATTCCAATTGGACCAGGAGAACATACTCATGAGTATATTGGTAAAGATGTAATTACTACTACTGGGGATCTTATTTATGCCTCCGCCGCAAATACACCAGCAAGACGTGGCATTGGCTCAACTGGTCAGGTACTGACTGTATCTGGCGGTTTACCAGTATGGGCTACGCCTGCTGGCGGTGGCAAAGTTTTACAAGTAGTTCAAGCCAATTATTCAACCACAGTTAATACCTATTCAACTTCTTATGCTGATACAGGTTTAACTGCAAGCATTACACCTAGTTCATCTAGTTCCAAAGTTTTAGTAATTATTTCTCAGGGTTTTTGGGTAGGAAGAAACTCAACTAATGCTGGTCTGTGGATGCAGTTACAGCGTGGAAGTACGGCATTACAGACTAGATGGGTTCAAAACGAAGCCGCACAACCTGGTGGTAGCCCAGTTTCAATCGCTTCAACTACAACCTTTACCTATTTAGATTCACCAGCCACTACTTCATCAACTTCTTACAAAACACAATTTAAATTAGTTTCAGCAGATATTGGTGGTTGGGGCGGAGCAGCGAATTACCAAACTGATTCAAATATTCTGTTATTAGAAATAGGTGCATAATGACTCAACGAGAAAAAGCATTAGCAATTTTGTTCATTCGTCCAGGTGCAGAATTTGTACTTCACGGATTAGATATTGAATGGCACGATGCAAATAAAACTCAGCCAACTGAAGAAGAAATAGCCCAAGGCTGGATTGACTATCAAGCCAAAGAAGCGGCAGATAAAGCCGAAGCAGAAGCAAAGCGACAGGCTCTACTAGACAAACTTGGAATTACAGAAGAAGAAGCAAAACTTCTTCTATCTTAAGGAGGTATTATGAGCAAGGCTAGAGCAATAGCAGATAACTCTGATTTTCCGCCAAATTCTAACTTAGACGGCGGAGAATTAGATGCTTTGCAAGATAGCAATGTTTATAATACAATAGATACACAATCAGCACAAACATTTGATGGAGGAACACTATAAT
>Ga0315900_10009341_pt1 | contig 12445 bp, 2 predicted proteins | sample LakEriMetagenome_FD_203521 | JGI IMG/M metagenome (GOLD analysis project Ga0315900, IMG submission 203521) | Freshwater fungal communities from buoy surface, Lake Erie, Ohio, United States - Buoy 12 MA114 | ecosystem: Environmental > Aquatic > Freshwater > Lake > Lake biofilm | place: USA: Lake...
GGCCATCGCTCGCGAAGAGCAGCTCACCCCAGCGGTTGTATACCTCCACGCGCGAATCAGGGAACAGGTCGATGTGGTCGATCTGCCATGCATCGTTGTGGCCATCGCTGTTCGGGCTGAAGCCTGTGGGAATGACGATCTCGGGCACCACGGTGACCAGCACGGAATCAATGTCCGAACAGCCTTGTTCCGTCGTCACCTGAAGCACGAACCAGGTCGTCACGTCAGGCGATGTGGTCGGGTTCAGCACAGTGGGCGTGCTCACCAGTGAATCCGGTGACCACAGGTAGGTGCTCTCCGGAGGTCCGGGCACACCGCCGAGCGTGGCAGTTGCCCCGAGCAGGATGTCCCGATCCGGGCCGGCATCGGCGATCGGCAGGGCGAGGACGTTGATCTGGACGACATCCTGATCCGAGCATGGCCCGGCCGTAGCGGTGAGGGTCACGGTGTAGGCATCAGGAGGCAGGACTCCCAACGCCAGTGTGACGCCGGTCCCCAGCACATTGCCCTGCGCGTCGGTCCACGTGAAACTTGTGGCCCCCTGGCTGCCGGAGGCGTTCAGCGTGATCGGGACACCCGCACATTGGTTGATGGCCGGCCCCGCATCGGCGACCACGCTGTTCAAGGCGGGTACAGTGACCCCTTGTTCGATCGAGCAACCGTTCGCATCGGTGAGCGTGAGCAGGTGATCACCCGGGAACAGGTCAGCCAGGTCCTCCGCACCGGACACGAAGCCGTTCGGCCCAGTCCATGATGTGGTCAATTGTCCGGTACCACCACCCACGGTCACCAGGATGGCGCCGTCCGAAGAGGTGTTGCACGCGGCGGCCGTTACGCCATCCACCACGATGGACAGCAGTTCGGGGTCGGAGAGCACATAGTTGGACGTGTCAGTACAGCCCACGGCATCGGTGATCGTCACCGACCATGTACCCGCGCACAGGCCTGTTGCGCTGGGATTCCCATCGCCCCCCGGCGGGAAGGGCTCCCAATCGTAGCCGTAGCCGCCGATACCGCCCGTGGGGGCCAGCGTGATGGCGCCATTGCACTGACCCGCGCAGAGCACACCGCTCACGCTGGCATTGGGGTTGATCGGTGTGTACGGCAGGATGGTGAAGGGTACCAGCGTGTCGCACCCCAGCGAATCGGTGACCACCAGGGTCCAGTTGCCTGCGCACAATCCCTGAACCTGGAACTGGCCTGCCAGGAACACATTGCCGTTCGCATCCAACCACGATACCTGGAACCCACCAGCACCACCTACCGGGTTCGCTGCGGCCGTACCGTCGCAAGGTCCATCACAGGTCTCGCCAAGGAACGCAAGCCCCGCGATGATGGGCAGGCCCTGGGTGATGTTGAAGGTACGCTCCACGATGCATCCGTTCGCATCGGATGCGGTGAAGGCATAATCGCCTGCGCACAGATCGTTCAGAGTGGTGTCCCCTTGCGCGATGACGGTCCCGACGGCATCAAGCCATGTGCTGGCATAGGCACCCGTGCCACCGCTCAGTGTGGCCACGGCCTGTCCGATGCAATCGCTGAAACACTGGTTGTCCACCGTTGTCAGCACGACATCCAGCAGCGGAGGATCGGCGATGTTGAACTGGAGGGTGGTGTCACAGCCGTTCGCATCCGTTATGGTCACGGACCATGCGCCTGCGCACAGATCCGTTGCCAGGCTGTCACCCTGCCCGTTGGGAGGCACGGGGGACCATGCATAGGTGTAGGCGCCTGTTCCGCCGGTAGCCGTCACAGCGATGGACGCATCACAGACGGCATTGCACGACACGCTGTCAACAGCGGCCTGCACCGCGATCGGCAGCGGGGCCTGGATCACCAGGTCCTGCGTAATGGAGCAACCGATACTGTCGGTTATCAGCACTGTGTAGACGCCGGCACAAAGCCCTGTCACGAGCGAAGTGCTGTCACCGATGATAGGGTCGGGCGACCAATCGTAGGTGAACGGCGCAACTCCGCCGGTTGGTGAAGCCACGGCCGAACCGTCGCAGCTTGCTGCACAGCTCACTGGAGTGGTGCCGAGGTTCACCTGTATCGGGGCAGGTGCGGTCACCAGCGCCGTATCGATCGAGATGCAGCCCAAGGCATTGGTCACCTGTACATAGTAGCTGCCTGCACAGAGGTCGGACAATTCAGCCACACCCTGTGCCAGCTGGTTGCCGCCGATATCATACCAGGCGATGGTGCATGAGGGCTCGGAACAATTCAGACTTACCACAACGGTGCCATCGCATAGTCCGGGGCAGGTGACGACATCGTTCGTAATGGCCAGGAGCTCGCCATCCACATCGCTCACGGGCACGGTGGCCGTAGCCTGGCATCCGTTGGCGTCCGTGACAAGGACCGAATACAGCCCCGCGCACAGGTCCGCCTGCAAGCTGTCCGTTCCGAAAGCGCCCGCATTGCCGGTCCATGCGTAGGTATATGCCGACGTTCCGCCCGATGCCTGGACCGCGGCCGTGCCGTTGCAAATGCCACAGTCGCTTTGTGTGGCGGTGGAGCCCAGCACGAGCGGCGCAGGCTCTGTAATGTTCGCTTGCAACACAGCGGTGCATCCCAGGCTGTCCGTCACCGCTACGCTCCAGGCATCGGGACAAAGCCCTGAGATCACCGCCGTGCCCTGGCCGTTCGCCGGCTGCGGATCCCAGGCATAGCTGTAGCCGCCATTACCACCGGAAGCGAATATGGACACCGTGCCATCACAGGCTCCGTTGCAGGCCACATTCACCGTCTGCGCCACAAGCTCGATCGGGGACGGGCCGGTGATCAGCACGGCGATCGTGGTATCACAACCGGTCGCATCAGCGATCGATACGTTCCATACACCCGGGCATAGGCCGGAGACCTGCGCGGTGGAGTCCCCGACGGGCGGATCAGGCGACCAATCATAGGTATACGGGGCAACACCGCCGGTGGGAAGCACAGCAGCAGCGCCATCGCATGCGCCGCTGCATGTTACAGCCGAGGTGCTCGTGGCCACGTTGATCACCTGCGCCGGCAGCACCTGGGCCGTGTCGATCACCGTGCAGCCCGCGCCGTTCTGTACCGCCACGTAATAGGAGCCCGTGCAGAGGCCGGTCAACGTGAACTGGTTGACGGCAAGGGCAGCACCCTGTGCATCATACCAGAAGATCTCACAGGGCCCGCTGGTACAGGCGAATGAAACCGACACGTCCGCATCGCATGCATTGCTGCAGCTGGTAATGCCATCGGTGATCGCCAACGCCTCGCCGGCGGCATCCGATACAACGGCCGTGACCTGTGCAGCGCAGCCATTGGCATCGGTGATCACCGCCGTGTAGATGCCCGCACAGAGGCCCGCAAGCTGTTCGCCATTACCGATCGACACACCGGCGACATCCGTCCATTGCACATCCACGTTGGGGGTGCCCCCGCTGATGACCACCTGTGCCGTGCCATCACACACCTGGCAATTGCTACCGGTCGCCGAGACCACCGCGGACAATGCAGGCGGTTCCGTGACCGGGATGGTGAGCGTGGTGTCACATCCATTGCCATCCACCAGGAGCAGCGAATAAGTGCCTGCGCACAAGGGGCCGGACTCCAGCGCACCCGCACCGTTGGGCGGAACGGGACTCCACACGACAACGAAGGAGCCCGCCCCTCCAGTGGGTTGAATCGCGATGCCGCCATCGCAGGTGCCGGCGCACGTGACGTTGCTCACCTGTGCGTTGGCGCCGATGGGTGCCGGATCAAGGATCAACACATCCACCTGCACCGTGCACCCATTGACATCCGTTACGGCGGCCGTGTACACACCCGCGCAAAGACCGGATGCCTGGGCCGTACCCTGTCCTTGCAGCGGTGCGGGCGACCAGTTGATGGTGTAGGGCGTTGCACCTCCGGTGATACCCAATGCAGCCGCACCGTCACAGGCGGAGGCACATGCCGGTGATTGTGTGCTGAATGACACCAGCAGTGGGTCTGGCGCGCTGACATTGGCGGTATCCACCGACAGACAGCCATCACCATTGACCAGTGTGATGAGGTATTGCCCCACACACAAGCCTTGCAGCGTATCGGTGCCGCTGGCCAGCACGGTCCCAGCCGCATCGTACCAGGTGGTCTGGCATGCGGGTGTCGTACAGGTGTAAGCCACTGTCACAAGGCCGTCGCAGTCACTCGGGCAGGTCACCAGATCGTCGTCCGCCAGCAGCGACTCTCCCTGCGCATCCGTGATGGGGATGACCATGTCGACGGAGCAACCGGACGCATCCGCAACGCTCACCGCATAAACGCCGGAGCAGAGTCCCGGCAGGAAGGCATCGGTGGTGGTGATGTTCAATGGGGCACCCCATGCATAGGTGTATCCCCCGCTGCCACCCGCGGTCTGCAGATCGGCCGAGCCGATGCACTGCTGGCACTGGCTCTGTGTAAGCACCGGCGCGACCACCAGTGGTGGCGGATCGGCGATCTGGAAGGTGACGGTGGTGTCGCATCCGATGCCGTCGGTCACGACCACCGTCCAGGTGCCGGCGCACAGCTGGGCCACACTGCCGGTGCCCTGGCCCACCGGCGGTGCCGGGCTCCACGTGAAGGTCAGCGGTCCTCCGCCACCACTGGCGCCCAGCTCAATGGCCGCGGTACACGAGCCTGCACAGACCACGGGCGTCACCGCGGGGTTCACAGCGATGGCCGGCGGTGCGGTGATGGTGACGGAAGCCGTCGTATCACAACCGTTGTTGTCGACGATGAGCACATCGTAGACGCCCGCGCACAACTGGCTCGGGGATTGGCTGCCCTCACCGGCGCCGGGATCGGGGCTCCAATCGAACGTGTAGGGAGCCTCGCCCCCGAAAAGGTCGAGGATGGCCGAGCCATCGCAGGTGCCGCCGCACGAGGCCGCTGTGGGGTTGATACCGGTGGCTATCGGCTGGAACGGCAGTATGGTGAATGTCTCGGTCGTGTCGCAGCCGAGCGTATCGGTGAGCGTTACCGAGTATGTAGTACCGGCACAGAGCCCGGAGATGGCGAACGAGCCCTGGCCCACGGGTGGCTCCGGCTGCCAGACCACCGTGTAACCGGGTATGCCCCCCGCCGGCGCAATGGCGGCCTCACCGGAGCAGGGATCGTTGCAGTCGGCGGCCGAGAAACCAAGGGAGAGCTGGAGGGGGTTCGGCTTGTCGATGAGGAAGGTCACGAGGGTGTCACAACCCACCGCATCCGTGATGAGCACGTTCCATTCCCCGAGGCACAGCCCGCTGATGGAGTCCGTGGCTTGACCCTCCGGGGGTTGGGGCGACCATTGATACGTATAACCAGGTATGCCTCCGGAGGGGGCTACGGCCGCTGCACCCGAGCACGTGTAGGCACAGGGTGTATCGTAGGTGCTGAGGCCCGGCTGGATGGGCTGCGCCGGCAGCACGGTGAAGGTCCAGACCGTATCGCAACCGGAAGCATCCGTGATGGTAACGGTCCAATCACCCGCGCATAGGCCGTACACGGCATTTGTGCCTTGCCCCACCGGGGGCGCGGGGGACCAGCTGTAGGTGAACCCACCGGCGCCGCCCGTCGGATTCACCGTGGCCGTTCCGTCGCACGGGCCATTGCAGGTCTCGTTGGTGAACACTCCGTTGGGCAGGATCTCCGCGGGAGCATTCACCTCCAGAACTAATACGGTGTCGCAACCGGCCAGGTCACTGATCTGCACGGTCCATGGCCCACTGCAAAGGCCGCTGATGCTGGCGCCCGCACCGATCGGCGGCACCGGTGTCCAGGAATAGGTATATGCGGGCACTCCCCCGCTCACGTCCAGGTCGATCGCACCATCGCAGGCATCGAAGCACGATGCATCGAAGACCGTGGGAACCGCCTGGATCCCGCTGGGCGTCGTGATGATGAACTGCAGCGTCGTGTCGCAACCAAGGCTGTCGGTCAGGGTGACTTCATACACACCCGGGCAGAGATCGCTCGCCGTACTGGTCCCCTGTCCGCTGCCCGGGGCCGGATCCCACAGTATGCTCACAGCGCCGGTTCCACCCGTAAAGGCCACCGTAGCCGTGCCGTTGCAGGCACCGCCACAATCCGCAGGCGTGGTGGTAAGCTGCGGCACCAATGGTGGTGGCGCGTCGATAACGAAGGAAAGCAGCGTATCACACCCCGTGTCATCGGTCACCAATAGTGTCTGCAACCCGGCACAAAGACCATCGGCCTGGGACGTACCCTGGCCGCTCAACGGCGGAGGCGCCCACTGATACGCATAAGCAGGTACACCACCGGAAACGGTGACGGCCACCGTACCATCGCATAGGCCTGCGCAGCTGGCCCCACCGATCGTGGGCGCCACCTGGATCTCCGTGGGCTGCGTGATGGTGAAGACAAGCACGGTATCGCACGTGCCATCACTCACCGTGACCTGCCAGTCACCTGCACAAAGCCCGGTGGCGTTGGGCGTACCCTGCGCATTGGGTGGAACGGGCGACCAGGTATAGGTGTAGACACCCGAGCCCCCTGACGGGGCCAGCACGATGCTGCCATCGCAGGCTCCGAAGCAGCTCACGTTCTGGACCGCCGCGTTCGGAACAAGCGGCAACGGGGCACCGATGGTGAAGGTGACCGTGGTATCACAGCCTGTACTGTCGATCACGGTGAGGCTGTAGTCGCCCGCACAAAGACCCGTGGCCGATGCGGTCCCCTGACCCGATCCGGGGAGGGGGTCCCATTGGTAGGAGAACGGGGGATAGCCTCCGCCCACCTGGGCCGCCGCGCTGCCATCGCAGAGGTCCGCGCACGCGGCATCCGAGAGGTCCAACACCACCGTGAGCGGGGGAGCGGGCAGGATCGTGAACGGAACGACCAGTGAGCAACCCGCGTCATCGGTGATGGTCACCGAAACAGGTCCGGCACAGAGGCCTGCGGCGTTCGCGCTGCCTTGTCCGGAGCCGGGCGCCGGGGTCCACAGGAACGCATAGGGTACGGTGCCCCCACTGACCACCACGCCGGCGGTGCCATCGCAGGCCGTTCCGCAAGAGATGTTCGTTTGTGCAGGTACCGCGGCCAAGGGATCAGGCTCATCCAGCACCACGGTTATCGCCGTGTCACAGCCGGCCGCATCCGTGATCGTGACCGACCATGTGCCGGCACAGAGACCGGTCGCCGTGGGCGTGCCCTGGCCGGCCGGTGGCAACGGGGACCATACATACGTGTAGGTGCCGCTGCCACCCGTTGGTGCGCACGTTATCACCCCGTCACAGGCCCCCGCACAGGTGATCGGCGTGATCACTTCGTTCGGCAGTACGGGGGCCGGTGCGGGCAGGTCGAACGTGATGGTGGTGTCACATCCCGCGGCATCCACCACGGTCACGCTCCAGCTGCCGGCGCAAAGGCCGGTGATGCCCGCCGTGCCCTGGCCGCTCGGAGGCTGTGGCGCCCAGCTGTAGGTATAGGTTCCGGTGCCTCCCGTGACAACAAGGGACACCGACCCGTTGCAATCACCGGCACAGATGGGAGCGGCGACCGTGGCGGTCACGGCCAGCGCCGGCGGTTGGGCGATGGTGACCGGCACCTGGATGCTGCAGCCGCTCGGCTGGTCGGTCACCGTGACCGTGTAGGTGCCGGCGCACAGGCCGGTGGCGTTGTTCGTGCCCTGGCCACCGCCGGGGGCGGGACTCCACGCAAAGGTGTATGGCCCAGTACCACCACTGGGGGTAACGGTGGCGGACCCCGTGCATGCACCTGCGCAGACCACATCGGTCTTCACCACGCTCGCCAGGACCGGTTGTGGTTGGGTTATCGTGAAGTCCACCGTGCCCACGCATCCGTTGACATCGGTCACCGTTACCGACCAACTTCCGGCACAAAGCCCGGTGGCGCTCGCGGTACCCTGGCCGCCGCCGGGGGCCGGGCTCCACGAATAGGTGTACGCACCGGTGCCACCTGTGGGCGCCACCGTAGCAGTGCCGTTGCACGCACCATTACAGGTGACGTTGGTGAAGGTGAGGTTCGGTGTAACGGGCTGCAGGTTGATACTGAAGGTCGTATCGAACTGGCAGTTGTTGTTGTCACGGATGCGCAGCGTGTTGGTACCAGCGCACAACTGGTTGAAGGAGGCGTTGGTCCCGGCACCATTGTTCCAGCTGTACGTGTACCCGCTTCCGGTGCCCCCCACGGCCAGGGCATTGCCCGTTCCATTGCACACGCCTGCACAGGTGGGCGGGGTGAGCGCCGGGAAGAAGATCACGCCAAGGGGTGGTGGACCCAGGACCTGCACCGTGGCGGCGCATCCGATGTTCTGCACCTGGTCCGTGACGATCACGAGCTTGTTGCCCACGCACGTGTTGTTCCAGGTCTGCGCGGACGGACCGGTCTGCCATTGATAGGTGAAACTGCCTGAACCACCCGTAACCGTAACGGTCGTGCTCCCATCGCAAACACCGTTGCAGCTCACATCGAAGCCATTGTAGTCGCTCGGTGCCGTGGCATTGATGGTGAATGGTGTCTGACCGGGACCGGTCCCACAGGTGCTGATGCCGCGCTCAGGGCCACCGTGCGCAGGATCCAATACATCCCAACGATGGGGTATTCCCGCAACATAAAGTGCAGCTTCAGCGGTGACCAATTGCACCGGTGAACGACTGGGCTCATAGGCGGATGCGCAGAACACCACGGATGTGCCTGCATCGAAGAGCTTCGGGCCGCGGCCCGTGAAACGCAGGGCGCCAACGCGTACGATGTTGGTATTCGTGCGAACAGATCCTTCCCGTACGACCAGGGCATGCGCGTCATCCAGTGTTAGGTCGCTGTGCACGGACCAGGTCCCGGCACCATCGACCACAAGGTCCGAGGCCAGCACCGTACCCCGCGTATCGATGACGGCATCCGGGGCATCGCCCGTGAAATGCAACCCTCCGCCAACGGCCACCTGCACCGCACCGCGCACATGCAGCGAGCCGGCGATCTCCAGGCGCACATCAGGCGCGGCGTTCAACATGGCGCTCGCCGGCGATCCGTCGAGGATCAAGGAGGCGCAGCGCCGGCTGCCACGCAGGCCGATGGTGACCGGTTGAGGAGGTCGTACCACGGCCACATCATGCGCTCCGGGCACACCGGCACCACCGATGCCGCCGGCCTCCTGGCTCCAATGCCGGGCATCCTCCCACGCGCCACTGCCACCGACCCAATGGAATTCGTGCTGGGCGCGCAAGGCCGGGAACACCAGGATGCCGGCCATGACAAGCATCGCGCGGCGCACGCGCAGGTATCGAGCGTGTTGCTGGGTCATTCGAATACGGGGCATCGGACGATGTTCTTGGCCGGATCATCGGCACCGCAGGGGTAGATGCCGAGGATGATCTCGTGCGTGTTGCTGTTGCCCACGCGCAGCCGGCTGGTGTTGATGTCGTAACTGTAACCGAAGGTGAAGAACTTCAGGAAGGGGACCTTGATCATGAACGCCACGGCATCCTGGTTCCGATAGCTCACCCCGAAGCCCATGCGCCGCTTGTACTCCAGGAAGGCGTTCACATCGATCGCGAGCGGAGAGGAAGGCGAGAACTTCAAGAGCGTGCTGGGCACCAGGCCGAGACGGCGGTTGATGCGCACCCGCTTGCCCGCGCTGGCCATGAAATGACGGGTAAGCCGGCTTTCCACGCCAAGGTCCTTGATGCGGTTGCCGAGCGCCTGGTGTATCGACAGGCCGGCCCAGCCGTTCTTGCTGTACAACCAGATGCCCGGGGTGATCTCGGGATAGACCATCACGCTCGCATCATTGGCCAGCGCCGGATCATCCGGCTGGAGCGTGCGCACCTTCCCCAGGTCCAGCTTGAACTGGGTGAGTCCGGCGAAGAGGCCCATGCTCATGTAGTAGTCCTTCGCCATCTGGATGTGGTAGGCGTAGGCCAGGTTGAACCGCGTGTAGCCCAAGGCACCCGCTTCATCCGCCTCGATCGCCCCGCCGATGCCGTGGCGGTTCATCACGAAGGGTTTGCCTTTCGGACGAATGGCCCCATGCAGGCTCACCCAACCGGTGGTGGGCGACCCGGGGAAGTTGAGCCACTGCTTCCGGAAGCCCATGCGCACGTCCAGGCAATCCTTGCTGCCGGCAACGGCGGGGTTCACACTGAAATGATTGAAGACATACTGCGTGTACTGCGCCAACTGCTGCGCACGGGCCGCGGCCGGTAGCAACAGGAGGAGTAGCAGTGCGGCACGCATCAGTTCACGATGGTGAGGAATCCGGTATAGGGCTCCGCCCGGCCTTCGAGCACGTTCAGTTCGATCACCCAGTAATAGGTGCCCGTGGGCAGGCCGCCGCCATCGAAGGGTGTACGGTAGCCAACGGCATTGAAGACCCGTTGGCCCCAGCGGTCATAGATCTTCACATCCGCCTCGGGGTAGTCGGTGATGCCCGGGATGACCCAGGTGTCGTTCTTCCCGTCGCCGTTGGGCGTGATCGTGTTGGGCGGGTCGATCAGCCGCCGGACCTCCACCAGCACCTGGTCGGTGTAGGTGCATCCGTTCAGCTCGGTGGTCACCGTGTAGATCGTGGTCTCCGTGGGTTGTGCGAAAGGGTCGGGAATGCCATTGCCGCTGAGGCCGCTGGTCGGCGTCCACGTGTAGGTGGTGCCACCCGTGGCATCGAGCTGCGTGCTGGCGCCGTCCGCCAGGGACACGTCCGGACCGGCGCTGAAGTCCACCCCCACGATGTCAGCACCGGGTCCGCCAAGCGTGAGGGAGAAGGCGCACTGGGCGGGCGTGCCACTGTCGGCCATGCCGGAGACCACTACCCAGTACATAGTATCCGGCAGGAGTGGCTCCGTGCCCACCACGAAGTCCAGCGAATCCTGCTGGCACCCCCCCGCGCTCACACTTTGGAAAGCGGCCGGGGTGCAGCTCCCATCCCCGCTGAGCACCTGCACGCTCAGCTCATTGTCCGCGCCGGCATCATCCGCGCAGTCGATGCCGTTCACCGCCACGTTCACCACGCCCCCCTGGCTGTTGGTGGTGAAGCTGTACCAGAGCTGGTTGGCCCCCGGTTGGCAGAAGGCCGGAATGGGCCCGGTGGCGCCCGTGTTGTTCCCCGCCTGGGACTGCTGCGCGCACAGCGTGAGGGCGGTGGCGCAATCCCCATTGGGTGGTTGCGCGACCATAGGGTGCATCATCAGAAGGAAGGGCGCAAGAGCGGCAGGACGCATGGACAGTAGCCCGGCATGCGTGCGCAGCACGGGCAGGCCGAAAGTAGACCCGGCCACTGCGGGCCTCCCGTCGGCAGTGGCTAGTTCCCCACACGCCGATGTTCACCCTCGGGCGCGGACCGCTGCCGGTCCGCCATGAGTGACCCCACCAGGAGTCGAACCTGGATCAAGAGTTTAGGAAACTCCTATTCTATCCATTGAACTATGGGGTCTGGACAGGGCCGCGAAAGTAGTCGTGACGTCCAATGCCGCAGGCCGGGCAGGCGAGATCAACGCCCACCTGTTGAAAGTCCGATCACGACGGTCCGGCCCCTTCGGCTAGCTTGGCGGGCAAACACCCCTCCGCCCATGAACCGCTGCCTCCCGCTCGCGCTCGTGATCACCATGCTGGTACTGGCCGGTTGCCGCCGCGAGCCGGCCGAGGCTCCGCAGGCCACCAGCGGCGGCGCAGTCCTCCAATACCGCGAGCTGCAGCAGCCCGTCCCGCAAGGGGATCCGCTGAGCCAGCAGGAACTGGACCGCGGGCTCATCGCGCTGCTCGAGGAGCGGAACGACTTCCAATGGAGCTGGGTGGATCTCCGCACGCTCTGGAGCGCCACCCTGTACAACGACCACAGCGTATCCATCGGGTACCAGCCCGCCGGTGCCACCAAGGTGGATGACCAGCTCCACCAGATCAACGTGCGCGAAGGGGAATGGAAGGCCGTGCACGACGCGCTGATCGCCCGGGTGCTGGAACTGCTGAACCGAAGCGGGCGCGGCACGGTGACGCTCGGCGACATCCTCGTGGAGGACGACCCGGTGCTGCCGGTGATCACGCTGCGCCTCACGGACAGGGAGGTGCTCACAGAACTTTACAACCTGCGCAACGTGCGCTACGTGGAGCCGCTGGATTACTGGCCCGCCGTGGCCTCCGATGACCGCAGCACCAGCGGGTGCAGCCCCAGCACCTATGCCCTCAACGCGGCGGACTTCACCACCATCGCACCCAATGCGAAGCTCCCCTGGAACTTCAACAACCACTCCATCCCAGGTGCGTGGAACAGCGCCCAGGGCCAGGGCATCAGCGTGGGCGTGATCGACGCAGGCCTCAGCTCCGCGCAGGCCTATATCGGCAGCGCCTTCAACGATGGCGACAGCAATGTGGGCCGCACGTTCACGGCATCGGCCACGCTGGGCACCTCGGCCTACACCAGCTGCTCGCACGGTACCGCGATGGCCGGCCAGGCCGTGGGACCGCGCAACAGCGGCGGCGCGAGCACGGGGGTGGCCTA
>Ga0315900_10009342_pt1 | contig 12443 bp, 10 predicted proteins | sample LakEriMetagenome_FD_203521 | JGI IMG/M metagenome (GOLD analysis project Ga0315900, IMG submission 203521) | Freshwater fungal communities from buoy surface, Lake Erie, Ohio, United States - Buoy 12 MA114 | ecosystem: Environmental > Aquatic > Freshwater > Lake > Lake biofilm | place: USA: Lake...
GAACTCATTGCCTATTGTGCCCGTGTGTCCAACCCTGCCAACCAGTTCAACACTGAAACAAGCGAGCGACTCATCAAGTATCTGGTACGACATGCACACTGGAGCCCACTCGAAATGGTGTCAGCCTGTTGCGAAATCACCACCACCCGTGATATTGCCCGACAGATTCTACGTCACAGAAGTTTCAGCTTCCAAGAGTTCAGTCAGCGATATGCTGATCCTACAGCAGAACTTGATCAAGCGTTTGTGCTACGTGAGGCACGATTCCAGGACACCAAGAATCGACAAAACAGTGTAGAGCTGGACACCACAGACGAAGCACAGCGACTCTTGGCCATTGAATGGGAACGTGCTCAACAGCGTGTGCTGTTCAGTGTCAAACAAGAATACAAGTGGGCTATTGCCAATGGTATTGCCAAAGAACAGGCTCGTGCTGTGCTGCCTGAAGGTCTCACAGTGAGTCGCATGTACATGAACGGCACTTTGCGTAGCTGGATTCACTTTATTGAACTGCGAAGCAGCAACGGTACACAGAAAGAACACATGTTGATTGCTCGAGCCTGTGCTGAAGTTATTGCCAAAATCTTTCCCATGGCAACCGATCTAGTTGCAAAAACATAACCCGCCTGCTATACTAAGGTATGGCAAAAGCACCGTATTCTGACGCACCCACGCACTGGCAACCCGAACTTACAAAAATTGTAGACGGGCAGCCAGTGCTTTTTTGTGATGTGTGTGTACATGAATTTGGCATGGGCGATGTTGAAGATCCTGACATTTATGCTGCTGGTCCGCTATGGGAATGGCAGCAGAGCCAATCAGGCCAGTGGGTCACCACCCATGCAGTGGAAAAACCTTACTGGATTAGAGCTGTTGATTACACCACATACGGTCATCGATATCGCATAATGGCTCGACTCAGTGAGCAGGACCGGACTTTTTTTAAACTCAAATGGGGAAAATAATGGCAAAGTTTTTAGTAACAGGCGGACATGGCCTGATTGGACACAATGTGGTCAAACGGCTACAAGACCGTGGAGACGAGGTTGTGGTCATGGACACTCACACCAACTATGGCATTATACCACAGGCCGAACTTGATTACTTGCTGCAGCAACGTCTGGCACGACTACAGCCGCATGTGCACCATCATAAAACTATTACTGACGAATTTGAAGTTGATACAATTGTAGCACGTACCAAACCTAGCACTATTATACATATGGCCAGCTTTCCGCGTCAGAAAGTTGTCAATGCCAATCCTGGCTGGGGAGCAGATGTTATGATGAAGGGGTTGATCAATCTTTTGGAGAGTGCCAAAAAACACGGTGTTGAACGTTTTGTGTACATCTCCAGTAGTATGGTATATGGAGACTTTGAGGATCAGGTACTAGAGGACGACGACTGTGCTCCGCAAGGACAATACGGCATAATGAAACTGGCTGGAGAGTGGCTGGTCAAGGACTATGCACGCCGTACAGGTATGGAGTATGTGATTATCCGTCCCAGTGCTGTGTACGGACCTCTGGACGTTGAAGATCGTGTGGTGGCCAAGTTCATGATTGCTGCCATGCGTGGAGAAACCCTTAAGGTCAATGGTGCAGGAGAGACCTTGGATTTTACCTATGTGGATGACGCCGCAGATGGCATTGTGGCCGCGGCCACTCGCATCATGAGCCGCAACAGCACCTACAACATCACCAAGAGCCACAGTGTGAGCTTGCTGGAAGCTGCAAAAATGATTGTGGAGATTGTGGGTTCAGGTCAGATCGAAGTTCGAGACAAAGACGCAGACTTTCCCAGCCGTGGTGCACTCAACATCGATCGTGCTCGAACCATTCTAGGTTATGATCCCAAAGTGGATGTGCGTGAAGGATTTGAAAAGTATTATGAATGGCTCAATAATTCCCTTTACTGGAATCCAAAGACAGTATAACAATCTCCGAGAGGAGATTCTGGAAATCACAGACCGTGCACTCAGCACCGGTCAGTTGATGAGCGGCGGATGGACCAATCACTTTGAGGACTGGCTGGCCTATCGCAATCATGTGCAATATGCAGTGACTTGTCATTCGGGCACACAAGCACTGGAAATCATCGCAGGGTACTATCGAGAACAACGTGCAGATCATCCCTCAGTGCTGATTCCAGCCATGACCTACATTGCCACAGCCAATGCTTGGGCCAATGCAGGCTGGCGATTGCACATTGTGGATACTGATGCTTACGGGCTCATGAATCCTGCAAGTGTGCCCGCATCCCTAGAATTTCAAGCTGTGTGCAATGTAGGGCTGTATGGTGCTGCTGCCACTCAGTGGGACGAGCATCACAAACAGTATGTCTTGATTGAGGATGGGGCACAGCATTGGCTGGCAGACAACAGCCAACGTCGTGGTGCTGCTTGTGCCATCAGCTTTGATCCCACCAAGAACTTGGCCAACTATGGCAACGGTGGTGCTGTTGTTACCAATCGCATGGATCTGGCCAACTATGCTAGAGACTGGTGCACCAACGGACGTGACGGATACGGTGCTGAACATGTGACCAACAGCCGCATGAGCGAAGTTGATTGTGCGCAAATGATGATCAAGACCAAGTATATTGATCAATGGCAGCAACGTCGCAGAGAGATTGCTGAATACTGGATTGATCAGTTCCAAGATTCCCCTGTCCGTTGCTTGATTGATTCAAGCAATGTTGGACGACACTGTTTTCACAAGTTTGTGATTGATGTGGATCGACGTGATCAAATGCAGGTACGACTAGCTAATGCCGGTATCAGTACCAAAGTGCATTACACAAGACCCCTGCACGAAGAACCCAGGTATATCAACACTCTGGGGCCCAACATGTTGAGTGTGGCCAGTAGCCTGGCCCGCCGTTGTCTAAGTTTGCCTATCTATCCTGAACTAACAGATAGCGAAGTAGAGCATGTGGCTAGTCAGGTACTAGCCCACGTTTGACAAACACATAACTGGCCAGCCACGCCCAGTCATAACTCTTGCGTAGTTGTTCAAAGTCTCCATTTACTGAATCATAGTATTCTACTGCATCCTCGGCACCCAGCACACTCCATTGCCCGTGTTCCACTATGCCATTGGTATCAGGGTCCAACCATTGTTTGAGTCTGTATTGACTTTCTACATCTGTGCTGGCACACAATTTGAGCACTTCACGGAATGCTGTACGCCAGGCCATCCAGGGAGTATAACTGTAGTAGGCTGTACCTGACATCATGGGCACAACTTCATGTGCACTGTCCAAGGTAAAGTCTAGTCCGTGTCCTGAATTGGCCAATACCAAGTCCCGGTTGTAGGCAATCATGGCTTGGTGCCCATACTCTAATCCATTCACAGGATTACGTGCATGAAAGATATAGTGCTTGGGTTCTTGCATACGATCAGGTTGCCAGTACCAATCAAACTCAGGATTCACTGCCAATTTAGCAAACACTGCAAAAAACCAAGGAGTCGTGCTGGCACGGGCTGCTGCATGATATGCTGCCACACGACCATTAATGCCATCGACTCGATGCAATTGGTTCGGCCGATAATCCACAGCGCGGCTAACCATACCCCAGTTTGTTTCTGCGTTGGGTTCTCCGTTGCTGATGAACACAATGTCTAGAGGTCGGTCGCTGTGTGGTTTTCGTCGAGTTTTGTCAATGTAGGCATAATCATACAACTGTGTGCGAACATGCCCCTGTGCTGTTTTGGGCACAATCACTGCACTGGCACCGGTACTGAGCGGCACAATAGTCTTGGTTTCTTGCCGCCACAAGCTCACTGTGGGTAACTCAGCAGGCACATGTTCAACTGTAAACACGGCCAATGGCCCTGCCCAGTCAGTACGTTTTACAACATCTACGTGTGTATCGTCCTTGTGATATATCACAGGCATGCTACGGCGAGGAACTGAGATGCTGGGCACATAGTTAACATCATACCAATCCAGCAGGGCCTTTTTCTCTGCTGACTCGGCAAATGTAGGTACATGCATAAAAAATGTGTCCCCAAACTTTTGTTCGTTGCTGGCAAACACATGCAGCATTGTGCTCTGCCATGCTTCGGGGTGCCAAGAGAAATCAAATCCTGTGTAGTCGCAGATGCTGCTACACACCCATACGTATTCATGTTCCGTGCCAATACTTTTAGCCAAACGTATCAGTGTATCTCGATAGTTGTCAAAGTAGCGCACACGCCGTGTGGTGTTTTTAATTTTGCCAGCATGTTCATCCAGGTGATCAATTTCATAAATGGCTGTGGCCACACGGGTGGTACGACTTTTGATTTCACTCAGGTACTTGACTTCAGTGGCTCCGGGTACTGTGTATACTGGCCCGCCTGTCTTCTGGTGTTGCGTAGCAAACTGATAGATGTAGGCAGGTGCACCTGGATCTGGTTGCCAAGAGAAATCAAAGTCACTGACATCTAGTGTGTCTGGCACAGTCCAATGTTCCAGCGACGGAGTCAACTGAACACGCGGCCAAGTCACATACTTGCGTTCGGTTGCGCCCGGCACGCGATATTCTACGGTGGGCATTTTTTCTGCAGGCCACCATTGATTACCAAACACATAGATGTAAGGTGGATCTCCGGGATCTGGCACCCACGAGTAGTCCCAGTCACAATCAGGTATCACATCGTACCAGAGCCGATTGGGGTTCTTGGGCAGCGTAGCACAGGGAGTGTTCATGTACTTGCGTTCGGTAGCGCCTGGCACATGATATTCCACAGTGGGCATGACAGTGGCCGAATGCCACTGATTGCCAAACACATAGATGTAGGGCGGATCCATGGGATGTGGACGCCAGGACCAGTCAAAGCTATCAACATTGACACAGGTTTGCCAGTTGGCAGTGCTGGGCTCTAGCTGTGCTCGCGGTTGTGAAACGTATTTTGGGTCCACTGCGCTTGGCACACGATATTCTGGGCCGCCTTGATCATGATAGTTGGTGCCAAACACATACACATAGTCAGGCTCGGTGGGATCTGGATGCCAACTGTAGTCAAACTCAGACACCAGGTCACAGTTGTACCAGTGTTCACTGCTGGGCAGTCGCTGTATTACTGGGTCAGCATGATAGTTGGTGTCAGTATAGCCCTCACGGGGCACCAGGTATGTGCCCGAATCTTTCTGCCACTGACTGGCCCAAGCATGTCGTTGGCCAGCTTGCCACGGTACTGGCTCCCAAAGCCAATCCCAGCCACTGTAGTCCGATAAGTAGTTGACCACCCAAAAATAGCGTGTGCGGCAACGATGGGCAGCATCTTGAATATCCACAGCTGGTTGTTCGTGCACAAACAAGTTTGGCTTTTTGCCTAGATAAAATACATCAAACATGATTAGAATAGACGAGATTTACAACAATACTATTTGGCCTTGGATCAAACATCAGCGACCTGGATTCAGAATGTTCATGTGCGACCCGTTTGGTCGAAGTGACCCAGACAGTGTAAAAAACTACGGCGATGATGATATGCACGAACACAATTATATATTCTTTTTTGATCAAGAGCCAATACATTTGAACATTCACACTGCCACATTCGACGAAGTGCGTAATGCAAGAAATCCTGACTTACACAATCAGTATCAAAATATTGGCGCCATATGCACTAGCGAACAAGATTCGGACACTGTGGACGCAGTATGTAAAAAATACAACTGGAAAAGCCTTTATTATTTCTTTCATGGATGGGCAGCGTTGGATTGGTACCGAGGATATGATCGCACTTTCCTAATACCGCCATGGCAAGAAAGAAACATTACCAAAACGTTTATTGCTCCCAATCGTATTGTGGCCGGCGAACGTCAACATCGACTAGAAATGCTGTACCATATATTCAAAAACGATATGGTGCACAATCATGTGAGTTGTCCAGCTGTATGCCCTGCCGAAAACATTGCGGTACAAGATGCTGTCAAGGCCCTGGCAAACAAATATCCTGATATTGAATCTGTGTTTGCTGCACAAAGCTTGCCTATCAACTTTGCTGGAGAAACTGATCATCCCATGCATAGCTGTTGGCTGAGTTTGTTTGACCAGAGTGCAGAAAGTTTGTTGTACCTGGTTACAGAAACAGTAGCTGCTGGCCGCAGACATCATCTAACTGAAAAAACATTCAAGCCCATTGCCCTGGGCATGCCGTTTGTGATTGTAGGCACCCAGGGCAGTCTTGAATATTTGCGCAGTTATGGTTTCCGCACTTTTGAGGGTATCTGGGACGAGAGTTACGACCAAGCACCTGACAATGTTCGCATTGAGCGTATTGCTAGTTTGTTGCAGAGTCTTGATCAGTTGCCAAAAAAGGCCAAGCAAGAACTATTTGAAGCTGCACATGAAGTAATCGAACACAACTGGAATCATTTCTACAAAGGTGGATTTGAAGCTGTGCTATGGGCCGAACTAAAGGACATGCTGAATGCCATTGAATCTAGTAGCTGATCGTATTGTGAAAGGACGCTTGTATCCGGCACTGACTCAGCACGAAGCCAGACCTTATACACAGGCATGGCGGGAGTTTGGGCAGCACTACCCTTACACTGTGCCACTGCGACTACAGGAATATTGCGATCATCATGGAGTCAAGCTTGGTGTATTTGGAATAGGCGATGCATTTCCCGAGGACTCTTTTTATCCAGTTGGGTTAGCATTTTTTAATTTTGAAATAGACTATTTTGATCTGTTAGCCGGCGCAGTAATACAATTGATCAAACGTCAGCAGTTACGGGTTTTATTTTATTATCACGAGGGAGACAATCCTGTTCGTATCAAACAACGTTTAGATTGGTTGGTTAAAAAACATCAACTGCCTGAACGGTGTTATGTGTTTGTGAGTGCAAACTCAGCTGCAGATGCTATTCCAGGATTTGTGTATTTTGCTGACTTTGAACTGTGGTATTATCAACGAAACATTGGGTTGCCTGCATTGCAAATACATTCGAACAATCGTGATAGAGAATTCACAGTGCTGAACCGGCTGCATAAAAGTTGGAGAGCCACAGCAATGGCCGATCTCCAGCGCATCGACATACTTGAAAACAGCTATTGGAGTTATTGCGAAACCGGCAACTTAGACTTGGACAATCCCATTGAGTTGGACAGCATACCTGGTCTTAGAACTGCAACTGAACAATTTCTCAAGCATGCACCTTATGTAAGCGACGACCTAGATCAATCTCGGCGCAATAACCACGCATTGTTGGAGCCTAAATATCATGCCAACAGCTACTGCAACATTGTGATGGAGACACATTTTGATGCTGATCAAAGTGGCGGCACATTTTTAACTGAAAAAACATTCAAACCTATCAAGCACGGTCAGCTGTTTTTTGTTGCAGGACCTGCTGGTAGTTTGGCAGCTCTTAGAGAGTTGGGTTATAGAACGTTTGACTCTGTGTTTGACACAACCTACGATACTGTTGTAGACAATACCCAACGCTGGTTGTTACTAAGGCAAGCTATAACACAGGCAAGATCTAGTGTTTCAGATCATTTTAAAAAAGCACAAGCTGACATCGAACACAATCAACATTTATTTGTCAGCCACAAGTCGCAGCGTTTAAATACCTTGATCGGAAAAATACATGAGCAACCTCGTTAATTCGTACACATCTTGGCAACCACTTGAAGAAGTTATTGTGGGCCGTGCCTATAGTCCTGACTATTTTGATTTCATCGACAACCCCCAGGTTCGCAATCAACTGCAGCAGATCCTGACTGAGACCGAAGAGGACCTTGACAATCTTGCTCGAACTATTGAACAGTACGGTAGCGTAGTAAAACGACCAGATCTTCCGGATCGAGATCAGTTTGTTTGGTGGCAGACCGAAGGACACGGCGCTCCGTTGCCACCACTAACTCCTAGAGATTGGCAGATTACGTTGGGCGATAAACTTTTGCGTGTATTGCCCATGTCCGGGCTTGACAATGTGTGCGCTGAGTATGAGGCACATCAGCCGGGCTCAGTGATAAATCCACACGGAAGTATCTGGGACAAAAATTGTATATTGAATGGTGCCAGTGCCAGCTGCATAGTGCGAGTAGGCCGAGATGTATTTTTTGATAACTCTGAATTCTTAAATCCAGAACAAAGTCGATGGATTGTAGATAATGTTCTAGGACCAGAATATAGAATACACGAGGCAATCACTGATGGGCACGGTGACGCGGTGTTTGCTATTCTTAAACCTGGTGTGTTGTTGTCTAGCAAACACGACGTCAATTTAAACTTTGATCAGGACTTTGCAGGCTGGGATGTTTGTAAAGTATGGGATTCAAGTATTTGGGCAGCAATGGAAGTGGGAAAGTTTAAATATGAAACAAGTCCCGGTGCATGGTACGTGCAAGGACAAACTCCTACTCCTGAATTTACTGAATTTGTGAATACATATCTAAACAAATGGACTGGCTTTGTGGCTGAAACTGTGTTTGATGTCAACTGCTTGGTTCTAGACGAAGAAAACGTTATCTTCAGTGCCTACAACAAGCCAGTGTTTGACTATTGTCGCAAGCATCGTATCAATCCTATTATCAGTGAGCTACGACACAGTTACTTCTGGGACGGTGGCATCAGCTGCTGTACACAAGACATTCGTCGTCGTGGTGGTTTAGAAACTTATCTTTAACTGCATACCCGGACTTTGTACTCGCGTTCAAATCTATCAGCGTCTGATCTTGTATTGACCATTGGTTCACCGCGAATGTTGAGACTGGTGTTTAACAACATAGGGCAACCGGTCATAACGTACCACTTTTCTAGTAGTTGTCTTATTCCAGATCCGTCCCGTGGCACAGTCTGTACACGACTAGTGCCGTCAGCATGAACGATAGCAGGGAAAAGCTCAGGATACCTGCAGCCAGCGACTGACTGCATATACCTATTGTGGTGCCAGCCAGGAGGCATAGCAAAGTAATCACCAGCCAACTCCTCCAGTATAACGGGAGCAAAGGGCCGAAACTTCTGTCTACGCTTGATCTCATTTACACGATCCTTTATATCTGGACCTCTTGGGTCCGCCAAGAGGCTTCTGTTGCCTAGAGCACGTGGGCCAAACTCTGCACGGCCACTGGCCACACCCACAATCTTGTTAGTAACAAGATGATCCAAAATACCATTGACAGGATAGTCGCCGCCGATATCATGACCCAAATAGGCATTGGTCCAATGTATCTTTCCTCCATGAGCCAGTGCTGCTGCACCCAGGCTTGAGCCAGCATCGCCAGGACAAGGCATAATCCATATGCGATCAAATTGTTCTCCTAGTCGTCGATTGGCACTACAGTTCAAGGCCACACCTCCCATGTATACCAAATTACGGCTCCACCCATGCCCTGCTGCACGAGCCATCACATTCATGATCAAGTCTTCTGCGAGATCTTGTGCACCAGCCGCAATGTCCATGTTGCCCACATGACTGAGATACTTGTGGCTCAGGCCTAAGTGCAAGTTTTCGCGGAATCTAATACGCCAAGCATCGTCCACAAGATCTTGCTGCATGAGTGCACTGAATCCTGATTCGCCATAGGCGGCCATACCCATCAAGATGTATTCTTCATCCAGGGGCTTGAGACCCACTCGATCAGTCATTGAGCTGTAGAATAACCCAATGCTGTGTGGATAACGTTGCGTCCACAGTCGTCGATATGTTGCCTTGCCAGTTGAATCATATTCAGCGGCCCATATGGTCACGGTGTCCCACTCGCCTATGGCATCAATTACCACCACTGTGGCACGATCAAACTCGCTGGTTTGAAATCCTGCTGCAGCGTGACTGAGATGATGACGATAGTGTTTTATCTTTTTACCACTGAGTCTATTGTGGCCCAACTGCTGCTCAAGCACTTGACATGTGGTGAATTTGTTCCACTCTATGCCCTGTCCACTGTAGAGCTGACGAGTTTGTTTCAGCCACGGAGTTTCGTAGTAGGCCACAGTGCCCACAGTGCTCATGTCTATTTCGTTCAGCAGCTTTAAAGAAATGTCAGCATCATTTTTCTTGCCGCTGTAACGTTCGCTATGACCAGCAAACAAAATTTCGCCTGCGGGCGAGATCACTGTGGCAGCAGCGTCATGAAAGCCAGCTGATATTCCTAGTATGTTGTTCATCTATAGATAAATGGATCTCGTTTACGTAACTCTTTGAGTTTTTTTCTGTAACGAATTTCTAGAGTGATTCTTGCCCATAGTCGTTTGATCCAGTTCATTTCAATATCCTTGTCTGTTGTTCTTGATAGTTAATATCGCTCCAGCGATAAGTGTAGGTAGCATCAGCATCTCGTGTGGAGATCTTGTACACATCCATATAGTTATTTAACTGCTGCCATATTTCTAGATAGTTAGTTGTACCAAAACTAGCTAGTAAATTTACTTGTCCCACTTTGGGATGACCAATTGTTAAACTTTTGTCTCGGGGATCGAATCCGTTGTCGATTAGCCAGGCACGAAATTCTGCCAATTGCTGTTGCTGCCACGGGTATGCACCCGGATCACGTGCCCACTCAATATCAAAATCTCCAGCAGCCAGTGTCTGACCACGCAATGTTGTGGTAGTGAGTTCGTCTACTCTGCTGTCTCTACCCTCGTCACAAAACACTTCCCAGTGATGCTTGCCTACAGCCTTGTTGACTCCCACATAGACTCCGCCTATGTGTCTGTTGATTGTTTCAATCCCAAACAGTTCAAAATCTTCTGCATCTAGTTCAAATCTGGGTGCCTGGAGCCAGCACATCAGCTGACTGGGACGTTGCCACTCTGGGGCAGTGTGCATTTTTCGGATGCTGAGTATTAGGCTTTCGTATTCATGGCATAACAAATTCAGTTGTCGGATATGCCAACGTGTGTCAACATCAGCTGCTGTATAGTGTGCGGACATGGCGTCAGCGGTGCCTTGAAGATCTTCAAAATATCGATGCAATTGATTCATGCGATCATGATCCAGTCGCCACTCAGCACCAACAGTATTGCCTACTGTGTAATGATCGTCAATTTGATAATCAATGTTGCTGCAATTTACGGCCTCTATACTTGCGTTGATTTGACTGCAAATGTATTCAGGTGTTCGATCACTTTGAGCAAATCCTAGAAAACAATAATTTTTTTCTAGATGATATTGCTCTTGAATCAGGCGATTAAGTGCATGCAACCACTTGCGCCCAAGACTGTTGTTGTACACATCGATCAGAACTGGTAATGTGTTACCGTGCTGATTTCTCAAAGTTATTACCACCTGATCAAGCAATTGATTTCCACCAGCCATGAATTTCCTTGTCTGCCGACAGTATGTCGCTCATAGTATATGTATCTTGTCTTATGTGTTCCAGTTGCAAAACTCGCGCCTTACCTTTGCTCAATGCTGCTTGATATGTATCAGGCCATTGTTCAGCAAATGTGGGACGTTGTTTTAGTTGAGTCAGTAGATCACGCATGACTGAGGTAGTGGAATCGGCAATCAACTGATCTAGTCTGTTGTGTAACAACTCTCGAGGCAATGCTAGCGGACTCAGCACAATATCTGGACTGAAACTGAACACTATTTTGGCCAGTAGTTCTACATCATACTCTTGTGCTAAACTTTGTATATTGTTGATTTCAAACATGCCCGGCAAGGTCAATGTAAAATCCAGTCTCATTTGTCTACGGTTGCGTTGGTGTTTGAGTCCTTGTTCGAAGTTGCTGCGGAACTGGTTGTAGTCAAGACCGGTCCTGATGTATTCGCCCACTGCACCTGTGCCGTCCAGGCTGGCACACACTTGCCAGTCGCGAAGATTGGACAGTATGTCTCGATACAAGTTGACACCGCGGTAGTTGACTCTCGAAAGATTGGTGTTGTATCGTGCATACACCTGTTGACCATCACCCAATTCAATGATGCGTTGCATGTAGCGCCAGTGCTGTTCATACATCAAGGGTTCGCCGCCAACCCAATACACTTCCTCTATGCTGTGTTGTTCCACTGCAGCAGCAAATTCTGCCTCGATCTGTGTGTCCTGGAACTGAGTTATTTGGGCTCGGACTTCGGGCAGTTGCCAGTTATTTTTTGGGTTATCCCAGTCGACCATGTCATGAGTTTTTTGTTCAGTCTCCCAGGCCGAGGATAACATGTCGCCACACATTCTGCACTTGAAGTTGCACAGGTTACTAAATCTATAGTCCCACGACACCGGCTGCATGGTTGTGGCGCCTGTGGCGTCTGTTGAGTCATACACTTGCTGCAATTTGTGGCCAAACAAGTGGCCAAAATAATCACGATAGACACTGGTGTTCAACAACTTGTTATTGCACACATCGCACTCAGGCAAGGTCTCTCCTGCCAGCATACGACGACGCACACTTCGCATGTGATCACTATTCCAGTGCTGTTCCAGTGTAACTGGAACATATCGGCCTGTGCCCGCAGCGGTGTCAATGTACTGGCGAAAGTTCTGTGCAGGTTCTCGG
>Ga0315900_10009343_pt1 | contig 12441 bp, 17 predicted proteins | sample LakEriMetagenome_FD_203521 | JGI IMG/M metagenome (GOLD analysis project Ga0315900, IMG submission 203521) | Freshwater fungal communities from buoy surface, Lake Erie, Ohio, United States - Buoy 12 MA114 | ecosystem: Environmental > Aquatic > Freshwater > Lake > Lake biofilm | place: USA: Lake...
CCGCGGCTGCCGACGGCCCGCAGCCTCTGGGGCATTCTCGGCGGCTACTGAGGCGCGCTAGGGAGTCTCGACCGTGAAGCGGTCGCCCTCGAAGACATAGACGACCCCCTGCCGGATGAAGACCTCGGCGGCCTTCGTCCTCTCCATCGTGCCGCGCAACGCCATCAGGGTGCGGCCAACGCCGCCGTGCGAGACGATCACCGAGGGCCGCTCCAGACCCGTGACGAAAGCGGCGAGCCGGGTGGCGACGTCTTCGTAGTTCTCGCCGCTCGGCGGCTTGGTGTGCCACTTGTCGGCGAGGCGCGACGCGGCAATCGCCGGCGATTGGCGCTCCACCTCCGGCCAGGTCAGGCCCTCCCAGTCGCCGAAGGAGACCTCCTTGAGGCGGTCGTCCATGCGATAGGCCGGCGGATGCAGGCCGAGGCGGGCGCGCATCAGTTCCATGGTCTCGCGCGTCCGCGACAGGGGGCTCGCCCAGTAGGCGAGGTCCTCGAAGCGCGGCTCCAGCCGTGCGAGAATCGTCCCGACCTCCTCCGCCTGGACGCGGCCGACGTCGTTCAGCGGAATGTCGCGCTGCCCCTGCAGCCGCCCCTCGGCATTCCAGTCGGTCTCGCCGTGGCGAACGAAGTAGAGCGTGTGGGTCATGACTGCACGTTGGGGGCCCGATGTGGGGTTCGTATGGCGGCTTGCATCCGGCTTGTCGAGCAAAGTCCTTGACCGCGGCGCACGGACGGGCCACCTGCGAACCAACGACAAGGGACCCCGACGGACGTGACCCCCTCCCTCCATTTGCGCCCCGGCCTCATCGCCCTGGTGGCGACGCTCGCCATCGACCAGGCCTTCAAGCTGTTCATGCTGCAGGTTGTGGGCATCACCTCGGGCCAGGTCATCACCGTGCTGCCGGTGCTCGACCTCATCATGGCCTGGAACTACGGCGTCTCCTTCGGCCTGTTCCAGCAGGACGGGGCGCTGGGCCAGTGGGCGCTGGTGATCTTCAAGGCCGCGGCGGTGATCCTCATCGGCTGGTGGCTGTGGCGGGCCGAGAGCCTGCTGACGGCCATCGCCCTCGGCCTCATCGCCGGAGGGGCCATCGGCAATGGTCTCGACCGCATCATGCATGGCGCTGTGGCCGATTTCTTCGCCTTCCACATCACCACCGCGACCTGGCAGTTCCAGTGGTACGTCTTCAACCTCGCCGATGTCGGCATCGTTGCGGGCGTCGGCCTGCTTCTGTATGAGTCCCTCTTCGGCGGCCGGCCGGATGCCTCGAAAACGGCATGATCCTGATGGATAGAGCCGGCTCCAGAGCGGCGCTTGGCGCTGCACCCATTCTAGGGATGACGGACATGACGCGCATCCGCACGGCGATCCTCGCCACCGCCCTCATCGCAGGCGGTTCTGCCGCCCAGGCCCAGCAGGACAACGGTCCGAGCTTCGAGGCCAATGTCGTCGGCGGTCTGCTCAGCGGCCTCGGCCTCGTCGACAGGGCGCGCCCCCCCATCGACTATCGCGAGCGCGCGCCCTTGGTGCTGCCGCGCAGCAACGCCCTGCCGCCGCCGCAGGATTCGGCTGCCGCCCGCAATCCGAACTGGCCGAACGACCCGGACGTCGCCCGCGCCCGCGCCGCGGGCCTCGCCGAGCGCACGCCGATCCAGCGCGACGAGTTCGGTCGCACCCTTACCAATTCCGAACTGCGCGCGCGCCAGGGCGGCTGGTTCGGCGGCGGCGTGGTCGACACGACGCGCGACCGGTCGCAGGCGCAGATCTCCGGCCCGGCGACAATCGACGAGATGCGCGTCGCGCCGATCTGGTCGCAGGTCGGTTCGCTGTTTGGCGGCTCGCGCGACAACCAGGTCGTGCCCTTCCCCGGCGAGCCCGCCCGCCGCCGGCTTGTCGAGCCGCCGCCCGGCTACCGCACCGCATCGCCGGACGCGCCCTACGGCCCGGTCGGGCGCCGCCCCGACGATCCCCAGGCGCCCAATGCGCGCCGCTCGTCGGGCCAGGATCCGGCCGGCCCCCAGAACTGACGGCTCCGGGAGCGATCCTTCATGCTCAATCGCCTCTCCTCAGGCCGGTCTTCCGACGGCGAAGCCGAGCTGCGCTATCTCGACGCCGATTTTCGCGTCGTCAGGCCGGGCTCCTTCGTGCGCTGCGCCGTCACCGGCCAGCCCATACTCCTCGATGACCTGAAATACTGGAGCGTCGCGCGGCAGGAGGCCTATGCGAGCCCCCTCGCCGTGATGCAGCGGCTCCATCCCGAGCGGGCCGGCGGCCTCAGCGACGCCTGAGCCGGTCGAGGAGCGGGGCGATCACCGCCGCGTTGTCGACCGCCAGCGGGGCGGGAATCACCGTCGTCGCCGCCGCGAGTCGGTCGAGAGCCGCCGACCCCGTCAGCTTGACCGCATCCTTCTCCGTCGTCACCAGCGGCAGGCCGGTCCGCCGCGCCTCGTCGAGAAGGCGTTCGGCATCCGCGTCGCCATAGACGTGGTGGTCGGGAAAGGGACGCAGCAGGGCATTGCGGGCGCCCGCAGCACCGAGGGTCTCGGCGAATTTTTCCGGCCGGCCGATGCCGCAGAAGGCGAGCACGTCGCGGCCGGCGAGCCATCCGCGCGCGGCGGCCGGCACCGCGAGGCGGCCGCGGATCACCAGGCGGCCGGCGCGTCGCGCGTCCTCCGCCAGCCGGTCGCCCGGCGTCCCGTCGCCGACGAGGAGAAGGGCGTCGGCGAGGGCGAGCTGCGGGGCGAAGGGCGCCCTGAGCGGGCCTGCCGGCAGGACGCGGCCGTTGCCGAGTCCGGATGCCGCATCAACGACGAGGATCGACAGGTCCTTGGCGAGCGAGGCGTTCTGGAAGCCGTCGTCCATGACGATGAGGCTTGCGCCCCCGGAAGCCGCGAGGGCGGCGCCCGCAGGACGGTCGCGGCTGACCACGGTCGTCCAGCGCGCGGCGTGGAGCAGCGGCTCGTCGCCGACATCCGCCGCCGCATGGCGCCCCGGCTCGACGACCACGGGTCCCGCGAGGCGGCCGCCATAACCGCGGCTGAGGATCGCCGGCCGGTGGCCCTCCCCGGCGAGAAGCGCCGCAAGCCACTGGACAGCAGGGGTCTTGCCCGAGCCCCCGACGGTCGGGTTGCCGACGCAGACAACGGGAACTGGGGCCCGGCTCCCTTCGCGGCGCATCCGCGCAAGGGTGACGGCGCCGACCAGGGCGCCGAGCGGCGCCAGCAGCCGGCCCGCAAGGGCGTCCGGGTCGGACCAGAAGGCCGGGGCCTTCACGCCGCGCCCCGCATCACTGGCTCCGCATGGCCAGGGAGAGGAAATAGGGTTCGATCGCGGCCAGCGTCCGGTCCAGCGCGCCCCCGAGGGCCTCGACCGTTTCCGCCGCCGCCTCGCGCTGGCGCACCCGCTCGCGCTTGTCGGCGAGCAGCAGCAGCGCGCCCTCGGCCAGGTCCTCGGCGCCGGTCACCTGCCGCGCGGCCTCGTTGGCGGCCAGCGCGTCATAGACCGCGGCGAAGTTGAAGACGTGCGGCCCGTGCATGACCGCGGCGCCGAGCTTGGCGGGTTCGATGGGGTTCTGGCCGCCATGGCGGATCAGCGACCCGCCCAGGAAGGCCACCGGCGCGGCACGGTAGAACAGGCCCATTTCGCCCAGCGTATCGGCGACATAGACGGCATGGCGGTGCCTTGGCAGTTCGCCGCGGGAGCGCTGGCAGGCCTGCAGCCCGGCAGCCTCCGCGAGGGCCGCGATGGCGTTGCCGCGCTCGGGATGGCGCGGCGCGATGATGGTGAGGAGATTGGACAGGCGCGGCGCGATCAGGCGGTGCGCCTCGAGGACGATCTCGTCCTCGCCCTCGTGGGTCGAGGCGGCGAGGAACACCGGCCGGTAGCCGATGGCCTGGGCCAGTGCCATGGCCGCCCCGGGCTCGGCCTCGGGCGCCGGCACGTCGAACTTGAGATTGCCGGTGGTCGACACGCGCGGGGCGCCGAGGGCCTCGATGCGGCGGGCATCGTCGACGGTCTGCATGAGACAGAGCTCGAACCGCGACAGCAGGGCCTTGATCGACCGCGGCACCCGCTTCCAGCCCCTGAACGAGCGCTCCGAGATGCGGCCGTTCACCTGGATCAGAGGCGTGCCGCGCGACGTCGTCCGCAGGATGAGGTTGGGCCAGAGTTCGGATTCGGCGAAGATGGCGAGGTCCGGCTGCCAGTGCCGGAGGAACCGGTCGACATAGGCCGGCACGTCCCAGGGCATGAACTGGTGGATGACGCCCGGCGGCAAACGCCGCGCGGCGAGCGACGCCGCCGTCAGCGTCACGGTGGTGACCAGAACGGTCACGCCACGCGCCTGCAGCCGCTCGATCAGCGGGATGATCGACAGGAACTCGCCGACGCTCGCCCCGTGCAGCCAGACCAGGCGGCCGGGCGGGCGATCGACCGTCGCCTCGCCGCGCCGCTCCTGCACCCTTTCGGGATCTTCCTTGCCCTGCTGCAGCCGCTTGCGGGCGAGGAGTGCGGTCACCGGCGCCAGCATGGCCGTGACGCGGGCGTAGGTGCGGAGCGTCAGCGGCGTGCGCAGCGGGCGGTCACGCATCGGCGACCCCTGCCTGATCTGCCGGCCGGCGGCGCGCAAACACCAGGTCCCGCGCCGCCTCGAGTTGAGCGACCGTCTCCGGCGACCAGAACGCCACCTCTGCCCGTCCCTCGGCGATATCGTAGGCGCGCGCCGTGGCGGCGTTCATCGCCGCCTCGACTGCCTGCCGGTAGCGCTCCAGCGCCACGGAGTCGGCATCGGCGGGAACCCAGACAGGCGGCCCCGCGACCACGGCGCCACGCGAAAAGGGCAGGTTGACGCTCGCCTTGTCCCAGGACGTCAGGTCGATCCGCCGCGCGGTTGCCACGGCGATCGGCAGAATTGGCCGGCCCGTCTGCTTGGCCAGCATGACGATGCCGAGGCCCGCCCGGCGCGCGATCTTCGGGACATCGGCGGTCAGCGCCACCGTCTCACCGTCGTTCAGCGCCTCCACCATCTCGAAATAGGCGCTGACCCCGCCCTTGCGGGCGAACTGTCCTCCGTGATCGCCGGAGCCCCGGATGGTGCGGATGCCCAGCTTCTCGGCGGCGATGGCGTTCATCTCGCCGTCCGCCGAGCGCGATATCAGCACCGCTGCTCGGTACTCGGGCTTCCTGACGAAGGGAGAGAGGAAGTGCTGGCCGTGCCACATCGCGAAGATGACCGGCAGGTTGGCGTCGGCATAGTCGTAGATGTTGGGCGGATCGAGCTTGAACCGACCCGTCCGCCAGACCAGGCGCAGGTAACCTGCCAGCAGCGACCCCGCGGCGGATCGCACCCATTCGGAGCGCGCCAGGCGCTTGAGAAAAGACACCGCTTCGCCGGCCGCCCGTCAGGCCGCGTCCGGATCGAGCAGGCGATGCAGGTGAACGATGAAATAGCGCATGTGCGCATTGTCCACGGTCTGCTGGGCCCTGCCCTTCCAGGCGGCGTGAGCGGTGGCGTAGTTCGGATAGATGCCGACGATGTCGAGCTTGGACAGGTCCTTGAACTCGGTGCCGTCGAGCCGGGTCAGCTCGCCGCCGAATACCAGATGCGGAAGCTGCTTGGCCGGTGCCGTGTCAGTCATGATTCCGGTCTTTCCCCTCGGATCGTCTGGCCGCGCGCTCTGCCGCTCAGGCTGCGCGCCTGAGAAGCTCATGCAGCGGGAAACCGGCACAAACGAGCGGAAAATGCGTGGGAACCGGTCTGTTGTAGCAGGGAACGGTTCCGTCGAGGCCGGTCAGTGAAGCTCCCGCTTCGTGCACCAAAAGATCGGCCGCCGCAAGGTCCCAGTCATGGCTCTGGCCGCCGGCGAAACCGGCGTCGATCTCGCCCGCCGCGACCTTGGCGAATCGCAGGGCGAGGGAGTGGATCTTGGGCAGCGCGAGCGCGCCGTGACGCTCGACCTTCACCGTCATGGGCTTCGGCCCCGCGACGGTGGCCCCGGCAATCTCCTGCCGCCCCGCGACCGAGAGCGGCCGGCCCGAGACGCTGGCTCCGTGGCCGCGCGCGGCGACGAAGGTCCGCCCGGCCACCGGTTCGGAAAGGGCGGCCGCGACGGGCCTGCCGTCGCGCACCACGGCCAGCGAGATGGTCCAGTCGGGAAGCCCGGCGGCGAAAGCGCGGGTGCCGTCGATCGGATCGACGATGAACACCTCCCGCCGGTCGAGCCGCGCGGGATCGTCGACGGTCTCCTCCGACAGCCACCCGAAATGCGGCCGGGCCTCGCCGAGCTTCGCCTTGAGGAAGCGGTCGATGGCGATGTCGGCCTCGGTCACCGGCGAGGCGTGGGCCTTGGTCCATGTCCGCATGCCGCGCCGGGCAAAGTCCAGGGCCATGGCGCCGGCCTCCTCGGCCAGCGTCTCCAGCAGGTCGCGCAGGACGAGATCGTCAGCGTCCGGCAACGGTGAGCCCCTCGATGAGGACGGTGGGGGCGTCGGTCCCGTAGCGGAAGACAAGGTCGTTCGCCGGTGTCAGGTTGGCGAACATGTCGACAAGGTTGCCGGCGATGGTGATCTCTGCGACCGGATAGGCGAGTTCGCCGTTCTCGATCCAGTAGCCCGAGCAGCCGCGCGAATAGTCGCCGGTCACCATGTTGACGCCACTGCCGATCATGTCGGTGACATAGAGCCCGTCCTTGATGGCGGCGATCATCTCGGCAGGGCTGATGCTGCCGGCGGCCAGATGCAGGTTGGTCGGCCCGGGAGACGGCGGACCGCCGGTGCCGCGGCTGGCGTGGCCCGTGCTCCTGAGGCCCAGCTCGGCGGCGGTGGCGGTGTCGAGCAGCCAGCTTGCCAGGATCCCGTCCTCGACGAGGATCAGGGGGCGGGCCGCCACGCCCTCCCCGTCGAAGGGGCGGGAGCGCAGGCCGCGCCGGCGCAGCGGATCGTCGATGATGCGAACGCCCTCGCGGAACACGCGCTGCCCGAGCTTCTCGCGCAGGAAGGAGGTCTTGCGGGCGACCGACTGGCCATTGGCGGCCGATGCGAGATAGGAGGGAAAGCTGCCCGCCGTGCGCGGATCGAAGACGACGGGCACCTTGCGGGTGTCGACCTTGCGCGGGTTGAGACGGCGGATGGCCCGCTCGCCGGCGCTGCGGCCGATCGACTCGGGATCGGCAAGATCGGCACGGTGGCGCACGGCACTGTAGTCGTAGTCACGCTCCATGCCGGTGCCGTCACCGGCAATGGCGGTGACCGAGAAGGAGGTGGACGAACCGAGCGTCGCGCCCTCGAATCCGGTCGAGGTGACGAGCGCGAAGCCGCCGATGCCTGCGCCGGCACCGGCGCCCCCCGATTTCGTCACGCCGGAGACGGCGAGAGCCGCCGCCTCGGCGCGGCGGGCAAAGGACTCGAGGTCGGCGACCTCGGTCATCACGGGGTCGATGAGGTCGAGGTCAGGCCACTGCGTCGCCAGATCGGCGGGATCGGCGAGCCGCGCATAGGGATCCTCGGGCGCGACGCGGGCGATGGCCACCGCGCGCTCGGCCAGCGCCGCCACATCCTCGCGCGGATCGTTCGAGGAAACCGAGGCGCTGCGTCGACCGACGAAGACGCGCAGGCCGAGGTCGTCACCCTCGGAGCGCTCCGAGCTCTCGACCTGACCCTCGCGGATCTGCACGCCGACCGAAACGCCGCGCACGGCCATCACGTCGGCGGCGTCGGCGCCGGCCTTGCGGGCCGCATCGACGAGGCGGCGGCCCCGCTCGAGGAGCGCGCCGGTATCCATGAGATCGGACATGAAGGAGCCTTGGGGAGGGGAAAAGCGGTGTTCCCCTCGTGTAGGCATCGAAGCGGCCGGTTTCAAGGCGCAGACCGCGCGGAGCACTGCCCCCGCCCGCACGCTGATGGTCAGTCTTCGTTCATGCTGTTCATGCGGTCCGGCGTTAAGCACGCCCGCCAAGCTTTGGGAAAGCACAGTCCCCAAGGCTTTCTCAAGCATGCGCAAAGGTCTCGACTTGTCGCGACCCAATTGAGTCCCGCTTAACCCTGCGCCTTAAGCGGTCCGACAAGAAATGCTGCGACAGTTCTCCCAACGACGGGGCGAGAGCCGGCTGAAGCCGACCGAAGACCCCAAGGGAGCATGCAAGTGTTGCGTCAAACAGAGCCCGGCGTCCTCGCCGCCGGGATCGGGGCCTCTTTGCGCCTCGATCCCGCCCAGCTGCCCACCCGCTACGCTGCCCCGGACCGGGGCGCCGACAGCGGCCAGCGGTCCATCGACCTCCATGCCGATCGGGTCGTCATCCGGCGCACGGCGAGCGGCGCGCGGATGAAGCTGCAGCTGCGGGTCTCCGCCTACCGTGGCGTGGCGGTCCGCATCAGCAACGATGTCTCGCAGCCCGCCGACACCATCGAGGTCGTTCTGGTCCATGCCGATCCGGCGCTCAGCGTGCCGCTGGTGCAGGTTCCCGATGCCGACGACGTGGTGGCCGACTGGCAGCGCTGGGGACAGGCGCTCAGCCTGCCCCTGCTGGTCGAGGACCATGACGGCTCGATGCGCGAGGCCTTTCCCCGCCTGGGCGGCGTCATGCTCGGCCGACCGTCCCCGCGCCGCCGCCGGCGCTCCACGCTGAAGGACCGCCGCCCCTCCGCCCTGATGCGGCGCAAGGCGACGAAGGGCCTGGCCGGCCAGCTCCGCTATCGCGAGCGCGAGATCATCGCGCGCAATTGATCGCGCTCTCTCACAAGTGTGACTGCCCCATGCGGTCGCCCGGCCGGCCCTGATGTTGCCACGCAGCGTTGCCACAGCTAGGACCTTGGACCAGCCCGCCGGGCGCTTGTGAGGACTCCGCCATGCTGTCGCGCAGACATTTCATCGAAGGCTCGGCCGCACTCGGTCTGGTTGCCGCTTTTGCACCTGCCGCGCTCGCGCAGGCGCGCCGCCCCGCTTCCGAGACGGTCGATGTCGCCCAGTTGATGCAGCCCGGCCCGCTCGGTGACGTCTCGATCGGCAAGGCCGACGCCCCCGTCACCATCGTCGAATATGCCTCGCTCACCTGCGGGCATTGCGCGACCTTCCACACCAGCATCCTTCCCGAACTGAAGAAGAAGTACATCGAGACCGGCAAGGTGCGCCTCGTCTTCCGCGAATTCGCCCTCAACCAGCTCGACGCCGCGGTCTACATGCTCACCCGCTGCGCGCTGAACGCCGACGGCAAGGCCGGCGAGGGGGTCGACCAGTCCCGCTATTTCGCGCTCGTCGACGTCTTCTTCCAGCAGCAGCGCACGTGGGCCTTCGGCGGCAACCCGCTCGAGGCCGTCACCGCCATCACCCGCCAGGCCGGTATCACCCAGGCGCAGTTCGAGGCCTGCCTCAACAACCAGGCCATTCTCGACGCGCTCAATGCGACCCGCGACCGCGCCGCCTCGGCCTTCGGCGTCGAATCGACCCCGACCTTCTTCATCAACGGCAAGCGGCTCCTCGGCGCCCAGCCGGCGGCCGAGTTCGAGAAGATCATCGATCCGCTGCTGCGGACCTGATCAGGCCAACGGTCATCAGGCTGATCTGCAAGAAGCCGCCGGTTCGCCCGGCGGCTTTTTCGTGCCCGGCCGGATTTCGCCCGCCGGCGCGCTGATCCGGAAGGTCCGCAAACAAAAACCGCCGGGGATCACCCGGCGGCTTGCGTCGATCTCGAACCGGGCGAACCCCGGAGGTGTCAGTTCAGCTTCGCCTTGATCTCGGCGATGCCGGAGGTGATCAGCTTGTCGCCGCCGGCACCCTTCGCGAGGTCGGAAAGGACCGAGCCGGCCGCGGTGGTCGCGGCATCGGCCGCGGCCGCCCGGACGTCTGCGACGGCCTGGGCCTCTGCCTGGGCGATCTTGGTCTCCGCCATCTTGGTGCGACGGGCGACGAATTCCTCGATCTTCGCCTTGCCTTCGGCGGCGATGCGCTCAGCCTCGCCCCGGGCGGCCGTGACGATGTCGCGGGCCTCCTGCTCGGCGCTGGCCTGACGCTTCCGGTATTCGGAAACGATGGCCTCGGCCTCCTCGCGCAGGCGCTTGGCCTCGGCCAGTTCGGCGGCAATGCGGTTGGAGCGCGCGTCGAGCGCGTTCACGACCTTCGTATGGGCTTCCATCTTCCAGGCGATGACGAGGAAGATGATGAGGCCGATCCAGATCGGCAGATATTCGCTCATCCCGTCCTCCTCAGCGCTTCAGCGCGGCATCGACCGCCGCCTCGACGCGCGAGGCCTCGGCTCCGGCACCGACGAGACGCTCGACGATGGCCTGGGCGGCATCGACCGCGATGCCGCGGACATTGCCCATCGCCGCCGTGCGGGCGGCACCGATCTGGGCCTCCGCCGCAGCGAGGTCCGAGGCCAGCTTGGCCTCGAGGGCCTTGCGCTCGGCATCGGCCTCGGCGCTGATCTTCGCGCGCGTCTCCGCGGCGATGGCCTGCGCATTTGCACGCGCCTCGGCGAGGGCCTTCTCGTAGGATGCGGTGGCGGCGTCCGCCTCGGCCTTCATCGTCTGGGCGGCCGCGAGGTCACCGGCGATGCGGCTGGCGCGGTCTTCCAGAATCCCGCCGATGCGCGGCGCGATGTGCCGCGACATCAGGTAGTAGAGCAAGCCGAAGGCGATCGCGAGCCAGAGCAGCTGCGACCCGTAGGTCTCGACCCGGAAGGCCGGGAAACCGCCTTTGGAGGGGACCTGAGTCCCCGAAGTGGTGTTCGTCGCCATTGCGGGACCCTATCGGCGCGAGCGGACCCCTGTCCAGGATCCCGCGCGGAAACGAGAGCCGGCCGAAGCCGGGCGGAGAACGCCGGATCGACCGCGACACGGGGCCCTGCGAGGAGCCCCGGCGCGGTCAGGACGTCCGCCGCGGATCAGACCACGAAGAGCAGGACGAGGGCGACGACCAGCGCGAAGATGCCGAGACCTTCCGCCAGAGCCGCGCCGACGATGGCGTTGGTGAACTGGCCGGCCGCGGCCGACGGATTGCGCAGGGCGCCGGCAACGAAGTTGCCGAAGATGTTGCCCACGCCCATGGCGGCGAGACCCATGCCGAGGCAGGCGAGACCAGCGCCGAGGAACTTGGCTGCAACCGGATCCATTTTGAACTCCTGTGAGGTGTTGGGAGCGATAGGGAGGATTAGCGACCTGCCGTCACCGGATCAGTGATGGCCAGGATGGAGGGCGTCGTTGAGGTAGATGCAGGTCAGGATGGTGAAGACATAGGCCTGCAGGACAGCGACGAGCAGTTCGAGCGCGGTGAGCGCGGTGATCATGAAGACCGGCAGGGCGGCGCCGACCATGCCGAGCGCGCCCGCACCGGCCATGGCGACGACGAAGCCGGCGAAGACCTTCAGCGCGATGTGGCCTGCGGTCATGTTGCCGAAGAGACGCAGCGACAGCGAGATGGGCCGCGACAGGAAGGAAATGACCTCGATGACGACGATCACCGGCAGGATCGCCTTGGGCAGGCCCGAGGGCGCGAAGAGCGCGAACCAGTGGGTGCCGTGCTTCATGATGCCGTAGATGATGACGGTCGAGATAACGAGCAGCGCCAGGGCAGCGGTGATGATCACGTGACTGGTCACCGTGAAGGCGCCCGGGATCATGCCGATGAGGTTGGCGAAGAGCACGAACATGAAGAGCGAGAACACCAGCGGGAAGAACCGCATGCCGTCGGTGCCGGCTGTCTGGCGGACCGTGCCCGCGACGAATTCATAGGTGAGTTCCGCCATCGACTGCATGCGCGTCGGCACCAGGCGGCGACCGCTCGTCGACAGCAGCAGGAACGCTGCCGTCACGCCGACGATGATGAACATGTGCAGGGCAGAGTTCGTGAACGAGAAGTCGCCGGATCCGATCTTGATCGGGACGATGGGGACGAGCTCGAACTGTTTGATCGGATCGGCCATCGCCGGTCTGCTCCCGCATGCGATCTAGTCGACGGTCGGAACGGCCTCTCAGCCTTCCCGATTGGCCCGCTGCGCCGACTTGACGAGGTTGTAAACGCCCGTCGCGAAGCCCAGCAGAAGAAACACGATGAGACCCCAAGGTCGCGTTCCGGCGAATCGATCCAGCACCCAGCCGATCAGTGCGCCGGCGAGGACGCCGGACACGAAATCAGCGGAGAAGCGGAAGAGCTTCACCAGCCCGGATGGCGCGTTCGCCGTCCGGCCGTCCGGCGCTGCGCCCGCGGATCGCTGCCGCTCGATCGTCTCGAGCTTGGCCTCCAGGGCGCGTCGCCGCGCGTCGAGGTCGGATTCTGGGGGAGACGGTCCGCCTGCCTTGCCGTCGTTCTGCTCGCCTGACGCCATCACCCGCCTCATCGGCCGGCCGGTCGCCAGGGCATAACAACGGAAGGACGCCGGTCTGCCACCCCCCGAAAGCCGGGCACACCTATAGTGATGCGGCCAAAACGTGTCAAGGACACCACGGTTGGCG
>Ga0315900_10009348_pt1 | contig 12437 bp, 7 predicted proteins | sample LakEriMetagenome_FD_203521 | JGI IMG/M metagenome (GOLD analysis project Ga0315900, IMG submission 203521) | Freshwater fungal communities from buoy surface, Lake Erie, Ohio, United States - Buoy 12 MA114 | ecosystem: Environmental > Aquatic > Freshwater > Lake > Lake biofilm | place: USA: Lake...
GTTGCAGAAGGTGATCGTCGGACAGAACGACGTCATCGAGCAGTTGTTCGCGGCGATCTTCACCCGGGGCCATTGCCTCCTGGAGGGCGTGCCCGGCCTCGCCAAGACGCTGATGGTCGCGACGCTCGCGAAGATCCTCGACGTGGGCTTCAAGCGGGTGCAGTTCACCCCCGACCTGATGCCGTCCGACATCACCGGCACCAACGTGCTGGAGGAGGACGATGCCGGCCGCCGGCATTTCCGGTTCGTGGAAGGGCCGATCTTCACCAACATCCTGCTCGCCGACGAGATCAACCGCACCCCCCCGAAGACGCAGGCCGCCCTGCTGCAGGCGATGCAGGAGCGAGAGGTGTCGGTGGGGCAGGAGACCTACGGCCTCCCCGACCCGTTCTTCACGATCGCCACGCAGAACCCGATCGAGCAGGAAGGCACCTACCCGCTGCCCGAGGCCCAGCTCGACCGCTTCATGTTCAACATCAAGGTGGGCTATCCGACGGCGAGCGAGGAGGAGCAAATCCTCATGGCCACCACGCGCGCGGAGAAGCCGGAGGTCCGCAAGGTGCTCTCCGGCCGGGCGATCGTCAACATCCAGAAACTCGTGGGCAGCGTGGCGGTCAGCGAGTACGTCGTGAAATACGTCGCCCGCCTCGTGCGGGCCACGCGACCGAAGGATCCGCAGGCCCCGCCCTACGTCGCCGAACTGGTGGACTGGGGGGCCGGACCGCGGGCGGGCCAGTTCCTCATCCAGGGCGGCAAGGCGATGGCCGCGATGGACGGCCGCTTCAGCGTGTCGCTCGACGACGTCCGCCGGATCGCCGTGCCCGTGCTCCGCCATCGGATCGCCACCAACTTCCAAGCCCAGGCCGAGGGGCTCTCCAGCGAGTCGATCATCGAGCGGCTCGTGCGCGAGACGCCGGAGCCGGAGATTCCCAAGCTCGTGAAGTGAGCGGACGAGGGACCCGGGCCCCGGGCCCGTGACGAAGCATGCCCCGCGCCGTCGAGGAATACCTGAAGCCGGAGGTCGTGCGGCAGATCGCACGGCTGGATCTGCGCGCCCAGTTCATCGTCAAGGGCTTCCTTCAGGGGCTGCATGCCAGCCCCTACCAGGGCTTCTCGGTCGAGTTCAGCGAGCACCGCAAGTACGCCCCCGGCGACGACCCGAAGGACATCGACTGGCTCGTCTACGCCAAGACCGACAAGCACTACGTCAAGAAGTTCGAGGCCGAGACCAACATCACCGGCTATCTGGTGGTCGATACCAGCGCCTCGATGGCCTACACCTACCGCCAGCAGCTCTCGAAACTCGACTACTCGATCTCGCTGGCCGCCGCGCTCTGCTGGCTGATGGTCCACCAGCAGGATCCCTGCGGCCTGATGGTCTTCGACGAGAAACTCCACGCCTCGCTGCCGGCGCGGTCGCGGCGTTCGCAGATCGCGCAGGTGCTCTCGGTGCTCTCCAAGGTGAAGCCGTCCGGCAAGACCGACATCGCCCGCAGCCTCGTGCAGGTGGCGGCCATGCTGCGGCACCGGTCGCTGGTCATGGTGTTCAGCGACCTGCTGGCCGACCCGGCCCCGATCCGCGACGCCCTGCTGCGGCTCCGGCACCGGGGCCACGACGTGATCCTGTTCCACGTGCTCGACGAGGCGGAGGTGCGGTTTCCGTTCGACGGCATGGTGGAGCTGACCGAGCCGGAGACCAGTGACCGGCTCGTGATCGACGCCGACGCCGCCCGCAAGGCGTACGTCGAGAGCGTGGTCGCGTTCCGTGAGGAGTATCGGCGGACCTGCTTCCACGCCGGAATCGACTACGTGCCGCTCGACACGAGCATGCAGTTCGACAAGGCGCTGATGGAGTATCTGATCAGCCGGCGCAACAGGTTTTGACCATGGGCCTGTCGTTCCTCTCGCCGATGCTGCTGGGCGGGGCGGCCCTTGTCGCCGTGCCGATCGTGCTCCACCTGATCATGCGCCGCAAGCCGGTGCCCCACGAGTTCCCCGCCCTGCGGTTCCTCAGGGAGCGGGCCACGGCCACCCGGCGTCGCCTCCGGCTGAGCCACATTCTGCTGCTGCTGTTGCGCGTGGCGGCGCTGGCGCTGTTGGCCACAGCGCTCGCGCGGCCGGTGCTCCGCGGGGCGGGCTGGCTCGGCGACCGAGAGGGGCCGGTGGCGGCGGCCTTCGTGTTCGACACGGCACCGCGGATGCTGCTCCGCGAGGCGAACCGCACGCGGCTCGACCAGGCCAAGGCGATGGCCAAGGTGCTGTTCGGCAAGCTACCGGCGTCGAGCAAGGTGGCCGTGCTCGACACGTCGGGCGGGGCCACAGCCTTTTCCCCCACCGATGCGGCCGCCGCGGTGCGGATCGAGAAGCTCGCCGCCGCCACGCCCGCCGTGCCGCTCACCGCCGCGATCGCCGACGGCCTGCGGCTGCTGGAGGGAGCCGGCCTCGACCGCCGCGAACTCTACGTGTTCACCGACTGCTCCCGCGGCGCATGGGACGGCGCGGTGCCGTTGGACCTGGCCACCACGCATCCCGGCACGGCCGTGCTGTTCGTGGACGTGGCCGCGGCGGCGCCGCAGAACTTCGCGATCGAAGCGATCGACCTCTCGAGCGACCAGCTGCCCGCCGGCACACCCTTGGCCATCACCGCGTCCACCGGCCGCAGCGGCCCGGAAGCGACCCGCGCCGTCGCGGTCGAGGTGCTCGCTGCCGACGGCCACTACGCCCGCCGCGCCGTGAAGCCGCTGGAATGGAAGCCGGGAGTCGCCGGCCAGGTCGATTTCGAGATCGCTGGCCTGGAGCCTGGCCTGCGGCAGGGCCGCGTGATCATCGAGGGATCCGACGATCTCGAGGCCGACGACGTGCGCTCGTTCACCGTGGAGGTCGGGGCGCCGGCCCGCGTGATCGTGGCGGCGCCGGCGCCCGCCGCTCGAACCGGCCTGTTCATGATGCAGGCGCTCGCGCCGCTCGCCCTTCGCAAGGCGGGCAAGGCACGGTTCGATGCCACGCTCGTGGACGTTGCGACGCTCGACTCGGTCTCGTGGGAGGCGGCCCGGGGCATCGTGCTGATCGACCCGCCGCCGCTGCCGCCGCGGACCTGGGAGATGCTCGAGCAATGGACCGCGGCGGGGCGGGGCCTCGTCGTGTGGCTCGGCCCCCGCGCCGGCGATCCGGCCCGCTTCAACTCCGACGCCGCGGCTCGCGTGCTCGGCGGCACGATCGCGCGGGCCTGGCGGAGCCCCGCCGGCGGCAACTTCCTCGCGCCGGCGGCGCTCGACCATCCGATGCTGGCCGCCTTCCGCCGGGTCGGTGACGAGGTGCCGTGGCAGGATTTTCCCGTCACGCGGCATTGGGAGTTCGCGGCGCCGGCGGCCGGCGCCGACGTCGAGACCGGTGCGGCGGCGGTCGTGGCCGCGTATCGCAACGGGCTGCCGGCCGTGCTCGAGCATCGGGTGGGCCAGGGGACCGTGATCGCGGTCACCACGCCGGTGTCGCAGGCCGCCGACGATCCCGACGCCTGGAACATGCTGGCCACGGGCTTCGAGCCGTGGCCGTTCGTGATGCTCGCCAACGAGATGCTGCTGCACGCGATCGATACCGCGGACGACCGGAACGTAACCACCGGCACACCGGCCGTGCTGCACCTCGACCGGCGCGACGTCGCCGCAGCCTTCGTGCGAACGCCGGCTGGCGACGATTTTCCGGCGGCCGTCGACCAGAAGCGGGGCACGATCACGGTGACGGCGACGCGGATCCCGGGGAACTACGCCGTGCGGGCAGGCGGCGAAGGGGGCGGAATCGCCAAGGGCTTCAGCGCCAACCTGCCGGCGGCCGCCACCGACTACGCGCGGCTCCCGCCCGAACCGCTGGCGACGGTGCTCGGCTCCGGCCACCAGCTCGCACGCACGGAGTCCGAACTCGTGCGCGACGTGAACCTGGAGCGGATCGGGGCCGAACTTTTCGGCTGGCTGATCCTGCTGGCGGCCGCGGTGATGGCGGCCGACTGGATCGTCGCGAACCGGTTCTATGCGCCGCGTGAGCCCGCGGGCGGCTCGCCCGGACCGGCCGAGGTGTTCGCCGAGACGGTCGCAGGAGAACCGGCGTCAGGCACCGGACCATTGCCGATTCCTCCGCCCGTGCCCGCGCCGGCCGCGGGGCCGCCTCCCGTGCCGCCGCCGGTGCCCGTGTCCGGAGCCGGCGCATGATCGCAACGACGGCGCTGGAAGAGGTGTCGCTCCAGTTCGACCCCGTCGGGTCGTGGGCGGTCGTCGGCATCGTGGCCGCGGTCTTGGCCGCGGTGCTGTTGGCGGTGCCGCCGGACCGCTCGCGGGTCTCGCGTGGCCGGCTGACGGCGCTGGTGCTCTTGCGGTTGGCGGCCTTTCTCGCGTTGGTCGCCTGCATGCTCCGACCCACGTTCGTGGCGGAGACCAAAGCCCGGCAGCAAGGCACCGTGCTCGTGCTCGCCGACGCTTCGGAAAGCATGACCGTGGCCGACGGCCCGAACGGCAGGACCCGCTGGCAGGAGATGACCGGGGCGCTTGGGGCGGCCCGAGAAGCGGCCCGCGATCTGACACGGTCGGGGGACTTCGACCTTTCGGTGTGGCGGTTCGACCGCGACGTCACGGTCCTGCCACCGGCCGGCGACGACCCGTTCCCGCTGGGCGAGTGGAAGGACGCGGCATCGGCCGATGAGACCGCGATCGGCGCCGCGATCGACGACTGCCTGCGGGCGACGGCCGGCCGGACCCTCGCGGGGGTCGTGGTCTTGAGCGACGGGGCGCAGCATGCCTACGCGCCCCGCGACGTGCCGCCGCAGGCCGCGGCGCGGCGGCTCGCCGAGACCGGCACGCCGCTGTGGAGCATCACCTTCGGCCAGCAGCGGGGCGCCGGACAGGGCCGCGATGCGGCGGTGGTGAACCTCGCGGCGGCCGAGAAGGTGTACGTCAAGAACTCCCTCGAGGTGGCCGGCCGCGTGCGGCTCGAGGGGCTCGCGGGAGCGGCAGCGGTGAAGCTGCTCGCCGAGAACGACACCGGACGGATGGAGGAGGTCGCGCGGACCACGGTGCGGGCGACGACGCCGGGAGGCGAGGAGCCCGTGCGGCTCACGTGGACGCCCAAGAGCGTCGGCGAGCGCAAGATTGCGCTGGTGGTCGAGCCCCAAGAGGGAGAAGTGATCGTCGCCAACAACGAACTGTCCACTTTCGTGGAAGTAGTGGACGGCGGCCTGCGGGTGCTGTACCTCGAAGGAGCCCTGCGGGTCGAGCAGCGGTTCCTGCGCCGCGTGCTGTCGTCGAGCCCCGACATGCAGGTCGATTTCCAGTGGATCGACTCGAGTCGCCGCGACCGCTGGCCGGTGGACCTCGCCCGCACGCTCGCCGCGGACTACGACGTGTTCCTCGTCGGCGATCTCGATGCGGCCGCGTTGCGGGCCGAAGACCTGCGGACGATCCTCGGCAAGGTCAACGCGGGCGCCGGCATCGGCCTGCTCGGCGGCTTTCACGCCTTCGAGGCGGGGGGATGGGCGTCGTCGGCGCTCGGGCCGCTGGTGCCGTTCGAGGCCGACCGCTTGGCCCGACAGCCGTTCGACGGCCCCGTCCGCGAAGGGCTCCATCTGCAGGGGCCGCAGCGGATGGTTCCCGACCCGCGGTTCGGGAGCGTCTCGATCCTCCGGTTGGGCACGAGCGAGCAGGACACCCGGGCGGCCTGGGAAGCGCTGCCGCCGCTCGAAGGCGCCAGCCGGATCGGCCGGCTCACGCCGGCGGCCAAGGCACTGGCCGGCACCGCCGATGGGCAGCCGCTGCTCGTGGCCCGGGAGTACGGCGAAGGCCGTGTGCTGGCTTTCGCGGCCGACTCGACCTGGCGATGGGTGATGCAGGGCGCCGGCGAGCAGCATCGCCGGTTCTGGCGGCAGTTGGTTCTATGGTTGGCCAAGCAGGACGACGCGGAGCAGGACTCGCTCTGGGTGCGGCTGGCCCAGCGGCGGATTTCGCCGGGCACGCCGCTGGAGTTCGACGCCGGCCTGACGAAGCCCGACGGCTCCGCCGTCGCCGACGTGACCATGGACGGCACGCTCGTCGCCCCAGGCGGGCAGCGGCGACCGGTTCGGATCGCCCGCCAGGCCGGCGGCTTTTCGGGTGTGATCGCCGATTGTTCCGAGCCGGGCGACTGGACGCTGATCGTCAAGGCTGCGAAGCCCGGCGATCCGACGCCGCGGGAGCGTGCGGCACGATTCACGGTGTTTCGTCAGGACCTGGAACTGGCCAATCCGCGGGCCAATCCGCTGCTCATGCGGCAGCTCGCCGAGGCGACCACGGGCAGCGTGCGACTGCCGGAAGAGCTGCCGGAGATCTTCGCGGAACTCGCCGCGCGGCCGCCGGCCTTCGAGACGCGGGAGCAATGGTCGTACTCGCCGTGGGACAAGTGGCCGATGCTCCTGCTGCTGGCCGGCTGCCTATGCGCGGAGTGGTTTCTGCGGAAGCGCTGGGGCCTGGTGTAGGCCGGTTTTTCGTATTTGGGGCCGGCGGACGCTTTGCTACCTTTCCCGCCCCCCGCGGCTTCACGCGGGGATGGGAGGTCGAGCGTGCAGAGGCGTCGGGCGATCCGCGAGAAGTTGCTGCTCGGCGCGCTGCTGGTCGGCGTGATGGTGGCCGTGCTGTCCGCGTCGAGTTTCCTCGGCATCTACTCCTACCGCCGGCTCGTCCGTGCGCTGTCCAGTCGCGCGGCCGAATTGCCGCGGGCGAGTGAGCTCGGTGAGTGCGTGGGGCTGCTGCGGCTTTCCCACGCCCGGTCGCTGGCCGACGACGCCTTGGGCGGCGAGTTCATCGGTCGGCTCCCGGTCGCCCGAGAGGCGCTGCAGGGCTACTGCGTAGAACTGCAGGAGGGGGAGATCGAGAACACGCCGTTCGGAGACCGCAGCCGGGAGCTGGAGACAACCCAGCAGATCGCCGACTGCCTGGCCACCATCGAGGCCCGCGTACGACTGCCCGCGGACGACGCCAAATCGGCCGCCGCCGGGCGTCGGATGCTGCTCGACGTCGCCCCGCACCTCGACAGGCTGGCGGCGTTGACCGCCGAACTGCCCTCCTATCTTCAGGACGGACTGCACGACCTGTCCCACGAGGTGCGCACGGGCTACCGCACGTTGATCGTCACTACATCGACCGCGGCCCTGGCCGCGGCCGCGCTCCTGGCGGCGATCGCAGTGCTCACCTACCGCTGGGTCTTCCGCCCGCTGCGGATGCTCGGGCACGGTTCACGCCGGGTGGCGGCGGGCGATTTCGGCTACCGCATCCACCTCGACACCCGGGACGAGATGGCCGAACTCGCCGAGGCCTTCAACGACATGACCGAGCGGTTCCAGGCGATCCGCGACGACCTCGACCGCCAGGTGCAGCTGCGGACCCGCGAGGTGATCCGCAGCGAGCAGCTGGCGAGCGTCGGATTTCTCGCCGCGGGCGTCGCCCACGAGATCAACAACCCGCTGGCCTCGATCGCGATGTGCGCCGAGTCCCTGGAGACCCGGCTGGCGGACCTGGCGCCGGCCGAGGACGACGCCCAGGTGGTGCGGCGCTACCTGGAACTGATCCAGACGGAGGCCTTCCGGTGCAAAGGCATCACCGAGAAGCTCCTCGACTTCTCCCGCCTCGGCGAGGTGCGACGGCAGCCGACGGCCGTCATGCAGCTCGTCGCGGACGTCGCCGAAATGCTCCGCCACGTGGGCCGCTTCGCCGGCCGGACGATCGAGACCGAGCCGGGGCCCGACGTCCTCGTCATGGTCAATCCGCAGGAGATCAAGCAGGTCGTGCTGAATCTCCTCGTCAACGCGCTCGATTCGATCGAAGAGGCGGGCCGCGTCACCGTGGCCGCCAGGCGCAGCGGCGGCGAGTGCGTGCTCACGTTTACCGACGACGGCTGCGGCATGACCGAAGAGGTGCTGGAGCACCTCTTCGAGCCGTTCTTCACACGCCGGAAGGCGGGGCAGGGGACGGGGTTGGGGCTGTCGATCGTGCACCGCATCGTCGCCGACCACGGCGGACGGATCGAGGCCACGAGTGCCGGCCCCGGCCAGGGCTCGTCGTTTCGCGTGACGCTGCCTCTGGCCGACGTGGCCGCGGAGCCGGCCCGGGGCCGTGACACCGCGTCCCGCGCGGCGTGATTCATCCAGCAGGGACTCCCATGAAGCAGCATGCCAAGGCGATGCGAATCCTCTATGCCGACGATGAGACGTCGATCCAGGAGCTGATGCGGATCGAGTTGCCACGGCTCGGGCACGACGCCACGGTCTGCCCGGACGGCCGCACGGCCCTGGCGGCGCTCGAACGCACCTCCTACGACTGCGTGATCGTCGATCTCGACATGCCGGGCGTGGGCGGCCTCGACGTCATCGCGCGCGTCCGCCAGACCTCGCCCGACACCGAGACCGTGATCATCACCGGTAAGTCGTCGATGGAAAGCGCCGTGGCCGCGGTGCGGCAGGGCGTGTTCGACTATCTCACGAAACCCTGCAAGCTCGCCGAGATCCAGGCCGTGCTCGAGCGGGTGCGGAAGAAACGCGAGCTGACGTCACGGCTCCGCGCCCTGGAGCGGCGGGTACGCCGGGCCGAGGGGGCTACGCGGCTGGTGGGGCAGTCAGCCGCCTTGGAGCGGGTGCGCCGGCTGGTGGCCCGCGTGGCCGCCAGCGAGGCGGCCGTGCTCGTGCGCGGCGAGACCGGCACCGGCAAGGAGCTCGTCGCCCGCGCCATCCACGAAGGCAGCGGCCGGGCCGGCGGGCCGCTGGTGGCCGTTAACTGCGGCGCCCTGCCGGAGCACCTCGTGGAAAGCGAACTCTTCGGGCACCGCAAGGGGGCCTTCACCGGCGCCGACGAGCATCGCGCCGGGCTGTTCGAGGTGGCCGACGGCGGGACGCTGTTCCTCGACGAGATCGGCGAACTGCCGAAGCCGCTGCAGTCGCGGCTCCTGCGGGCGCTCGAAAGTGGCGAGATCCGGCGCGTGGGCGACAACCAGCCGATCACCGTGGACGTGCGGCTGGTGTGTGCGACGCACCGGTCGCTGGAGCAGATGGTCGCCGCCGGAGAGTTTCGCGAGGACCTGCTCTTCCGGATCAACACGTTCGAAATCCCGGTCCCGCCGCTGCGGGATCGTCGCGAGGACATTCCGGAGCTGGTCGAGCACTTCGTGCGCAAGGCCAGGCCCCAGACGCCCGCGCACGCGGTCGTGGCCGAGCCGGCCGTGCTTGACGTGCTCGCGGGCCACACCTGGCCCGGCAACATCCGGGAACTGGCCAACGCCGTCGAGCACGCGCTCGTGCTCTGTGACGACCTGCCGCTCACGGTCGAGCACCTGCCGACGCGGCTCGCTGGCCTCGCGCCACGGGTGGAGCCGCCGGCCGCGCCGCAGCCGGCGGCCCGCGGCCCCGTGAGCCTCCGTGAGCTCGAGATGCAGGCGATTCTCGAGGGCCTCGACCGCAACCACGGCAACAAGGTGCGGACCGCCGAGGAGCTCGGCATCAGCCTCAAGACGCTCTACAACAAGCTTCACCAACTGCAGGAAACAGACCAGGCTGCCGCACGACCCGCGTAGGCCGGTCAGGTTTTTCGCACGACGCCGACCAGCACGCCAAGCACCCGGGCGTTCTTCACGTAGATCGGCTTCATCGAGGAGTTCGCCGGCTGGAGGCGGATCCGATCCCGCTCGGGAAACCACTGCTTGAGCGTGGCGTCGCCGTCCTCGGTCTGCGCGACGACGATGTCGCCGGCATGGGCCGTCTGCTTCTTCTGGATCACGACCCAGTCGCCGTCGGCGATCTGGGCGTCGATCATCGAGTCGCCCATCACTTTGAGCACGAAGTGGTTGTCGCGATTGAAGAGGCTCTCGAAGTCGATCCGCTCCGATTGCTCGTCCGCCGTCCGCAGCGTGCCGGCGGCGACCCAGCCTGCCAGGGGCAGGCCGCGAAGATGCGCGGGCTCGGCCACGAGTTCGATTGCCCGCGAGATGTTCTTGCCGCGGGTGATGAGTCCCTTGCGCTCGAGCGCCTTAAGATGGCAGACGACACCGTTGGGCGAGCGAATCTTGAAGGCCTGGCCGATCTCGCGGACCGTGGGGCCGTAGCCCCGGGAATGAATTTTGTCGCGGATGAACGCGTAGATCTCCATCTGGCGCTCCGTCGGCGCTTCGGACGGATCGCCCTCTTCGGTCGTGTTCAGGCCAAACGGATTGCGGCTCACGGCGGCGACGGCCGCGGCGGTGCGGCGGGCGGACGGCCGACCGGACGCGGTGCGGGAGGAAGTGCGGGCAGGGGTCTTACGCTTGGACATGCTTGCCGGGCGGCTGGGCCGCTTCCTGTGACGATGGTGAAGGAGCGAAGAAAGTGTGGACGCTAGTATCGTACTATACGACCGTTCATTTTCAAGAGGAACACGGAAAAGTTTTGAGGATGGGGCTGGGCCGCTACAGTGGGGGCGTCGCCATGCACTCCCGCGGAGCCCATCCATGCCGTTGTCTCGTCGTTCCCCGGTCCTGCTCCTGCTCGCCGCCGCCTTGGCCGCAGTTTTTCCCGCCAGTCGCGTCGTCCGCGCCCAGGAGGCAGTGGCCGAACGTGGCGTTCCGGTGGAGGGGGGCGAGCGGGCCTCGAAGCGGAAGTCCACCGCCACGGTCGCGCTCATCCGGCTCAAAGGCGCGCTGCCGGACGGCGTGGGGCAGGGGGGGCTGCTCGCCGACGTGTCGCCGCACCTTCATCGGCTCGTCGAGCGGATCGACAAGGCCGCCCAGGACGCCCGGGTGAAGGCCCTCGTGTTGCAGATCGATTCGCCGGCCCTCGGCCGGGCGCGGGCCGACGAGATCCGGGCGGCGATCGCCCGGGTGCGGGTGGCGGGCAAGCCGGTGGCCGCCCATCTCATCGGTGGCTCACCCGAGACCTACGGCATCGCGCTGGGCTGCGACTCGATCGCCATGCCTCCCGCGGCCACGCTCGAGATCACGGGCGTGCGGGCCGAGATGATGTTCTTCAAGACGATGCTCGACCGGCTGGGCGTGAAGGCCGAGATTCTGCAAGTGGGCGAGTTCAAGGGGGCGGGCGAGCCGCTGACGCGCGACTCCATGAGCCCCCAGCTGCGGGCCCAGTACGAGGCGTTCATCGGCGACCTCTTCGAGATGCTGGTGACGCGGGTGGCCGAGGGCCGCAAGCTCCCCGTGGAGAAGGTGCAGGAACTGATCGATGTCGGCGTGTTCACGCCCGACCAGGCCCGGGCCGCGGGCCTGATCGATGCGGTGGCCTACGAAGACGAGGTGATCGACGCCGTCGCGAAGCGGGCCCGGCTCGAGGAGCCGAAGGTCGTCCGTGACTACGCCGAGCGGAAGATGGACGACGACTTTTCCGGCCTCGGCGGGCTCGTGAAGCTCGTGGAGATGCTCTCCGGTCAAAAGCAGGACCGGCCGGCCGGCAAAGGGAAGCGGATCGCGATCGTGCATCTCACGGGCGAGATTCGCGAGGGCAAAGGCAAGGACGACCTGCTCGGCGGGGCGACGGCCGGTTCCGAGACGGTCATCAAGGCGGTGCGGGAAGCGGCCCGGGACGAGGCCGTGGCGGCGATCGTGCTGCGGATCGATTCCCCCGGCGGCTCGGCGCTGGCCAGCGATCTGATCTGGCGGGAGGTGAAGCAGGCGGGGAAGCCCGTGGTGGCGAGCCTCTCGGACATCGCGGCCAGCGGCGGGTATTACGTCGCCGTCGCTGCCGACCGGATCGTGGCCGCGCCCGGCACGCTCACCGGCTCGATCGGCGTCGTCGGGGGCAAGGTGGCCGTGGGGCCGGGACTGGAGAAGGCGGGCATCCACACCGACGTCGTCAGCAAGGGCCGCAACGCCGGCTGGCTGTCGATGAACGAACCCTTCACCGACTCGGAGCGGGCTGCCTTCCTGGCGACCATGAAGGATGTCTACCGGCTCTTCACCACGAAGGTCGCCGCGGGACGCAAACTCGACGTGGAAAAGGTGGCGGCGCTCGCCGAGGGTCGCGTGTTCACCGGGCGGATGGCGAAGGAGGCGGGCCTTGTGGATCGGCTGGGCACGCTCGACGACGCGATCGACGAGGCCCGGACGTTGGCCAGGATTCCGGCGGACGAAACGATCGACCGCGTGCTCCTGCCGGAGCCACGCGGGCTTTTCGAGGATCTCTTCGGCTCAGCCGGCGGCCCGGGCGATCCCGTGGCCAGGGCCCTTGCGACGACCGGCGCCCGGGCCGTGCTCCTCAGCCGGATCGCGGAACTGCCCGCGCTCGCGGCGCTCGCCGGCGAGGTCGAGGCCCTGGAACTCCTGGCCACCGGCCGCCCGCTGTTCATGCTCCCGGCCCGCGTCACGGTGCGCTGAACCGCTGGCGTTCGCGCCGGCGCATCCCTTCGGGCCTGCTTCGGCTTACGCGAGGCTCGCCAGGATGGCGAGCCATCGCA
>Ga0315900_10009352_pt1 | contig 12434 bp, 10 predicted proteins | sample LakEriMetagenome_FD_203521 | JGI IMG/M metagenome (GOLD analysis project Ga0315900, IMG submission 203521) | Freshwater fungal communities from buoy surface, Lake Erie, Ohio, United States - Buoy 12 MA114 | ecosystem: Environmental > Aquatic > Freshwater > Lake > Lake biofilm | place: USA: Lake...
CGGGTGTGTCGCTCGTGCAGGCCGCCGAAGTGGCCGACGCGCAGGTCAACATCCGCGGCATCAACGGCGCGCGTGACGCCGAGAACAGCTTCGCGCTGATCATCGACGGCGTGCTGCAGACCAATCCCGCCGCCTTCAACCGCGAGTACTCCGACCTCAAGCAGATCGAGGTCGTGAAGGGCCCGCAGGGTGCGATCTACGGCCGCAACGCGGCTGCGGGCGCCATCATCATCACCACCACGAAGCCGTCCGACGTGTTCGCGGGCAGCGCCAAGGTCGGCCTGGGCCAGGACAACATGACGACCGGTTCGGTCGTGCTGTCGGGTCCCATCTCCGACACCGCCGGCTGGAAGATCGCCGCCGACTACCGCAAGACGGACGGCTTCTACCGGAACCGTTTCCTCAACAACAGCTCGGTCGACGACTACGACGGCTTCAACATCAACGCCCGTCTCGTGTTCGAGCCGACCGACTCCGCGACGCTCGACGTCAAGGCGCGCTACGGCGAGGTCGAGGCGGCGGCCATCTCGTTCAATCCCGTGTTCCTCGTGCCGGGCTTCGTGGGTTCGGGCCTGCCGAACGCGCAGCTGTTCAACGAGGACGTGAACAAGCACAACTTCGAGTTCGTCAACAACATCGACCCCTTCAACAACCAGGAGTCGTTCGACATCTCGGCGAAGTGGGACCAGGCGACCTCGTTCGGCAAGCTGACCGCTTGGGCGCTCTACAGCGATGTCCAGAACGACTTCGGGTCGGACGGCACCAGCGCCAGCTACGGCTTCTTCTGGAACGAGCCGAACTGCGTCGCCTCGTCGGCCCAGCTCTTCAACTCGGGCTTCAAGATGCCCGCGCCGCAGATCCAGTTCGCCGGCGCTCCGGCGGCCGCGATCTGGGGGCCGTACACGGCCTCGCGCTGCGACGGCACCCAGTACCAGGTGCGCAACCAGAAGGACTACAGCTTCGAGCTGCGTCTGCAGTCCGACGGTGACCAGCGCCTGCGTTGGTTGGCGGGCGTCTACGCGCTCACCATCGACCGCGAGGTCGGCGTGAACACCGGCATCGACAGCAACGTCGGCGTGGTGCGCTCGCTGTACGTGCCGCGCGGTCAGCCGAACGGCACCGAGCAGCTGGTGTGGGACAACTTCACCAGCGATGTGTACGCCGGCTTCGCCAACCTCTCGTACGACGTGACCGACAGCATCGAGGCCTCGCTCGCGCTGCGCTACGACAACGAGAAGCGCAAGGTGAAGAACCTCGTGCCGGTGGCGGCCCGCACCGCGTACTTCGACTACAACCCGTTCGACAACGCCTTCGTCGGCAATTCGCCGCTGAACCCGGCGCTGGTCCCGGCCCTCAACCCGAACCTGCGTCCCGACGGCACCATCCCCGACCGTTCGGAGAGCTTCTCCGAGTTCCAGCCCAAGGTGTCGCTCACCTGGAAGGCCTCGGACTCGCTCACCGCGTACGCCAACTGGGGCGTCGGCTTCAAGAGCGGCGGTTTCAACAACACCGGTTCGGCCGCGACCGTCGACCTGTTCATCAACTGCTTCACCGGCCGCGGCCTGTCGAACGCGACGGCGAACTGCCCGGGTGGCCGTCCGGGCGCCGGCACGCTGCGCACGGTGATCGTCCGCGACAACTACGACAAGGAGACGTCGCAGGCCACGGAGCTCGGCTTCAAGGGCAAGCTGGCCGACGGTCGCCTGTCGTATGAGGCCGCGGTGTTCTCGACCAAGGTCGACGACATGCAGTTCTTCGAGTTCCTCGTGGGCGACTTCGGTCTGCTGCGCGTCGTCAACAACATCGACGAGGTGCAGATCAAGGGCGTCGAGCTCGGCGTCGACTTCCGCGTCACCGACGAGTTCAAGTTCGTCGCCGGCTACAGCCGCGTGGCGAGCGAGATCAAGAAGAACACCTCGCGTCCGACCTCGGTCGGCAACGAGGCGCCGTACACCGCCGACTACACGGCGACCATCGGTGCCGAGTTCGATGTGCCGGTCGGCGATGCCTGGGGTCTGCAGGCCAGCGCGTACCTCAACATCATCGGTCCGACCTGGTTCCACGTGATCCAGTCGCAGAACAACGAGACCGTGAAGTTCTTCACCGGCAACTTCACGAACTCCGAGCGCGACAAGTACCAGACGCTCGATGCGCGCCTCGCGTTCGTGTCGGACAGCTGGACCCTGGCGTTGGTGGGCAAGAACATCACCGACACCAAGTTCCTGCAGGAGGTCATCCCGGCCCCCGAGTTCGGTGGCGCGTTCGTGCACCCGGGTTCGGAGCGGCACCTCTCGGTCGAGCTCGGCTACAAGTTCTGACCGCCGCGCGGCGGACTCCGTCGCGAGAAGAGACGCCGGCCCCCACGGGCCGGCGTTTTTTTTCGTAAACTCGCGGCGTGGACCGCACCGAGATCGAGTTCCCACCGCGCCACGCGGCGCTGCGCGACGACGTCCACATGCTGGGCGGTCTGGTCGGCGAGGTGCTGCGCGATCAGGGCGGCGAGCCGCTGCTGCAGCTCGTCGAGGGCGACCGGCAGCTCGCCATCGCCCGGCGGCGCGGTGACGCGGCGGCGGGCCGGGAACTCGAGTCGCGCATGCGCGACCGGCCGACGGCGGTGGCGCGCGATCTCGAGCGCGCCTTCACGGCCTGGTTCCAGGCGGTCAACCTCGCCGAGCAGCTGCACCGCGTGCGCCGCCGCCGCGCCTACTTCCTGGACGATGCGGGCAAGCCCCAGCCGGGCGGGATCGCCGACGCCATCGGTCGCCTGAAGGCCGCCGGGCTCTCGCTCCATGAGGTGTCCGAGCTGCTCGGTTCGCTGCACATCGAACCGGTGTTCATGGCGCATCCCGCCGAGTCGCCGCGTCGCACGGTGCTGCGCAAACAGCTCCATCTTGCCGACCTGTTGTTCGACCGCCTCGATCCGACGCTGGCGCCGCACGAGCAACGGGCCCTCATGGGTCGGATCCGCACCGAGCTCACCACGGCCTGGCAGACCGAGGACCACCCTCGGCAGCGACTGACGGTCGCGGACGAACGCGAGCACGTGATCTTCTACCTCGTCGAGGTGCTCTACCGGGTGGTACCGGCGTTCCACGAGGAGATCGCCGAGGCGCTCACGCTCCATTACGGCGAGGCGGCCGACGACATCGAGGTGCCGACGGTCATCCGCTTCGGCTCATGGGTCGGCGGCGACATGGACGGCAACCCGGACGTCCATGCGAAGTCCATCCGCGAGACGCTGGCGCGGCAGCAGCAGGCCATCGTCAACGCCTATTTCGGCGAGGTGCAGTCGCTCGGGCAGCTCCTTTCGCAGAGCGCGAGCCGGGTGGGCATCACCGCCGCCCTGCAGCAGCGCATCGAGGCCTACGCCACGCTGATGCCGGGCGCGCGCGCTGCCGCACCGTCCCGGCACGACCGCATGCCTTACCGCGTGTTCCTGGGTCAGGTCGCCGAGCGGCTGCGCGCGACCTACGACGGGCGCCCCACGGGTTACGAGGGTCCCGAGCAGTTCCGTCGCGACATCGAGCTCGTCGCCGAGAGCCTGAAGGCGAACCGCGGCCAGCATGCCGGTCTGTTCTCCGTGCGCCGGCTGCTGCGTCGCATCGCGGTGTTCGGGTTCCACCTGGCACGCCTCGACGTCCGCCAACATGCGTCGCTCCTGCAGCGGGTCGTGGGCCGTGCGCTCGACGAGCAGGGTTGGGCCGCACTGGGTCCGGCCGAGCGGCGGCTGCGGTTGCGCGAGCGCCTCGAGCGCGACTCCGGGCCGCAGATCGAACTCGACGCGCTCGGCAAGCGCACGCTCGCGGTCTTCGAGGCGATGCTGCAGTGCCGCCGCCGCTTCGGTCCGGAGTCGGTCGGAGCCTATGTCGTCAACGGCGTCGGGGGCGCGGACGACCTGCTCGCGGTGATGCTGCTCGCGCGTTGGGCCGAGGCCTACGACCGCGGTCGCGGCGCTCTCGCGCTCGACATCGCGCCGATGTTCGACACCATGGAGTCGCTCGCCCGCGCAGGCGACGTGATGCGCGATCTGCTGGCCGAGCCGCTCTACCGCGCACACCTCGACAGCCGGGGACGGCGTCAGGCGGTGTTGGTGGGGTATTCCGAGAGCGCCAAGCAGGCGGGCCCCTGCGCCGCGCGATTCGCGGCCTATCGGGCCCAGGGTGCGCTGGCGGCCGCGCTGGCCGCCGCCGGCGAGGAACACGTGGTCTGCCATGTGCGCGGCGGCAGCATCCCGCGCGGCGGCGGTCGCATCGACGGGATGGTCGCCGCGATGCCGCCGTCCACCGTCAACGGTTGGCTGCGGTTGACCGAGCAGGGCGAGACGATGAACCAGCACTACGGTCTGGGCCCCATCGCGCTGCGCACCCTGGAGCGCGCGTTCGGCGCGTTGGCGCAGGTCACCGCCGCCGGACGCCGCGGCGCACCGCCGGAGCCCGACGCGAGGGCGTTGGCGGTCGCATCTCACCTGGCCGAAGCGAGCGGTGCGCGTTATCGCGCTCTGGTCTGGGGTGAGTCGGCGTTCCATGGCTGGTTCCGCGAGGTGACCCCCATCGACGTCATCGAGCGCATGCAGGTGGGCGGCAGGCCGGCCGTGCGCCCGGGTTTCGACGGCTTGCAGGGCTTGCGCGCGTCGCCGTGGGTGTTCGCCTGGACGCAGAACAGGATGATGCTGCCGGGATGGTTCGGCGCCGGCACCGGGCTGCGCGCCGCGATCGACGCCTGCGGCCTCGACGATGTCCGTGCGGCGGCCAGGGACTGGGCGTTCCTGCGCGACCTGCTCGAGGCCGTCGAGGTGATGCTCGCCCGCAGCGACCTCGACATCGCCGAGCGGTACGAGTCCTTGGCGGCGGGCGACCCGGGCTTCGGCGTGCAGCTGCGCGCCGAGCACGCACTCGCGGTCACGGCCTTGCTCGAGGTCAAGGGGCAGCAGGGTCTGCTCGACGGCGACCGTACCCAGCAGCGCGCGCTGCAGCTGCGCAACCCGTATGTCGACCCGATGAACCTGATGCAGGTCGACCTGCTGCGCCGCTGGCGCGCGGACGGCAGCCGCGACCGCGACCTCTTCGAGGCGCTGGTGGCGAGCGTCAGCGGCATCGCCCACGGTCTGCAGAGCAACGGTTGAACGTCTCCCACGACCAGGAGGGTCGAAGCATGTCGCGACACAGGATGAAGGCCGGCCTTGCGGGGTCCGGTCGCAGGACGACCATGTGGGTGAGGACGGCGGTGGTCGCGGTCGCGCTCGCGGCGGCGATCCCGGCGGCGCGAGGTTCGGGGATCGAGGTCGACGTCGAGGGCGTCGCCGCGTGGCAGGGACGCAATGTGGTCCAGTCGCCCAACGACGCGACGGCGACGCGCTTCTCGTTGAAGTCGCTGACCGGCAGCGGTCCGGCATGGTCCGGCCGTCTGCAGGCCTCGGGGCGCATCAAGGACCGCCACGAATGGCGCGTGCTCGTCGCGCCGCTGTCGGTATCGGGCACCGGCGTCAGCACCGCGCCGATCCGCTTCGAGGGCGCGAGCTTCGCGCCGGGGCAGGTGACCGCCGATTACCGCTTCGACTCCTGGCGCGCGACCTGGCGTTGGCGTTGGATCGACCGCGACGACCTCGTGGTCAAGGTCGGCGCCACCGCCAAGATCCGCGATGCCAGCGTCCGGCTGCGTCAGGGCGCGGTATCCGCACGGAAGGCGAACACCGGTTTCGTGCCTTTGCTGCACGGCTCGTTCGAGCGCCGGTTGGGTGAAGGATGGTCGTTGGAGGGCGATGTGGACGCGCTCGCCGGCGGTCCCGGCTACGCGGTCGATGCGGGCCTGCGGGTCTCGCGGGAGCTGGCGCCCGGATGGCGGGCGACGGGCGGCGTGCGTTGGTTGGACGGCGGCGCCGACAACGACGAGGTCTATTCGTTCGCGACCTTCACGAGCGTCACTCTCGGGGTGGCTTGGCGTCCGCGCTGAGCGGATCCTCCTCCAAGGCCGATCGGGCAGGGCCCTCCAGCCCCTCGAACTGTCCGTGCCCGACGGCCCAGAAAAACGCCCAGACCGCGACGCCGATCAGCAGCAACGACAACGGGATCAGCAGATAGATGCTGCTCATGGGCGGGACTCCTGTCCATCCGCGCCCGTGAGGGGACGACGGGCGTTGAACACGACGACCAACGACGACAACGACATCCCGAGCGCTGCAAGCCACGGCGGCATGAAGCCGAGGGCCGCCAAGGGGATCGCGGCGAGGTTGTAGCCCGCCGCCCAGCGCAGGTTCTGGCGCACGCGCAGCAGCGCCGCGCGCGCGACGCGCACCGCTTCCGGCAGCGCTGCGAGCGAGTCGCGCATCAGCAGGAGGTCGCCGGCCGCATGCGCGATGGCCGAGCCGCGGCCCATCGCCATCGAGACATCGGCGGCGGCGAGCACCGGGCCATCGTTGATGCCGTCGCCCACCATCAGAACGCGGTGGCCTGCCGACTGCAGCGCCTTGAGGCGTGCGAGCTTGCCTGCCGGGCTGAGCGCGCCTTCGGCATCGTCCACGCCGATCGTCGCAGCGACCCGGGCCACGGTCTCGGCCCGGTCCCCGCTCGCGATGCGCACGGCGAGCCCGGCCCGTCGCAACCCCGCCGTCGTCGCAGCGGCGTCGTCGCGCAGCGGGTCGCTGACCTCGAAGGCCGCGATGCGGCCGAGGTCGTCCATCATCGCCACGCCGGCATCGGTCATCTCGACCGGCCGCTCCACGGCGGCGCCCAACGCGAACGCCGGCTTGCCCAAGCGCCATCGTCTGCCGAGCACCGTCCCCGTCACGCCTTGCCCCGCGATCTCATGGGCATCTGCGCAGTCGACGGCGGGATCGGCGTGGTCGCGGAACGCGACCGCCATCGGATGCTGGGAGCCGCGTTCGAGCGCGGCGGCGACCACGAGCGCCTCGCGTTCCGTCAGCGGGTCGCGTCCGCCGATGTGGATGGTCTTCACCGTCGGGCGTCCGACGGTGAGCGTGCCGGTCTTGTCGAGCAGCACGGTGTCGACGCCGGCCAAGCCCTCCACCGCATCGGCGCGCATCACCAGCACGCCGAGACGCGCGAGCCGGGAGGTCGCCGCGGCGATGGCCACGGGCGTGGCCAACGACAGCGCGCAAGGACAGGTCGCGACCAGCACCGCAAGGACGGCGGGCAGGGCGCGGCCGGGCTCGAAGTACCACCAGGCGAGACCCACCACCACGGTGAGCGCCAACACGCGCGCCACGAACCAGGACGCCATGCGTTCCGCGGCGATGCCCAGCCGCGGGCGCTCGCCTTGCGCGCGCTCCAGCATGCGCACCAGACCGTGCAACGTCGACTCATCGGCGCGTCGCGTCGCACGCAGCGTGATGGTCGCCCCTGCATTGGTGGACCCGCCGAGCAGCGGTTCGTCGGCCGCGCGCCGACGCGGTTCCGACTCGCCGGTGACCAGCGATTCGTCGACCAGGGCGATGCCCTCGGCGACGGTGCCGTCCACCGGGACCGTCTCGCCGCTCGCCACGCGCAGCAGATCGCCCGCGCGGATCTCGCTGAGCGCTACCCGGCCGATCTCGCCCGTCGCAGGGTCGATGCGCTGCGCGCGGGTCGGAAGGGAGCGGGCGAGCGCGTCCGTCACGCTCGCGGCCTGGTGACGGCTGCGCATCTCGACGTAGCGACCGATCAGCAGCAGCAGGATGAACATGGCGACCGAGTCGTAGTAGACCTCGCCGACGCCGCGCACGGTGTTGGCGACGCTGGCGCCGTAGGCGAGCAGCAGCGCGAGCGACACCGTGACGTCCATGCCGAGCGCCCGACGGCGGATGTCCTGCAGGCCGCCGCGCAGGATGGGCGCGCCCGAGTAGGCCAGCACGGGCGTGGTGATCAGCAGGCAGGTCCAGCGCAGATAGTCGGCGATCCGCGGGTCGATGCCCTGGAATGCGCCGACCCAGAGACCGGCTGCGTACATCATGAGCTGCATGGCGCCGATGCCCGCGAGGCCGATGCGCTTGAGGGCGGTGCGCCGCTCCTCGCGCTGCGCCGCTGCCGCCGCATCGCCGACCAGCGGCACGGGTCGGAAACCGGCCTGCGACACGCTGCCCAGGATCGCCCCCAACGTCGTGCGGGCGCTGTCCCACACCACGGAGACACGGCCGTCGACGACGTTGATGTCCACCCGACGGATGCCGGGCAGCGCGTCCACGGCGCGGCGGATGCTGCGCGCGCAGTTGGCGCAGCGGATGCCCTCCGCGGTGAAGACCACATGCCCCTCGCCACCGGACTCGCTGGCCCAGTGCGCATCGAGCAAAGGTCGCGGTGCGAGCGTCGTCATCGTCGCTCAGTGTCCGAGATGCACCGCGTCGCTCGGCGTCTCGAGACGTCCGCGCAAGCGCCACTCGCCGCGTTCGTCGTCGAGCTGGACGAGCCACCGCGCCGCGGGGAGGGCGCTGCCCATGCGGCCTTCGAACCGGCCGAACTCCCTGGTCGGGGTGAGCGTGACGCTGCGATCGAGCGCGGCGCGTGTGGCATGCGTAAGGTGCAGCGTCAGCGCCCGCGGTGCGACGCCGATCGCGGCGTCAGCTGTCGGTGACGCGTCCCCCCTGGCGAGGCCCATGAGCTGCAGGACGACCCGTCCATCGTCGCGGAGCTCGAGTCCGGCTCCCAGACCGAGTGCACGCGCGCGTGCGGCGCGGGCCACGTCGCGGTCCAACGCGGCGCCCTCCCAGGCGTAGCGTTCGGGCAGCTCCGGCTCGGCGCCGCCGTACGCCATCATCAGGGTGACGGCGCTGGCCACCACGGTGGCTGCGGGGATGCCGATCACCGCCCAGAGCGCTGGGTTGGCGCGGGATGGGGTATGCGGCGGGGGGGCGGTTGCGGTGGCGTCCATCGTTCACTCCTTGGGTGCGAAGAATCGCGCTTCGGCGCGCGCCTGCAATCCGGGATCACCGACGGCCGTGACGGTGAAATGCAGTCCGGTCCTCGTGTCCTCGTCGGTCCACGCGTCGCGGCGCACGCGCACGGCCGCGTTGAAGACCTCGCCCGGTGCGACGGCGAACACCGGGTCCGCCGGGTCGAGCCGATAGCGGACGTCATCGCCGGCGCCGTCATCGCCGTCGCCGGCCTCGATCGAGACGCGGAAGTCCTGTGCGCGGCCGCCCTTGTTCATGATCTTGAGGAGATACACGTTCTCGATCACGCCCGAGTCGAGGCGACGATAGAGCGTGTTGCGGTCGTGCAGGACGTCGAGTCCGACCGGCTTGCGCAGCGCCAAGGCGGCGACGAAGCCGGCGCACAGCAGGGCGAGCAGGACGCCGTATACGATGACCCGCGGTCTCAGCAGCCGTTTGCCGCGGTGCTGCAGCGCGTTCTGCGTGTCGTAGCGCACGAGACCGCGTTCGTACCCCATGCGGTCCATCACCGAGTCGCAGGCGTCGACGCAGGCGGCGCAGGCGATGCACTCGTATTGCAGCCCTTGGCGGATGTCGATGCCCGTGGGGCAGACCTGCACGCAGAGCGTGCAGTCGGTGCAGTCGCCGAGGCCGGCGCCGCGCGCGTCGACGCCGCGCCGCCTGCCGCCGCGCGGCTCGCCGCGCTCGGCGTCGTAGCTGATGACCAGGGTGTCACGGTCGAACATCGCGCTCTGGAAGCGCGCGTAGGGGCACATGTACTTGCAGACCTGTTCGCGCAGGAACCCGGCGTTGCCGTAGGTGGCGAAGCCGTAGAACAGCAGCCAGAAGGTCTCCCAGGGCCCGAGCGTCAGCGAGAGCGCGCGTACGGCAAGTTCCGTGATGGGCGTGAAGAAGCCGACGAAGGTGAAGCCGGTCCAGAGCGCGAACGTGATCCAGAGCGTCTGCTTGGCGCCCTTGCGCAGCAGCTTGTCGCGGGTCCAGGGTGCCGCATCGAGCTTCATGCGGCGCGATCGGTCGCCTTCGGTGACGCGCTCGAGCCACAGGAAGACCTCGGTCCATACTGTCTGCGGACAGGCGTATCCGCACCACAGGCGCCCGGCGATCGCGGTGAAGAAGAACAGGCTGAGCGCGGCGATGACGAGCAGCCAGGCGAGGAAGATGAAGTCCTGCGGCCAGAGAGTGAGCCCGAAGAGGTGGAACTGACGCGCGGGCAGATCGAACAGGATGGCCTGACGGCCGTTCCAGCGGATCCACGGCAGGGCATAGAACAGGCCCAGCAGCGCCCAGGCGGCGGTCACGCGCAGGCGCGCGAACCGGCCGGAGATATCGCGCGGATAGACCTTCTGATGGGGCGCGTAGTACGACCCGGCGTCGCTCATGGCGCGGGGCTCACGGCGGAGGAGGGCGCAGCAGCCAGGCGGTGAGGCCGGCCGCCAGCGCGCAGAACAGCCAGAAGAACAGGAACCCGATGCTGTAGAGCGCGGTTCGACCGGGTGCTGCGACGGTGGGCCGCAGCAGGGCGACGACCTGCGCCGGATCGACGAAGGCGAAGCACAGCATGGTGGCGAGGCATGCTGCGAGGAAAGAGCACCACAGCGCTGTCAGCCACACGCGTCCGGTCGGCTCGCCCGTCACCGACGCGATGCCGTCGTCAGGCCCGGCGGGCGGCGACGGGTCAGGGCTGGCCGACGGCTGCGACACGGGGACCCTCGCCGAGGCTCAGGACATACGCCGCGACCAGACGGATGCGCGTGTCGCCGAGGCGCGCCTCCTGTGCCGGCATGTTGTTCTGGCGGCCGAGCGCGATCGTCTCGCGTATGCGAGCCTCGGAGCCGCCGTGCAACCAGATGCCGTCGGTGAGGTTCGGAGCGCCTACCGCCGTGTTGCCGCGACCGTCCGGCCCATGGCAGGCGACGCAGTAGGTCGCGAACTGCGCTGCGCCTGCCGCCGCGTCGCCGGTGCTCGCCTTGCGGTCCGACAGCGTCATCACGTAAGCCGCGACATCGCCGACGCCCTTGTCACCGAGCACTTCCTGCCACGGTGCCATGACGCCCATCCGGCCCTGCGCGATGGAGGTGCGGACCGTCTCCGCGTCGCCGCCCCAGAGCCAGTCGGCGTCGGTCAGGTCGGGGAAGCCGGTCGCACCGCGGCCGTCCGACCCGTGGCAGGCCGCGCAGTCGTTGGCGAACAGGTTGCGGCCGATGGCGAGCGCTGCCGGATCGGCGGCGAGCTCCAGCGGGTCACGCGCGGCGAAACGCGCGAGGATGGTCTGGGCCTGTCGTTCCTGCTGCGCCTGCATCTGCTCCCATTGCTTGACCTGGCTCCAACCGAGCGCGCCGCGGGCGTTGCCGAGACCCGGATACAGCGCGACGTACACGACCGCGAACAGCACGCTCAGCACGAACAGCCACAGCCACCAACGGGGCAGCGGGTTGTTGTATTCGCGCAGGTCGCCGTCCCAGACGTGACCGGTGGTGTCGCTGGTGCGCTCGGACTCGCCGCGGCGCTTGCGCATCCATATGAGCAGCCACACGGCCGCGACCGTGTTGAGCACGGTGAGGATGATGATGAACGCGGAGACGGCCGGACTCATCGCTTGTCCTCCTCGAGGGGCAGTCGCGCGGCTTCCTCGAACCGTTCACGTCGGCGCCGGCTCCACGCCCACGCGCATACCGCGATGAAGCCCAGCATGGCGGCGAGCGTGGCGAGGCCGCGCAGGGTACCGAGGGTGTCCGCGTCCATGTTCACTTCCATCCCTGTGACGCCGTGCCGAGACCCTGCAGATAGGCGATCAGGGCGTCCATCTCGGTCCTGCCCTCCACGACGGCGCTCGCCGCGGCGATCTCGGCATCGGTGTAGGGCACGCCCACCTTGCGCAGGGCCTGCATCTTCTTCGGCGTCAGCGCGGCGTCGAGCCTGCGGTCGACCAACCACGGGAAGCCGGGCATGTTGGACTCGGGCACGAGGTCGCGCGGGCTGATGAGGTGCAGCCGCTGCCATTCGTCGCTGTACTTGCCGCCGACCCGCGCGAGGTCGGGACCCGTACGCTTGGAACCGAACTGGAACGGGTGGTCGTACACCGACTCGCCGGCGAGCGAATAGTGGCCGTATCGCTCGGTCTCGCCGCGCAGCGGCCGGATCATCTGCGAGTGGCACACGTAGCAACCCTCGCGCAGGTAGATGTCGCGGCCCTCGAGCTGCAACGCGCCGTACGGGGTCACGCCCGGCGCGGGCTGTGTCGTCTCCTTGGACAGCGTCAGCGGGACGATCTCCACCAGTCCGCCGATGCTGATCACGATGGCGATCAGCACCCCGAGCAGGCCGACGTTCTTCTCGACGATCTCGTGCTTCATGGCGCGGCCCTCAAGCCGGCTGCGGCGCGTGGGTCGCGGGGCCGGCATCGGGCACAGGTACCGCGGTGGGCCGGCCCTGACCGATCGTCTTCACGACGTTGTAGACCATCAGCAGCATGCCGCCGAACACCAGCAGACCGCCGACCAGCCGGATGGCGTAGTACGGGTAGGTGGCCTTGAGCGCCTCGACGAACGTGTAG